>Ga0247738_10000173_pt1 | contig 28433 bp, 29 predicted proteins | sample UWRJL013104B2_FD_180936 | JGI IMG/M metagenome (GOLD analysis project Ga0247738, IMG submission 180936) | Plant litter microbial communities from Arlington Agricultural Research Station in Wisconsin, United States - UWRJ-L013-104B-2 | ecosystem: Environmental > Terrestrial > Plant litter >...
TCACTTGACGATCTTCGCCACCACGCCGGCGCCGACGGTGCGGCCGCCTTCGCGGATCGCGAAACGCAGGCCTTCGTCCATCGCGATCGGGTTGATCAGCGCCACCACCATCTTCACGTTGTCGCCCGGCATCACCATCTCCACGCCTTCCGGCAGCTGGCAAGCGCCAGTGATGTCGGTGGTGCGGAAGTAGAACTGCGGACGATAGCCCTTGAAGAACGGCGTGTGACGGCCACCCTCGTCCTTCGACAGCACGTACACCTCGGCCTCGAAGTCCGTGTGCGGCTTGATCGAGCCCGGCTTGCACAGCACCTGGCCGCGCTCCACGTCGTCGCGCTTGGTGCCGCGCAGCAGCAGACCGGCGTTGTCGCCCGCCTGGCCCTGGTCAAGCAGCTTGCGGAACATCTCCACGCCCGTGACCGTGGTCTTCTGGGTCGGACGGATACCGACGATCTCGATTTCCTCGCCCACCTTGATGATCCCGCGCTCGATGCGGCCCGTCACCACCGTGCCGCGACCCGAGATCGAGAACACGTCCTCGACCGGCATCAGGAACGGCTTGTCCACGTCGCGCTCCGGCTCCGGGATCCAGCTGTCCAGCGCCTCGACCAGCTTGATGATCGACGGCACGCCGATGTCCGACTGGTCACCTTCCAGCGCCTTCAGCGCCGAACCGTGGATGATCGGGGTGTCGTCGCCCGGGAACTCGTACTTGCTCAGCAACTCGCGGACTTCCATCTCCACCAGCTCCAGCAGCTCGGCGTCGTCCACCATGTCCGCCTTGTTCAGGTAGACCACGATGTACGGCACGCCCACCTGGCGGGCCAGCAGGATGTGCTCGCGCGTCTGCGGCATCGGGCCGTCAGCGGCCGAGCACACCAGGATCGCGCCGTCCATCTGCGCCGCACCGGTGATCATGTTCTTCACGTAGTCGGCGTGCCCGGGGCAGTCGACGTGCGCGTAGTGGCGGTTCGGGCTTTCGTACTCGACGTGCGAGGTCGAGATCGTGATGCCGCGCGCCTTCTCTTCCGGCGCCATGTCGATCTGGTCGTAGGCACGGAACTCGCCGCCGAAACGCTCCGCACCGATCTTCGTCAGCGCCGCCGTCAGCGTCGTCTTGCCGTGGTCCACGTGACCAATCGTGCCCACGTTCACGTGGGGCTTGGTGCGCTCGAACTTACCCTTTGCCATGACTGTGACTCTCGCTGACGGTTGTGACTGCTGGTGATGGACGGCCCGGCCGGGGGAGCCGGACGCTTGCGGGAAGACCCGCCTGGATGGTGCTCACGAAAGGAATCGAACCTTCGACCTCCTCCTTACCAAGGAGGTGCTCTACCGACTGAGCTACGTGAGCGTTGGAACTGGTGTGCGTGTCGCTAGGTGCAATGGAGCGGGAGACGGGGATCGAACCCGCACCATCAGCTTGGAAGGCTGAGGTTCTACCATTGAACTACTCCCGCGCCGCGCGGTTGCCTGGATTTTACCGGTTGATGACTGGTGGAGGGAGGTGGATTCGAACCACCGAAGGCGTAAGCCAGCAGATTTACAGTCTGCCCCCGTTGGCCGCTTGGGTATCCCTCCGGTCATCGAAGTGCCGGTGAAACAGCCCGTTATTTTGGAGGTCGGCGACGGGCCTGTCAACGCATTCCGCATACCGCAGCCAGAATCGCGGTCGGGCCGCCGCCGTAATGCCCGGGCGAAGCCTCAGACGTTGAAACGGAAATGCAGGATATCGCCCTCCTGGACCCGGTATTCCTTGCCCTCCAGGCGCAGACGGCCGGCCTCGCGCGCACCGGATTCGCCGCGGTAGCGGATGAAGTCCTCGTAGGCGATGGTCTCGGCGCGGATGAAGCCCTTCTCGAAATCCGTGTGGATCACCGCGGCCGCCTGGGGCGCGGTGGCACCCGCCTTGACCGTCCAGGCGCGGACTTCCTTCACCCCGGCGGTGAAGTAGGTCTGCAGCCCGAGCAGCCGGTAGGCCGCCCGGATCACCCGGTTCAGGCCGGGCTCGTCCAGGCCATAGCTGGCCAGCATCTCGTCGCGGTCGGCGTCGTCGAGCTGGCTGAGCTCCTCCTCGATCGCGGCCGAAACGGGCACGACCTCGGCCCCTTCGCCTGCCGCGCGGGAGCGCACGGCGTCCAGGTGCGGATTGCCCTCGAAGCCGTCCTCGAGCACGTTGGCGATGTACAGCACCGGCTTCATGGTCAGCAGGAACAGCTCGCGCACCAGCACGCGCTCGTCTTCCTCAAGCCGCACCGAGCGCGCCGGCTTGCCGTCATCGAGCGCCGTGCGCAGCTTCTGCAGGATCTCGATGCGGGCCTTGGCGTCCTTGTCGCCGCTCTTGGCCACGCGCTCGTAGCGTGCGATCGACTTGTCCACCGACTCCAGGTCGGCCAGGGCCAGTTCGGTGTCGATGGTATCGATGTCGGCCAGGGGGTCGACCCGGTTGGCCACGTGGATCACGTCCGGGTGCTCGAAGCAGCGCACCACGTGCGCGATCGCATCGACCTCGCGGATGTGCGCCAGGAACTTGTTGCCCAGGCCCTCGCCGCTGGCTGCGCCAGCGACCAGGCCGGCGATGTCGACGAACTCGACCGCCGTCGGCACCACCTTCTCGGGCTTGACGATCTCCGACAGCGCGCCGAGGCGCGGATCCGGCACGGGCACCACGCCCAGGTTCGGCTCGATCGTGCAGAACGGGAAGTTGGCCGCGGCGATGCCCGCCTTGGTCAGCGCATTGAAAAGCGTCGACTTGCCCACGTTCGGCAGGCCGACGATGCCGCATTGGATACCCATGCTTTGATCCGTCAGTCGGCGGCTGCGCCGCCTGTAAGGGGGAAGATCGTGAGGAAAATGGTTCGGCCGGCACCTTGCGTTGCCGCAGGCGCGACCGATGGCAGACGAAACGGATGCCTCACGGCCTGGCCGTATGCAGGCGCTTCATCGCCTCGCTGAAATCGCCCTGGACCGCCAGCGGCAGCACGTCGATGGCCTCGTCCACCGCGCGGTTGATCATGATGTCGTCGTCGCCGCCAGGACGACCCAGCACCCAGGACACCACGCGATCCTTGTGGCCGGGATGGCCGATGCCGACGCGCAGGCGGTGGAAACGGCCGTGGCCGAGCAGCTTCATGGTGTCGCGCAGGCCGTTCTGGCCGCCGTGGCCGCCATCGAACTTGAGCCGGGCCACGCCGGGCGGCAGGTCCAGCTCGTCGTGCGCCAGCAGCGCCTGTTCCGGCTCGATCTTCCAGTAGCGCAGCGCAGCGGTCACCGATTTGCCGCTGAGGTTCATGAAGGTCGCCGGGCGCAGCAGCCAGACCGGCCGGCCGCCGATGTCGATCTTCGCCGTCTCGCCGAACAGCTTGGCCTCCAGGCCAAACCGCGCACCCGCCCGTTCGGCGAGCGCGTCGACGAAGCGGAACCCGGCGTTATGCCGGGTCCGCGCATGTTCCGGCCCCGGGTTGCCGAGGCCGACGATGAGTCGCAATCCTTCCATCGAGACAGCCCCGTGCCGCGGGGAGAGATTCTCCGGGAGCGGCAGCGCGATGAAGCGCTGCCGCAAGCTGGAGGAGATCCCTCGCCTGCGGCTCGGGATGACCTTCGCTTACGCGAAGGTCACTTGTCGTCGCCGGCCTTGGTGGCAGGCACGTCGCCGCCTTCGGCGCCTTCGCCGTCTTCCGCCACTTCCTCGCGGCCAAGCTTGGCGATGACGACGGCATCGTCATGGTCCTTGCCCAGCTTGAGCTGCGGGAGTTCCACGCCCTCGGGCAGCTTGAGGTCGGAGAGATAGATGATGTCGCCGAGCTTCAGCTCCGACAGGTCGACTTCGATCATCTCCGGCAGGGCCGACGGCAGGCACTCGACCGCGACTTCCTTCAGCTCGTGGGTGACCACGACGTCGGCCGACTTGCCGGCCGGCGAGGTGTCCTCGTTGACGAAGTGGAGCGGCACCGAGGTACGCAGCACTTCCTTCTCGTTCACGCGCTGGAAGTCCAGGTGCATGATCAACTGCTTGTAGGGATGGCGCTGGATGTCGCGCAGCAGCACCTTCTGGATGTCGCCACCCAGGCTCAGGTCGAGGATGGACGAATAGAACCAGTCGTTCTGGCTGGCCAGCCACACCGGCTCGTGGTCGAGCTGGATGCTGACCGGGTTGTTGTCGCCACCGTAGACGATGGCGGGGATCTTGGCCGCGCGGCGAAGGCGGCGGCTCGCACCCTTACCTTCGTCTTCGCGGCGCTCGACCTTGATTTCGTGTGTCGTTGCCATGTTTGCTTCTCTTTGAGTTACGTAGGAATACCGCCTCGCGGCGGTTGGAAAACGCTCACCCGCGACCAGGTGAGCGGCGTTGTCAGTCCAGGTAGAGCGAACTGACGGATTCTCCGAAGGCGATCCGGCGGATCGTCTCGGCCAGCATCTCGGCGACGCTGAGCTGGCGGATGCGGCTGCAGGCACGGGCTGCCGCCGCCAGCGGGATGGTGTCGGTCACCACCAGCTCGTCGAGCTGGGAGCGGGTGATGTTGTCGATCGCCGCGCCAGACAGCACCGGATGGGTGCAGTAGGCGACGACCTTGTTGGCGCCGCTGGACTTGAGCGCCCCGGCCGCGGCGCACAACGTGCCCGCGGTATCGACGATGTCGTCGACCAGCACGCAGGTCTTGCCCTCGACGTCGCCGATGATGTTCATCACCGTGGCGACGTTGGCCTTGGGCCGGCGCTTGTCGATGATCGCCAGGTCCGCATCGTCCAGCCGCTTGGCGATCGCGCGGGCGCGCACCACGCCACCGACGTCCGGACTGACCACCACCATGTTGTCGGTGCCGTGCGCGCGCCAGATGTCGGCCAGCAGCAGCGGCGAGGCATAGACATTGTCGACCGGGATATCGAAGAACCCCTGGATCTGGTCAGCGTGCAGGTCGACCGTCAGCACGCCGTCGGCGCCGGCCGCGGTGAACATCTTGGCCACCAGCTTGGCGGTGATCGGCACGCGCGAGGAACGCATGCGCCGGTCCTGCCGCGCGTAACCGAAGTACGGCACCACCGCCGTCACCGACGAGGCCGACGCGCGCTTGAGCGCGTCGATCAGCGCCAGCAGCTCCATCAGGTGCTCGGCCGAGGGCGCGCACGTGGGCTGGATGACGAACACGTCCTGCCGGCGCACGTTCTCCTCGATCTCGACCTGCGCCTCGCCATCGGAGAACGTCGACACCAGCGCCCTGCCCTGCCGCACCCCGAGCTCGCGACACACCGACTGCGCCAGCGGTTTGTTCGCGCTGCCCGAGAAGATCAACAGGTTCCGATCTTCCTTCATCTTGAGTACTCCGCTTCGCTCTGACCTTGCGGTGGTTTCATGCGCGTGGCGGCGGTGGAGAACGGGAGCCTTGACACCCCGTTGTCGGACCACCGGCCGGAACACGCCTCATTTCGTATGGCAGGGGCGGAAGGATTCGAACCTACGCATGCCAGGATCAAAACCTGGTGCCTTAACCGCTTGGCGACGCCCCTATTGCGTTCTTGCTTCCAACGAATCCAGCAGCGGCGACCGCGCTGCACCGGCTGCGACCCAGGCACGAAGGCCCGATGGCAACGCGGCGAGCGCGGCTTCGGCGGATTCGCGCGTGGCGAACTCGACGAAACAGCCGCTGCCCGACCCGGTCAACCGCGGCGTGCCGACCCGCGCCAGCACGACGAACGCCGCCTCGACGGCGGGTTCGCGGCGGCGCAGCACCGGCTCGAACGCATTGGCGAGCCCAGCTCCGGAAACGAAGTCCGATATTGTCGCGGGTGCAGCATTTCGCGTCAATTCAGGTGCTTGGAACAGGGCGGCCGTGTTCACGTGCACGCCCGGGTCGACCAGCACGTACCAGGCCGGCGGCAGGTCGATCGGCGTCAGCAGTTCACCCACCCCCTCGGCCCAGGCGTTGCGGCCGCGGACAAAGACCGGCACGTCGGCCCCCAGCGCCAGCCCCAGTGCAGCCAGTTCATCCACCTGCAGCCCCGCACCCCAGAGCTGGTTCAGCGCCCGCAGGACGGTGGCGGCGTCGGACGAGCCGCCGCCGAATCCAGCGCCGGCAGGGATGCGCTTTTCGACGAAGATGTCGACACCTTGGCCGATATTGCGCACTTTTTTAAGAAGGTAGGCGGCGCGGACGACCAGGTCATCGGCTTCGGCAACGCCCGGTGCGGAAGGGCCGCGCCTGTGCACCTCCCCATCCTCGCGAAGCCGGAGCCGGAGCGTATCCCCCCAGTCGAGCATCCGGAACACCGTCTGCAGCTCGTGGTAGCCATCGGCGCGGCGCCGGGGAATCTGCAGGAACAGGTTCAGCTTGGCTGGCGCGGGCCAGGACGACCAGCCCGCGTCTTCGGCAGGCGCGACCACGCCTTCAGTCCGCCGATCCGGCGTCGCCAGCACCGGCCTGCAGCCAGGCCGCAAGTGCACGGTTATAAGCCTCCGCGTAGGCCCGGGCCTGCAGCTTCAGCGCCATGTGCCGGTCGCCGAGGATCGCATCGCCGCTGCCGTCGATGATGCGCATCTCCCTGCCCTGCGCCATGGTTGCCGTGTCCGGCCCGAAACCGGGCGCCAGGCAGGCAAATCCGCAGACCGCCACGGGGCGCTGGTCGCCTGCGGCCACATGCTCGCGCATGTCGGCCGCCGCGTCGTCCAGGCGCAGCGCCTGCAGCGTTCGCGCCAGCGCCTGGTCGGGCGACTTTTCGATGTCGCCCCCCGGGGGCCGGTCGGCGCCGGGCACCACGGTCCAGCCGTCGACGATCAGCCGGATCCGGGCATCGTCGCGCGTCGCTTCGATCCGCCGTGGCAGCGCCGGCTGGCCGGGGCCGGCTTCGTACCAGTCCCGGTATTCGATCCGCCACCCGGCCTGCGCGATCTGCGCGGGCAGGTTGCCGGGCCCATGCCCGACCTGGGCGGCACCGTATGCGGACTCCGGCGCGGGCACGGCGCGGGCCCAGTCGACCAGCGCCCGCACCGGGACCTCCCAGCCGGTGGCCGTGCGCAGCAGCGCCTCGACGTCGGTGCTCTCGCGAGGGCCACCCTCGACGCCCTCGAGCCGGGCCGAAGCCGCATCCCCGCTGAGGCGCCAGCCCTGGCGCGTGACCGGCGCCGACAGGGTGATGTCGTAATGGTCACCGCGCTGGGTCCACTCGATACGGCCACTGCCCCCCTGGCGCGCCCCGGAAATCGCGACCCGGCCCGACAGGCTCCAGTCGGCCAGCGAGGCCCGGTGCGCAGCAGCCTGTCGCGCCTGCTGCGGATCGACCGGCACCGGCGTGCGCACCGGTTGCGAGGCGCAGGCGGACAGCAGCAGCGCCGCAATCGCGACCACGGCGGGAAGGCGGAAACCCGTCATGCCCCCGTGTTCTCCAGCGCGCGCTGCAGCGAACGGTTGTCCGGATCGAGCCGGCGTGCATCGTCGAAGTAGCGCTGCGCCTCGTCGCGGCGGCCCAGCCTCCACAGCACCTCGGCGATGTGGGCGGCGATCTCGGCATCCTTGTGCAGGGTGTAGGCGCGGCGCAGTTCCACCAGCGCCTCGTCCAGCCGGCCCAGTCGGTAGAGCACCCATCCATAGCTGTCGATGATCGCGGCGTTGCCCGGCTCGGCCACGCGCGCGCGATCGATCAGCTCCAGCGCCTCGGCGTAGCGGTCGGTGCGGTCGGCCAGGGTGTAGCCCAGTGCGTTGAGCGCGGCGACATTTTCGGGTTCGGCCACCAGGATCCGGCGCAGGTCGGCCTCGGCGCGCCCGATGTCGTCGCGGCGCTCCCACATCAGCGCACGGGCATAGAGCAGCGAGGGTTCGTCCGGCCAGTCGCCCAGGCCGCGCGCGTAGGCCTCGTTCTCGGCCTCGAAATCCTGGTCCTTGGCATGCAGTTCGCCCTCGAGCAGGTAGGCGGCGCGGCGCGCGTTCTCGTCGATCGCAGCGTCCACCTGCAGGCGCCGGAGCGCGGCGAACGCTTCCTCGCGGCGCTCCAGTTCGTGCAGCACGTTGGCCGCGCGCAGCCGTGCCTGCAGCCGCGGCTCACCGCCGGGTACGCTGTCGTACCAGTCCAGCGCCTCGGCATCGCGGTCCAGGAATTCGGCCACCTGGCCCAGCAGCAGGCGCTGCTGCGGGTCGGGATTTGCGGCATCGCGGCGCAGTTCGTCATACAGCGCCGCAAGGGTCTGCTTGTCGTCGGCGCGCGCCAGCAGCGAGGCGCGCAGCGCGTAGCTGCGGCGGTCCTGCGGGCCTTGCGCCAGCACCTGTTCGGCGGCTGCGGGGTCGCCGAGGGCATCGTATTCGGCCGCCATCGCCAGCCGCAGTTCGGGCACGATGGCCATCGCGTCGCGGGCCCCGGCCAGCGCATCGCGCGCACCGTCCAGGTCGCCGGATTCGCGCAGCAGGGACGCGCGCAGCAGGGCAATACGGGGCTCGCCGGGGAAGCGCTCGACGATGCGTTCGACCACGTCGCGGGCCAGCTCGCCCTGCTCCAGCCGCTGCGCCAGGTCGCCGAATGCCAGCCAGGCCTGCAGCTGGTCCGGCACGGCGCCGGCGTCGAACAGGCGCCGCATGATCCGTCCGGCCACTTCGGGATCGCGTGGACCGGTGGCGATCACCGACAGCGCGTGGCGCCAGCCAGCCGGATCGGGATCGGCGATCAGCGCGCGCAGCCTGCGCAACGCCGCCCGCTCGCGTCCCTGGCGCAGGGCCAGGGTCGCCTCGGCGGCATGCATCGCCAGCGAACCGGGGGCACGTTCGCTCCACAGCGCCAGCGCGCGGGCACCGAGGCGGTCGTCCTTGCCCAGCAGGGCGATGCGGGTGGCGCGTTCGGCCAATCCGGCCTCGCCCTCGCCGGCGGCGCGGGCCGCGTCCAGATACCAGGCGGCGGCTTCGTCGAGGCGCCCGGCCTGCAGCGCGAACTCGCCGGCCATGGTCGCGCCCAGCACGTCCTCGCGCAGCGGCGCGTCGACGGCGCCGACCGGGCCGAGCGGCAGGGCCAGCAGCAGGCAGGACAAGGTGATCCGGCGGGCGAAATTCGGAAAAGCGGGCATCGACGTCGGCCGGGCCTTAAAATGATGTCCTGACGACCCGGAAGCTTATCGCAAGCGCCTGAACGGCAAACGCCGGTCGGGCCGCCAGCCAACGCGCAATGACCCTGTACGCCCTCGGCATCAACCACCAGACCGCACCGGTCGCCCTGCGCGAACGCGTTGCCTTCGCCGACAGCGCGGTTCCGGCCGCGCTCGCCGAGCTGCGGGCGCTGCCGGGCGTGCGCGAGGTGGCGCTGCTGTCGACCTGCAACCGCACCGAGCTGTACGCCTCCGCGGACGACGACCGGGTACTGGCCGACTGGCTGGCCGCGCACCCGGGCGAGGGCGACGATGCGGAGGATGCAGGGCACGCGCTGCATGCCTATCTGTACCGGCGTTCGGGCGACGACGCCGCGCGCCACCTGTTCCGCGTCGCCTGCGGCCTGGACTCGATGGTGCTGGGCGAGCCGCAGATCCTCGGGCAGGTGAAGCAGGCCTGGTCGATGGCGCGCGCGTCCAGCGCGATGGGCGGCGAGCTCGACCGCCTGTTCCAGCACGCCTTCGTCACCGCAAAGCGCGCGCGCACCGAGACCCGGATCGGCTCCAGCCCGGTGTCGGTCGCCTCGCTGGCGGTGCGCCTGGCGCAGGAGTCCTTCGCGCGACCGGACGATTCGGTGGTGCTGCTGATCGGCGCCGGCGAGACCATCGAACTGACCGCGCGCCACCTCGCGCAGGCGCGGGTGAAGCGGCTGCTGATCGCCAACCGCACCTATCGCCACGCCCAGGAGCTGGCCGAGCGCCACGGCGCCGTCGCCCTGCCCCTGGACGAACTCGAGCGCCATCTGTTCCTGGCCGACGTGGTGTTTTCGGCTACCGCCAGCCAGACACCGGTCCTGACCCGGCCGCAGGTCGCGCAGGCGCTGGCGCTGCGCAAGCGCCGGCCGATGCTGCTGATGGACCTGGCGGTGCCGCGCGACATCGAGCCGGACGTGGCCGAGCTCGAGGACGCCTTCCTCTACACCGTGGACGACCTCGACCGCGTGGTCGAGCAGAACCGGCGCAGCCGCGGCGACGCCGCCGAACAGGCCGAGACCATCGTCGACCTGCAGGTGGGGCGCTATGTCCAGGCGCTGGCGCTGGGCGCACGCAACGAACCACTCAAGCGCCTGCGCGCCCATGGCGAGGCGACAAGGGCAGAGCTGGTGGCCCGCGCGCGCCAGCAGATCGCCGCCGGCCAGGATCCCACCGCAGTGATCGACCAGCTCGCCCACACCCTGACCAACCGCCTGCTGCACGTACCGACCGCCGCGATGCGCGACGCCGCCGCACGCGGCAACGTCGAACTGCTGCGCGCGTTCGAACCCCTGCTGCCGCCTGTCACTTCCGACGACGATGCTGCCGACCCTGCGCCGTAAGCTCGAGGCGCTGGCCGAACGCCGCGACGAACTGGAACGCCTGCTCGCCGATCCGGCGATCGCCGGCGACCAGTCGCGCTTCCGCACGCTCTCGCGCGAGTTCTCGCAGCTCGCGCCGCTGGCCGCCGCCCTGGCCGACGAGGGACGCGCACGCGCGGACCTGGCGGCCGCCGAGGCGATGCGCGGCGATGCCGAGCTGCGCGAGCTGGCCGAGGAAGAGATCGCCGCCGCGCAAACCCGCCTGGCCGCACTCGACGACACGCTGATGGCGCTGCTGGTACCGCGCGACGCGCGCGACGATGGCGGCCTGTACCTGGAAATACGCGCCGGCACCGGAGGCGACGAGGCTGCGATCTTCGCCGGCGACCTGCTGCGCATGTACACCCGCTACGCCGAGCGCCAGGGCTGGCGGGTGGAGGTCGAATCGGCCAGCCCGGGCGAACACGGCGGTTTCCGCGAGGTCATCGCACGCGTCGATGGTGAAGGCGCCTATGCCAGGCTCAAGTTCGAATCGGGCACCCACCGCGTGCAGCGCGTGCCGGAAACCGAATCGCAGGGCCGCATCCACACCTCGGCCGCGACCGTGGCGATCATCCCGGTGGAGGAAGAGGGCGAGCCGATCGAGATCAACCCGGCCGACCTGCGGGTCGATACCTTCCGCTCCTCCGGCGCCGGCGGCCAGCACGTCAACAAGACCGACTCGGCGATCCGCATCACCCACCTGCCCAGCGGCGTGGTTGTGGAATCGCAGACCGAGCGCAGCCAGCACGCCAACCGCGACAAGGCGATGAAGCGCCTGCGCGCCACCCTGGCCGACGCCGAAGCCGACCGCCGCGCCGCCGCCACCGCCGCCACGCGCAAGCTGCAGGTCGGCAGCGGCGACCGCAGCCAGCGCATCCGCACCTACAACTACCCGCAGGGCCGCATCACCGACCACCGCGTCGAAGGCCTGACCCTGTACGACCTGCCGAACGTGCTGGAGGGCAACGTCGACGCCCTGGTCGACCGCCTCTCGCGCGAGCACCAGGCCGATGAACTCACGCGGCTGACCCACGGAACCTGATCGATGAGCGCCACCGTCACCCACGCCCAGCCCGCCGACCTCGATGCGCTCGCGGTCCTGTTCGACACCTATCGCCAGTTCTACGACCAGCCGGCCGACGTCGCGGCAGCGCGCGACTGGTTGCGCAACCGCCTGCGCTTCGGCGAGTCCAGGGTGTTGCTGGCACGCCGCGCCGGCGAGGCCGTCGGCTTCGCCCAGCTCTATCCGATGTTCTCCTCGGTCCGCATGGCGCGCATCTGGATCCTCAACGATCTGTTCGTGCTGCCGGCCGCGCGGCGACAGGGCGTGGCGCGCAGCCTGCTGGATGCCGCGGCGGCGTTCGCGCGCGAGGACGGCGCAGCCGGCATCCAGCTGGAGACCGGCCAGGACAACGCGGCCGCACGTGCCACCTACCGCGCAGCAGGCTGGCGCGAGGACGCGACGCAGTGGTACTCGCTGTCGCTGACGTGAGTCGCAGGGCCGACGGCCGGGCCGGCTGGGCGATCCAACTGCTGCCCGCCAGGACGGACCGATCCATCCCGCCCCCGGCTTGCGGTAGGCTTCCTCCATGACTGCCACCCAAGACAGGATCCCGCTCGCGCTGTGCGTGCTGACGGTGTCCGATTCACGCACGCTGGCCGAAGACGGGTCCGGCGAATACCTGGCCACTGCACTCCAGGCCGAAGGCCATCGGCTGCACGAGCGTGCATTGCTGCCCGACGACCGCTACGCCATGCGCGCCCTGGTCTCGAAGTGGATCGCGGACCCGGCCGTGGACGGCATCCTGGTCACCGGCGGCACCGGCTTCACCGGCCGCGACTCGACGCCCGAGGCGCTGTTGCCGCTGCTGGACAAGCAGATGCCCGGCTTCGGCGAGCTCTTCCGCGCGATCTCGTTCGAGGAGATCGGCACGTCCTCGCTGCAGTCGCGCGCGTTCGCCGGCCTGGCCAATTCGACTTTCGTGTTCGCCCTGCCCGGCTCGACCTCGGCATGCCGCACGGCCTGGGAGAAGATCCTCCGCAACCAGCTCGATGCACGCACCGGGCCCTGCAACCTGGCGACGCTGCGGCCGCGGCTGGCCGAGACCGCTTGACCCGGACGGATGCCGGGCCAGGCGGCGCGGAGCCACCCGGGCCGCCACCGGGCGAACCACCGCACGAGCGCTGCGACGTGCTGATCCTGCCGGGGACCTGAGCGATGCGCGCCATGCTCCTGGTCGCACTCTGCGCGCTTGCGCCCGCGACCCGTGCGCAGGACGCGGGCCAGGACGATGCCGACCAGGGTGCCGAGGTGCGCAAGGCCACCGACCTGGCCCCGGTGCGCGTCATCGGACAACGCCAGGCCGTCGATCCCTTCGCATTCCGCAATCCGGTCGAGGCCGAGGCCACCGTATTCAGCCGCAGCTGGGACGAGCCGCCGGGGCTGGAAGAAATCGGCATGCGCGGGGGGATCGTGCAGATCGGCATCAACAGGGGTCTGGAGCTGGCCGCGAAAGGCATCCGCAAGCTGCCCGGCTGGCAGAACCAGATCGTCAATGCGGAAGCGCGGCCGCCGCCGCTGGGCCAGGCGCAGCTCGAGCGGGCGGTCCGGCTGCACGAGGGCAACGCGCGGACCGACGACAGCCCTGAGCCGCCCAGGTAGCGGCGTCGCCCGACGCACTGACTGTCTTGAATGGAAGCCCGCAGCGCTGTCGGCTGGACATGGGAGCTGTCAGGTTCGCCCTGAGAAATACTGCCGGTGCGACCGGATGAGCGCCTTCAGGTTTGACAAGTGGAAACGCTGCCGTTTCAACCTGATCCACCCTGTCGCTTGGACCTGGGAGCGCCCGTCATCGTGACCAGAAGAACGCTGTCATTTCGACCGCAGGGAGAAATCCCGCCATACGCCGGTGCGGCAGGCTTGCCGCCTTCGCCGTAAAGCACTTCTCCCTGCGGTCGAAATGACAGTAGTCCCCCTGTCGCCGCGGACCGACGGGGTCAGAGGACGGCGAAACCGTCCGCACACTGTCCGACATGGGTGGAGCGTTCCACATCCGCCACCCGCGCTGCGGGCGGCCCCTCCTGCAGCCATTGCGCCAGCGCGTCGATCGCCTGCGCATCGCCGACCGCGACCACCTCGACGCGGCCGTCATCGAGGTTGCGCGCATGGCCGGCCAGCTGCAGGCGCAGGGCCTGCTCGCGTGTCGAGGCGCGGAAATACACGCCCTGCACGAGTCCGCTGACCAGGAAGCGCGCAGCCGCCATCACGCCGGCTCCGGCTCCGCCGTCGACAGCGCGCCGAGTTTCGGCCCGCCGCTGCCTTCGATCGCGGCCTCGATCTCCTTCGCCGTGACCGGGCCGAGGAACTGGCGCGCGACCTTGCCATCCGGCGCGATCAGATAGGTCATCGGCAGCCCGCGCGGCGTTTCGAAGTCCGCCGGCGGCGCGTACACGTCGATGATCGCGATCGGATACGCCACCGGGTGTTCGCTCAGGAACGACTGCATGGACGGCACGTCGATCTCTTCGTAGGCCAGCCCGACCACGCTGATGTGCTCGCGCATGGTGTGCAGCGCGGACAGCTCGGGCATTTCCTTCAGGCAAGGCGAGCACCAGGTCGCCCAGAAATTGACCACCACCCATTGGCCACGATGCTCGGCCAGGTCGTACTGCTTGCCGTCGATGGTGGTGACGTTGAGACCCGGCTCGTCGGGGCGCTCGGGTTCGGCGCTGTCGGCGGCGGGATCAGCCGGGGCGGCCTCGGGCGTCGTCAGCGCCGGCGTGCCATCGGCGGGTTCGACAGCAGGATCGGCTGGCGCGTCGGTGGCCGGCCGGCAGGCTGCCAGCAGCAGGACGAGGAACACGGCGGCACAGGCGGCGCGATTCATGCGGAATTCCCGGGGGCTGGGTAGAGGTCGGCGACGTTGCGCTTGAGCAGGTCGCGCAGCGGCAGGCGGAGGTCGTCGAGTGCTGCGATCGCGGCGGCGCCAAGCGCATCGTCGCGACACGGCAGCCAGGCTTCGGACACCGGCACGCGCAACTGGCAGGCCTCGTAGAGGTCGGCCAGGGTCAGCGTGTCCAGGTCGCGCGCCAGCAGCCATTCGCCGGTTTCGGCGCGCTGCAACAGCTGGATCTCGCCGAGCTGACACAGGAACTGCTGCAGCTGGCTGTCGGTGAGCATCGGCTCGAGTTCGAGCATCTGCTCGGTATGCAGGCCACGGCCGTGGCCGCGCGCCTGGGCGAAACGGCCGAGCAGGCGCAGCAGCCCGTACATCTCGTAGCCTTCCGGCAGGCGCATCGCGGCCGGCTGGTAGCGGAAGGCGGAGATCGCCGAGGCGAACGACGCCCCCAGCAGCACCGCGACCCAGCCCAGGTAGATCCAGATCATCAGGATCGGCAGCGCCGCCAGCGCGCCATACAGGCGCTGGTAGGTGGTGAACATGCCGAGATACACGCCCAGGCCCCACTTCACCAGTTCCAGCAGCAGGGTCGCCAGCAGCGCACCGGCAAAGGCGTGGCGCAGCGCCACCGACCGGTGCGGCACCACGCGGTAGAGCGCGGTGACGAGCAGCAGTTCGATCGCGAACGGCGCCAGCCGCAGCGCGAAGTTCGACAGCACCCTGCCCTCGCTGGTGCTGAATACCGGCAGCGCGAACAGCCAGGCCGACATCGCCAGCGAGGCCGCGGCCAGCAGTGCGCCGAGCGTGAGCACCGTCCAGTAAACCAGGAAGCGGCCCAGCTGCGGCCGCGATGACGGCACGCGCCAGATCTGGTTGAAGGTCGCCTCGACGCTGTTGAGGGTGATCAGCAGCGAGGCGATCAGGCCGATCGCGCCGGCGACCGTCAGCGTGGTCGCATCGCCCACCAGGCGCAGCACGGTTTCCTTGACCGTGCTGGCCGCACTGGGCACGAAGTTGGAGAAGATGTACTCGGTGAGCTGGTCGCGCCATTCGCCGAACACCGGGAAGGCCGACAGCACGCCCAGCACCACGATCGCCAGCGGTACCAGGGCGAAGATCGTGGTGTAGGCCAGCGCGGCCGAAGCCTGGAACAGGCGGTCATCCAGGAACCGCCGCGCCAGGAAGCGCGCGAACGTGCCCACGCGTTCGCGGTCGCGCACGCGATCGGTCCATTGCTCGAGCGTTGCCAGCGGCTGCATCGACGCAGCGTAGCAAAGCCGGGTCCGCCGGTGAGCCATGCGGCAAAGCCTGTCAGAATTGGCACCCTGTTCCGCGGAGCCACACATGCCCGACATCCTGGTGCTCTACTACAGCCGCAACGGCTCGGTCGCGCAGCTGGCGCGCCAGGTTGCGCGCGGCGTCGGCGAAGTCGCCGGGATGAGCGCACGGCTGCGTACGGTGCCCCCGGTCGCGACCGTGACGCGGGCCGCCGAGCCGCCGGTGCCCGAAAGCGGCGCCCCCTATGTGGAAGCCGCCGATCTGGACGAATGCGCCGGGCTGCTGCTCGGCAGCCCCACCCGCTTCGGCAACATGGCCGCGCCGCTGAAGCATTTCCTCGACGGGCTCGGCGCGCAGTGGGCCAGTGGCACCCTGGTGGGCAAGCCGGCCGGCGTGTTCACTTCGACCGCGTCGATGCACGGCGGCCAGGAATCCACCCTGTTGACCATGCTGGTGCCGCTGCTGCACCACGGCTGCGTGATCGCCGGGATTCCGTTCACCGAACACGCGCTGTCCAGCACCCGCAGCGGCGGTACGCCGTACGGTGCCAGCCACGTTGCGGGGCAGTCGGATGATCCGACGCTGACCGACGACGAGGCCACGCTGGCTCGTGCCCTGGGCCGGCGTGTGGCGACGCTGGCAGGGAAGCTGGCCTGATGGCGCGATCCAGCCGCGCGCCGCGCCGCATGCTGTCAGCGGTCCTGTTCGCGCAGGCGCTGCTGTACGTGGCCTGGTTCCATGACGACCGCAATGTGCTCGCGGCGATGCTGGTGTTCGTGCTGCCGGTGGCGCTGCTGCTCGCCGGCGCACTGGCAGGCAGCGCCAGGGCCGCATTCTGGGCCGGCGTGCTGGGACTGCTGCTGTTCTGCCATGGCGTGATGACGGCCTGGGCCGACCCGGCGCAGCGCTGGTTCGCCGTAGCGGCGATCGTCCTGTCCGTGCTGGCGGTATTCGCATCCAGCTGGGACGGGCTGCGCGCACGTTTTGGCGGACGTCGATGAGCCGCGCTTCACGGCATCGGGCCCGCACTGACTGCATTTGAGCCCGCGCCCCGACGCGCGGGCAAGGAGTACGAGATGGAAGAACTTCTGATCGTCACCACCGGTGGCACGATCGACAAGATCTACTTCGACGACAAGTCGGACTACCAGGTCGGCGACCCGCAGATCGGACGCATCCTCGAGGAGCTGGGCGTGGCGTTCCGCTTCCGGGTGATCCCGATCCTGCGCAAGGATTCGCTGCACATCACCGACGCCGACCGCGAACTGGTGCGCGACACCATCGCCGCGCAGCCTGCGCGCCACGTGCTGGTCACCCACGGCACCGATTCGATGGTCGAAAGCGCGCGCGTGCTGGCCTCGATCGCGGACAAGACCATCGTGCTCACCGGCGCACTCAACCCCGCGCGCTTCCGTGGCTCCGACGCCGAGTTCAACATCGGCACCGCGGTGGGTGCGGTGCAGTCGCTGCCGCCTGGCATCTATATCGCCATGAACGGCCGCATCTGGGATCCGTCCAGGGTGCGCAAGAACGTGGACGCCAACCGCTTCGAAGCGGCGGGCTGACGCCACGACGAAGGCCGGACGTCCGATCTAGTCGGCGTCGCGCCTTTGCATTGGCGCCTGCGGCAGCGGCCCGGTGCCCATCATGCGGTCGATCTCGACGTACTCCACGTCGGGATCGCGGGCAAATGCGTGCATCAGCGCGGTGGCTTCGGCCCGATCCAGCGGCCGTTCGCTCCGGAATACATCTCCGCCCACGGCCAGCCGCCGCTGCCAGTCCAGCACGGGCGTCGGCGTCAGCTTCGCCTCGCCGGCCGTGCGTGCAAGCCGCGCCGGCACGCCATCCTTGTCCCGGGCGGGCGCGCTGTCGTCGCGATAGCGGACGATGAAGCGCTGGTACGGGCCATCGCCCTGCAGTTCAAAGGCTGCCATCGCGTCGTCCCCGGTTGCCGTGGTGCAGGCCCCCATGAGCAGGGCCGGCGGCAGGAGCAGCATGGCCAGCCGGCGTTGCAGTGTGGTCATCGCCTGGTTCCGCTTGTGGGCATGCAACGATCCTGATCGACATGCGGTTGGCAGAGAGTGAACGCCTCACCGTCCACCGCCAACCCACACCCCTGCCCGTGCGGGAAGAAAGACTCCCGCTGCCCGGCACGAGATCAAAGAAGGACCCCGGCAAATGCCGGGGTCCGGTGTGGCGCGTCCAAGAACACTCATCAATCAGAAGGTGAGGCTCCACTGGTTCAGCGTGCCGGTGTCGGCGCCGGCGTTGTCGGACACATGCAGGCGCCAGGTGCCGTTCTTCGGCTCGCTCGACAGGTCGACCGTATAGGTCGCGTCGATGTTGTCGGTGCTGCCGCCGGTGCGGTTGTGCAGCACGTAGGCCGAGCCGTCCGGCGCACGCAGGGTCACGATGAGATCGCCAATCCAGGTGTGGGTGATGTTGACGTACACCTCGGTTTCGGCCGACGCGTTGCCGCTGGCGCCGGAGACCGTGATCGGGCTTTCCACGCCCGCACTGCTGTTGTCGGGGATCGGGAACGCGGTGTTGTTGCTGTAGGTCTCGCTCAGACCATGCGACGCCACCAGGCGAACGCCCGAATACGCCGTCTCGCCGCGCACCAGCACGTAGTAGACGCCCGGCTCCGGATCGGCGATGACGATGGTCTCGTTGTTGCCGGGACGGGTCGAGCGCCAGTCATAGACGGTGCTCGTCGGCACGTCCTCATGGCTGACGTACAGCGAAACGTTGCCGCTGCCGGTGTAGCTGCGGAAGCTGAGCGGGCCGGTGCCATTCTCCGGCACCACCAGCCGGTACAGCGTGTCGCTGCCTGCCGCCCCGGAGATGATGCTCACCTCGCCGTTGACCAGCTCGATCGCATCCGGGATCGCCTCCACGGCCACCGTCTCGGTGTGCGTATCGGTGTTGCCGTCGCCATCGGTCACCGTCAGGGTCACCGTGTAGCTGCCATCCGCGGCGTAGGTGTGGACCGGATTTTCGTCCGTCGAGCTGGTGCCGTCACCGAAGTCCCAGGCATGGGTCAGCGTGGCGCCGTCGTCGGTCGAGGTATTGCTGAAGCTGACCGTCAGCTCCTCCGCCGTCCAGGTGAAACCGGCGACCGGCAGGGTCGGGTCGGTCGGGGTCGAATCCAGGCCATCGATGAACTCGGCGCCGGTCGCCGCCGGGTCGAGCCAGTTGCTCAGGCGGCTGCTGTTGCTGCCGCCGCCCGTCCACGACACGAACACGCGGCCGTAGTAGTCGCTGTGGTCGGCACCGCTGGTCGAGCAGGACGCCAGTCCGCCGTGCAGCTGACCGATCACGCGACCGTCGGGGCTGTACAGCGGCGAACCCGACGAGCCGCCCTCGGTGGTGCCGGGCTGGTTCCAGAACACATGCAGGTGGCTGGTGCCGGTGGCGAAGTAGCCGCTGATCTGCAGCGGATTGGACGAGTGGGTGATGCGCTTCTCCGCCACGCGCGGATGATGGATGCCCGTCGCGCCGGGGAACGTGGTGTCGCGGCGGTCCCAGCCCGACCAGTAGAGGTTGAACTCCGGGTCGGCCGGGGCATCGAGCTCCAGCAGGGTGAAGTCCGAGGTCGCGAAGCTGGCCAGCGGGGTCGCGCCGGTCTGGTTCTGCGCCAGGCTGCCATCGCCGTTCTGCCCGCTTTCCGCGCTGCCCGGCGTGCGGCAATAGGAGTTCTGGTAATTCCAGTACACCACGATGCTCGCGGCCGCGTCCGCCGTCCCCATGCCGCAATGGTTTGCGGTCAGGAAGTACATGCTCTGGTCGTTGGCGGTGTTGTTGACCAGCGAGCCGGAGCAGTAGAACGTGCCGAAGCGCGAGTACGCGCCGGCCGAGCGGATCTGGTCGCGCCAGCCATCGCCCGCCGGGCACGCGACGTCGATGTTGCAGCTGCCCGACACGCCCTGCGGCTGCACCAGCCCGGTCCGCGCCAGCCGGTCGAAGCCGACGTAGTCATGGTTGACGCTGGTCAGGCGCAGCTTGAGTTCTCCCGCGCGCGCCTTCGGCACGGCCACCTCGATCACCACGTGGTCGCCGGGCACCACCGGCGTCCACAGCCGCCCATGGGCCTTGTTGTCGGCGCTGGTGAAGCTGCGGATCAGCTCGGGGCTGGCATTGGCGCGCAGTCCGGCCGGATAGACCAGCATGTGCCCGCCCTCGGGCATGTGGTACTGGCTGAAGCCGAAGTTGAGTGTGATCGCGCCCTTCGACTGCACGCGCAGGCGCCAGACCAGCATGTCGCCGGCCTCGTCCCAGTCGCCGGCGGTGGCCGGGGTGATATCGACCGCCAGCGGCGCGGCGAACCGTACCGGGGCTTCCGCAAGCTTGGCCGAGCGCCTCGCGTCCTCCGCCCTGAGCCTGGCCACGTCCACGCCGGGCATGCTCCGCATGTCCACGGTGTGCTCTGCCGGCAGCCTGTGACTGAACGCTGCGGGTCGCGCATCGCCCGTCGCAGCCTGTGCCGCTCCTGCTGCGAGCAAGCCCGCGATGATCCAACCGGTGAACCGTTTCATTCCATCGACTCCTCATGCGGAGGGCTTCGCCCCGGAAATAGAAAGACGACACGCCGGTTGTCCGGCGTGCCGCCCCTGTCACCTCACCTTGCGGTGGTGCCTGCAGTAGTGCATCAGAACGTGATGCTCCAGCTGTTGATGTAGCCGGTGTCGGCGCCGGCGCGATCGCTTGCACGCAGGTTCCAGGTACCGTTCAAGGGCTCGCTCGACAGGTTCAGCGTGTACGTCGAGTTGATGTTGTCGGCGCTGCCGCCGCTGCGGTTGCTGAGGTTGTAGACCGACCCGTCCGGCGCCAACAGGTCGACGACCAGGTCGCCGCGGTAGGTGTGAACGATGTTCACCGCCACCGGCACACTGCTGCCTGCGTTGCCGCTGCGTCCGGATACGGTGATGGGGCTGCGGATGCCGGTGGCGTTGTTGTCCGGGATGGCGTAGTCGGTACCGTTGCTGTAGGTCTGGCTGCCACCACCGCCGCCCGCCCCGTAGCTGCCGACCAGGCTCACGCCCGAGAACGTGCTGTAGGCGCGGAGCGAGACGTGGTACGTCCCGGCCTGCGGGGTGGCGAAGCTGCAGGTTTCGGCATTGCCCGACTGGTACGGACGGCAGTCGTAGGCGCTGGTCGTGGACTGGCTGCCGAAGCGCACGTACAGATCGGCATCACCGCTGCCGCCGGAGGTGGCGACGTTGAGATTCGATGCGCCGGCCGGGACGTTGATCGTGTAGTGCAGCCAGTTGCCGCTGGTGGCGGACAGGCCGGTCACCGGCACGCCGTTCTGCAGCACGCTGCCTCCACCGCCGCCGCTCACCGCCACCGACTGGGTGCGGGTGTTGGTCGCACCGTCGTCGTCGGTCACCGTCAGCGACACGCTGTAGGTGCCGGCGGCCGCATAGGTCTTGGCCGGGTTGGTCGCGGTCGAGCTGGTGCCGTCGCCGAAGTTCCAGCTGCGCGAGGCGATTGAGCCATCGCTGTCGGTCGAGGTATCGGTGAACTGCACGCTCAGGCCGTTGAGCGTGGACGTGAAGCCCGCGGTCGGCGGCGTGTTGCCGGGCGTGCCGCCCATCACCGCCGTCACCGCCGCATTCGCGTCGATGATGCCGGCGCCGATCGGCTGGCTCGGCGTCGACGGGAACGCGCGCGCGGTCTGCTTGATGACCGTCTCGATGTCCGCCGGCGTCCTCGGCGAGGCCGCCGCGGCCTGCATCAGCGCTACCACGCCGGCCACGTGCGGCGCCGCCATCGACGTGCCGCTGTTGTTGGCATACGAGGGCGTGGAACCGGAACGGTAGGTCGACAGGATGCTGGTGCCGGGCGCGGCGATGTCGATCAGGGCGCCGTAGTTGGAGGCCTGCCCACCGGTCCAGATCGAGCGCGCGCCGTTCTGGTCGTTGGCCGCGACCGAGATGATGCTGTTGCAGTTGGCTGGCGACGCGCCGGACACGTTGACATTGCTGTTGCCCGCGGCGATGACCACCGTGCTGCCGCGCGAGACTGCGCTGTTGATCGCGTTCTGGTAGGTCGCGCCGCACGAGCCGCTGCCGCCGAGGCTGAGGTTGATCACCTCGGCAGGATTGGTGTTGGCCGGCACGCCGGACACGCTGCCGCCCGAAGCCCAGACCAGCGCATCGACGATGTCGGAGGTATTGCCGTAGCCGTTGTTGCCGAGCACGCGCAGGTGCAGCAGCCTGGCGTTGGGCGCGGTACCGGCTACGCCGGTGCTGTTGTTGGTCACCGCCGCCACGGTCCCGGCCACATGCGTGCCGTGCAGCACGCCCGAAGCATCGGTCGGGTCGGGGTCGCGGCCGTTGCCATCGCCCGAACCCGCGTTGCCGGAACTGGTCGAGCTGACGAAGTCGTAGCCGCCGACCGAGTTCGCGTCCAGGTCGGGGTGGGCGATGATGCCGCTGTCGACGATCGCCACCACCACGCCGGCGCCGGTGGACTTGTCCCACGCAGCCGGCGCGCGGATGCCGCCCGCGCTGCTGTGGAAGCCCCACTGCTCGGCATAACGCGGATCGTTGGGCGTCATCAGTGCGCGCATCAACTGGTCGACCTCGACGTACTCGACGTTGGGGTCGGCCGCCAGCTGGCGCATCAGGATCTCGGCGTCGGCCCGGTCGAGCTTGCGGTTGACGCGGACCACGTCGGCGCCGACCGCCAGCCTTCGCGCATGCGCCACGCGCAGCGCGCCGGCGCGCACGCCTTGCCGCTGCAGGCTGGACGAGATGCCGACCAGCGAGGCTGCGGCGTTGTCGAGGCCGCGGCTGCGCAGCGCCGGATCGGCGTGCTCGGGCGCGCCGTCGCGGTACTTGACGATGAACTGGTCGAACGCGACGTCCGACTGCAGGCCCTCGAGATCGGCCTGGCCGGCGGACGCCGGGGCCAATGCGAGCGCGGACAGGGCGACCGCCGTAGCGGCCGCAAGCGCATGCAGGCGGACCTGCCGCCTGGAAGAGTGACTCATCTGGATGACCCCCGGAAACGGAGCAAGCCGCCTGGGCGGCGAAATGCCGGCGGGCACGGGACCAGATAGATGGACGATGCGTGGAACATCCCTGTGTCTCTCGCGTCAGTCGGACGTATGCGGACTGACAAAATCGTCCGCAAACTGACGCTACACGACAGCTGAACCGTGCCGCAACGGGATGACGAGAATCAGTTGCATGTGAAATCGAGACGCAAGTCACGAATCCCGCATGTCGTGCGCTGTCTGCTGCTTTACAGCATGCCCGTCTCGAGGCGCGCGGCCTCCGACATCATCGAACGGTTCCACGGCGGATCGAACACAAGTTCAACGTCGGCCTCTTCGACCGTCGGGATCAATTCGATCTTGCTGCGCACATCCTCGACCAGGATGTCGCCCATGCCGCAGCCCGGCGCCGTCAGGGTCATGCGGACGTCCACCGCGCGCCGCGCGTCGCCCAGCGGGCGCACCTGGGCCTCGTAGACCAGGCCCAGGTCGACCACGTTGATCGGGATTTCAGGGTCGAAGCAGGTGCGCAGTTGCTTCCAGACCAGTTGTTCGACCGCGGCATCGTCCGCGCCCTCCGGCAGCGCCAGCGGCTCCGGCGGCTCCTTGCCGATGGCGTCGGCGTCCTTGCCCGCGATGCGGAACAGGTTGCCCTCCACGAAGACCGTCCAGCTGCCGCCCAGCGCCTGGGTGATGTAGCCGACGCTGCCCGCGGGCAGGGTCACCTGCTCGCCCTGCGGTACCAGGACGGCATCACTGTCGCGCTCGAAGCGCACCGGTTCACTGCTGCGGGAATACATGCGGGGAAGATGGGGCCGCCGGCCCGAAGTGCAATGCACCATTGTACCGGCGCGTGTACCGGCGCGCGCCCGGTATCCTGTGCGGCCGTCCGCAACGCAGCCTTCCGATGCCGCCATCGCGCCGCCCCGTATCCCCGATGTTCGCCGCCGGGCTCCTGGCCCTGGCCAGCTTCGGCGTGGCCGCGGTCTGGGTGCTGCTGTCGATGCGGCTGGACAGCCAATGCAGCTGGATGGCGGTGGTCGCGGCGGCCGACGCCGCGCTGGTGGTGCGCCTGCTGCGGATGCGCCCGGGCACGTCGCGCATGCTGCTGGGCCTGCTGGCGACGCTGGTGGCGATCCTGGCCGCGAACTGGGCGATCGTGGCCAGCTGGCTGGGCCGGCACATGGGCCTGCTGCCGTGGGAGTCGCTGGTCAAGCTGGGCCCGGAATTCGGGACGCTGCTGGTGCGGCTGTCCAACAGCCCCGCCGACCTGGCCTGGATGGCGGCGGCCCTGCTGCTCGCCGCCATCGCCTCGCGCTGATGCGCGGGCTCAGTGCCCGCCGTCGAGCGCCTTGAGCTCGCTCACCAGCGCGCTGGCCATCTCCGCGCCGTCGCCGTACAGCATGCGCGTGTTGTCGGCGTAGAACAGCGCATTCTCGATGCCGGCAAAGCCGGTGCCCTTGCCCCGCTTGATGACGATGGTGTTCTTCGACTCCACCACGTCCAGGATCGGCATGCCGTAGATCGGGCTGGCCGGGTCGGTCTTGGCCACCGGGTTGACCACGTCGTTTGCGCCGATCACCAGCGAGACGTCGGTATTGGCGAACTCCGGGTTGATGTCGTCCATGTCGGCGATCAGGTCGTAGGGCACGCCGGCCTCGGCCAGCAGCACGTTCATGTGCCCGGGCATGCGCCCGGCGACGGGATGGATGGCGAACTTCACCTTCACCCCGCGCTCGGTCAGACGCTGGGTCAGCTCCCAGATCTTGTGCTGCGCCTGCGCCACGGCCATGCCGTAGCCGGGCACGATCACCACGCGCTCGGCGTAGGCCATCATCGCCGCCACGTCGCCGGCCTCGATCGGCTTCTGCGTGCCCTCGATCGCCTGCGCCTCGCCACCGCCGCCGAAGTTGGAGAACAGCACGCTCCGGATCGAGCGGTTCATCGCCTTGGCCATCAGCCGCGTCAGCAGGATGCCGGCCGCGCCGACCATCATGCCGGCGATGATCAGCGCCTCGTTGCCGAGCACATAGCCCTCGAAGGCCACCGCCAGTCCGGTCAGCGCGTTGTACAGCGAGATCACCACCGGCATGTCGGCGCCACCGATCGGCAGCGTCATCAGTACGCCCAGCGCCAGCGCGGCGACGAAGAACGCCACGATCCACGGCACGCCCAGCGACCAGATCACCAGCCCGCCCAGTACCACCGCGCCCAGCGCCACCAGCGCATTGAAGGCCTGCATGCCGGGGAAGGCGTAGCGCTTGTCCATGCGCCCGTCGAGCTTGGCCCAGGCGATGATCGAGCCCGACAGCGCGACCGAACCGATCAGCGCGCCCAGCAGCGCCAGCACCAGCGGCACCGTCCCGCTGGCCTGGCCGAGCGCCGACCAGCGCAGCAGCTCGACCGCGCCGATGGCCGCGGCCGAACCGCCGCCCAGGCCGTTGTACAGCGCGACCATCTGCGGCATGTCGGTGATCGCCACGCGCTTGCCCGACACCCAGGCCAGCGCCGTGCCGATCGCGACCGCAGCCAGGATCAGCGGGATGTTGTGCAGGTCGGGCAGGAAGAAGGTGGCGACCGTGGCGATCACCATGCCCAGGCCGGCCCAGCGGATGCCGCTGCGCGCGGTCATCGGCGAGGCCATGCGCTGCAGCCCGAGCAGGAACAGGGTGGCGGCGACCAGATAGCTGGTCTTGACCACGAGATCGAGGATCTCCGCGCCGCTCATGCCTTCGGCTCCGCTTGCTTCGACGGGGACGGCTTCGACGACTTGAACATGTCCAGCATGCGCTCGGTGACCACGTAGCCGCCGGCCGCGTTGCCCGCGCCCATCAGCACGGCGATGAAGCCGATCGCCTTCTCCAGCGTGGTGTCGGCGTGGCCCAGCACCACCATCGCGCCGATCAGCACGATGCCGTGGATGAAGTTGCTGCCCGACATCAGCGGCGTGTGCAGGATCACCGGCACCCGCGAGATGATCACGTGGCCGGCGATCGCCGCCAGCATGAAGATGTACAAGGCCACGAACCCGTCGATCATCCCGTCCCCCGGAACCGCTGCGTGAGGTCGGCATCATAACCGCGGCTGAACCTTGCTGGCGCCGGTCAACCGGACCGGGACCCGCGCGTTCTCATCTCCCGACCCTGCGGGAGTTCCGGCTGCAACCAAGATGAGCGATGGCGGAGACGACATGAGGCGCATGGCGACGGCGCAGGCCGCGCCTGCGGATGCGGCAGCGGTTAGGCTGGACGGCGTGGACCGCCCTGCCCCCGCCGCCGTTGCGCCACCGATAGTCGCCACGACGCTGGAGCAGTTCCTGGCCGGCGTCTCGACCCGCGCGTTCCGCTTCGCGGAGCTGGGCCTGCGCCACCGCGAGGATGCGCTGGACGCGGTGCAGGACGCGATGACCAGGATGCTGGGCTATCGCGACCGCAGCCCGGGCGAATGGACGCCGCTGTTCTGGTCGGTGCTGCGCAGCCGGATCATCGACCTGCAGCGCAGGCGCACGTTCCGGCTGAAATGGCTGACCGATGCGCGCGAGCCGGACGGCGGTGAGATCGACTGGGCTGACGAATCCACCCCCGACCCGTCCCGCGCCCACGATGGCCGCGAGGCCTGGGGGCACCTGTCGGCAGCGCTGCGGAACCTGCCGACGCGCCAGCGCGAGGCGTTCACCCTGCGGGTGCTGGAGGAGCTGGACGTCGAGGCGACCGCACATGTGATGGGCTGCAGCGAGGGATCGGTGAAGACCCACCTGTTCCGCGCCCGCGAGGCCCTGCAGAAACAACTGGAGGATTTCCGATGAACACCCCCGACCCGGGCCACGACCGTTTCGACCAGGCCGCACGCGCCGCGCATGCCGATGCGATCGCGCACGTGTCTGCCGACACCATGGCGCAGCTGCATCGCCGTCGCCACGCCGCGCTGGCATCGACGCCTGTGCGCGGATGGCGCTGGCCACTGCCGGCAGCCGCATTCGCGTCCCTGCTGGTGGTCGCGGTGGGGCTGGCCGTCGGCCTGCACATGTCCGATGAGGCTCCACCGGCCGCGGCCGCGCCAGCGCTCGCCGCCGGCGCGGAGCCCGGCATCGAGGCGGTGTTCGATGAGCTCGGCCAGAACCCTGACTTCTACGTCTGGCTCGCCTCGGGCGATGCCGACCTGATCGCGATGGAGTAAGACGAATGTCGCCCCGTACCCGCCTGCTTGCCCTTGTCCTTGCCCTGGCGTCCTTCGCGGCCAGCGCACAGGCCCAGTCCACCGCCACTGCGCCGCTGCCGGCCTGGGACCAGCTCAGCAGCGAACAGCGCGAACTGCTGCTCGCGCCCGTGCGCGAACGCTGGAACCGCAGCGAGCCCGAAAAGCGCGCGCACATGCTCGAGCACGCGCGGCGCTGGCAGTCGATGACGCCGGACCAGCGCGAGCACGCCCGTCACGGCATGAAGCGCTGGCGCGACCTGCCGCCGGAGAAGCGCGAACAGGCGCGCGCCCTGTTCGAACACACCCGCGCAATGCCCGAAGCCGAGCGCAAGGCGATGATCCAGCGCTGGAAGGCGATGACGCCGGAGCAGCGCAAGTCCTGGGTGGACGCACACCCGCCGCAGGATCGGGAACGTTCGAACTAGGCGTGACGCGCGGTTGGTGGAGGACGGAGCGCGGAGCACGGTGACTGAAGCGCGGAGCGCAGTCGTTGAGGTGCGGAGTGCGGAGTGCGGAGTGCGGAGCGTGGCTGGCCGGGTGCGGCGCGTGGCTGGCGGAATACGGAGCACGACGCGCGGACCCGTGAGCCGGCAGTCGCTGGCGGCACGTTCCGGGCGTTGCGCGTACCTCAATCTGTCATTTCGACCAAGGGGAGAAATCTCGCCCGGGTCTCGGCGGTGACACCCGCGTAAAAAGCACGACGCGAAACGACGCCTTGCGCCGTCGGCTGAAGGAGATTTCTCCCTTCGGTCGAAATGACACTCGCCGTGGACATGACAGGCGTGGCTGAAGCGACCCGCTTCAGCGGAGCGGCAGCGCGGGGAGAGGGAACAGCTTCGGACGGAACGTCAGGCTTCGGACGGAACGTCAGGCTTCGGACGGAACGTCACGCTTCGGACGGAACGTCAGGCTTCGCACGGAGCGTCACACTCTGCCGAGTGACAGCCCGGACGGAACGACACGCTCCAGGTAGCCGACCCGTTGTCGCGTGGCGCAGCCCTGTCGAGTGGGACTGCGACGCCGGCGGCATGGCCCCGGCGCCAGCCTCAGGCGGACGCTTCCCGCTCCGGCCACACCGTCTTCGCCAGCAGCTCGTCGTCCCAGTCGAAGGCGACCGTGCCGTCCTTGAGCAGCAGCGACACGAAGTTGTAGAGGTTGCGCGCGTACATTTCGCTGGCGTGCAGCGCGCCCTGGCTGGCGAGGTCGAGCGGCCCGGCGATGGTCACGCCGCCGCTGTCGACCGTCTCGCCACGAACGGTCAGCTCGCAGTTGCCGCCGGTCTCGGCGGCGAGGTCGACAATCACACTGCCGGGCTTCATGCCGGCCACCATCGCCGCGGTGATGATCTTCGGCGCCGGCCGTCCCGGCACGGCCGCGGTGCAGACGATCACGTCGATGCCCTTGAGGTGCTCGGCCAGCCGCTGCTGCTGCAGCGCGCGCTCCTCCTCGGTGAGCTGGCGGGCATATCCGCCCTCGCCCGCTGCGCTGACGCCGAGGTCGAGGAACTTGCCGCCCAGCGATTCGATCTGCTCGCGCGTCTCCGGACGCACGTCGAAACACTCCACCTGCGCGCCCAGCCGCTTGGCCGTGGCGACCGCCTG
>Ga0247738_10000174_pt1 | contig 28412 bp, 56 predicted proteins | sample UWRJL013104B2_FD_180936 | JGI IMG/M metagenome (GOLD analysis project Ga0247738, IMG submission 180936) | Plant litter microbial communities from Arlington Agricultural Research Station in Wisconsin, United States - UWRJ-L013-104B-2 | ecosystem: Environmental > Terrestrial > Plant litter >...
TTAAATGACTCACCATCGGCCATAGTCGCGTATTTGTTGTGGTCAAATCGAGACACGTTGACCTCGCGCATGATGCAATCCTTACTACCCTCTACAGGGTAGTCAGTCCAAGCCTTCATCCCCAAACCCTCTCTATTCGGCCATCGCCGCGATAGGTCAATCCTAGCAAACCTAGCCTTTCCGTAGGCCTACAAATATAGAACAATGAGTTGCGTTATTCGTCGCAATCCGGGGCGTATAGGGTCGCCCTGTCGGCCAAGTCAGCCTTTGTGTACCGGTAGCCGCAGTAGCAGCTCATTCCTACAGCCACGTCAATCGGCTCTAGATCGTAGTCGATGCCGCATTTAGGGCACTCAATCTCTACCCACGGGGACAGTACGTCCATTACTACGTGGCGCATTACTTTTCCTTAGGAACCATGCACTTGCCGTACAGCTCGCGGATTGCGATCAGTTCGGATTGGAGCCAGACGATCCATTGGTCGGATTGGTCGGCGTTTCCAACAAGATAGCCCGTGCCTTCTGCCCGAAGGTCGGCGTCTGCATCCGGTCTGCTGGCAGTTCCGGCAACGGCTTGACCTTCACGTACTCGATTTGACTCACAGCCCCGCCACTGCTGCTGCAACCGCTGATTACCACTGCGAAGATCGCTGACAAGAGTAGTTTGCGCATGGATAGCCGACTCCCGTCCGGCCTGGTAGTTTCGTTCGGCCTCAGCCGACTTAGATTGGTATTCAATGACAGCCTCTTGTGCCTTCTCTCGGGCCGTAGCAGCCGCCTGAGCAGCCTTTGCCGTAGCGGCCACTACCTTATCCCGATAAGCAGCGTAGGCGCCCTGAGAATTCCCAAGACGCCATGTCTGCACCCCAGCGGCTAGGAGGAGTAAAGCAGCCAATGCAGCGAAGCAAGAAGCCCTAATTCCGCCTAGCGCTAGGATGATGGCGTTCATTAGCCTTCGCCGAAGCCGTTGCTAACAATATCTTCAGTGGACTGACTTACCCAGTCACCTGTAGTCGAGCAGTCCTCTACACCGTTATCTATCCAGCCAGTCTTATCACTCATTCTCACATCCTCTTGATTATTGGCGAATTCGCTTGTAGATCAAATCCCAAAAAGCTGCGCACAGCCGGAACACGATAGATACAGACAGTCCGGCGATAACAGCAAACATGGTTGACATGAGTGTCTTCTGCTGCGCCCATACCGTGAAGAATGCTGCTGCCGATGCTGCAATTTCAATGAACGCTAGCCGCAGGTGCATTAGGTCATTTCGCTTAGATTCTGGAATCCATCGGCGGAGCGCACCCATTACCGATACGCCCATAACGATGGCAACAAAGAATGATGCAACGCCAATGGGCATCTTATCCACTACCAACATGAGCCAGTTAAACCCAGCCGTCAGCGTGGAAAACAAGCCCTCTCCCTGAGTCGCCACCAAGACCACTAGGGCCGACAGGGACACCCCGACTGCACCAGCGGTCTTGGCGGGGGCACTCATTCTGACTGCTCTTCCTGAGCATCCATCTGCTCAGCCACGGCTCGCAGAATGTCAGAGGTGCGTGCGCCCTCGACGTATTCAGCGCCGAATTCCTGCACGCTGGCCTGACGATTCGGTCGCTTTGGTGGGGTGATTATGATGATGGTGGACATGCTATTCCTTCTTTTCGGCCGGGGGCTTAAGCCATGGGGCTTGCTGGTAGATCACACTCAATAGGTCCTGAGTGCGATCATATTTTCTATTCATATCTAAGAACATAACGGCCATCAAACCGCAAAGCACCAAGCTTACTAGGCTCGTAGTTGCACAAATCCAGACACCGACGCCCCCAGCATTGATGTTGATATTGTTCCCATTCTGGCTTCCGCCGGAGCTAGACCCGATCCGCTCTAGAGAATCCTTGATATCCTTCACAGACTGCTCCATCCCCCTGATGCGAGTTTCCATGAGCGTTATTTGTTCCTTGCTTCCATTCGGATAACAATATCACGAACCTCTGCCAGCGTCGAAGCTACAGACTCAACCCTGCGGCTTAGATCATGGTAGTCCTCTCGGTCTGGAATCTCAGAAACCACCTTCATTTCCATGGCCGCCATACGGTCTTCCATCTTTGACATGCGGGCCTCAGCCTTATCGCGCTCTTTGTCAGCCGCAGACGCTTGGCGCTGTACCCAAAAAATGGTGATGCCAGCAATCAGGGTGGCCAACAAGCTCCACCAATTCATTGAATCACCCATTGGATAGCCCTCTTAGAAGATAGGGCTAGGCTACTCATTCGCGCTGAACGTGGCGTCATTTCACGCTCCATGCACCAGCGTACTTCAGGGTCCATGATTTACGGTCGGCCAGACCAATAGCTCCACCATTGACCACCTTAGTGACGGCATCGACCGAACCCTTATCGGCAATCTCGTTCAGGCCATTGGCCTTCCAAAACCAAATGGCACTAGCCACCGCGCCGTCAGGCTGGGCTACACGGTCAGGATTATCTAGGAGGTTCTCATCGCCAAGCCATGCGCGGCTGAAGCGTCGGTAGTTGTCGCGTCCTGTCAACTGCTTGATCCCGCGCCCACGGAACTTCCAACCATCCCCCGGTTTGGTATTCCCAAGATTCTTACGCCCCCACTCACCGCCGTACAGAATGTTAGCCAAGGCGTTCTGATGGGCCTCATGATCGCTAGTCCGCCCGAACTTGTCGGCGTCCTCTAGACTGATCCGGTGGCGTCCAAACAGCTTCTTCAGCGCGTCAGCCGAGTAGTTCAGGCTTTCCACCGTAGTCCGGAAGCCCCCCGTCTCCACGTGGCACTGTGCAAGAAACATAGAAGCTCGCCGAACATTATTCATCACGCCAGCGGCCTTCATCTGCCGAACTAGCTCTCGGGCGTAAGGCGCTGCGGCTGGGGCGATTCGGACGATTGATTCAGCAGTGATCATATATACACAAGGCGCAGGTTTTCGAAAGGATACCCCTGCGCCTTGCTTGATGCAAATTACTTCAGATTTTCGTCAATCTCTGCAATTCGGGTATTGCCATCGTGGCCGTATCCGATGCACTCAGCATCCCACCCATCCCTGAAATCCGACTTTGAATTAATTTCATGCGTTACATCAATCTTAGGGTCCATTGAATCATCAACAATGTCCCGAGCCGAATCTACCGCAATGGTGTGTGCCTCAAACTCACTTTCAGCATAAACAACACCTACGTAAGTCAGTTCAACGTTATAGAACTTCTTCATCCCACCTCTCCTATCGAATAACCCGCGAGTGCAAGGGCGCGACTCGCTCAGCCTTTTCCCGATCCCGCTTAACCTGCTCAGACGTTCCGTGCCAATCTCGCCATGAGGATTTACCTGGGTTCTTCGCCCGCTGCATTGCGCGCTCTTGGTCAGTCATCGACTGACTCTCACTTCTGCATCAGGGTATTCATTGCAGGCCACGGCGTAGGCGACGGCGAAATCTAGAAGCCCCTCATAATCCCCCCAACCATTCTCAGGGTTCAGCAATTCCATCTCAGCCTTTCGCTTTACCAATTGAATAATTCCTGGTTCAAGGAAGGGTGAAATCTGAGAGGCCTTATCCATCCCATAACAATCCGGTCGCCAGGCTGCGTTTCCAAATCCTGCGGCATCTGCCATTGGACGAAGGTTATGCGTGATGTTCCACTCAAAAACCTCTTGTCCATCTACTTTAAGCCAAACATCAAGGCTCATCTCATCTCCCTATTGGCCTGTGGCCTTTGTGTGTGAATTTGGAGCCGCTTACGGCGGCAAGTCGGGCTTTGGCTTACCGGGGCCCTATCACGGAGTCGAACCGCATCTCGTCTTCACCAGAACGTCGCCACCTAGCGGGAATCGAACCCGCGATTTTCCTTAGATGCCAAACTCGGCCATCAATTCTTCGTCACTCAGATCGCAATCCACCGGAGCAGTCATCCCGAGGCGTTCACGCTCATCAGCAATCTGCTTTTCGTACTGACTAACCCAAACCTTTCGCAGCGAACGCTCACCTTCAGACTTAGCCTCACGAAGACGGATCATCTCATTATGAAGTCCGTATTCAAGGGCGTTCAGGTGGCTGGTATCCATTTGGGCGTCTCAGTGCGTTGGTGTAGGCATAGACTACCAAATTACACGATCCTATCAATATCATGCGTAGAACGATCTTTGCCATGGATGGAACGATGGATTTTAGGCAAAAAAAGACCCAACGGTGGATGAGGCCGCTGGGTCCGGAGCAGTTGGCGGGGAGGGACGCCACTTACTCATCCAGTGGGGAGGACACTGGGCAGGCGCTTGAGCAGCCGTGCGAGTTCATTATAGCGACTCATGCGCGGCTGGCAATAGCCAAATGTGGTTTCGTACATGAAGGAGTCGAACCTTCGACCGCAAAACCGCTTCAATCCGCCGTTGTACACCGGCTTTTATCTATCGGAACCGCAGACTGCCGAGAGACGACATTTTTTGGAGCGGGTAGCCGGTAACGATCCGGTCTACTGCGACTTGGAAGGACGCTGTGTATCCATAAACACCTTACCCGCTAAAACTCAACGAAGATTGGACTCGAACCAATACTATCGGCTTTGGAGGCCGAGGTGCTGCCAATTACACCACTCCGTCTAACTAATTGGATAGGGCTGGATTTGAACCAGCAACCTCTAAGGTTTCGATGCCATCTTGTCGGCACCTACTAATATCGCGCTCTGTCCTGTTGAGCTACCTATCCAAAATTGGCAGGACTACACTGAATCGAAAAGTTATCTATTTCTAGATAGCCAGGTTTTCAAGACCTGTTTGCACCCTGTGCGCGTAGACCCTAAATGAGATATCGGCTTCTCAGTGCTTCAGGTTTTCCATCCTAGTTGATGGGCCTTAGCTTTGTCTCGACTTCACAGATCGTCATCCGCTTGTCGTCTAACTGAGAATGCGATAACTCACTTTCCCCCGCCAGCAGCCCTAAGCCCTCTAGAGCCACTGGCGGGTTCCTACATGCTACTTATCTCACAATCCAAGTCTAGGCCGCGTGGGCGCTATACCATCCCCAATTTAGCCCCTCTAATCCTAGTTACGCTAGTTACTCGCCTAGATCACGCTGCGGAGACGCCCGAAGGCTACACGACGCTCTGGGTGCCGCTGTTGTTTCGTCAAGCCAAGACCTGCGGCTGCTCGACTTCGCAGGTATCCGGATAACCGGGGCGCTGCGCTCGCCTACAAACCTTGAATTGAATCTTACTCTTACTAGAATCCTATGCAACACCGTGCGTAGGATTCAGTGGTGCAGTGGTGGAACGATCAGAGAGACTTGCCGCCAGCCTTGGCGCGGTTCTCGGGCTTGTGGTCTGCTCGTTGCTGGTTGTACTCCAATTTAGCCAGCACAGCAGGACCAACATTTAGCTTCAGCGCACCAGCCAGGTCAAGAATGCGGATGATCGTATCGGCGAACTCAACCTCAACCATTGGCCGATCCGGAAGGTGATCGTCATTCAACCCCTTTCGGAAGCCTTCCAGCGCCTCCGACACTTCAGAATGCACTAGCGCGATCTTGCCAGCGATGAAGTGCTTACGGCCAACCTCATCCATCGCATCGTACTCATCCCACCAACCGGACTGGCGAGCCAGCCGGTGGCAGAGTGATTGGAGGCAGACCATGCCAGCATTGGAAATATCCTTGGCCGCTTCACCAATCACTTGATTACTCATCGGCAATAACTCGGTCGGCGTCGGGGTCAGCTTCATCATAGCTGGCTTCAGAGGAGCCGCTGCCGCTATATACGCCAGTCACGCCTTCTTCTGGCGGGTTAACCTTGAATTCACCGGCCTTATTCAGCACCCAATTTCCATCTTCAGATTTAATATCGCCAAGCACATGCACTCCATCAACGTGCAGGCCATCATTCTTCAGCACGGAATTACCTTCTCGATACTCAAAAGGCGGCTCAATATCCTTTGGCAGACCCAAGCCCTCATCCAGCGTCAGCGTGAACTCATGGCCCTCAGTCGCGCCGATCACGCTATCCAGTCGGTAGCCCAGCGTGCCGAGAATATCCACCAGCGCATCGGAACTGATCTTCTCAACCTGGCCGCGCAGGATCGTACTCATACGGCTATTGGCGATGCCGCATTCTTTCGCAGCCTGTACGCCGTTCAATCCCTTCATCTCAACGTGGCTCTTGATCGCCCGAGCCAGAGCGCCGCGCAGGGCGGTAGAGTTGCTATCAGTCATGTTCATCCTTAGTTGGTTGGCGGAGCCGGAAGCGGCATCCAGTGTGTGATTTCATCATACTCAAACCATCCAGCTAGGCCGCGCGATCCAGCGAAGAAGCATTTCTTATCTCTACTGTACTCGGCAGGCCAAACCTTAAGATTTTCATTAGTTGGATCAAATACTACGCATAGCTGACCATCCTCAGGCTCTTCATTATTTGCCCTCCAATCCATCACTTCCCTCTCTTTCGTCGTTGAAGTTCTTTCTTCATCATCTCGCCCTCAGCCTTATACATCCTAGCCTCGTGCAAAATATCTTGAACGTCATAGCCTTGCCGATGAATCTCGAAGACTGACTTGGCTAGTTCTCTACTTAGACGCATGACGATTTCTAGTTCATCGTCTGTGTACTGGCTAAACCTTGGCGATTTCATTTTCTACCAATCGAGCATATCCCGAAATGTCATGCCAATTGTCGGCGTACATAGGATCACCACAAACCGCACGCGCCATCTTGTTGCAGATCATGCGCAGCGCTTCAATATGGTAAGCATGGAATCCCTCGCGCCCTTCCATGCGCTCGCATAAGACCCCGAACAAATCTATCGTCACGTGAGAAACATCAACAAAGCTACCATAGCGGCTAGCGCGCTCTTCCAGAGTTGAATCTACGTTATTCATGGGCCTCCCGTAATCCTGATCCGAACCTCTCCACCCTTCACAACTTCATTCTTCACAAATGGATGCGAGATGAAGCGCTTGTCATCGATCTTTAGTGCATCCGCAATGCCATCCCGGTACGCTTTGCAGCGGCTAAGCATGTTGTCATCATCTGGCATCCGCTTGGTGGGCGGGTAGAAGTCAATCCAGATATGAAGCCGCCCTTCCGGCAGCTCCATTTTATGCCATTCCGCCTCTTGTGTCTTAAAAAATGCAAAGGTTCTTGCAATCTTTACGGCTTTGGCCTTCCTAGCCCAATGAATTCTGGAATTAGGGGACATGTCTTTGTCAGGCCATGGGAGGCGCAGTTCACTTAGCACTCTTCTTACTCCGTTGTGCATCCTCAAACCGCCAGCCTTCTCGCCATTTCTTCCTTCGCTCTGCATCCTCTGGAAGAATGCCGTACTTAGGCCCATCCGACTCAGACGCGCCACGCTCTCTGGCATAGCGGCCTGCTTGGTAGGCTTGGTCTAGCTCGTTCACCAGTCAGAACCGCAGAGCCAATCAGCATTTTTCATCTGACTCAACAATTTTCGAATCGTAGTTGCACCGCCTGTCGCGACTTCGTTGTCATCGAACTCAGGATATTCTTTATCAAGGTCAACATCAGTTAGCTCAATAACGTCATCAATTGAAAAAGTGGGATCAGAATCGACGCTATCACATGTGTTATTCGCCAAATACAAAGCTTGTTCGGCAGACCTAGCCGCATAGAAGTCACTATCGCCAACTGCATAAGCCTTCAAGTCACTCATATCTATCTCCTAGTAGTTTATTCTGATACTCAAGAAGTTCGTCATCATTGCCTATCAATTCCCGGAACGCTCTCGGCTGCTTTGCATAGCTAGGGCCGAACATTTCCATGCACTGATCGGTTGTTAGTCCGTTGAATGGCACTCCTCGGTGGCTCCAAGGATTTAGCCCGATACTGAACTCATGCCCTCGCCGTTTAGCGCCATGTTTCCCACCTATAGTCAGATGGTGGATTTCAGCAGGCACCCAGCCTAGGTCAAGCTTATGCCCAAGGATGCAACCAAGCTCCTTGATGGCATCCAAGCGCGCAGCCTCAGCCTTGGTTGGCGTACCAGTAGACCGCCCCTGTTTCATCGCCCCATCCGAAGGTCAGCCCACATGCCGCAAATCCATGCTGACATTGCGCTAGCCCATACAGGTGCGTCCAGCAGATAGTAAGCCGCTGAGAATCCGACGACCATGCAAACCGCTACATAAATCTCCCGCTTCATGGAGTAATCCACTTAAAGTGAGCCATGCCGCTAGCAAATCCCTCATCGAAGGCTTGCCGCTCAATCTCATCTTGGTATGGATTCCGATACACCATACCCATCAATGCTTGGCTAGTGCCTTCATTGATGATGTAAGAGTATGCCGATCCGATACGAGGGACCTTAAAGTCTACTTGCACAACGCTCTCCATTCTTCCACCTTTTGTTCATAGTAGCTAATGCGATCTTCACGAACCACCCCGTAAAAGGATGGGTCAGTCCTAGCCGCCTCTAGCTGGCGCTCCCATGCGTCTAGCATCCGCTGCGGGCTGTGGTCGAAAATGTCTAAGTTTCGGCCTTCGGATCGCATGTCAATTTCCTGGAAAAACTATGTACTCCATAGTCGGCTTGTCCGGTCGATTGTCATGAACCCATCCATCAGCGCGTGGATGACATAGCTCGGATATTTCAATTTCGGAAACCTCCATCAAAACAAACTCGCTGAAGCAGCGGTATGCTACAGGCAAGTCTTGCCTCTGATTCTTAAGAAAATCAATCAAATCTGAAACCGTAATAGCTTTCATCCCAGTTCCTCCATTAGATTTACGTTGAACCCCATCCCAATCAATGCAGTCCTGCACCATCTAACCGGCTTGCAATCTAGCCCCTGCTCATCGGGATGGTCGCCAATCTGGATAGCCATTGTAATGGCGTCAGATGCCTGTGACTTACTTAAATCCTTACTGCTTCCGCCCAAGTAGATCAACCCCGGCGAGCCATTGCCGGTGTCGATTCCAGGCAACATCCGCCAACCCAGCACAGTACCGCTCAGCATATGCCGCCAATCATCCTTGGATAGCTTATTGCCGTGCCACTTAAATTGGTTTGCCAAATCGCCGCAGATACAGTTGAGCATCTTTCGTTGCTCATCCGTCATCTTGGTTTGACCTTCTTCTTTCCAGTTCATGCCGCCGCCGCATTCCAAAGCATTTTCACGACGATAGCCAGGCAGACGATTACAAACCAAGTCGTCAGCCGTTCCTTGATCTTGGCTTTCCGTGCTTTCCTCTCATGAATTTCCTTCCATGCCGCTGCACGGTCTACGTCAGCGTGAGTCTCGATGCGAATGTCGGTGTATCTGTCTACGTGGCGATTAGACCGCATGATAAGAATCTCCACGACCGTATCCCATGTACGCCTCAAGCATATCAATTGCTTTGGCGTCATCAGCATAGAAAAATTCAGGCCACCCAGCGCCGTCAATGCCGCGCTGACCGTACTTGTTCCACACGAACTGACCGATGCGAATGCTCTTATCACGCTCATTGATTTCAGAAATCAACTTGCTCCACTCAGGAATCCCAATCAAACGTGCCATCTCACTCTCCCGTTAGGCCGCTGCCCGATGACTACATACTACGCCCGTTCCATCATCGGATAAACATCACTTGTAGAACGATCAACATCATGGATGGAACGATCAAATTGACATATTCTCAGCAACCAGCTCAAGCGCCTTTTCAGTCTGAACTAGTACAGTCTTGTACTCCTTGGCCTTTTGCCTAAATTCTTCGACCGTCGCCACGTATTTAGACCCATGACTTGTGGTTTCAATCCAGCGGTTGCCTGCCTGATCCTCAACGACCCATGCCTCATTGTCCATTTCCCAGCCTTCATGGAGGACTGTGAACGTGTATATTTTCTTTCCTTCCAATTTCGTATTCATAGACTCACCACATAGTCGCTTATAGGGGTGCCACGCCAGCCACGGAACGCCCAAGGGATGCGCTGCTCAGCCAGTGGACGAGGCTTGGCTAGGCGAAGCTTGATGATGCGCTCGCTGTAGCCGACTGCTAGGGCGATTTCCTGTACTGAGCAGCGCTCAGAGGTTAGGAATCTGATTGCTTCTGCCTTGGTCACTTGACCTCCGGGCCAGTTGAAATAAGTTGTTCACTAATCCAATCGACTACCGCCTCAGCACTCACGCCTTCGCCTACAAAGTCCCTAGCTTGAAGAAGGATATCTTCTACATATGAAAGCTCAACCCAGCCATCAAAAGAATCAGAACAGCTAACCAGCCCTTGAGGGCCAGGATCATGCGACAACAATCCTTCAAGCATTCGACGGTTATAACGATGCCACCAATTCCTAATAGGACTCAGCATTACGCTTCTCCTTCACGGAACGGCGTGCCCGCATACAGTGGCATGTACATGCGGCCACTGCCGTCCTCTACATCCCAAACCAGTTGATCGTCTTCCCACTCAGCCCACTTCTCTATAAATGCGATTGGCTTACCAGCGGGCGGCCTGTCGTAAAGTGGCATAGGCATTTTCGCAGGGTCACCCATCCATTGCAGCCAATGCATTCCAGTTTCAGGGTCCATGTGAGCATGCGCAACGGGAACCAACTTGGCAGCATCCAATTCGCCGTCGATCAGCTTCTGCAAATAAGGCCGCATCTGTGTATCCCACGCTTCCTTTGGTGAAATAGCCTGCGCTCCCATACCCATCATGCCCGCAAGCTCGTAGAACGCCTCCACGTACCCATGCATCTCTGAGTTATTCTCAATATCACTCATGCCACCACCACTCCAAGGTTATCCATCAGTTCGGCAAAGCTGAATTCGGAAGGTTGTGCGCCTTCGGGGAGGATTGGTTCAAGCTGGCATAAAAACTGTGGCGAAATACCTCCACGATCCCAGATTACAACACAATCCGATTCCATCGCAGTACGCATAAAAGTACCCGGGACAGGTGCTCCGATTGGCAGGTAGCAAATAGCCGAAATCCTACCCTCAATGCCAAAATTTGAAGGGAAATGCGGCCTAACTAATCTAACGCGCTGACCAACAAATTTACTCACCATTTCAAAGCCTCTCCCAATTCATCAATCATCTTCTGCACCTTTGCCTGATCTACTGGCTTGGGTGGCAGCGCCTTTAGCTGCGGACGCGGCGGCATAGAATCTACGAACTGCTTAGGCGTGGGCCACTGCGTACACTCAGCCATCATGCTCAAGAAAGCGTGGCGGAACCTGGGGCCATCCATCTGCTGATCCCACACCCGATTGTGCTTTACGGCTGCGGTCCATGCCATGAGCGTGCCTTGCATCATATCCGGCGGTGGTGCCCAAGGCAGGCCGATGCACATCAATTGCATCAGGCCGTGCTTCAGTTCTTTTTCGATCCAGTCCATTCATTCCACCCATCTGCATTAGTGCCTGCATCTGCTTGCTAGGCTGCTGTCGTGCGGCTATCGGTGCTGCCTGCGGTACGTCAGTCCATCGCTTCTGATTGAGGTACGTCGATCCCATTGGAGCATAGCCGCGCTGCCAGCCGTCATCTTGGTCAATCATCAGGTAGACATGCTGGATGATCGTGTCGGCCATGTCATCCAGGCTATCAGCCTTCCATCGCTTCTCAGCCTCAGCCTTACCCTTCTTGTTAGGGTAGGCGGTCCAGAAATCTCCGAAGCGCTTAGCCATCACTGGCTTCTTCTTTCGCAGGCTTGCCAATTCCTGTTCCAACTCTACTACTCGGGCCTCTAGTTCCTCGTAGCTTGGCTTGGCGTCGAATAGGTTCATCAATAACGACTCGCACTGTAGACCTCTGCAATCCGCTGGTAGTCCGCCATAAGCTCAGCATCATCTACCATCCCATAGATCACGTCATAGCTGTATTCCATATCTCGGAACACCCTGCCATCGCCTTCCCAATCTTCAATTCGGGAAGAAACGGCATCGTAAATCTCCTGATCTTCCTCGCTCTCAACCTTGAAGCCATCAAGGCCAACACGTGCCGAATCAGGGCCATCGTTCCAATCAAGGCGATTTTCCTGCATCCAGTGAGCAAGCCAAAGATACTTGTTCTTGCCGATGATAGCGCGCAGAACGTCATAGACCGTATCTTCAACATCGCACTTGTACTTCACGCGCATGTGAACGATAAGCGCATCATCTTTGATCTTCTTTTTAGCCGCAGCTTCTTCCCGCTCCTTTTGAGCTAGACCAGCAACTTTCTTGGCGTGGTACTCCTTAGCTTGCTGCTTTGCCCGTGCAGCACTTGCAATGGCCGCGTCATAGCAATCAGAAAGGATCACATTACGGCTCAAGTCACCCAGGTAACCAGCATTACGCGTGTTGTACTTCGGGCGCTGCGCACGCGAACTGTAGTCGCGCTCCTGATACGTTAGCGGAATACCAAGCTCACGCATGATTAGGCTTACTTTGGAAGTAATGGCCTGATTGTTAGCAATTGCCACTTCATTTGACTTATGGACTTGCTTGATGGCCTCAACCTTGCCATCAACCTCAGCGTTAAACGCATCAAGCGAACGATTCCAGCCATCTACCGTCGTCGGCTCTTTCCGACTGCCCCATCCATCCCGAACTTCAAGGCTGCTGGAATTGAATTCCACGCCTTTGCAAGGCTCAACTTTCATGATTTTGGGGATTGTCTCATCCGCTTTCTTCTTCTGAATGTCGAACATGTGCTGAGCCTGAGCCAGAACATCAGCAAACGTGTCGCCAGCAATAATCATCACACTCTCCGTTGTTGGTGAACCCATCGTCCTCTTGTCTGGACGTTCGATCAACAGTCGATTTGGAACACATCGTTGCTACTTTTGGAACACTGCCTTTCTATATTTCAGGTATAGTTCCCCCAAGAGTGACCTAACGGGGCTTTCCCCGTAGACCATCTCCACCCACCATACCCTTAGACAATCATGGGTAGGCCAGTGTCACTAGGTGCCGATATTCGCTTCGCTCCGCGCCTTGGACCCTTTCGGGCGTCACTTGTACGCGGTCTATGCCAGTCGCTATCGGAACGCTGGTCGGCAAGCGGACGTTACCCCTACTAGCCGGTGTTTCCTGACGTGCAGCCCATGCAGGCCCATGACTAACGTGCGTCGTGACGGCAGTTAGTTGCCAGGTTCATGCGAATTGAGACAGATAGTTGCGTTTCAGAGGGGTGGACGCGCTATAATGGCGTCGCACAACGTTGCTGAAGACAACTTGTGACAATTCGCAGGAGCTGGTAACTCGCTGCGGAACCATTTTACGCCGTGAGCAGTCGGCGATGCAATAGAGAGAGGCCCCGCAATGGGGCCTTTTCTTTGCCCGTAAAAAAGGCCGCGTCAATAGCGGCCTTGGGGTTACACGTCGTCAGCGTCGAAAATGTCAGATGGTCGGAAGTATTTCACACACTCCCCTTGCTCAGTGACCTTGTAGTCGCAGACTTGGCCCATGTCACATTCATCCGTTTGGACGGCATACTCAATCTGGCATCCAGCAATGGTCAACGCGCCAATCTGTACGTACCAGTTGGTTGACTTGGCATTGGTCCGAAGGCCCAACGTCTCCTCACTAGAGTGGATGCCGTGGACAGTGCCAAACGCAGCCCTATACGTCCGACCATCAGGCGCGAAGAACCATGCGCTGGTTGTCAGAAGGTACGTCTTCCCGATTTCAATGTTCATCCCATCATCCCCTTCTCTCTAATCGCCTCTTCCTCAACATCCCTCAGAAGATGGCTACGGTTGGCCCCCTCACACAGCGCCTTGATGCACGAATAGCTGAATCCTGTGCGCTCTGCTAGGTATTCACGAGGCACACCCGCCAGGTTTTGGCGTATGACCTCACGCGCTTGGTCGTCGGAGAGGCGAATCACGTCTTAGCCGTCCACATCGGAACCTTAATCCAAACCGGCTTGAGGCTCCCATTGCTACTCTTAGCCCCAGCCGCCCCGCAGCGGATGATAAGCCCATCGCAGTTCAGGCCACGGATCACAGTGCCCATCGTGCGGCGATCCCACGGCTCTCCGACCTGAGCCACAATGTCCTTAAGCAGTTCTTCGCTGAGGAATGACTTAGCCCGGTACTTCCGGGCGATGATCTTCTTCGCAGCGGAATAGGCCACACTAGCCCAAGCTGCATTCTCCATCACTTCGGTTCCATCAATTTTCATTACGAAGCTCCTCAATGCAGTCAAAACAGTATTTAGCCCGAACGCCACTGGCGAATACGTGAACCGTAGAAGATTCACAATAAGCACAATCAGGCAGTGGAGTAGGCCGCTGACACCGGCTGGCGTGCTGGCGCATTGCTAGGTCGAGGAAGTAGGTTTCGGCGTCGGATGCCGCATCTGCGAAGTCGGTCACGGGCGCGCCTCCAAGGTGTCGAACGCCTGATCCCAGTCTGGCCCATCACAGTCTGGAATCCCAGTGTCGTACTCTGCTATGTTTTCTTCGTTGAATGATTGTTGCCAAAGCTCATCGCTTTCCTCAAAGAAAGGCTTTCGATCAAACCAAACCCAGCGGCCATCCCCATCCATCGCCAGCCACTGCGCCCACTCCGGCGCATCATTCCAATCAGGTTTCATCCCTCTCTCCTCACTTAAAAACAACGTAGGCGACTACAAGAGCCGCGACACATACCCATAGGGCGATAGTTCCAGCCTTGCTGCCACGGGGCTTGCGATAGCCTGCTGAGGCGGTGCAGTGGTCGATTGTGTGGGCTAGCATTCGGTTGGCGAGGCTCATACGGATTCTCCTTTTTTAGTGGATATTGCTTTTCGACCTATTTCAGCAAGCCTCATATTTACGGCTCTCATAGATCTATTATTTCTTTCTTCTTGACTAATTTTTAACTTATAGCCAGTTCTGTATTCTCGTTCTGAATTGGTAACTTTTGTATGGTCCCCGTGCATCAGGACTGACAAATTTTCTGGACGGTTATCATGCTTAATTCCATTTATATGGTGGACGTCCTCATCAATTCGCAGGGGCCTACCAAGTATCCCCTCAGCTACCCATCGATGTTGCTTTACTCTTATTTGAGTTGACTCATCAATCCATATCCTCCCCTCTATGTATCCTTTGCTATTTTTCCACCAACTAACTTCTTTTTTATTCTGGCCACCATTGTTAGCCCAAGAGCAAGGGCGGCTGCAATACTTAGAGGTAGACCTAGCGGCATTGAAATCTTCGCCGCAGTTTTGACATTTTTTCTTCATGTTTTATCGCGGCCTTCGATGAGGCTTTAATGTTACACTAATTACTTAACCAGCGTAAGGTGCCGCCGTTTAGGCTTGTCATGCGGCGACCGATTCACAATGACCCTGTAGCCGCGCTTAGTCTCTTCTGTATCTACATCGAATCCCCGATTCCTCATTTCTGCCAAGTAGGCGTCGATTTTGTGCTTGGCGACCCGTGTATTGATTGAGTCTCCACCGTGCAAAGCAAGCCAGCAGGCTGGCGGTCGTGCGTTCTTCATGGGGCCTACTCTAGCAAGGGATTTGGGCTAGCGGTGTTCTATGTATGCAACGATCTGTTCCAAGATCATGGATTGATAGGATGCTGGAATAGGAGGACTATAGACCCATCAAGACGGGCAGAGGCCCTTGGGAGAGTAGAGATGACCGCATACGATGACTGGAAGACGACCAAGCAAGAGATTGATGATGAGGCTTGGGAGGATGCGACCGAATATGTATTTTGCAGCATGAAGGAAGATGAGGGCGCTGAGGCTGTTAGCATTCTTGCTAACGCGGATGACGTGCTGACCTGGCTGAGCCATGCTGTCGAAGTGCCGCAGCATCACCTTCACGCCTTCCGCGACCTTTGCACCCTTGCGGCCAACCTTCGTAAGCAGGTTGAGACTGAGATGAAGGCTAACCGGAGCTATCCCGATGGCGATTGACTGGCCGATGATGATGGATGAAGTGAAGATCGTACTTGCTGGGATCGGCATTGCCGCATGTGTGGCAGGTCTGATTGGGATTGGGTTTCTGGCTATTGGAGGGGTGTGATGAAGGTTTTGATTGCAGCAGTATTGATGATGGGTATGGCGTTCGGTGCGAGCGCTAGCAACAACTGCGGGCCGGTTGCTGATCTTGCAAAGACGATCATGAAGGCTCGCCAATCTGGCATGTCAATCGTCAAGGCTATGGAGATTGCAGGGGATGACAAGGGGGTTCAGGCGATTGTCCGGCTGGCCTACATGGAGCCGCGATATAGCAGCGAGCTGTACCGAGAGAGCGCTGCGACTGACTTTGAAACTGAGGTGTACCTGATTTGCATTGGCGGCAAGTAAGTCTTAGCTAGTGCGACTGGCATGCGGTAAAATAGTTGTACGATGAAGATATGGAGTGAATGCGCAGGCTGATGCGCAAGAGGAAAGGCTCGATTCAGACCTTTGACTAGCCGCAGATTGGCGGACAATCCTAGTCATAAATCATTTTCATGCGTGGGATCAGTACACGCCACTCCACCATTAAGAGAGCAATAGAGATGAATGAAGCAATTGAAGCGCAGCCGAAAGAGCAGCGCATGGCCCCTTATCAGGCGGCTATTAAAAAGGCAGAGGATAAGTTCCGCGAAGTAGCCGAAAAGTCGGTCAACTATGACCGTGAGTGCATCTTTGCCATGCAGGCATTGATGAAGACAGACTTTGCCATGCAGACGGCGAACAAGAATCCTAAGTCTGTTCACTTGGCGATGATCAACGTTGCGTCCACTGGCCTGACGTTGAATCCGGCCAATGCTTACGCTTACCTGATCCCCCGAGATGGAGCTATCGTCCTAGATATTAGCTACAAGGGCCTTATCAAGATCGCAACGGACACCGGCTCTATCCGTTGGGGTCGTGCTGAGATTGTGTACGAAAGCGATACGTTCGAGTACCACGGCCCAGCCCGCGAGCCGGTTCACAAGTGCAATCCGTTCAAGCGTAAGGATGACGATCAAATCATCGGTGTTTACTGCATCGCTAAGACCAGTGACGGTGACATTCTGACGGAAGTCATGGGCGCAGATGAGCTTGAGAAGATTCGCGGTAAGTCCATGAGCTACGCCAAGAAGAAGTCCGGCCCGTGGGTTGAGTGGTTTGAGCAGATGGCCAAGAAGGCCGTAATCAAGCGAGCTAGCAAGACGTGGCCTTACACCGAGCGCGCTGAGAAGCTGAACATTGCCGTTGAAATGGCTAACGAGGCTGAGGGCGGATATGACCTTGAGGCCGAAGCAGTGAAGTTGGTGAGCCAGGACCAAGCCGCAACCATTCGTGACCATATCGAGGCATCTGGCATTGATGCCCCTAAGCTGCTTGGAATCATTGGCGTTGATGCTATTGAAGCTATCCCCGCCAATCGATTCACTGAGGTTGTTCAGACCATCAAAGAGGCTTCTCAGGCGTGAGGATTCTAGACTGTGAGCAATACTCGCCTGAGTGGTGGGCGATTCGGGCTGGGGTTCCTACAGCGTCAAATGCGGATCGAATCCTGACAGCAGCGGGCAAGCCTTCATCTAGTCAATCGGCTTACATGGCCGAACTGATTGATGAGATTGTTCGTCCGCGTGATGAGCGACCAGCGGATGAGCAGTCTTTCAGCGGCAACCGACACACCGAGCGTGGCAATGAGTTGGAGCCGAAGGCTAGGGCATGGCATAGCCTAGTAACGGGGCATGAAATCAAAGAAGTCGGTATGATCTTCCGCGATGATGGTCTAGTAGCTTGTTCGCCGGATGGACTCATTGTTGGTCCTGATGGCGTGCCGCTGGGTGGCGGAGAGTACAAGGCCCCCGAGGGAAAGAAGCACGTCCTATGGATGATCGAAAACAAGCTGCCGGATGAGCATAAGCAGCAGGTTCATTTCTCGCTAGCGGTAAGTGGCTTGCCGTTTTGGGAGTTCGTAAGCCACTGCCCAGGTTACAAGCCGTTCCGTATCCGCGTAACACCCGACGACTATACAGCCAAGATGGCGGCTGAGATTGACGCGTTTGTCATCAAGCTACAGGCAGCAAAAGAACAATTCATCGACTATATCAACGCAAGGAAATGAAATGGCACAAGTAGTTCAGCGGTTCAACGTAGCAGCAGGCAAGCCCTATCAGACCCGTGACGGCCAGGATAAGAAGCAGTGGATCAATGCAGGCCGCGCGGTCCAATGGGATGACGGCGGAATTAGCATCGAACTGACGGCGGTTCCCGTAGGTAATTGGTGGGATGGAAAGCTTTCGCTGTTTGTGCAGGAAGAGAAGCAGCAGAGCGGGAATAGTGGTGGCGGTCAGCGCCAGCAGGCTCCACAGCAGCGTCAAGCGCCCCAGCATAACAGTGGTGGCAGTTTCAACGATGATGACATTCCTTTCTAACATCATAGAATATTGAGAGTAAAATGACCAAGCAGAAGAAGCCGAAGACTGGCGATGTTGTGGGGTGGATCGTTCTAGGGCATGGCTATGACAGGCCTATCTTTGCATCACGAGCATCAGCTAGAGCTGCTATTAAGCAATATTCCCAAGTACACCAAGCGTGGGGAAAGGCTAGGCTTGGCCGAGTATTGCTAGCCAAGTGATCGTTCCATTTCCGTAAACGATCTGTTCCACAAATGATGGCTTCATTGTTCCTAGTAATGGGTATGATGGAGCCATCAATCACTAGGAGGGAGTAAAGATGACTACTGATACCAAGGCTGTGGCGCGGTGGGATATTGATTGCATGCGCGCCCAAATGGACACGTTCGATGATGGGCGCTATGTCGAATTCACATACCACGAGCGGGTGGTGGGGGATGTATGGGAGATCACTCGTGAAATTCAAATTCAGAGTGATAAATATTGGAATGAGCTACGCCAACTACGTGCCACTTTGGAGGATCTGAATGAAGCCCAAGCAGTGGGCGATGGCACGGTCTCCGGCTCCCTGCTGCACTGGCACCAGCGTGCGCTTGCCGCAGAGGCCGCCCTCGCTGCGAGTCGCGCCGAGATTGATGGGTTTCGCTCTGTCTTACAGCAGATTGAGGTAATGGCTCCGGTCCATGGGCTTAACCCTCTGGCAAAGATCAGTGACCCGCAGCACGTCAAGGTTTGCTGGAATACGCAGCTTGCCGCCAGATCAGCACTTGCCGCAATGGAGAAGGGAAATGTCTGAGGCCAAGATCAGTGAGGCGGTGCCTATCGCATGGGTAGACATCGCAAACTGGCGTGACGAACTAGAAGCAAACGAATGTTTCTTCACCGACTATCAGGACGAGGATACTGTTCCCGTCTACCTCCACCCGCAGCCCGCAGAGCTGGCCGAGCCGCAGGACACGTCTTCTTGGTCGCTGCATGACCGCGTGGAATTCGCCCTGCGCGACGCTGGATTTGACCTAGATGAAGCCTCGCGGATTGCGTTGCAGGTTGATGGCAAGCAGCAGGTTGGCGAGGTGCAGGATGAGCGCGAGCGGTTTGAGGCTTGGGCTACCTCCAAAGGCCTGAACACAGTGCGCTCTAGCGAAGAGATTGACAGGTACGCACACACCGACACTTTCTATGCATGGCAGGGCTACCAAGCCGCCCCGCCAGCGCAGGGCATCGACCTGGGGCAGTTACGGCAGGCTGTTGTTCACTGGTATGCGGACGCGGACAACGCGAACACAAACCCGGGTTGGGTGCGCGCAGAAGCCGACCGCCTTCTGGCCCTGATCGACCATCGCGATGCAGCGCCGGGGGTGGAGTGAACATAAGCGAACGCATCCGCAGCCTGATTAGCCATGCTATGACGGCTGCGGAGATTCATGAACTCATGCCGGATGTTGACGTTAAGATGATCCGTGGATGCATTCAGCCTATGGTTGCCTCAGGCGTTATGCATCGAGTTGGCGATAAGAAGCCATACAAGTACCAGCTAGGCCGTGGCCTAGAAATTCACAACAGAGGTAGGAATTTGAACATCACTCAACAGGTTCGTGAGTACATTCGAGGGCATGCGCCGATCAGTTCAGATCGAATCGCTATGGGCACTGGATTGGCGCTTAAGGTAGTTCGCTCTCGTGTCAGCGAGATGAAGAAGCGAGGCATGCTTGTACGCGATGACAACGGCCTTTACTCGATGGGCCGTGAGCTTATCTGCCGACCGAGCAAAAGGACTGAGGAAGATAAGCGCCGGGATGCACGAGATGCATCAAGGCGTCGGCGCGCGCGGGAGCGTGCGGCGCGCGAGTCTAAGCGCCCCAAGGAATCCACGCCCATGACGGTTGTGAAGGTCAAAGAGAAGGCAGATCCTAAGGCTGTGAAGACGCAGACAGTGGATGAATGGCTGGCAGAAGGCGGCGTTATCGACCGATCCCCTACTCCGCTGCCCTTTGAGCGCCTGAGCCGGGATGATATCGACATGTCCTATCGTGCTGCATCGACTGCGCAGTTGCGGACCACTCGGACTTATCTTGTCGGGTGAGATGCAGTGTTCTAATTTTGGTGTATACAGAGGTTGGTAGGTGTGTCAATCTAGTCCTACCAACCAAGAGGAAAACCACGTGAAGAAGATCATCATCGCAATTTCCATCTGCCTTTCGCTTGCCTCCTGCGCCAGCATGCGTGAATTCAATAAGCCTGAAGTTGGCGCAGATGGAAGCCGAGAGTTTCGCGTCAGTTCCGCTATTGGGCGCTGCCGCTGCTAAGCAGTAAAGTTCAATGGAACTTCACTAAGGTCAACGATGAATATCGTTGCATTCTGAGGACCCATTGTCGCGCCACCAATAGGATAGGTGTTTGAAAGTAGGATTTGGCTATTTATTGGGGAGCGTGACCCATAAATCCTATTATCGCTAGTCATATGAAAATGATCTGCCGACATTGTGCATCTGTCTTGAGATACTGAATTGTAATAAAACCTAGGGGATGGAATGGCAATCCCAATTTTGGTACCAACAGAATATTGTCCAATAAGAATTGGCAAACCTGTAATTTCTGGCAGCGTAATTACATGAAGAACGCGAAGGCTTTTCCTTCTGGAGTCGTAATATACGGCTCCATTTTCATTTTTCAGCCTTAGCCCTACAGGTCCTGAAGCTGGCGTAGTCAATGCGTTGAATGTGTAATATTCAAGAGACTTGTTGGCCGCTTGATTTGATGCATATATGTAACAAGAAATATTTGACTGGACAACTGTAAATCCACTTATAGGCTGAACGTTGTCATTTACGTATCTGATGACGTGCAGATTAGTAGTTGCATTAGTGGATGCCAAAAACCCACGCGCTCCTCCATTTACCGAAGGTGGCGACCCGCCAGTCGATCCAGGTAAAAATGTGCCAGTATCCAAAACACCTGACTTTGCCAGTTGCAAATTTGTATATCCATCTGCAATCTGAATAAGTCCAGTAGATTGGTTTCTGACCCTAAAGCCAACAGCCATCAGCTCTACACCCCGTAGTGAATTGTTATACCGCCAACTGTATTTGTGTTTGGATTGTTTACGAAAATCTCAAATCGAACATGGTAGTTAACAACGTCATCAACCCAATTCCATGAAATTGAGTTTCCAGAAATGGTAACTGATGGAACAAGCATTCCGTATGTAGAGCGCTGTCCTTCAGCGGTGAAATAGTAGAAAGGTTCGCCGCCAAGGAAGTCGTTTGAAACCAACCCGCCGTTAGCTGCTGCTGGGGCTGTCCACTTACCGCCAACCAACACCGGGTTATACAGAGGAAATGTGTAAGAACCAATAGTCTTTGTGATCTTGGTGGTTACAGTCGTTTCAACATAACCATCAGGGCTTTTGACCCTCAACCCAATGTCGGCCATTACAGTAGCACCCCAAGCTCAACAGCGGGATTTCCATTCGGGTAGTAAATATAGACGCCTTGGTTTGTTACATTCAATCTATAGCCTCCCGCGATTGAACCGTTGAATTCAAATCCGCCGCCAGCGGCCTTGTTGATCCTCCAACCAGTCTGCCCTGAAACGTAGTCATCAGATTGGATTGTACCGCTGATCTTGGCGTTGGTAATGGCTGCATTCTGGATCATAGCGTTAGTGATCCAGCTATCTCCAATCAACGCCTGACTAATGAAGGTCTGCCCACCCTGAATCACAAACGGGCTAGTTACATTGCCGTTGACCAAGTTGATTACAGCGAATCGGTCGGCCTGCATGAGAATCTGCGACTGGAAACTGCCATCCGGCTGATTCTCAATTCCAACGCCCATGCCAGCGGCGTAATACTGGCCGTTAGCAGCGATCTGTAGCTTGAGCGTCCACGATGCACTGATCTGGCCGTCAAGGTCAACTAGGGCCTGAGAAGTCTCTTGAACCGTAGCCGATACGTCGCCAACCTCAGCTTGTACAGTTTCAACGCGCCTACTGAGAGCGTAGTCCTGAGTGGCAATAACCGTCTGAATGGTCGTTGTACCAGCGAATACGTCATTGTCGGCGGTGTAGGTGTCCTCATCGGCAGTGAAGTCCGTGTCGATGGAGGCGAACAGGCCATCAACCTTTTGTCCCTGAGCTACAACCTGGCCCTCGATTTCAGTTACGTCTAGTTCAAGCTGATCCACGCGCCCAACAATAGCCCCTGCCTGTGCGATAGCCTCGCCAACGTCCTGCCAGTCAACGCTAGGCGGCTCATTGTTGCCGGGGGTGGTGTTGGTCCAGCTATAGATGCGTCCGTTGTATACGACCGTCTGGCCTTCCTCATAAGTGGCGTTAGCATCCCAAATCAATGGAACAATCTGGCTGATGCTATCGATTTTAGAAAGAAGGTCTTGGCCTAGAGCGCTCTCAGTAATGCGACCGGAGAAGTATTCATCGTACTCAGTCTGATCAATGCTCGATTCGCCCATGACGCCAGCCTGCGACGTACTGGGGAGCCACGGTCCGATGTTCCCGCTGCGGTCAACCAGTCGGCCCCAAAAATAGAATCGTGCGCCAGCAGCAAGCCCGTTGATCTGATGCCGGTTTTGAGGATATGAGAAATCTCCAAGCTTGATAGCCGATGCGAAGTCCGGACCAGTAGAATACCAAATCTCAGTCCGCTCAGTGTCCGTTGCTCCTTGCGGGAATCCCCACTGAAGGCCGATAGCGAACACAATGCTAGTGGTGGTCAGCGACGTAAGCGCAGGCGGAGGAGTAGTCTTTCCATCGATCTGAGTGAGAGCGCTAGTAGTCGGAATGGACATTGCGCCAAGCGCGTTGATTGCCCGAATGCGAGCAAGGTAGCGACCGGTGTAAATTCCGCGAACGTCAACGCTGGTTGTGCTTACATTTGGGATCTTCACCCAATCCATATCATCACGTCGCCACTCGACGTTGTACTCAATGGCGTTAGGCGGCGCTTCCCACGAAATGGTTAGGTCCGTGCGCGCATTGGCCTGATCGATAACGGAGAACGACGACAAAGTTACGTTAGTGGGCGGCGCCTGAACGCTTGGCGGGATGACGCTGATTGGTGGCGCTTCTAGCCTAGTGCCATCATCGATATATGCGAACTTATCCGCGCGGTAAGACAGCCCGGTGATACTAAAAGTGTTATCGCCATTATCTACAACAGCGATGCAACGGAACGTTTCGGCTACAAGGGTAGACTTTTCAAGAATGAAAACACCCTGATCTGCTGGCGGCGAGGACCAGTCAACAGTTACATTGACTTTTCTACCTGCAACGGACCGAACAGTTCGCGCTTCAATCCTCCCAGTAGAGAGCATGACCTTAATGGTATCGCCAGGTCCAATCTCATCAGGCATCTTGTCAACGGTAACGCTGTCATCCGTATATGCGCTGATGCGCCCGCCCATGCGCCGCCCAGCTCGATAGGCATTGGATACGTTGAAGATATCCCCAGGAGATACCAGGACGCCCGCCAGTCCAACTTTAAAGTTGACCGTCTCTGTTTCCAAATTCTCAGAAACAAGAATGTGATTTCCGATGCGTTGAGCCTGCCCACGAGACGTGCAGCCAATTGCCGTGACTTCAGTCTCTTGGATTCCATAGCGAATTAGGCCGGGACGAAATTCAACGCGCTCAACCTTCTGACGCCCGAAATCAGTCTGATCCGACCATGACACAAGGGCCACGGTATGGCGAACCTTGCGCCCTGAACCAACATAGTCAAACTTCCCATCAACAACGTCAGCGTTAGTGAAGCCTACGGCAACCTGTTTTGGCATATCCGCAGAGGCAATCATCTGACCTACTGCGTAGTAGCTAACGCCACGGAACACCGATGCCAAGTCCTGAAGAACTTTGAAGGCATCGGTTCGGGTCTGCATGTACACGTTACAAGTAAAGCGAGGCTCCATTCCGCCAAAGCCATCCGATACCAACTCATCGCAATACTGTGCGATCTGATACAGATTCCACGAGTCTACCCAAGCCTGAGGGATATGGTTGCCAAGTCCAAAACGGTCATTGGTTACAATATCGTAGAAAATCCACGCAGGGTTGTTAGTCCATGCAGATTTAAATGTGCCATTCCAGATACCGTTGGTAGTGCCTTGACCTGTAGTCGCATAGGTTCGTGCAATAGGGTCATAGTTAGCAGGAACGCGAATGATCCGACCATATACGTTATAAGCACGAGGCGGAATATTCTGGAAGCTGCGCGCATCGAATGAAATACCAACTAGCGCGCTGTTGGGATAGCGAAGCTTCGCGTCGATAATCTCCGTAATAGACAAGACGCGAGTAGTGTCAGCAATGGTTGCTGAGTTCGCATTTGGCGTAAGGCGACGGATACGCACCTGCCACTGATTGCCTGCTGGGAGGTCAATGCGGTGGCTGCGCTCATACTGCGTCGTCGTCTTGCCAGTGAAAGCACTATTCAATACGGTGGTGTATGCTCCGCCATCGGTAGAAATGTCAATCGCATATGAAATACTGTACCCGACAGTATCGCCATTGCTAAGGTCGGTCTTTTGCAGGCCAGGAACAGCCAAGCGAACGCGGATTGCCGAAAGGTCAGAGCCGGAAACAGAGCGAACCACGGGTGCGTTAGAGGTAAGCTCAACGTCCACCCCGATTTCATTCTCAACACTTGGGAAGCCAGGAATGTGAGTCTGATCCTGCGTCCCGCTGCGCGTCTCTACGGATACATTCTGGAAGTTGAAAGAGCCATCAGCACTCTGCAATGGAGTGCCATTTAGGTAGATAGACCGATATCCATCAACAAGCCCGCGAATCTCGCCTTCACCAATAAGATCAATGATCTTGGCATAAGAAATTGATCGAAGGCTGTCAGGGGACTCAACCGGAGTCCGTGGCTTCTCAGAACCGCCGCCACCTGCGCCTACAATTTCAATCTTATGGTTATTCATGGGTTCAATTGATGAATGCATTTGTTGCCAAGTCCTCGGCGTAAATCCCACCACTAATAAGGGCAGACCCTGCAATCAAAGGCCCTCCATATAGGAGAGGTACGGGATTACCTTCAGCCTGAGTATTAACAGCTCCATTCATGCTGTAACTTGGCTGATTTTCAGGGCTATCCTTCGCCCCTAAGCCGCGCGGCTGCGGCGAAAGCATCTGCACCACGCCACCAAGCGCCATGGCGATACCAGGCTGTAAAAGATATGGGGCGGTTACCGGAAAGAAGTATGAAATTGCGATAAGAACAACGCCAACAATTGTCTGAAGAACACCGCCACGTTTGCTACCTTCGATGATAGGGGCAATCCTGATTTCATCATCGCCAGCCGGATCTTCAATTCCATTCTCAGCGATATTTCTTTTGCCGATGAAGATAGCAAACGTAAGACCAGCGGCCTTAGACTCTGCAAGGTACTTCTTAAAACCTGGAACCTGCACGCATAGCGCTCGAATGGCCTCAGCAGGCGAAGACACGCAAAGCTCATACTCTCGACCGAATCTACGTCGCATGGGTCCGTATAGCTTTACAGTTCTAAGCTTCACGCTGGCATATCCTTGTGTCTAACAATGTAACAGGTCCGCTCCGCCCACATGCCGCCATATGGCTCTCGGCAAGAAAGCCGCCCATACAAGTGATGGAGCATCTGACCATTCCCCAAATATACAGCGGCGTGATTAGGAACTTTTGAAGCCCGATTCATCAGGATTATATCACCGCGCTTAGGCTCATCCTTGATCTGGAAGAAGCCCTCAGCGTTCAAGCGCTCAATGCTATAAAGCTCCTGACCCTTACTCCACCAATCATCCTCACGCTCATAGTTAGCCACCTTGATTCCATACTCTCGATCAAGGAAGTCTTTGAACAAGGTGAAGCAATCAAGGATTCCATGGGCGAATTGACGGCCCTCAAGCGGAGCTTTGTAACCGCATGGTTGGCAATATCCCTGCTGCCCGAACTCTGGCTTTCCGTCAACCATCCCTATACTGAGAATGTGCCACGGCAACTCAGATAGCTCGCATTGCACCCGGTCTGCATCAGATGGGCGTCCAGCAGCGTTAGGGTGGCTGTGAACTACGGATTGAACCTCACCAAGATCCTCAGCGTCTGCGAAGTCCTCGCCGTTCAGCCGGAAATGCTCTGCTGGCTTATCGTGAGAATTTTTGCATGGCACATAGATCTCACCATCAGCCGTCATAACAACAAGGCCACATGACTCATTCGGATAGCATTCCGCTGCGTGATCCTGAGCGGCCTTTAGTGTTGCCAGTTTCACGTTAACTCCTGATTAGACTTGCTGCCGGATAAGATCCGTAAGGAATAGGCTCATTCTGACCCCATCGCATCTTGCAACTTCTAACTCGGCCACCGCAAACATCGCGGCTCGGATCATCAGTAGGCTGGTCGTTAATGTCAGCAACCGCAGGGCCATTGTACCCGCAGTATGGTCCTCGATAGCCACCGCGCAGAATCCATGTGCATGCATTTGCAATAATCTGCCTGCCGGGTAGGCTTGCACCATTTAGATCAGCGGCAGTAGCTAGTTCAAACTGCACGACCTCATTGTTTTCCCCGGACTTTCGTTCGATATACCAAATTTCATCAGGGAAATGCTCATCGGGATCAGCGGTTGGATTTCCATCTTGGAAGTTTTCAGCATCAAGATACTGCTTGAGAGTCTGCCGACGAATTACCCGTGAGCCTACAAGATCATCAAACATCAAGCAGAGCGCGGTGATTGTTCCTTCAACATTGCCAACACTGAGAGTAGGAGACGGCGACTGCGAGGTGTTGCGCTCAAACCCCTCGCATTCAATTGGCCATGGATCGTATCGCTGACCCTGCCAAAAGATAGGTCCACTCTGTAGATGTGCATGAAAGAACAACTGATCCGCACCAATGCTTGATGCATCAAGCTCAAATAGGGCGATACGCGAACCAGGCTCTAGAGATTGAATATCAGAAGTTATCATGAAGAAAGCTCGCAATCAGCAAAGAAAACTGCACCTCGGATTACATAGCTAAACCCCTGTGTAACGCTTCCAGTGAATCCAGTAGGATCAATTCTAAAGCCTCTGTTGCTAATATTGCCTGTTACTATTGTCGTAATAGTTCCACTGGCCCCATTACCAACCCATGAACCATTTGCGATAGTAATAAGGCTGGGAATTGCGCGCTTTACAGAATTGAATTGAACATACCCAGTTATATTGCTTGCCGAAAATGCACACGCAACAAACTCCCTATCAGTAACTATTTCTCCATACCATTGGCATAGAGAAAGTTCCTGAGATTGGAATCTCACATCATATGCTGTAGCAGCAGGGCCTCGCTCAAGCTGCGGCCTGCTGTAGTTAACTCCGCTTGCTGTAAGACGAACAAGCATGTTGCCGCTGCCAGATGGAGTTACTGTGACCGACATTCTTCCTACGCCAGCAGGAATTACGCCAGTGGCGCCGCCGATACTTACAGAAATAGGACCAGTCGGGCTATCTACACTTAAGGTAACAGGAGCACCCCAAGCCAATAGCGGAGACTCCACAATCTGTTCAATAGAGCCGCTGTTATGGCTAAACAGTCCGTTAGAGGGATTGATTGATATATTGCATCCGCTTGAGCCTGCTCGCCAACGATCATAGCCATATACTCCAGCCGCCAATGCTCCACCAGCAAAACCACGTTGATTAATCGGGATGCCGCAATTGATAAGCATGTTTTTACCGGAAATAAATCCTGACATTCCAGTAGAGGCATAAATCTCAGCGGTCATGTCATTGACCTTTTCCCACGCTGCCTTAGTAGGCTCACCCATCTTCCCGTTGGGCTGCGGAGTGGTTAGGTCGATTTCTTGGCGTGCCATTTTATTTCCTATTGTTCTTTTATGCTAAGCGGCAAGGTTTGGGAGAGCTTTAAATACTGCCTGTGTATCAACAAACGACCAAACAACTGTCCCATCTGTTATAGATGCTCCCGTTCCGGTCGGACCTCCTGACGTTGCAGAGGTTCCAGCAGTTGTAACTACATAAACGTTGCCGCCGTTAGCAGCCCATGCATGCAGCGCATATGCGGTAGATGCAATCCACGCGGAAGCGCCAGAAGCACCGCCTACCGTCAAAACCGATCCTGGAGATCCTCCAGCGACTGGCGCT
>Ga0247738_10000175_pt1 | contig 28367 bp, 32 predicted proteins | sample UWRJL013104B2_FD_180936 | JGI IMG/M metagenome (GOLD analysis project Ga0247738, IMG submission 180936) | Plant litter microbial communities from Arlington Agricultural Research Station in Wisconsin, United States - UWRJ-L013-104B-2 | ecosystem: Environmental > Terrestrial > Plant litter >...
GTAAATACGCCCGTGAAGCTGCTCGAAGAAATGCGCCGGAGCCAGCGTCATCTGCACGTCTTCGGCAATGCGATTGTCGATCATCAGCGCGCCAAGCAGCGCGGCCTCTGCCTCGACATTGCGCGGCATACGCTGTTCGGCGGGCGCTTCGGGCACCGGGGTCAATCTTATCGTTTCGGACATGGTCGCCCTCATTCCGCCCATCCGGCGACAAGGGCAAGTGCCTATTGCGCACTAACCGCGCGGGGGTGTGGAGTGCCTGGGGATAAGAACGTGGATAACGCCCCTCAGTGCACCGGCTGCGACTGCTCCTCGATCCGCAACCGCTCGGCCAGTTGCGCGATCTCATGGGGATCGAGGATCCAGGTGCGCGTCTTCCTGCCCTCGCGGTGGACCGGCTTGGTCAGCAGGATGCGCGCCTGCGCCTTTGCGTGCGCCGTGAACGCATCGAAATGCAGCGCGCAATCGCGGATGGTCGCGATCAGCGGCGTCGTGCCGTCCAGGTCGATAAGTGTAGCGGGCTGATCCCAGGCTATCGGAGACATAGGCTTACCTTTCGTAATCTGACGATCTCACAACATGCAAAACGCTTGAGAATCAAGCGCGGCTGTTCAGGGCACTGCACCGCCTCTTGCCGCGGCGCAGCGCCGGGCCTAGGAAATCGGCGGACCATGGCCGACCCCCGCATCATCGACATTGCGCTCGACGACAAGACGATCGTCTGGCGCAACGCGGACGTCGAGCAGGAACGGCGCATCGCCATCTACGATCTCATCGAGGATAACAGCTTCGCGCCATGCCGCAGACATGCCGATGGTTATGAGGGCCCATATAAGGTCTTCCTGAGCGTGCGCGAGGGGCGGCTGATCGTCGATATCCGCCGCGCAGACGACAGCGCGCTTGAGGCGATCATCCTCGGCCTCGCCAGCTTCAGGCGGCCGATCAGGGAATATTTCTCGATCTGCGACTCCTATTTCCAGGCGATCCGCCAATCCACGCCGGCACAGATCGAGACCGTCGACATGGCCCGGCGCGCCGTCCACAATGTTGGCGCGGAGCTGCTCATGGCCAAGCTGGACGGCAAGATCACCGTCGATTTCGACACGGCGCGGCGGCTTTTCACGCTCATCTGCGTGCTACATATTCGGGGCTGAAATGGTAATTTTACGAAGAGACCCCGCCCATCGCCCGCGGGCGGCCGCCCGCCCACGGCGGATCAAAATAACGCCGCTGCGTATCCTCATCCTGCTCGCCGTGCTGGTCATCGGCATTGGCGGGGGCGGCTATGCACTGCTCAAGGGCTGGGAGCCCTCGCGCGCCCGTTACCCCGTGCAGGGCATCACCATTTCGTCCGCCAACGGCCCGATCAACTGGCTGGCCACGCGCGGCTCCGGCATCGACTTTGCCTATCTGGTCGCCACGTCTGGCAGCACGCAGCGCGACGCGAGCTTCGCCACAAATCTGGAGAGCGCAAAGGCGTTCGGCCTGACCAATGGCGCGATCCACCGCTACAGCCTGTGCGCCAGCGCGACCGCGCAGGCGACGGCCTTCATCGCCACTGTGCCGCGCGACGCCGCCATGCTGCCGCCCGTCGTCGCGCTTGCCTTCTCGCCGCTCTGCCCGGCCCGCCCCAGCCGCGACCGGCTGCTCGCCGAGCTCAACATCTTCCTCAACCAGATCGAAGCGCATGGCGGCAAGCCAGCGATCCTGCGCCTCAGCCACGAAGTTGAAGCCGCTTATGACCTCAGCTCCGGCATCAACCGCACGCTCTGGCTGGAGGGCGAGTTCCTGCCCCCCGGCTATGCGGCGCGGCCATGGGTGATGTGGACAGCCTCGACATGGCGCCGCGTGCCGGGCATTGAGGGGCCTATCGAGTGGGACGTGGTGAGGCCATGAGCGATCTGACGCAGCAGGAACAGGAACTGGTCGACGCCGCGCGCGCCGCCATGAGCCATGCCTATGCACCCTATAGCCGGTTCGCCGTGGGCGCCGCGCTGCGCCTTTCGGATGGCGCCATCCTCACCGGCAGCAATTTCGAGAATGCCAGCTACGGCCTGTCGCTCTGCGCCGAGACTGTCGCCATTGCCGCTGCAAATGCGCAGGGCCGCCTCAAGGACATTGTCGCCATCGCAGTTGCCGGCGCGCCCATGAATGGCCCCGGCGACGCCGTCGTGACGCCCTGCGGCCGCTGCAGGCAAGTGTTGAACGAAGCGCAGGACGTGGCGGGGCACGACATCCCCATCCTGTGCACATCCGGCAATGGCGAGAGCGTCACGCGCCATCGCCTCGCCGACCTGCTCCCACATGCCTTCGGACCCGCTAGTCTGGCTTGAAGCCGGGCGCATGGGCGGGTAGCGACACAGATATGACCATACTTTCCGACAAATGGATTCGCGAAACCGCACTGGCGACCGGCATGATCGAGCCGTTCGTGGAGAGCCAGCGGCGCGAGGGCTGCATCAGCTACGGCCTTTCGAGCTACGGCTATGACGCGCGCGTCGCCGATGAGTTCAAGGTCTTCACCAATATTGACAGCGTGATCGTCGATCCCAAGGATTTTGCGGCGAACAGCTTCGTCGACCGCAAGACAGACTGCTGCATCATCCCGCCCAACAGCTTTGCATTGGCGCGCACCGTCGAATATTTCCGCATTCCGCGCGATGTGCTGGTCATCTGCCTCGGCAAATCGACCTATGCGCGCTGCGGCATCATCGTGAATGTGACCCCGCTCGAGCCGGAATGGGAAGGCCATGTCACGCTGGAATTTTCCAACACGACGCCGCTGCCCGCAAAAATCTATGCCAATGAAGGCGCGTGCCAGTTCCTCTTCCTGAAGGGCAACGAGCCCTGCGAGACGAGCTATGCCGACCGCGCGGGCAAATATATGGGCCAGCGCGGCGTGACGCTGCCGAAGCTCTGAGCGTCTGTTCGTGAATGGCGCCTAGAACCATCTTGGCCATAATTTATTACAAGACGATTCTGGTAAGGTTCACTTTTTCCCCTCTATAGTGACGGAAGATGCTGGACCTGCTGCGATCGAAACGAGACCGTCCGACGGTTTCCGGCCCCCCCTCGGTTGGCACGGAACGGCGTGTCTATGCCATTGGTGATATTCACGGCCGCTATGACCTGCTGGCCGACCTGCTCGACAGGATCGGTGGCGACGACTGGCGCCGCAAGCATCGCGAAGAGACCTGCCTCGTCCTGCTCGGCGACTATGTCGATCGCGGCCCCCAATCGCGCGAAGTCATCGACTTCATCATCAAGCTGCGCGAGCAATGGCCCCACCTGACCTGCCTCATGGGAAATCATGAGCAGGTCTTCCTCATGGCGATCAATGGCGATGAACAGGCTGTGCGCTTCTTCATCCGTGAGGGCGTGGGCGGGCGCGAGACCCTGATGAGCTACGGCATTACCCGCGAGCAGATCGACGCGCTGGAGCCAGCCGAACTCTGGGAGCTGATCGAACAAGCCGTGCCCCAGGAACACAAGGATTTCCTCGCCAGCCTCAACAGCCAGGCGATTATCGGCGACTATGCCTTCGTCCATGCCGGCATCCAGCCCGGCGTGCCGATGGAGGAACAGGAAGAGACGGATCTCTACTGGATTCGCGACGCTTTCCTCAACAGCGAGACGCAGCATCCCTATATGATCGTCCACGGCCATTCGATCCGCGATGATGTCGAGATGCGCGCCAACCGCATCGGCATCGACACGGGAGCCTTCGCCAGCGGGCGGCTGACGGCCATCGGCCTTGAAGGCACCGAATGCTGGTTCCTCAATACGGACACGAGCCAGGATTGACGGCGCCCCGCGAACGGGCAACACCTGTTTGCATGATGCGCATCTCCGCCAGCCTCGCCTCCCTTGCGCTGCTGCTCGCCGCGGCGCCTTCCGTGGCCCAAACGACAGCGCCCGACCCTGCGCGATTGCGCGCCGATGTCGAGAAGCTGGTGAGCTTCGGCACGCGGCACACCCTCTCTTCAGCAACCGATCCCAAGCGCGGCATCGGCGCGGCGCACAACTGGGCGGCGGGCGTCTTTGCGGGATTTGGCAAGGCGTGCGGCGGCTGCCTGACGGTTGAGCGAATCAACGAAACGTTCACCGGCCCGCGCGCGCCCAATGGCGTGATGGTCGAGGACGTGCTGGCGATCCAGCCGGGCACGGACGGTTTCGCCAATGTCATCATCATTACCGGCCATATCGACAGCCGCGTCTCCGATGTGATGAACGCAACCGCAGACGCGCCGGGCGCCAATGACGATGGATCGGGCAGTGCACTGGTGATCGAGGCGGCGCACCTGCTCTCGAAGGAAAAGCACCGCGCAACGATCGTCTTTGCGCTGCTCTCGGGCGAGGAACAGGGCCTCTGGGGCGGTCAACTTCTCGCCAGCACCGCGAAGAAGCGCGGCTGGCAGGTCAGCGCGATGCTGAACAACGACATCGTGGGCAATACGGTCGGTACCGACGGGCGCGTGGTCGACAATCTGGTCCGCGTCTTTTCCGAGGGCATTCGCGCCAGTGAAGATCAGGCCGCGACCGCCTCGCGCCGCATGGCTGGCGGCGAGGATGACGGACCCAGCCGGGCGCTCGCCCGCTTTGTAGAGGGCATTGCTCGCGGCAACCGGGCGAGCGGCGGCCTCGCCGTCTTCAACATAGGACGGCCTGATCGATTTTCGCGCGGCGGCGACCATCTCCCATCGCTGGAACTGGGCTATCCCGCCATTCGCTTCTCCGTCGGCGTGGAAAATTATCGCCACCAGCATCAGGATCTGCGCACCGAAGGCGGCATTGTCTATGCCGATACCGTCGACCGGATGGACTTTCACTATCTGGCCAAAGTGACCGCGCTCAATGTCGCGGCGATACGCGCGCTCGCGGCAGCACCGCCCGCCCCGCAAAATGCATATCTGACCGGCGGGCTGTCCTCAGACACGACAGTCACCTGGAGCCCCGTTCCAGGCGCCGCCGGTTATCGCCTCTACACCCGCCGCGCGGACACGGCAGACTGGCAGCCCGGCCCGGTGCTTGGTGCCGATGTCAGCAGCCATGTCATCAAGGGCATGATCGTGGACGACAATTTCGTCGGCGTCGCGGCGCTGGGCGGCGACGGCAAGGGCGGCGCGCCGGAGAGCCTCATCACCTTTGCTGGCCTCCCGCCCCGCAACTGAGCAGGTTCAGCGCCGCGCGGCGACTTTCCTGGCCGCTGCTGACTTGGGTACGGGCGCAGCTTTGAGGCCAAGCCTGAGCGTCATCTGCCAGAATGCCTGCATGTTCGTGCCCACATAGGCCTGAGGCAGCGAAGGAAGCAGCTTCTCGGCCTGCTCCCATTGCGTGACGGTTTTGCGAGCGCTCTCGAACGAATCCGCGAGCGAAGCGCCCTGCGCGAAGGGGCCGGTCAGGAATGCCTCGCCGAAATAGGTGAGCGGGCGATCATCGGCGCAACCGAAGGACGTGCGGTCGGCAGCCGCAGCGGCGATGATGATCGTATCGTCATTGGCCAGACGCGGGATCCAGCTCGCCGCGAAGCAGGCCGAGATGATGATCACGCGGCGGCGAATTTGCGCGTCTTCGAGCGCAATCGCCATCGAATTCGCCGAGATCGCGAGGATCGGCAGGCTGCGCGGCAACTCGCTCTGCAAAGCTGCATCAGGGCCGCCATGCGATGTCAGATAGACGATCACGACATCATCCGGCGCGGGCCTCGTCCTTCTGCCAATCGCACGCAGCACATGCACGACATTCTGCTGCGTCGCGAGCGGCGCCTGCATATGATCGTCGGTTAGATTCGAGAGCAGCACGCCGGCTTTGGCCGTGCCGCCATAGTTGAGGGCAAGCGCCTGCAGCGCCACTTTGGCCTCGCGCGAAAACAGCGTCTGCGTACCGAGCGGCGCGATAGCCACGGCATAGATATTAGGGCGATCCGGCGCGCGCTCGGGCAGACGCGCGATGCTCTGGTCGACCAGCATGTCCTGCGCATTCCAGAGCGCTTCGCTCGCGCTGGGTCGCACATAGGATGTCGGCTGGCGACCGTTTAGCTGGGGGCCGACCTGCGCTGTGGCGGCCGTCGCAACGGTGAAAGCCAGGACCATCGCAGCAAGTGCCGCGAAGCGATGCAAAGCCGACAAGGATATGCGCGACATCAGCGAGAACGTCATCAACGAGAACCCCCTCCCATTGCGCAGCGAAATCTGCGTCAGGTGAAGGCCGTCATCAAGCGCAAAATGGATCAGGGTAGGCAGCACCGCGTCAAGCGGCAGCGCATGAACAGAAAAGGGCCGGCGGATTGCCCGCCAGCCCTTGTTCTAAATGTCGAAATTCGCGGGACTTGAAAGGTCAGGCGACTTGCGCGGTCAGCCCGTCAATCGCGTCTTCCGGATCGCGCAGCACATAGCCACGGCCCCAGACGGTTTCGATATAATTGTCGCCGCTGCATGCCAGCGCGAGCTTCTTGCGCAGCTTGCAGATGAACACGTCGATGATCTTGAGCTCAGGCTCGTCCATGCCGCCATAAAGATGGTTGAGGAACATTTCCTTGGTGAGCGTCGTGCCCTTGCGGAGCGAAAGCAGCTCCAGCATGGCATATTCCTTGCCGGTGAGGTGAACGCGGTTGCCGTCCACTTCCACGGTCTTGGCGTCGAGATTGACCGCCAGCTTGCCGGTGCGGATGACCGACTGCGAATGGCCCTTGGAGCGACGCACGACCGCATGGATGCGGGCGATCAGCTCTTCCTTGTGGAACGGCTTGGTGACGTAATCGTCAGCGCCGAAGCCGAAGGAGCGAACCTTGCTATCCATCTCCGAAATGCCTGAGAGGATGAGCACCGGGGTCTGGACCCGTGCGGTGCGCAGCTTCTTCAGCACGTCATAGCCGTGCATGTCGGGCAGGTTGAGATCGAGGCAGATGATATCGTAATCATACAGCTTGCCGAGATCGAGGCCTTCTTCGCCGAGATCGGTCGTATAGACGTTAAAACCCTCGGTCGTGAGCATGAGCTCAATCGCCTTGGCAGTCGTCGGTTCGTCTTCAATCAGCAGCACGCGCATATGCTAGCCCCTCTATTTCGCTCTTGGACCGGCCCGTCCCGCCTTGGGTGGCCCAATTCAACTATTAACCATAGGGGGTGTGAACGACAAAGGTTAATTTTTAGTTGAACCTATGCAGATGAGCGAGTCGCATTCCAGAAGAACCGCCGAATTGCGTTGATCCGCCGTCTTCATCTTTCGCCAAGAAAGAGCAGTCTCAACGTCCGGTTCCGCCTGAACAGCAAACCGACCAGCAACGATCCGGCGATGGCTGCGAAGAAAATAACCCATTTCGGAGCATAAGGGCCAAGATAATGGGTGAAGCAGAGATGCAGGAACATGATGACCAGCGAATTGCGCCCCACCCACGCAATTGGGCGCGCGATCCTGCCGGGCAGTCGCTTCGTGAGCCACGCGATCCGGTCCACGATTGCCGCAGCCCCGGCGATGCCGAGTAGCGGCCAGCCCAGATCGCCCGAGCGCATATTGAGCGGCGGCATCCAGATGAGCGCGATGGCCGCCATGACGAGGCAGGCAAAGCCCAGCACCCGCCCCGTTGAGCGGTTTTGCCAGTGCGCGCCCAGCCACATGAACAGCAGCGCTGCCGGGACCGGGAGCAGGCCGATGGGCGAGTGGCCGCCATAAGCATCGATCGCGATGGCCAGCAGCAGGACGCCGACCATGATCGCCGTCATCCGCAGTCCGGCGGGATCGAAGCGATGCTGAAGGCCGTTCCACGCCAGACGCGCCATGATGAGGCACGGTGCAAACCACAGGATCGCAAAGGGACCGCGCAATGTGTCAGTCGCGAGCAGGATCGTCGACAGGCCGGAGAGCGCATCCGGGAAGATCGGGCGAACGCCGCGCAGTCCCTCGATCCCGAAATCGAGCGCGAGGAACAGCAGCGCAAAGCTCAGCGCAGGCAGGCCGAGCGCGATAAGCAGCCGAGGCGCCAGCAGCCGCGCCGGCAAAGCGCGCGCCGTCGCGCCGGTGGCCATGAAGAAGAGCGGCATGTGAAAGGTGTAAAAGGCGTCGCGCATCAGCCCGCCTGTCCAGAGATGCCCGGCGACAACGGCAATGATGCCGATGCCCTTGAGCGCATCGAGCCAATCGAGCCGTTCGCGCGTCGGGATGTCCCGGATCGGCGGCAGTGCAACCATGCTGCTTTCCCGCTGCATGCCCAAGCCCTATAGGCTGCGCCATGACCGTCAATAGCAAGCCTCGCCCTGATGCCCGCCCGCACGCCCGCAAGCGCCGCGAGCCGCACCCCTCACCCCTCATTGATCGCGTGCTGTTCATCGACGGCGAAGCGCTCGTCATCGATAAACCGGCGGGCTTGCCGGTCGATCCGCCGCGCGACGGAAGCCTGAGCATGGAGAATCATTTCGCCGGACTCACCTTCGGCTTCGCCCGCCAGCCCGTCGCCGTGCATCGGCTCGACCGCGACACCAGCGGTTGCCTCCTGCTCGCACGCAATCCCAAGGCAGCGGCGCGATTCACCGCCGCATTCGAAGCACGGCAGGTCGGCAAGACCTATCTCGCCATCCTCGACGGCATCCCCGAAGAGACTGAAGGCACGATCGACATTCCGCTGGGCAAGACCAGCACGCGCGAAGATGGCTGGCGGATGGTCCCGGACCCCAAAGGCAAATCGGCCGTGACGCACTGGCAAGTGTTGGCCGCACGCGAGGTTGCTGGCCAAGGCCGGGCGCTGATCCGCTTCACGCCGGAAACCGGCCGCACGCACCAGTTGCGCGCCCATGCGCTGCACGGCCTGAACATCGGCATATTGGGCGATCCGGTCTATCATCATCCGCGCGTCGAGGGCGAGAGCGCCGAGAACGCATGGACCGCGCGTCTCCTGCTCCATGCCCGCCGCCTCACGGTGCAACGCGAGGGCAAACCGCCGGTCGACGCCATTGCCGCCGTGCCCCCGGCCTTTGCGACTGCAGGTTTCCCCGACGCGGAGGAACTGGATGTGCAGGTGCTGGACGACCAGACTGTCGCCGCTCAGGCAGAAGGCGACGACGAGGCCGACGACATCCAGACGGCGCCTCCCGGCACGTCCTGACTCATGGCCCGCATCCCCGTCACCCAGTCCATCAGCATTGATGAGGACGAACTGGTGGAGAGCGCCACGCGCGCTTCCGGGGCTGGCGGACAGCATGTCAACACGACCGACAGCGCCGTGATCCTGCGCTTCAACGTGGCCGCGTCGCCCTCTTTGCCCGAAATGGTGAAGCAGCGGCTGGCCACGCTGGGCGGCTCGCGCATGACCAGCGATGGCGTCCTGATCCTGCGCAGCGAAGGCTCGCGCTCACAATTCGAGAACCGGCGGGATGTCCGCGAACGGCTGATCGAGTTGATCCGGGAAGCGAACTTCGTGCCCAAGAAGCGCAGACCGACCAAGCCCAGCAAGAATGCCAAGGCGAAGCGCGTGGACAGCAAGAAGACACGGGGCACCATCAAGGCCGGGCGCGGGAAAGTCAGCCTGGATTAGGGCTGGGGCGCGACAGCGGGCGGGCTGGCTGCTGGCGGGGCAACAACAGGTGCTGGTGCGGGCGCTGACTCGGACGGTGTGGGCCTTGGCGCACGGCGCGGCGCGCGCTTCTGTTCAGGCTCTGGCGCCGGTGTGGCCTTTGGCTCCGGTGTCGCAGGGGTTGGAGTCTCGACCGGAACTGGTAACGGCGTTGCTGCGGGCGTCGGCGCCTGTATTGGGGGCGTTCCTATCGAGACAGGTGGCGCAATCTCCTCGACTGCCGCAGTGGACGGCCCGAGTCCCGAAGCCAGCGTCATCGCCCCCGCGACGAACAGGATCAGCGACAGCAGCCCGAGCCCAAGCGTCGCGATCTGCGAGAAGAGCCCCGTGCGCCGCACATCACCGGCAGACTTGAGCGCGCCTTCGCTGAGATCGCCGCTTGCCGCGACCTGCGCCCATTGCGCGCTTGCCTCGGCAATCTGCCGCGTGAGCAGTAGTGCTGCCCCCGCCCCCGCCAGTGCCGCGAGCACGGCGAGCGCAGCGCCGATCACGAAGAAGCTGATCGCATTGCCTACGGCCTGCGGATCGAGCCAGGCGTTTTGCGCTGAGACAACCGCGATGCCGCCACCATTAAGCAGCACGAGGGCGCCAAGCAGCCATCTGCTGTTCGCGCCATTTTCCGACATGATGCGGGCAAGCCCACCCTCGAGCTGGCCAACGCTGCGCGCGCCAACCTCTCGCGCGAATGCCTTTGTCTCGTCTTTCTCGGCCATGGCGGCTGCTCTGTCCTCAGTTTCGCGGCAGGTGAATCATGTTCGCGCGTGCGCCGCAAGCCATAACAGACTGGCGAATGCGCCGCGCCGTTCCTAGATGAGTGCGATGTACGACTTTGCCCCCACCGCCGCCGCAGACAAAGCCACGCTCCATGCCGATCTGCTCTCCGCAGCCCGCGCCGTAACCGATGGTGAGCCAGACGCCATTGCCAATATGGCCAATGTCGCGGCCCTGCTCTGGCAATATCTGCCCGATCTCAATTGGGCGGGCTTTTATCGGCTGGTCGGAGACGAACTGGTACTCGGCCCATTCCAGGGTAAACCCGCCTGCATCCGCATTGCGATCGGCAAAGGTGTGTGCGGTACTGCCGCCGCGACACGCACCACGCAGCTCGTCGCGGATGTCCACGCCTTCCCCGGCCATATCGCCTGCGACGCAGCCTCCGCTTCGGAGATTGTCGTGCCGGTCGTGCATGATGGGCGGTTGATCGGCGTGCTCGATCTCGACAGTCCCCTGACGGCGCGCTTCGACGCGGCTGACGCGGCGGGACTGGAAGCGCTCTGCGCGGCGCTCGCCCCGGCGCTTGCGGGCTAAGAGACCTGTCCCGATCCGGAACGAATTATCAGTGTTAACGCGTTGGTAACCTACCGCGATGGCTGTTATTCAGATTTCAGGACGGCCGATACGCGCAAGCGAACCGGCAGGAACCGAAGCGGGGGCTTCATACCGGTTCCGGACAGACCGAGGGGCGTACTGAAAGCCCGCACGCAAGATGGGGACGCGTGCGGGCTTTCCGCTCGTTAAAGCGACCTTCCACACAGCCAGATCAGACATGACGATAGCGGCGCAGCCTGCTGCACCGCCTTCCCTGCGCTAATAATATATTATTTGAGCAGCCGGCCCTCGGAGTCGCGCACGAGCGGCTGGTCGATATGCTGAAGATCCCCGTCGCTGACATTGTCGGCAATGGCGCCGGCATTGGCTCTGCCCGTATCGGCATCGGCAGGCTCGAAACGCTCCCAACCGCTGCGGCCCAGCCGCTCGATCGGGCGATAACGGATCTTGTAGCCCATGCGGTCCGATCCCTCGACCCAATAGCCCAGATAGACATAGGGCAGGCCGGCACGCTGAGCGCGCAGGACATGGTCGATGATGATGTAGCTGCCCAGCCCCATGCGATCGGAGCGATCCGGATCGAAGAAGCTGTAGATCATCGAGAGGCCGTCGCCCTGCCGATCAGTGAGGCACGCGCCGACCAGCTTGCCGGGCCGTCCGCCCGTGCCGCGCTCGCGATATTCGATGACATAAGTATCAACCGGCGATTGCTCGACCATGTCGGCAAAATCGACCTCGTCCATCTCGGTCATACCGCCGGTCGGGTGGCGATTGGTCAGATAGCGCTGGAGCAGTGCGAATTGCTCCGCCGTCGACCAAGGCTTGCAGGCACTGACGACGAGATCGCTGTTGCGCTTGATCAGGCGGCGCTGGGTCGCGTTAGGCTTGAACTCGCTCGCGACGATGCGCACCGAGACGCAAGCGCTGCAATCGGCGCAGCTCGGGCGATAGGCGACATTCTGGCTGCGACGAAAACCGATCCGGCCCAGCGCATCGTTAAGCTCGGAGGCATGTTCGCCGGAAAGCTCTGTAAAGACCTTCCGCTCCGTCTTGCCGGGCAGATAAGGGCAAGGACCAGCGTTGGTCATGAAGAAGCGCGGAAAGCGGAATGCAGCGCTCACTGTTTCTCCTCGTGCCCATGCGGCACTGACTCGACCCCGTCACGCTATGCAGCCATCGACCTAAGGATAAAAGTCTATTTACCACGAAAGGGCGCGCATTAGCGATCCGTAAAGGATTTTCTACCGGAAATGCGGCGCTCGCGCCACTGTGTTTCAGTGCCCTTTCAAGCGCGGCGTGCCGAAGCGAAGATGAGCGCCGCTGCGACCGCCGGGAACGCCAGCAGCACGCAAATGAGCGGCTTGCCCATCCCCGCTGCCAGAAGATAACCCGCCGTCAATGGCCCGAAGATCGAGCCGATGCGCCCCGCCGTGGACGCAAGACCGAGGCCGGTCGCCCGCAATTGCGGCGGGAAGGCATAGGCAATGACCAGCCAGCAGCCGCAGGCCGAGCCGAACAGCATCGCGCCCAGCACCAGCCCATGACCGACGAGAAGCGGCAGGCTGGCGGGCAGCAAGCCGAAGGTGACGATCATCACGGCCATGCCGAACATCGTAAACATCATGAGCCGCTTCACACCGACCCAGCCCGCGATCCAGCCCGCGACCAGTCCGCCGAAAATCCCTCCGATCGACACATAGATCGAATAGCTGATGCCCGCTGCGGTCGAGAGGCCCAGCTCGGTGACCCATTTGGTCGCCCAGTTGATGATGAAATAGAAGGAAAACATGTTGAGCGGATGCGCGATGCACAGCCGCAGCAATGTCGCGCGGTTCTCCGGCGCCAGGATTTCGCGCACGGCCGCACCGCCTCTATCGAATTTGGCGGCGACAGGCGGCAGCGCGGTCAGGAGCGGCATATCCAGACGGGTCAGCACGCGATTGGTCCGCGCCAGTGCACCCTTGGGCTGGCGGCCCAGCAGGAATTCGAGCGACTCCGGCAGGAAGAACCAGCTGATCGGGATGAGCAATGCCGAGAGCAAGCCGCCAAACCAGAAAATGCCGCGCCAGCCGAACTCGCCCAGCACAGCAATGGCCACGATGCCGCCCAGGATGGTGCCGACCGGATAGGCCGAGGCGACGGCGCTCGGCGCGAATGCGCGGCGCTTCTCGGAGGCATATTCCATCGCGATGGCGCCCGCCGTGCTGGTCATGCCGCCAATGCCGATACCGGTTACGAAGCGGGCAAGCGCCATGCCCCAATAACCATGGCTAAGCGCTGCGCCGAACATGCCGATGCTCATCATGCACAGGCAGAACAGGATGGCAGGCCGCCGACCCTTCGTATCCGCGACCGGCGAGACTCCGAGGGCTCCTGCCGCCATGCCAGCGAGGCTATAGCTGAGCAGTTCGCCCAGAGCGCCCGGCCCCAGCCGCCACTCTTCCGCCAGCACCGGCGCCGCCTGCGCCAGCGCGAGAATATCATAGCCATCGACCATGTTGATGAGGACGGGGATCGCAATGATGAGCCATTGCGCGCGAGACATGGGGCGAGCGGCAAGCGCCGCGCGCGGGTCATAATGGTCCGTCATCCTCACCCTATCTTTCTTGTTTGCGGCGAGGCTATGCTGGGAGGAAAAGAAAGACAATGGCGCGAGGAATCGCGTGTTGTCCGACGCCCAGCAGGCGCGGAAAACGATAGGAGAGGCAGTTGTCCACGATCACCACCACGATCAACTATGTGGTCCGCGGCGAATCCGCTGTCTTCAATGCCGCCGACCGCACCGCGAGCTACTGGCCCAAGGATCCGCACGAGATGCGCGTCCACGATTTGCGGCCCGAGATCGACACACTCGCCTTTGACCGCAATGGCTTCGTCGTCGCGCGCGGGGCATCGCCCGCCGCGCGCCTTGACGATCCGCAGGCGCGCATGGTGGAATATGGCCGGGAAGCCGAAGCGCTGGTCGCATCGCTTACGGGCGCATCAAAGGTCATCAGCTTCGGCGGCATGTATCGCAGCGACGCGCCAGACAGCGCCGATGGCAATCTCCCGGCCTTCGGCGCCCATGTCGATTATGGCGCGCGCACAGTGCGCGACTTCACGCTGGATCATATCGCCCCGGAAGAGGCCGAGCGGCGCCTCGCGGGGCGACATATGCTCATCAATGTCTGGCGCCCGTTGCGCCCGGTCGAGCGCTCCCCGCTTGCCTTGTGCGACGCCAGCACAGTCTCGCGCGACGATCTCTTCCCCAGCGAAGTGGTCGGCGGCCTTGGAGACGCCCGGCGGCGTTCCCTCTTCGGCTTCAATCTCGCTTATAATCCGGCGCATCGCTGGACCTGGCTGCCGGACATGCAGCCCGACGAGGCCTTCGTCTTCCGCCTGTTCGATTCCGATCCGGCTGCGGTCCAGTTCACAGGCCACACGGCCATCAGCGTCCCCGGCACCCCCAGCGATGCGGCGGCGCGCGAAAGCCTGGAAATCCGCACGATCGCGTTTCTGGACTGAATGCCGGTCAGCAGAACTCTGTGAGCACCGAGATCAGATCGGCGCGCACAAAGGGTTTGATCAGCACCGGAACGCCCGGAAACTGCATCGACAGCGCGTCCGGATCGTCGAGGCCGGTCATGATGGCAAAGGGGATGGAGCGCGCCATCAGATCGGCGATGGCGATCCTGCCGTCCTCCCCGTTCAGCATGAGATCGACCAGCGCCGCATCGACATCGTCCTGCGCCAACGCAGCCAGCGCACCGCCGACGCTCATGGCGTGCGTCACGCGATCAATCCCCAGATCGTTCAGTGTGAATTCGAGTTCGAGGGCAATGAGGGCACTGTCTTCAACAATCAAAAGATGCCTGATCCGCTCGGCAATATAAGCGCTGGCCAAGTCCCGTACCCCTTTCCGCAGCGCAGCCCGAAAGGACGATGCCGGCGCAACCCACCTCATTCGCTCGGCGTGCAATGTCCGCGCGCAAACCAGTACCCCGGCATCGTCCAACCCCCCGCCTTTGCAGAGCGAGCGCGCCCGCAGCCCAATGGAACCAACAGTCGCCTTCATGGATTTGCATAGAACGCGGCGGCTGTATGTTCACTATTGGACTGACTGGAGACACGTTGAAGAATCTCGGCCCGCTTGGAAGCGATCTGCTGGACTCACTGGACGAAGAAGAGCGCGCACTCATCGTGCCGGCTCTGGACGCGGTCCATCTCAAATCCGGATATATCATCCAGGAACCCGGCAGCATCGTGCGCCACAGCTACTTTCCCCGCAATGATGCACTGGTCGCCTTCCTCATCCCCATGGAGGACGGCGAGACAATGGAATGCGCAATGGTCGGCCGCGAAGGCGTGGTCGGTGGTGTGATGGGGCCGGGCCATCTACCGGCTTATGCGCGTAGCTGCGTCCATAATGGCGGCGATTTCTTCCGCATTTCCGTCAGCGCGATGCAGGAGATCAGAGCGCGCTCTCGCCCCATCGACGATCTGCTCCAGCGCTATGCGGACTATATGGTCGCGCAACTTTTCCAGTCGATCGTCTGCAATGCCCGCCACAGCATCGAGCAGCGCGCCGCACGCTGGCTATGCGCCGCCGTCAGCCGCACGGGCAGCATGGAAGTGATGCTCACGCAGGCGCAGCTCGGCGGCTTCCTGGGCGTGGGGCGCTCCTATCTCACGCGCATTCTCGCCCGCTTCAAGGCGCAGGGCGTGCTGGAGACGCGGCGCGGTGCGATCCTCGTGCAACAACCGCGCAAGCTACGCGCGATGAGTTGCGACTGCGGATCGCTGATCGCGGCACATTTCGAGCTGGTGATGCCGCATTAGGGCCGGTCCAGCGCACGCGCCAGATTGTCAAAAATGCGCTCATCCGTCAGCATGGCCGCATTGAAGCGCATATAATCGGGCGCAGACTGACTGACGCTGAACACATTGCCGGGCGCATAGACGATCTGCTCGCTCATGGCCTGTTTCGCGATGTCCGCCGCGTCCGCGCCACCCGGCAGGCGACACCAGAGGAACATGCCCGCATCAGGCTCGATCCACGGCTCGATGCCCAGCGCGCGCAGCCTGTCGAGCGCATGATGACGGGCGAGGCTGAGCTTCGCGCGCGTCTTCTCCATGTGCCGGCGATAGCCGCTGTCGGTCAGCGACGCATGGACCAGCTCGGCCGTGATCGGACTGCCTGAGAGCCCCGTCGCCATGCGCAGATCCGTTAGCGCGGCGATCCAGTCCGGCCGCGCGGCGATATAGCCCAGCCGCATGGCGCTGGAGAGCGACTTGGAGAAGCTGCCAACGCGGATCACGCGCTCCAGCCCGTCAAAAGCGGCATAGCGCGGTGCCGTTTCGTCCTCGAAATCGGCGAGAATATCGTCCTCGACGATCAGCAGATCATGCGCCTCGGCATGTTTGAGCACCCGATAAGCCGTCTGCGCGCTGAGCACAGCGCCGGTCGGATTGTGGATCGCGCTGTTGGTCAGATAGAGCCGCGGCGCATGTGCTTCGAGCAACGACGCGAAGACGGCCACATCCGGCCCCGTCGGCGTCATCGGCACACCGACCAGCTTGACCCGGTGCGCCCGCAGCAGCGCCTGGAAATTGAAATAGCACGGGTCATCGACCAGCACCGTATCGCCCGGCTCGACTAGGAAGCGCAGCACCAGATCGATCGCATGCGTGCCGGAATCCGTGATCAGGATCTGCTCGGGCGCGACATCCACGCCCTGATCGATCTGCCGACGCGCGATCAGGCGGCGTAGCGGCTCCGATCCCAGCGGTGGACCATAGCCGGTGAGCGAGCGGCTCGTGCGGTCACGGGCGAGCTGGCGCACGCATTTGCGCATGAGATCGCCCGCCATCCACGCCTCGGGCAGCCAGCCGCAGCCGGGCAGCAGTGCATCGGACGCGCCGCCAAGCGACTGGCGCAGCATCCAGAGCGGATCGACCTGCGGATCGAGCACCGGGCCGATCTCCGCCAGCGACAGGGGCGCAAGCGGCGCAGCGACATAGAAGCCCGCGCCCGGACGCGAGCGGATCGCGCCTTCCGCAGCCAGCCGGTCATAGGCCTCCACCACGGTCGACTTGGAGAAGCCGGTGCTGGTCGCCATGGCGCGCACCGACGGCAGTCGCGCCCCCGGCGTGAGCGCCCGACGCTCGATGCGCTGGCGCACGATCTGCATGACTTCTTCGGTCCGGCTAAGACCTGAGTCGATTGAAACGCCCACTGTACCGCTCCATTGACCATGACAGTTTTGACGAATTGTACCGAAGTGTATCTATCAATGAAAGGCCCTTTCCCCGACAGCGCTCATCCGCTCGACGCCAGTGGGTGTCGGACGATGGATGATGAAAGGATGACGCCATGACTTTGATGGATCCTGCCAAGCGCCCAGTTTTGACATTTGTCGCCGCGCTGGCCGCCGTAACGCTGATGCTGAGCCTGTGCAGTGCGGCGATGGCAGCGGCGGCAGGGCGCGGCGATATCGTCACCGTCAAAGTGCGCACGGCAAACGCAAAGCCGCGAAACGAAGCCGAAGCACGTGTACTGCTGCGCGCCCTCGGCAATGCGGCGCAGGAAGCCTGCGGTGCCTCGTCGTTCAGCCTGCCTGATGTCAGGGTCGCCGTGCGCCGCTCAGCCTGCTGGCACGATGCCATGGCGCGCGCAGTAAAGGCGACGGACAGCCGGATGCTGGCCGATCTGCATGCCCGCACCACCAGCCGACATCGCGAGGGCTAGGATCATGCAGGCCGAAATCTTTCTCGCCCTCCTGTCCTTCTGCGTGGTCGCAACGATCACGCCGGGGCCGAATAACATGATGCTGCTCGCCTCTGGCGTGACCTATGGCTTCAAGCGGACGATCCCGCACATGCTCGGCGTGACCGGCGGCATGGGCATCATGACGCTGGTGCTGGGCACGAGCATGGCCGGGATCGCGCGCCAGCTTCCCGGCTTTTACACCGGACTGCACATCGCCTCGACGCTCTACCTGCTCTGGCTGGCATGGCGCATCGCGACCTCGACGGGGCCGAGCGATGCCGGTCGCAAGGGACGCCCGATGAATACGATCGAAGGCGCGCTGTTCCAGTGGGTCAATCCCAAGGCATGGGCAATGGTGCTGGGCGCGATCACCAGCTTCACGCGGCCGGACCATATGCTCGCCGACCTGCCGTTCATCGTCGGGACGCTGCTTGTCGTCGGCCTGCCCTGCAACATGCTGTGGACGGGGACCGGCGCCGCGCTGCAATCCCTGCTCGCCGAACCGCGCGTGCTGCGCGTGTTCAATGTCACCATGGCCGGCGTGCTGGTGCTGTCGATCTTGCCGGGATTGAAGGCGCTGTTCTGAGGGCTTTCTAGGCCAGCTCGACCGGCGTCACTTCATAGCCCGCGGTGCCGAGCGCCACGATCAGCCGGTTGAGATGCGCCTCGTCACGCGTCTCGCATTCAATGTCGGTGATGAGGCCCTTGGCCGGCAGCGAGGTGAACACCCGCTGGTGATAGACCTCAATGATGTTGACCTGCTCTTCGTGGAAGATGCGAGCGACATGATAAAGCGCGCCGGGGCGGTCCTGAAGGCGGATGCGCAGGCGCGCAAGGCGGCCCGAGCGCGCCAGATCGCGCAGCAGCACATTGGCGAGCAGGCGCGTGTCGATATTGCCGCCGCACAGCACCAGACCGATGGTGCGGCCCGCAAACATCGCGCGATGCTCGATCAACGCAGCGAGGCCCGCTGCGCCCGCGCCTTCGACGACGGTCTTCTCGATCTGGAGCAACAGGCTCACCGCCTGCTCCAGCGCCCGCTCCGTGACCAGCACCACGTCATTGGCCAGCTCCGCCACGAAGCGACGGGTCAGCACGCCCGGCTCCTTCACGGCAATGCCCTCGGCCAGCGTATCGCCGTCGCAAGGCAGGTTCGCCTGCTTCACATAATCGTACATGGACGGATAAAGCTCCGCCTGCACACCGATGAGCTGGATGTCGGGCTTGAGCCCGCGCGCCGCGGTACCCATGCCGGAGAACAGGCCGCCGCCGCCGATCGGGATGACCAGCGTATCGATGTCCGGCGCATCTTCGAGCATTTCGAGTGCAACCGTGCCCTGCCCGGCAATGATGTCCGCTTCGTCAAAGGCATGAACGAAGGTCAGGCCGCGTGCAATTTCCAGCTCGCGGGCATGGGCCAGCGCTTCCTCGAACTTCTCGCCGAAAAGGATGACGGTCGCGCCATGGCCTTCGGTCTGCATGACTTTCACCGTCGGCGTCGTCTGCGGCATGACGATGGTGACGGGCACGCCGAGACGCTTGCCATGATAGGCCAGCCCCTGCGCATGATTGCCGGCCGATGCCGCGACCACGCCCTTGGCGCGCGCCTCGGGCGAGAGCAGCAGCAGCCGATTGAGGGCGCCGCGCTCCTTATAGGCCGCCGTGAACTGGTGATTCTCGAACTTGAGATAGACGGTCGCGCCGGTGAGCTGCGAGAGCGTCTCGCTAATCACGGTCGGCGTGCGCACGATCGCATCGGCAATGCGCGCATGAGCGGCGCGGATGTCGGCAAGGGTGACGGGCAGCTTGCTGTCAGCGGCGCCCTGCGGAGCAATTTTATCGATCGTGGTCATGGCGCGCCGCCCTATCGCATCTGGTGTCTGGAAGAAACAGGCTTAAGCGCCTGCCATTTCCATCGAATAAAGTTCGCAAGCGCCAGATCATGGGCCTGCCGCATCTCCGTCTGATCTTTCCATCCGACTTGCAAATGCTCTATGCCCCTCGCTCATGGCAAAAATCGCATTTATAGGCTTGGGCGTCATGGGTGGACCGATGGCGGGCCATCTCGCACAGGCCGGTCACGAGCTCGTGGTGTTCAATCGTTCCATGGGCAAGAGCCACGCCTGGGTAGAGCGCTATGGCGGCGAGGCCGCGACCAGCCCCGCACAGGCCGCGCAAGAGGCTGAGATCGTCCTCTCCTGCGTGGGCACGGATGACGATCTGGCAGACATTACCACCGGCCGCGACGGCGCCTTTCGCACCATGCGCGCAGGCAGCCTGTTCATCGATCACACGACAGTCTCGGCGAAGATCGCGCGGACGCTCGACCATGAGGCGGAAAGCCGCGGCCTGCATTTTGTGGACGCTCCCGTATCGGGCGGCCAGGCCGGTGCCGAGAAGGGCGCACTGGCCATCATGTGCGGCGGCAGCGAGCCTGCCGTGGAAGCCGCGCGCATGGTCATGGAGCCTTATGCCGCGCGGATCGTTCATTGCGGACCGGTCGGGGCGGGACAGACAACCAAGATGGTCAACCAGATTGCAATCGCAGGCGTCCTGCAGGGACTGAGCGAGGCGCTGCGCTTCGCTCAGGGCTCCGGGCTGGACGTAGCGCGTGTCTACGAGGCTATATCGGGCGGCGCGGCGCAAAGCTGGCAGATGGACAATCGCTGGACCACCATGGCGCAGGACAAGTTCGATTTTGGCTTTGCCATCGACTGGATGCGCAAGGATCTGGGCCTCACGCTGGCGGAAGGCCATGCGATTGGCGCCAGCCTGCCGCTGACCGCGCTGGTCGATCAATTTTATGCCGAAGTGCAAGGCATGGGCGGTGCGCGTCAGGATACCAGCGCGCTGGTTCGAAGGGTTCCAAAGCCGTGGAAGGGCGTCTGAATATGTGGGGCCACAAGCCGGTGACTATGAACGATTGCCATTCGACGCGCTTGAGACGGACAGGATTTATCGGCCTGGCATTTGCGGGTGCCGCCGCGCTGTTGATCGCCACCCCTGCCTTTGCCGATGCGCTCATCGAGAATGTGAACGGCATCACCGTCGATGCGACTGGCGGCCTCGTGCGCTTCAATGGTCTCGTCATCAGCCAGGACGGCAAGGTGGTGAAGCGCCTGAAGGTCGGCGATCCGCGCCCCGAGCGGCCGGACTTCAAGTTTGACGGCAAGGGCCGCACGCTCGTCCCCGGCCTGATCGACGCGCATGGCCATGTGCTCGACATGGGCTTCTCGAAGCTGACGCTAAATCTCTCGGACACCAGAACGCTAGACGAGGCGAAAGCGAAAATCGCCGCCTATGCCGTCGCGAACCCGGAACGCCCGTGGATCATCGGCGACGGGTGGAATCAGGAACAATGGGGCCTCGGCCGCTTCCCTACCGCTGCGGACCTCACCGGCATTGGCAATGGCCGCCCGATCTGGCTTAGCCGCGTCGATGGCCATGCGGGCTGGGCCAATGACGCAGCGCTCAAGGCTGCGGGCATCGTCGCGACCACCAAGGCGCCCGCTGGCGGCCAGATCCTCATGGTGGCGGGCAAGCCGAGCGGCGTTCTCGTCGACAATGCCCGCGCGCTGATGGACAAGTTCGTGCCCAAGCCGCTGCCCAAGGATTATGACGCGGCGCTGCAAAAGGCGCAGCAACTCCTGCTCTCGCGCGGTGTCACGGCCATTGCCGACATGGGCATGACCATCAACGAATGGCAGGCCTATCGCCGCGCGGGCGATGCGGGCACGCTGCGCGTCCGCGTCATGGCTTATGCGGCGGGCACCGAGCAGGCCGCGCTGATCGCAGGCTCCGCGCCCACCCCGTGGCTCTATGGCGACAGGCTTCGCCTCGGCGGCGTCAAGCTGCTGCTCGATGGCGCACTGGGATCGCGCGGCGCATGGCTCAAGGCGCCTTATGCCGACGCGCCGACCCAGAGCGGACTGCCGCGCATGACGGGCACCCAATTGCGCAACCAGATGAGCCGCGCGGCCATGGATGGCTTCCAGCTCGCTGTGCACGCCATTGGCGATCAGGCGAATAGCGAGTTGCTCGACGCGATTGCCGCACTGGCGGAAACCTATCAGGGCGACCGGCGTTGGCGCATTGAACATGCCCAGATTGTCGACCCCACCGACCTGCCGCGTTTTGCCCTTAACGGCATCATCGCCTCGATGCAGCCGCAGCACGCCACCTCCGACTGGAAGATGGCGACTGCGCGGCTCGGCCCGGACAGGCTCGGCGGAGCCTATGCGTGGCGCACCATGCTGAAAAACTGGGTTCCCCTTGCCTTTGGGTCCGATGTGCCCGTCGAGCCCGCCGACCCGTTTCTCGGGATCAAGGCTGCGCTGACCCGGCAGGACGCCAATGGCGAGCCCGCAGGCGGCTGGCTGCCCGACCAGAAGATCGACTTCACCGAGGCGCTGCGTGCCTACACATTCGGCGCAGCCTATGCGGGCCTGGCGGAGACGAAGTTCGGCAATCTGGCGCCGGGACAGCAGGCCGACTTCCTTATCCTCGATCGCGACATCTCGGCCGCGGCTCCATCCGACCTCCCCGCCACGCAAGTGCTCGAAGTCTGGGTTGGCGGGCGGCGTGCTGTTGGAGAAGAGGCAAAGCCATGAGTGCGCAGCGTCTCGCGACCAAATATGTCGAAAAGCCCTGGGGCCGCGACGCTCTCCCGGCCCTCTTTCCCGATGGCGCGGGCCGCCGCATCGGCGAAGTCTGGTTCGACGGACCGGAGGGCGAGCATCCGCCTTTGCTGGTCAAATATATCTTCACCAGCGAACGCCTCTCGATCCAGGTTCATCCGAATGATGAACAGGGCCGAGCGCGTGGCCTGCCGGGTGGCAAAAGCGAGTGCTGGCTGATCCTCGACGCCGATCCGGGCGCGACACTCGGCATGGGCACGCATGAACCGCTCGATGGCGAGACACTGCGCGCGGCCTCGCTCGACGGACGGATCGAGCAGCTCATGGACTGGAAGCCGGTTTCGCCGGGCGATTTCTTCTACATCCCGGCCGGCACGGTCCACGCCATTGGCGCCGGCGTCGTGCTTGTCGAAGTGCAGCAGAATGTCGACGTGACCTACCGGCTCTACGATTATGGCCGCCCGCGCGAACTGCATCTCGACGATGGCGTCGCGGTCAGCGTGGCCGCGCCTTATGCGCGTCCGCCCGCAACGATTGACGGCAAGGACGAAGCCCATCTCCTGGACGACAGCGAAGCTCCGTTTAATCTCGACCTGACGAAGCTCGGAACGGGTGCAACGCAGATCGGCAAGACGGGGGCGCAAAGCTGGTTCATGCCGCTCGGCGGCGCAGGCACGATTGACGGACAGCCGTGGTCCTCCGGCGAATGCTGGCTGATCGAGGGTCAGGCGAATCTCGATGTCGCGCAAGGCGCTCAGGCCCTTCTCGCCACCCTCTAGATAATCCCGGCACCCCGACCGGCGCAGTTGCCGGACAGGCTCTGGCGCGCATGACAATGCCTCATTAGGATAGCACGTCGACTCCGATGTCGCGTTTGAACGGATGCAGGGGGTGCATGTTCAGTTTTTCATATGATCCGGCGCGCGTCCTGCTGAGCGTCGTTCAGCGGCACTATTGGGCGATGCCGGTCTTCCGCGATTTCGAGCGGGAGTTCCTCTTCCATCACGACAGGATCCGGCTGACCCGCAAACATTATCGCGTGCTGGCCGATTGCCGCGACTATCCCGTCCAGTCGACTGAGGTGGGTGAGGCGTTCGGCAGGCTTTTCGGCAAGCTCATGTCCGAGAATAGCGGGCATTATGCGATTATCGCGTCCTCGACCCTCAACAAGATGCAGGCCAAGCGCGCCCTTCCGCAGGCCAATGTACAGGTCTTCTCCGATGTAGATGACGCCATGCGCTGGCTGTTCACCGACGACAGCGTGCCGAAATAAGCACTTTACCGGGCACCTGCGACAAGTTGATACAATTTCGGCCTCTGGCGACAAAGTCTCGCGACAAGTCGGTCCTATACCCGTTTTCAGCGCTGCCCCACACAGCGCTTGTTTCTCCCACTTCCAAAAATCCCACGCCGGCCCCTCCCCCCCACAGGGAGGGGCCAAGCGCGTTTGGGGCTGGATCGGCGCAAAAAGATACGCCCTGAACGAAAAGCGCCTCGAGTGTTCACTAGTGCACTTGCGCGCCCCCGTTGCTGAGCTAGCGTGCGCTGCAAGTCGCACAAAAACAGCAAAAATCATGAACACCGATTCCGACGATGACGGCCCGCGCGCCGAACCGGACGAAATAGTCCGGGCGAAGCGCGATAGCCTCTTCATTCTTTCCGAGGTCATTCGGGAGACCGGCGAAGCCATGGGCAATGCGCGGGTCCGCAATCTGTCTGCGTCCGGGCTGATGGCGGATTGCGAAACGGCCTTTGCGGAAGGCGACAGGCTCGTCTTCGATCTTCGCGGGATCGGCCCTGTCGCCGGCGCCGTCAGCTGGACAAAGGACCTGCGCATCGGCTTTGCCTTTGATCGCGAGATCGACCCGCAGGCCGCCCGCAAGCCCGTCGGCACGGACAAGGGCAAGGGCATTCCGCTCTATGTCCGCTATCTCGGCACCAAGACCCCGCCACCGCCCCGCCGCAACTGACGGGGCGTCTCGCTGGGTTTAACCCGCAGTCCAGCCGCCATCGACGCTGATATTCGCGCCGGTGATGTTCACCGCCGCATCCGAACAGAGGAACAGCGCGATCTCCGCCACTTGCTCGGGCGTCACGAATTGCTTGGTCGGCTGCTGATCGAGCAGCACATCGTTGACGACCTGCTCGCGCGTGAGGCCGCGCGCTTTCATCGTGTCGGGGATTTGCCCTTCCACCAGCGGCGTCCAGACATAGCCGGGCGAAATGCAATTGGCCGTGACCCCAAAGGTCGCCAGCTCCAGCGCGACGGTTTTGGTGAAGCCGGCAAGGCCATGTTTGGCCGTCACATAAGCCGACTTGAATGGTGAGGCGACGAGGCTGTGCGCGGAGGCGGTCTGCACGATCCGGCCCCATTTCCGGCTCTTCATATAAGGCACGGCCAGCCGCGTCGTGTGGAAGGCCGCATTGAGGTTGAGCGCGATGATGAGATCCCATTTGTCGACCGGGAAGTCCTCCACGGGCGCAACATGCTGGACGCCCGCATTGTTGATGAGAATGTCGACGCCGCCGAACGTATCGGCCGCGAGCTTCATCATCGCCTCGATCTGGTCGACCTTGGTCAGGTCATGGCCCGAATAGAGCGCCTTGGCGCCGCTCGCCGCTTCCAGCCCCTTGCGCTCGGTCTCGATCGCAGCGGGATCGCCAAAGCCGTTGATGACGATATTGGCGCCCTGCGCGGCCAGCGCCTTGGCATAGGCGAGACCAATGCCGGAGGTGGAACCGGTGATGAGCGCAGTCTTACCCTGGAAGCTTTTGCCTGCTTCATTGGGGGCTTCAGTCATGCTTGCTTCTCCTTGATTTGCCCCGTTGGTGCCAGATCGAATGTCGAGCTCTTGCCGTTGCGGATATTCTGCGCGAGCAACTGGCTTCCTTCAGCGATGACCGCCGCGACGGCCTCACGCCCCTGCCCCCAATGATCGAGCATGGTCGCGCGCGAAAACTCGAAGTCGCGCGCCCCGCTTTCCCACGCGCGCGTGCGGTAGATGAGGTGGACGATGTTGACCGCGCCCTCATCGACCATTGCGGCGAGACGCTTTGCCTCGGGCGAAGTCGCGATCTCCGGCGGCAGCTTGTCGAGCAACTGCTTGATCGCGTGATGCTCGCGCCGCTCGCGCAGATACTGGTCAGTCACCTGCCGGGTGCGGCTCGAATATTGGATATCCTTTTGGCGCGACCAAATATCGGTCATTTCCTTGGGCAGCGGGCCTTCGGCTGGGAAGAGATCGACCTGAAACACCAGCATGTCGCCGCTCTGATGATCGAGCACATGGGAGAGCGGCGTGTTGGAAAGCAGGCCCCCATCCCAATAATACCGTCCCTCAATCTCGACCGGCGGAAAGCCCGGCGGCAGCGCGCCCGAAGCCATCACATGACGCGCGTCGATCTTGCCCTTCCAGTGCGGATCGCGGTTGTCGAAATAGACGAAATTGCCATTCTCGATGTCCACTGCGCCCACCGAGAAGCGCATCGGGCCATGGTTGACCAGCTCCCAGTCGACCAGCTCATCCAGCGTCTGTCGCAGCGGCGCCGTGTCATAATATGAAAGCGCGGCATTCGATCCCGCCGGCGCAAACCAGCTCGGCATCATATTGGGATGAAAGAAACCCGGCACGCCCCAGACCGCGACCATCGCGGCTGCGCCCAGATGCGCCGCTTCACGGACATGGCCTTCGCCGGGCATCGTAACATTTGGCAGGCCGCCGCTCACAGTCTCCCAGAAACGCTTGAGATGTTCGACGCGCCGTTCGGGCGGATTGCCGGCAATGATGGCCGCGTTGATCGCGCCGATGGAAATGCCCGCGACCCAATCGATCTCGATCGACAGCCGCGCCAGACTCTCGACCACGCCTGCCTGAAACGAGCCAAGCGCCCCGCCGCCTTGCAGCACGAGCGCAACGGCATCCGGCAATGGCAGCGGAGCCTTGCCAGACCGTCCGGACTGTTTGGGCATATCCATATTGCAGTGCAATAAACCAATTCCCGCCCGGCTTCCACTGATACCCCTGCATGAGTCCAACAGTTCGGCGCGCGATCCACACAATATAGGCGCCGCGGAACCGGGAACGCGCCCGGACGCTTTCATTGCGCTCAGCACACGCATAGGGTCGTTCGTGCAAGCCAGATGGGAGCGACACGGCCATGCGCCTCGACGACGAACGCGAAAGCACCAATTACGAGATCCAGCGCGGCAGGGGAGGCGGAGGCCTTGGCGGCGGCGGCGGAATGCTCGGCATGCTGATCCCGCTCATCGCCAGCCGCTTCGGCATTGGCGGCATCGCCGTGGCAGTCATCGCGATGGCGCTGCTCAATGGCGGCGGCGGCCTGCTGACCGGCGGCTCGACGGAGGGGCAGAACGCCAATGGCTTCCAGACCGAGGCGCAGGCGGGTGGCTCCAAGGCCGGGCAAGGCGAAAAGACGCCGATGCAGTCCCTCTCGCTCAAGGTTCTGGGCTCAACGGAACGCGTCTGGGGCGCGCTCTTCAAGGAAAATGGTCAGACCTATACGCCAACCACCCTCTCCTTCTATTCGAGTGCCGGCCAGTCGGGCTGCGGTGCCGCTCAATCTGCCATGGGGCCTTTCTACTGCCCAGCCGACAAAAAGATCTTCCTCGACACCGACTTCTACAATGAACTGCAGCAGCGATATGGCGCGCCGGGCGACTTCGCGCAGGCCTATGTCATCGCGCATGAAGTGGGCCATCATATCCAGGATCTGGAAGGCACACTCGCCGATGCGCATGACAGGCAGCGCCAGCTCGGTACGGCGCAGGCCAATGCCGTGCAGGTGAAGGTCGAGTTGCAGGCCGATTGCTATGCCGGCGTCTGGGGCAAGCGCTCCGGCCTGCTGGAGGCTGGAGATATTGAGGAAGGCCTGCGCGCCGCGCGGGCGATTGGCGACGATGCACTGCAGGAGCAGGCCGGGCGCAAGCCAGCGCCGGACAGCTTCACTCATGGCAGCAGCGAGCAGCGCATGGCAGCGCTGCGGCGTGGCCTCGAAACCGGCGATCCGGCCGCCTGCAGCATCTTCGCTCCCGGCTAAGCTCACTCGTTACCGACTCGGCAGCGACTGGGACCCACTCCGACTCGAGTCGCGAATCACCTACCGAACGCTGTTGCCAGTCCGCATTCTTGTCGCCGGGAGTCAAAAAACCGGCCAAAATGCGTCAGGCCCCGTACGGAAAATGCGCAAAAAGCAGTGGCTGAAGCAATTTTCTTAGGTGTGCAGACGCGATATTGCTTTCGCGAGAAGATTTCACGCCGTGAACGAAATCGGCCGAACGCCAAAAGGTTTCCATTTTTTAATCGTTGAATTTCAATAATTTGATTTTCAAATGTGACAAACGCATGGCGCCCTGAACTTTTCGCACTTGCAGCAAATTCACGTTTTGCTAAACAGGAATGGCCTTTCAGGCATCCTCTCCTAAGACTCAAGGGCCGGCCTTTTCGAAGGTCGGCCTTTTTTTTTATATTGTTTTGCACTATCGAGACCCGTCGCTCGCGCAGACATATAAAGAATATCGAGGAGAGGTGCCGCCGGTGAAAAGCCGGAATGCGCCAAGCGATCGCGGAGGATCGAGCGCCGAAAGGCTGCTCTCCTCCGCGTTTCTTTTTTCTTTTCAGATGATCACGACGACCGCTTGGCCTTGGACCAAGCCGGACGCTAGCCTTTGAACGTCGTCGTCTTGTTCAGGTAGCGCAGGTAGAGCGGGACGGTGCTGGCCTGCCCGCTGCTGACGGGCTTGCGGGCGCGCTGAGGGTCGACCTCGCGATCGAAGGCAAAGCCGACTCGCTGTGCGACAGACCAGGCGACAGCGCCCGCCACCGGCCCGATGCCGCGCAGATCGAAGACAAGCCGGTCCCCTTTCAGGAATGCGAAATCGCAATCCGCCAAAAGTCCCGTCGCGGACAGGTTGCGTATCTTCGCATTCCCCATCGGTTCGCCTGTTTCGCGAATGACCTCGGCGAGAAGAAAGAGACTATCCCTCTTCGCCCTCTCATGTGCGTGTTCAGCGACCTGCCCGGCGGTCTCGTTGGAACCTGATTCCGCCATCATGCCGCCCTAGCAGAGT
>Ga0247738_10000176_pt1 | contig 27774 bp, 32 predicted proteins | sample UWRJL013104B2_FD_180936 | JGI IMG/M metagenome (GOLD analysis project Ga0247738, IMG submission 180936) | Plant litter microbial communities from Arlington Agricultural Research Station in Wisconsin, United States - UWRJ-L013-104B-2 | ecosystem: Environmental > Terrestrial > Plant litter >...
CGCGCGCGCCGAGCTCGCCGCCGACGCGCTCGAGCAGAGCGACGACGACGACGAGACCATCGAGGTGATCGAGGAAGACATCGAGGTCGAGGATGGCCCCGAGGGCGCCGTCAAGGCTGACGGCGAGCCCGATGCCCAGTAGGACCCTGCTCGACGGCATCGCCCTAGTGCTCGCCGACCTCGACGGCGTGATCTACAAGGGCGCCGGCGCCATTCCCCACGCGGTGGAGAGCATCAACGCGATCGGCGAGGGCGTGCGCGTCGCGTACATCACGAACAACGCCTCGCGCACGGACGCCTCCGTCGCCGCCCACCTCACCGAGCTGGGGCTGCACGCCGCGCCGGAGGACGTCGTGACGTCGCCGCAGGCCGCGGTCACGCTGCTCGCGGAGCTCGTGCCCGCCGGATCCACGGTGCTCGTGGTCGGGGGAGACGGGCTTGTCGACGAGGTGACCAAGGGCGGGTTCACCGTGACGCGGTCGGCGCTGGATGCGCCCGCCGCGGTCATCCAGGGCTTTGCACCCGACGTCGCATGGGTGCACCTCGCGGAGGCGGCGTTCGCGCTGAACGGGGAGGGCACCACGGGCGACCTGCCGTGGGTCGCCACGAACACCGACTGGACGATTCCGCAGGCCCGCGGCACGGCCCCCGGCAACGGCACCCTCGTCTCCGCCGTGCACACCGCCATCGGCAGGCTGCCGGTGGTGGCCGGCAAGCCGGAGGTGGCGATCTTCCACGAGGCCTTCGCGCGCTACCACACCGAGTCGGCGATCATGATCGGCGATCGGCTCGACACCGACATCCTGGGCGCGAACCGCGCGGGCATCCCGAGCGTGCTCGTGCTCACGGGGATCGACCAGGCCAAGCAGGTGCTGGGGGCGGTGCCGCAGGAGCGGCCGACCTACATCCTCGACGACCTCCGCCAGCTGCACGAGCCGTACCCCGAGACGGTCGTGACCCAGGAACCCGGCGTCACGCGCACGACCGTGGGCACGGCGACGGTGCGCCGGGAGGGCGCGGTCTTGACCGTGGAGAGCGGCTCGGGCGTCGACCTGTTGAGGGCCGGTGCCGCCGCGATCTGGAACTCCGGCGCCTCCATCTACGCGCTCGACGTGCCCGCGGAACTATATTCGTGAGCATGAGCGACACGACCCCCGCGCAGCCGACCACCGAGACGGATGCCCTGCTCTCCCGCCTGATCGTCATCGACGACCAGCCGCTCGAGTCGAGGGCGGCCGCCTTCACGCAGCTGCACGACGAGCTGCAGCACCGCCTGGAGGGCGGGGACACTGCCTGATCAGACCGGTGGTCGGGCCGAGTCGAGACTTGACGCCGCCCTCGCGCAGCGCGGTCTCGCCCGCTCGCGCACCCACGCCGCCAAGCTCATCGCCGACGGCCTCGTGACCGTGGACGGCGCGGCGGTGGTCAAGCCGTCTGCACCCGTGGGGGAGGGCCAGCTCATCGAGGTGGCCGGCGCGGACCACTACGTGAGCCGCGCGGCGCACAAGCTCGTGACCGCGCTCGATGCGTTCGGCGTCGACCCGGCCGGCCTGCTCGCCCTCGACGTGGGCGCGTCGACGGGCGGTTTCACGCAGGTGCTGCTCGAGCGCGGCGCGCGCCGGGTGATCGCCACCGATGTTGGGCACGGGCAGCTCGCGCCGAGCATCCGCGGCGACGAGCGCGTCACCGTGGTGGAGGGCTCGAACGCGCGCTACCTGACCGCCGAGACGCTCGCCGCCGAGAGCGGAATCGCCGAGGTGCCCACGCTCGTCGTGGCCGACCTCTCCTTCATCTCCCTCACCACCGTGCTCCCGGCGCTCGTGGCGACCGTGGGACTCGGCGCCGATTTCGTGCTGCTGGTGAAGCCGCAGTTCGAGGTGGGCCGCACGGGCATCCGCGAGGGGATCGTGCGCGATGCCGGACTGCGCGACGATGCCGTGATGGGCGTGCTCTGGGCGGCGTGGGATCTGGCCCTGCCGACCGCGGGCGTGGTCTCGTCGCCGATCGCGGGCAACGCGGGCAACCGCGAGTACCTCATCTGGCTGAGCGCCGCGGCGGGCACCAACCCGACCGACTGGACCGGCCGGGTCACCGCCCTCACCGCGTGAGGGACCCCGCCTGAGCCACCCGGCCCAAGCCCTCCCGCGAGGGCCTCTCCGTCGGACGAGGACCGCGCACATGTGCGCGGCCCTCGTCGTTCTGCGAGGCCCTCGCCGGAGGGCTCGGCCTCGCGGGTGGGGTGGGGTGACGTGGGCTTGGGGCGTGCCGCGCTAGGAGCGGCGCGCACCCGCGCTGCGAAGGGCGGGCGAAGAGAAGTACGCGGTGATCTCGTCGTCGACCGGGATGCCGCGCATGCCCAACCGCTCGGCGACCGCGATCGACTTGTGGTTGCTGTTGTCGATGTGCGCGGTGATCCAGCGCGCATCCAGTCGCTCGAACGCGAGATCGATCATGGCGGATGCCGCCTCGGTCGCGTAGCCGTGCCCGGCGTGCTCGGGGTGGAGGATCCACGCGATCTCCACGGATCGGGAGTCGGCGGGAACCACCTTGAGCCGCAGCGAGACGTCGCCGATCACGTGACCGTCTCGTTCGACAGCGAGGGCCAAGAAGTCGTCGGCCTGCTTCAGGGTCGTGTGGTGGGTGCGATCCCGCAGGTGCTGGAACGACTCGTGACGCGAGCGCTCCGGCCAGTGCAGGTAGTGGTTGACCTCCTGCACGCGCTGGAGGCTGTACCAGTCGTCGGCGTCGTCCAGCCGGTACGGCCGGAGCACGAGCCTGGGGGTGGCGAGGTGGGCATCCCGCAGCGGTGCTTCGATGCGCGGCCCGCGGAGCACGCGCGGCCGATGGATCGAATGCAACAACATCTGATAGACGGTAACCGTCCAACCTATGAATTGGCTTGGTACGCATGGGAATCTGCTCCGTATCTCGCCGTGCGGTTGCGCAGGGCCGCGACCTTTGGAAGCGTTGCTGACTCGTTTGCTGCCAAGGAAAGGAAGCTCATGCTCACCCTCACGGAAACAGCCACGACGGCCGTCAAGGCGATCGTCTCGGGTACCCCTGACGCGGAAGGCGGTGGCCTGCGCATCGGGGCGGGTGCCGACGGCGAGACCGGATTCGCGGTCTCCATCGTCGCCACCCCGCTGCCCGGCGACGCCACGGTGGAGGCCGATGGCGCCAAGGTCTTCCTCGAGCCGAGCACGTCGGCCGTGCTCGACGACAAGACGCTCGACGCGCAGGTCGGCGAGAACGGCACGGTCACCTTCGCGCTCGTTCCTCAGGGCGCCTGAACCGGATGAACGAAGGGCCGTCGCGGAAACGCGGCGGCCCTTTCGCGTTAACCTGTCACAAGCGCGCGAGCTGCGCTGTCTTGGCTGGTGGAGGACTCATGACTGACACACCAGGGCTCGAGCAGTTCATGGCGGTACGGCCCCGACTGTTCGGGATCGCCTACCGCATGCTGGGCAGCGCGACCGAGGCCGAGGACATCTTGCAAGAGGTCTGGCTGCGCTGGCAGGACTACGACCACGCGAGCGTGGAGTCGCCGGCGGCGTTCCTCGCCACGGCGACAACCCGGCTCTCGATCAACGCCGCCACCTCCGCGCGGGCTCGCCACGAGACCTACATCGGCCCGTGGCTGCCGGAGCCCGTCGACACGAGCGCCGACCCGGCGCTGGGCGCAGAGCGGGGCGAGGCGCTCGAGTTCGCCGTGCTGCTGCTGCTCGAGAAGCTGTCGCCCGTCGAGCGCGCCGCCTATGTGCTGCGCGAGGCGTTCGATTACCCGTACGCGACGATCTCCGAGATCGTGCAGCTCAAGGAGCCGGCGGTGCGGCAGCTCGTGAGCCGCGCGCGCAAGCACCTGGTCGCGGAGCGCCGCACGCCCGTGGCGAGCGACCAGCAGCGCGAGTTGCTCGCCGCCTTCCTCACCGCGGCCCAGGCCGGCGACTTCGAGACGCTCGAGAAACTGTTCGCCGCCGACGTGGTGAGCTACTCCGACGGCGGTGGGCTCGCGCTCGCCGCCCGCATCCCGGTGATCGGCGACACCCGCGTCGCCCAGTTCGTGGCCGCCTTCGCGAGCCACTTCTGGACCGACGTATCCCTGCGGTGGGCTGAGGCGAACGGGCAGCCCGCGGTGGTGCTGAGCCGCGACGGTGTCGACTTCACCGTGGTGTCGACCTCGTCGTCGGCGGAGGGGATCGACCAGATCCTGTGGATGATGAACCCGACGAAGCTGGCGGGCGTCGCCGCGCGATGAACGTCGTGCACGGGGTGCGTCTCGCGTGCGAGCGCGCGGATGCCCCGACCCTCCACACCCTGCTGTCGCCCGACGTCGTGGCTCTCGTCGACACCGGCGGCGACCTCATCGCGCCCACCCGGCCCGTCTCCGGAGTCTCGGCCGTGGCCGACACCATGCTCGCGACCCTCGCCGGCGCCGACCTGGCCGAGCAGCAGGTCAACGGCGTGTGCGCGCTCGTCGCGCGCCGGGGCGACCGCGTGGTCGCGATCGTGAGCCTCGCGGTGAGCCACGACCTCGTCACGAGGGTCTGGATCACCCTGAGCCCGCTCAAGCTGCAGCGCTGGAACACCTGAGTGTCACAAAGTCGGCACGTGCCCTGTCTTAGTTCGTGACCGGCTGCACAGGGCATCCGGCGCAAGGGAAGGCACTCTCATGAAGATCGTTGTCATCGGCGGAACCGGCCTCATCGGCTCGCAGGTCGTCACCATGCTCGCGGAGCACGGCCACGAGGCCATCGCAGCCTCGCCCAGCTCGGGCGTGAACACCCTCACCGGCGAGGGCCTCGCCGACGCGTTCGCCGGCGCCGACGTGGTGGTGGACGTCTCCAACTCGCCGTCGTTCGCCGACGACGACGTGATGAACTTCTTCACCGTCTCGACCACCACCATGCTCGAGGCGGAGAAGGCCGCGGGCGTGAAGCACCACGTCGCGCTCTCGATCGTCGGCGCCGCCCGCCTGCCGCGGAGTGGGTACCTGCGCGCCAAGGTGGCCCAGGAGAAGCTCATCCGCGAGTCCGGCGTGCCGTTCTCCATCATCGAGGCCACCCAGTTCTTCGAGTTCGTCGAGCGCATCGCCGACTCGGCCACCGTGGACGGGGTGGTCACCCTGCCGCACGGCTACTTCCAGCCGATGGCCGCCGCGGACGTCGCCGCCGTCGTCGCCCGCACGGCCGCGCACGAGCCGCTCAGCGCGAGCTCCGACACGGGCAGCATCGAGATCGCCGGCCCCGAGGCGTTCCCCATGGACGACTTCATGCGCGACGCGCTCGGACGCACCGTCGAGACCGGCCCGGACGCCGAGTACTTCGGCACCACGCTGGCGGGCCGCGAGCTCGCTGCGGGCGAGGGCGCCCAGCTCTCCGCCCTCACCTACGCGGAGTGGGCGGCCCGCTCGTGAAGCTCGCAGTGATCGGAGGCACGGGCCTCATCGGCACCAAGCTCGTCTCCCGACTGCGGGACGACGGGCACGACGTGGTCACCATCGCGCGCGCCACGGGCGTCAACTCCTACACGGGCGACGGCCTGGCCGACGCGCTCGAGGGGGTGGAGACGATCATCGACACGTCGAACTCCGGCTACTTCGACGACCGCGCCGCCACCGACTTCTTCTACGCGTCCACGCTCAACCTGCTCACCTACGGCGCTGCCGCGGGGGTGAAGCACCACGTCGTGCTCTCGGTGGTCGGCACCGATCGGCTCGCGGCCTCCGAGGGCGGCTACTTCATCGCCAAGGATGCCCAGGAGAAGCTCGTGCGCGACTCCGGCAGGCCGTACACGATCGTGCACTCCACCCAGTTCTTCGAGTTCGTCAAGAGCATCGCCGACGCCGCGACGATCGGCAACGTGGTGCGCCTGTCGCAGGCGTACATCCAGCCGATCGCGGCGGACGACGTGGCGGCCCTCGTGGCGCAGGCCGCGCTCGCCCCGCCCGCCAACGGCATGATCGAGATTGCGGGCCCCGACCGGTTTCGGCTCGAGCAGCTCGTGCGCACACAGCTGCGGCTGCGGGAGGACCCGCGCGAGGTGGTCGCCGACCCGCTCGCGCGCTACTTCGGCACCGAGCTCGACGAGCGCGAACTGCTGCCCGCCGACGGCGCGACCATCGCCGCGACGACGTTCGGGGAATGGCTGGACGCGGCACCGCGCTGAGATACTGGCAGCATGCGCTCCATCTTCCTCGACAAGGCGTTTCCCGACGCGTACGCGGCGTTGCTCGGCGTGAGCAAGCAGGCCGAGCTCGCCGCGAAGTCGGTGGGGCTGCACCCCCTGCTCATCGAGCTCGTGAAGTTGCGGGCATCCCAGCTGAACGGCTGCGCGTACTGCCTGCGGCTGCACACGCGAGACGCGCTGTCGAAGGGGGAGACGACCGACCGCCTCGCCGTGCTCTCCGCTTGGCGCGACACCGACTACTTCACCGAGGCGGAGTGCGCCGCCCTCGCGATCACCGAGGAGATCACCCTCATCGCCGACGTGACCTCGGGACGGCGGGCGGAGGACGTCGACCACGACTCGCTCACCGACGACCAGGTGGCCGCGGTCCGCTGGATCGGGATCTCGATCAACGCCTTCAACCGGCTGTCGATCACGAGTCACCACCCGGTGGACCCGGAGCCGCCCACGTCAGACATCGTGGAGGAGCTCGCCGAGTTCGACGAGGCCGACAACCGCGACTCGTAGCCTGCCGGAGGGCGGGCGGAAGCCGCCGCCGGAGCGAGCTCCGACGACGGCCTCCATGGTGGCTGACCGCGCGTTCATCGAACGGGGAGGGTCAGCCGCGCGCTGCGCTCGTAGTGGCGCTCGCGCTCCAGTCGAGCCAGCTGCTGCTCGACGCGGTTGGCGCGACGCTCGCGAGAGGCGATGACGCTAGGACGCCTTCCCCACGCGATGAGCGCAACACCGAGGTGCAGCGCGAGGCGGTCGGCCAGGCCGACGCGGCGGACGACGTACTCGTCACCGCGCTCGACCTGTTGGGGTGGATGATCGTGGCGCCGGGCCACGGTCGACAGGGTCGTGTTCATGAGAATGTTCCTTCACTGCTGGCGCGCGAAAGCGCCCGGAGAAATGCCGCTTCGTGAGCGGCGGGAGAGGTCGACGGCGCTGGATGCAGGCCGTCGTTCAACGGGGCGTGGTCCGGATGCGCGGACATGCGCAGGACCTGAGCTTCGAGAGCGTCACCACCGTCTCACCGGTGGCGGAATCCGTCAGCGGTTAGGCGGTGAAGACGCCAGCGAAGCCGGCGGGAGTAAGGGACATTCCCTCAGTCTTGAAAAACACAGTCGGCCTCCTTTCATTGGCGTGGGTTCGACCGTAGCGCTGGCCGCCGCGGGCTCGCAACCCCCGTGACCGTTTTGAGATCAAATCGCGTCGAGGAGTTGCTGCAGGGGCGCCGGGAGGCGGTCGAGGGGCAGCGCCTCGGCGAGGGCGCGCGCGTACCTCGCCTTGCGCCCGCTCATCGTTCCCATGAACCGGTGCAGCTGATCCGCGGGGCCGCGCGGGCGCTGGAACGGCTGGTTCTGGAACACCCGCAGGTCGCCCAGGTCGCCGAGCTCCTCGACCACCGCTTCCACGCCGGGGATGCCGAGCGCGCGGATGAGCTCGCCCTCCAGGTCGGGATCGCACACGAAGAAGGCCTCCAGCGCGGCGCGTTCGAAATAGCGTCGCTCCGCGGCGTCGCACAGGCCCACGTAGCGCAGGTCGAACCCGCGGAAGAGGGTGAGGAAGTTGCCGATGTTCGTCACCCCGCCGAGCGCGACGACGGCGACACCCTCGAGCGGGATGCCCCGCCTCACCGCGAGGGCCTCGACGGCGACCTTGTCGCTCGTGCCCTCGACGAGCACCGCGGTGCGGGTGCCGGGCGGGACGTCCATTCCCCCAGTGTCACCTGTAATCTGATCCCATGGAAACAGTCCTGTGGGTCATTCTCGGCATCCTCACCCTCGGCACCGGCATCTCGGCCGTCGCCGCGCTCCTGGCGATGTCGACCTCGAAGTACCGCGGCTGAGTTCAGCCCCTACGCGGCCCCGAGCCTGCGCGACAGCGCGTGGGCCTCGTCGAGCAGGATGCGGCCCAGGGTGGGGCGGCGGGCATCCGAGAACCTCGACTCGATCCCGGTGATGCTGAGCGCGTAGGCGGGGCTGCCGCTGCCGTCGAACACCGCGGCGCCCATGCCCCAGCTGCCCTCCACGATGAGCGCCGGGTTCACGGCGAAGCCGCGCTCGCGCGTCTCCAGCACGCGTGAGCGGATGCCCGCCGCGGCGTGGCTCGCACCCCACTCCGCCTCGAGCCGGGGCGACCGGCGCAGGTACGCGTCCACGTCGCTGTCGGGCAGGAAGGACAGGATCGCGAGCCCGGCGGAGGCGACCCCGAGCGGAAACCGCACCCCCTCGTAGAGCACGAACGAGCGCACCGGGAAGCTGCCCTCCTCGCGCAGGAGGCACACGGTCTCATCGCCGCGGCGCACCGAGAGGAAGGCGCTCTCGCCCGTGAGGGCGGCGAGCCGCTGCACGAACGGAGCCGCTGAGGCGGTGACGTCGTACCGGCCGGCCGCGATCGTTCCCATGACGAACAGCTCCGGGCCGAGCAGCCAGCGGGAGCTGGCGGGGTCGAGGTCGACGAAGCCCTCAGCGGCGAGCGAGCGCAGCAGGCGGTAGGCCGTGGGGCGGGTGAGGCCCGCGGCGAGCGCAACGTCGCTCGTGCGCATGCCCTCGCCACCGCTCGTGCCGAGCTCGCGGAGGATGCGCGCGATGCGCGCCACCACCTGGCCGCCCTGAATTCCGTCCACAATGTGGTCAGGTTACTGCAGTTCCACCACATGGTGCTCAAGTTTGTCCGGGAGGCGGGCGACCGTGGGACGCTCGGTCCGTCCACCTTGTGAGCAGGAGTTCAATGACGAAACTATGGCCAGACGCCAGAGAGGCCATAGACGGCCTGCTCGAGAACGGCATGACCCTCGCGGTCGGGGGCTTCGGCCTCAGCGGCATCCCCGCCGACCTCATCGACGCGGTGCGCGACACGAACGTGCGCGACCTCACCGTGGTCTCCAACAACATGGGCGTCGACGGCAAGGGCCTCGGGGTGCTGCTCGAGAACGGCCAGGTGCGCCGGGTGATCTCGTCGTACGTGGGGGAGAACAAGGGCTTCGCGGCCGCCTACCTCGCCGGCACGCTCGAGGTCGAGTTCGCGCCCCAGGGCACCCTCGCCGAACGGTTGCGGGCGGGCGGGGCGGGCATCCCCGGCTTCTACACGAAGACGGGCGTGGGCACCCCCATCGCCGAGGGCAAGCCGACCATGGAGTTCGATGGCGAGGAGTACCTGCTCGAGCGCGGCATCGTCGCCGACGTCGCGCTCGTGCACGCCCACCGCGGCGACCTCGAGGGCAACCTCGTCTACCGCCACACGGCGCGCAACTTCAACCCGCTCGCCGCGACGGCCGGGCGGATCACCGTCGCCGAGGTCGAGGAGCTCGACGACGGCTACCTCGACCCCGACCACGTCGTCACACCGGGCGTCTTCGTGCAGCGGTTGATCACCACGAGCCGCGCCAAAGACATCGAGCAGCGGACCACGCGGCCGCGCCCTTCGAGTGCCTCAGGGAGCGTGGCCTGATGGGCTGGACCCGGGACGAGATGGCGGCCATCGCCGCCCGCGGGCTGAAGGACGGCGACTACGTGAACCTCGGCATCGGCATCCCGACGCTCGTGGCCAACCACATCCCCGACGACGTGCACGTGACCCTGCAGAGCGAGAACGGGCTGCTGGGCATCGGGCCGTTCCCCTACGAGGGCGAGGAGGACGCCGACCTCATCAATGCCGGCAAGCAGACCGTCACCGCGACACCCGGAGCGAGCTTCTTCGACTCGGCCACCTCGTTCGGCATGATCCGCGGCGGCCACATCAACGCCGCGGTGCTCGGGGCGCTGCAGGTCTCCGGCAGGGGCGACCTCGCCAACTGGATGGTGCCGGGCGCCATGGTCAAGGGCATGGGCGGTGCGATGGACCTCGTCGCCGGCACCCCGCACGTGACGGTCATCACCGACCACGTCGCCAAAGACGGCAGCCCCAAGATCGTCGAGGAGTGCACCCTGCCCCTCACCGGTCGCCGCTGCGTCGACGAGATCATCACCGACCTCGCGGTGTTCGACGTGACGGATGCCGGACTCGTGTTGCGCGAGATGGCGCCGGGCGTGACGCTGGAAGAACTCAGGGAGAAGACCGGAGCTACATTCTTGGAAGGCACTGCCGTATGAGTACGCTGATCGTGGGCTACGCCCGCACCCCCTTCGTGAAGTTCAACGGCGTCTTCAAGGACGTGCCCGCGACGGCGCTGGGCGCTCACGCCGTGGGCGCCGCACTCTCTGCCGCGGGGATCTCGCCGGACGCCGTGCAGTATGTCGTCGGCGGGCAGGTGCTGCAGGCGGGAGCCGGGCAGAACCCCGCACGCCAGGCTGGCGTGGGGGCGGGCATCCCGCTGTCCACCCCTGCGATCACCGTGAACGCCGTCTGCCTGTCGGGGACCGAGGCGATCGTCGCCGGCCACCGGCTCATCGCCGGCGGCGAGGCCGACGTTGTCGTCGCCCTCGGGCAGGAGTCGATGTCGCTCGCGCCGCACGCGCTCGTCGGCTCGAGGCAGGGCACCCGCTACGGCCCCGCCACGCTCGTGGACACCGTGGAATTCGACGGGCTGACCGACGCCTTCGAGCGCCGGAGCATGGGGCTGTCAACGGACGAGTTCAACGGCGCGCTGCACCTCTCGCGCGAAGACCAGGACGAGTTCGCCGCATCGTCGCACGCCCGCCTCGCGGCCGCCGACCTCGCAGACGAGATCGCCCCCTTCACCGTGCCGGGCCGCACCCCGGTCACGGTCTCCGCTGACGACGGGCTGCGCGCCGACACCACGGTGGAGACGCTCGGCAAGCTCAGGGCGGCGTTCCGCGAGGGCGGCACGGTGACGGCGGGCAACGCGTCGCAGATCTCGGACGGCGCCGCCGCCGTCGTGCTCGTGAGCGACACCTACGCCGCCGCGAACGGGATCACCGGCCTCGCGCGCATCGTGTCGCACGCGCTCGTGAGCGGCCCCGACGACGTGTCGCTGCACTCGCAGCCGTCCAACGCGATCAAGGCCGCGCTGACCACCGCGGGCCGCTCGGCGGAGGAACTCGCCGCGGTGGAGATCAACGAGGCGTTCGCGGCGGTCGGCATCCACTCGACCCGCGAACTCGGCGTCGACCCCGCGATCGTGAACGCGAACGGCGGGGCCATCGCGCTCGGGCATCCCATCGGAGCCTCCGGTGCGCGCATCGTCGGCCACCTCGCCCGCCGGCTCGCCGGTGCGGGAGCGGGCTCGCTCGGCGCCGCGGGCATCTGCGGCGGCGGCGGCCAGGGATCGGCGATCGTGCTCGAGGCCGTCTAGGCCCGGCTACACGCCCGCAAGGGCGTCGCGGGAGGACGAGAGCCGCGCACATGTGCGCGGCTCTCGTCGATGTGGCAGGCCCTCGCGGTGGCGGCGGGGCTAGGGGGAGTCGTAGCGGGCGAGCGCGTCGGCGTCGCGCGCGTGCGTGACCGCGCGGCGGATCGTGTCGAGGGCCTCGACGGGATCGGTCGCCGCCTGCGCGAGCATGAGCTGGCGCTCGGCCTCGGCGAGGCGCGTCCGGGCGCCCACGCCGCCGCCGTGGGCGGCGATGAAGTCCCGCGCGGCGGTGATCTGGCTCATCGCGCTCACGAGGGTCCCCTCGTAGGCGGCGCGAGCATGGGCGAGGCGCTGCGTCTGGTTGCGGGCGCTCGCGAGGGCGAGATCGAGTTGGGCGACGGCCGTGCCGATGCGGTCGAGCTCGGCCACGGGGTCTGAGGCCCCACCGTCGAGGGTCGCGGAGACGGCCGCCATCGCGTCGATGATCCCGCGCCCGGTCTCGGCATCCGGTGCCGTGTCCCGTTCGACCGCGGCCTCCGCGAGGTCGGCGCGGGTCGTGGCGCGCAGGGTCTCGAGGGCGGCGGTCGCCGCAGCGAGATCGCGCGCGGTGCGGTCGACGGAATCGAGGAGCTGGTCGGCACGGTGGGCGGCCTGCCCCGCCTGCTCGAGCCCGCTGGTGACGTCGTTCACCCCGGTGGCCGAGATCGAGGGGGCCGCGGCGTCCGCGCCAGCCGTCGCCTCGGCGAGGGCTGCGGCGGCCTCGTCGACGTTGGTGCTGATGCCCGCGACCGCGGCGGGGGAGTAGGTGGCGGTGAGGCGCGCGAGGGTCTCCCGGGCCGGGGCGAGGCGCGCGGTGGTGCTCTGGATGCGCGATCGCACGTCGGTGAGGGTGCCCGCGGCGTTCACCTCGAGGCGGCGCAGGCTCGCGAACCGGGCATCCTGATGCTGCAGGGCCGCCGCAGCCTGCTCGCACAGGGCGATGATCTGCAGCGTCCACTCGCGGCGCTGCCGGTCGCTGTCGGGGATGTGGTCGTCGAGGGCCTGCCGCAGCCGGAATGCCTCGGTGACCTTGCCGCGCGCCACGGTGAGCGTCTCGCCGAAATCGCGCGCCCGGTCGGGCCCGAACTGGGCGATCGCGTAGCCGAGCTCCTCATCGGCCTCGCGCACGGCGTCGTCGAGCCGCACGAGCAGGCTCGATGCGCGGGTGCCGAGCGCCTCGAGGGTGTTCGGCCCAGCCGCGACGATGCCGCGCTCGCCCCTGCGCCGGAACAGAAGGGCGAAACCGCCCGCCACGAGGCCCCCGATGACCACCAGGGCGGTCACGAGAGCGACGGCGATTCCCGTAACCACGTCCATGAGGCCCCAGTGTACGGCGGGTCGGTTCCGCGAAACCCGGGAGAACCTGCGGGGTTTCTGCCGAGCGCGCCCTTAAGGTGGCGGTGTGTGGCGCGCCAATAGAGATTCAGACGACTTCATGGTCGAACCAGACCTCGTCGAGCCCGACGCGCCCAGTCACGCCCCGGTGCAGGTGACCGCGCCGCACGCGATCACCCTCGCCGAACCGGGCGTACTGCCCGGCAACATCGCCGAGCCGGTGTGGGCCCAGTGGCGCGTTGAGCTCGAGACCGTGGGCGGGCGCTCGCCGCTGCTGCACTTCGTCGACGCGCCGCGCACCCGCATCGAACTGTCCACCACCCACCCGGGCGGCCTCGCGCAGTTCATCACGGGCAAGACGACCCTGCTCTCCAACCTCATCCGCGACGACGTCGCCCTGCGCGCCGCCAAGATCGCCGCTGGCGCGATCGCCGCGAAGGGGCTCGAACTGCAGAGCTCGCGCGGCATCGACGCCGTGCACCTCGGCATCGGCATCGCCGAGTGGCGCCACGGCGCAGACGACTTCCGCGCGCCGATCCTGCTGCGCCCGCTCGCCATCCGTCGCCACGGCCGCGACTTCGAGGTCAAGCTGCGCGGTGCCGCGTACCTCAACCCCGCCCTCGCCCGCGCCCTCGACGAGCAGTTCCAGTTGCGCCTCGACGCCGAGGCGTTCGTCGCGCTCACCGACGACGACGGCACCTTCAAGCCCAACCCCGTGATCGACCGCCTGCGCGGCCTCACCTCGCACCTCGAGTGGTTCACGGTCAGCCCGCGCCTCGTGGTGTCCAGCTTCGCCGATGTCGCCGCGGGCCTGAGCGCGGATGCCGCGAGCCTCGAGCATCCCGTTCTCGATGCGATCGCGGGCAACACCGCCGCCAAGTGGACCGTGGAGGAGGCGTACGCGCCCGTGCAGTCGGTGCCCTCCGACGAGCGCGCGCCGCAGACCGACAGCCTGCTGCTGGATGCCGACTCCGAGCAGGAGAACGTGATCGCGCAGATCACCGCGGGCAACTCCCTCGTGGTGAGGACCCTGCCCGGCACGGGCGGCACCCAGACGATCGTCAACGCCATCGGCACCCTCGTCGCGCAGAACAAGCGCGTGCTCGTCGCCTCGGCGCGCACGGCATCCCTGCAGTCGATCGCCGACCGCCTGGGCGATATCGGTCTGCCCGGCCTCGCCGTGTCGCCGCGCACGCTGCGGCGCGACATCATCCGCTCCATCTCCCGCAGCGAGAAGGCCAAGCAGCCGCTCGTGGGCGAGGTCGACGACGCGCTGCTGCGCCTGCGCAAAGTGCTGCTCGACTACCGCCAGGGGCTGTCGAAGCGGGATGCCGCGCTCGGCATCTCCGTGCTCGACTGCGTCACCGAACTCAGCCGCCTCGCGCTGCTCCCCAACCCGCCGTCGACCACCGCCCGCCTCTCGCGCGGCACGGTCGAGCGCCTCGCCTCCGACCGTGCCCGCGCGACCGACGTCATGGTGGCCGCAGCGCAGCTCGGCGAGTTCAAGTACGGCCCCGGGGACTCGCCCTGGTACGGCGCCCAGTTCGCCAGCGGCGAGGAGGCGCTGCGCGCCCACGAGATCGCCAAGCGCCTCAACGCCAACCTCCCGACCCTCATCGAGTCGGGCATGCGCCTCATCTCGGGCACGCACATGCGCCCGTTCAGCAACCTCGGCGAGCTCGGCGTGTACCTGCGCCTGCTCGTCGACCTGCGGGACAGCCTCGACAAGTTCCTGCCGATGGTCTTCGACCGGTCGATCACCGAGCTCATCGCCGCGACCGCCCCGAAGCGCGACTTCCCGGACATGTCCGGTGGCGACCGCCGCCGCCTCAAGAAGCTCGCCATGGAGTACGTGCGCCCCGGCGTGCGGGTCGGCGACCTCAACGCGGCCCTCGTGCGCATCCAGCAGCAGCGCGTGCTGTGGCACCGCTTCGTCGCGGAGGGCGCGACCCCCGAGGTTCCCGTCGGCATCGCCGAGGTGCAGGCCGCGTACGCCCAGGTCGCCCAAGACCTCGCCGCGCTCGACGAGCCGCTCGGCCACAACTCCCGCGAGACCCAGCTCAGCGGGATGCCCGTCGCCTTCCTGATCGAGAAGATCGCCACCCTCGCCGCCGAATCGGACGTGCTGCACAACCTGCAGGAGCGCACGGCACTCATGTCGAACCTGCGCGAGCTCGAGCTCGACCCGCTCATCGACGACCTCGCGCGCCGCCACGTTCCCGAGAGCGAGGTCGCCGCCGAACTCGAACTGTCGTGGTGGAAGTCCGCGCTCGAGGGGATGCTCGAGGCCGACCGCGCCCTCCTCAACGCCAACACGTCGGTGCTCGACCGCCTCGAAGCCGACTTCAAGCTCGTCGATGAGGCGCACGCGGCGGGCAACGCCCAGCTGCTGGGCTGGCAGCTCGCGGAGAACTGGAAGATCGGTCTCGTCGACTGGCCGGACGAGGCGACCCTGCTCAAGCGCCTGCTGCAGCGGGACGGCGTCACGGCGCACGACCTGCAGACCACGGCGCCCCACCTCTCCCGCACGGTCGCCCCGGTGTGGCTGACCTCGCCGTACGAGATCGACAGCATCGTCGACACGATGCCGTTCGACACGGTCATCCTCGTGGATGCCGGCGCGACGACCATCGCGGAGAACGCCGGGGCGATCCGCCGGGCAAAGCAGGTGGTCGCGTTCGGCGACCCCGTGACGCAGACCCCCGCGGCGTTCGAGATCGCCGTCGCCGAGACGCTGCTCGACGGCTCGTCCTCCACGGAGGACTCGCACGACGAGTTGCACGCCAACTCGGCCCTCGCCCGCCTGAGCGAGCTGCTGCCGACCCTCACCCTCACGCGCAGCTACCGCCCCGGCGGCGAAGATCTCGCCGAGCTCGTCAACCGCAGCTTCTACGGCGGGCGCATCGACAGCCTGCCGTGGGCGGGGTCGTTCCTGGGCCACGGCAGCCTCGCGATCGACTACGTGACCGACGGGTTCGGGATGCCCGACCCCGACTCCGGTGCTGTGGAGAGCCCGGCGGCCGAGGTGGAGCGGGTCGTCGACCTCGTGCTCGACCACGCCACGAAGAAGCCGCACGAGTCGCTCATGGTCATCACCGCGTCGCACAAGCACGCCGTGGACGTCATGCAGGCCGTGCTCGACGAGGCCGCCTCGCGGCCCGAGCTGCTCGACTTCGTGACGAGCGACCGCCCGGAGCCCTTCACCGTGACGACGATCGAGCAGGCGGTGGCGCAGAGCCGCGACCGCGTGATCTTCTCCATCGGCTACGGCCGCACCCCGCACGGCCGCGTGCTCTCCGACTTCGGCTCGCTCGGCGAGCCCGGCGGCGAGCGACTGCTCGCGGTCGCCATGACCCGCGCCCGCCGTTCCATGGTGATCGTCTCGTCGTTCGAGCCGGCCGACCTCGACGACGGCCGCATGCAGCACGGCGCTGTCGCGCTCGCCGAGATCCTCAGTGAGGTGGGAGCGCGCCAAGCCGCCCTGCCCATCCCGGACGACAGCGAGCCCATGCTCGTCGACCTGGCACAGCGGCTGCAGGCCCGCGGGCTCAACGTGGCGCTCGGGCACCGCGGCAAGCTGGGGCTCGTGGCATCCCGCGGCGGAATGTGCATTGCGATCGAGACCGACACGGTGCTGCACCGCAGCTCGCTGCGCGAGTCGCTGCGCCTGCGCCCCGAACTGCTGCGCCGCCTCGGTTGGCACTACCTGCGCGTGCACGCGTTCGAGCTGTTCAGCGACCCCGACGCGGTCGCGGCGAAGATCGCCGTCATGCTCGGTGCGGACGCGTCACCGGTCACGGAGCCGATCACGGTCATTCCGGCCGTAGTCTGAAGCGGTGTCTGAACAGTTCGTCCCGTCTGAGCCCGCCCATCGCGCCGATGTGCCGAGCGACGTGCCCAGCGGCCGAGGCAAGCACCGCCGCGTGACCACGGGCGCGCCCGCCGGATCCGACCCGAACCCCGCCCCCGAGCCCGCGCGCCACGCCTCGACCGAGAACGACGCCCAGCTCAAGCGAGACAAGCCGCCGCACTGGGGCTGACCTGGCCCGCCCGCGCGCCCGCCCGCCCGCGCGCACCCGCCCGCCCCTGGGTCCCACCCTCCCTCGGGTTTGAACGTTCGAGAAGCCACTTGTTACGGCGGCCGGCGTTGGGGCCGCAACAACTGGCTTCTCGAACGTTCAAACGGGAGGGGTGGGGCAGCCGGACGGGGCCCGTCATCCCGTGCGAGATGACCGCTCGAGAAGCCAGTTGTTACCGCCGTCGATCTTCCGGCCGTAGTAACTGGCTTCTCGAACGTTCAAACGGGGGGAGGGGGGAGAGGGGCCGGGTTACTGGGGGTCGCGCTTGGCCAGCAGGTCGCGGATGTCGGCCAGCAGCTCGAGCTCGGTGGGGGGAGGCGGCGTCTTGTGGGAGTCGGGCTCCTCGTTCTTCTTCGCGAAGGAGAGCTTGGAGAGGTAGTTGATGGGCACGATGATCGCGAAGTAGACCACGAGCGCGACGAGCAGGAACTGGATGACCGCGCCGATCACCGCCCCGAAGTACATGGTCGCCTCCCCTCCGGACGTGGTGGGGATGGTCACGGGCAGCGCCTCGTTGAGGGTCTCCGCGTTGAACAGCGCGCCGAGCGCCGGGTTGAAGACGCTGTTCACGAGCGCGTTGACCACGTTCGTGAACGCCGCACCGATGACCACGGCGACGGCCAGGTCGATCACATTGCCGCGAAGGATGAACTGCTTGAAGCCCTTGAGCATGGCTACTCCTAGGTGGTGGGTGCGCTCGGTGCCGGTGTCGTGGGGGCCGCGGGCGCGGGGGTGGACGGGGTCGAGGACGAGGATGCCGCGCGCGAGTCGGTGCGGTAGAAGCCGGAGCCGCTGAAGGTCACGCCCACGGGGGAGAAGACCTTGCGCAGCTTGCCGCCGCACGTCGGGCAGACGGTGAGCGTGTCGTCCGTGAAGGCCTGGACGATGTCGAAGGCGGCGTCGCACTCTGTGCAACGGTACGAGTAGGTGGGCACGGCTGTCCTAACGAAAAACTAGAAGGCGACGATGCCGGAGGGTGTGACCACTCCGTCGACGCGCTGGTCGTGCCGTTCGCTCGGCACGGTGTCGACCAGTTCGTGGTCGAAGATCACAGCATAGACCGGGGGGCTGTTCTCCATCGATCCGAGGGTCTTGTCGAAGTAGCCCCTGCCCCACCCCATGCGCATGCCCGTGCGGTCCACGGAGGCGGCGGGGACGATGATGAGGTCGACGCCGTTGATGGCGAGAGGGCTGAGCAGCTCTGACGTGGGGGCGGGCATCCCGAACGCGTCGAGCTCTTCCCCCGACCCGTCGAACGGCGCCCAGTCGAGAAGCCCGTCGGCGCGGGAGATGGGCAGGAGCACCCGGATGCCCTGCTCGCACGCCCAGGCGACGAAGTCGCGCGTGGCGGGCTCATCGGGCAGGGAGAGGTACGCCGCGAGCGACCGCGAGCCGAGCCCGCTCGTGAGGTCGATGAGGTTCTGGGTGATGGCGGCATCCGCGGCGTCCCGCTCGTGGGCGGGGGTGATGCGGCGGCGCTCGCGGAGTTCGGCACGCAGTGCGCGTTTTTCGTGAGCGACCTCGTCCGCCATGTGCTTATTGTATGTGCGGCCGATTCTGGGGCTGTCGGCCAAGTACCCTGTGCCTATGGCATTTCGCATAACGAAGGCAGTCATCCCCGCGGCGGGCCTCGGCACCCGGTTCCTGCCCGCCACCAAGGCCATGCCCAAGGAGATGCTGCCGGTGGTGGACAAGCCGGCCATCCAGTACGTCGTGGAGGAGGCGGTCGCCGCCGGCCTCACCGACGTGCTCATGATCACGGGCCGCAACAAGAACGCCCTCGAGAATCATTTCGACCGGATGACCGAGCTGGAGGCCACGCTCGAGGAGAAGGGCGACGTCGACCGGCTGAAGAAGGTCGAGTACAGCAACGACCTGGCCGACATGCACTACGTGCGGCAGGGCGACCCGCGCGGTCTCGGCCACGCCGTGCTGCGCGCGCGGATGCACGTGGGCCGGGAGCCGTTCGCCGTGCTGCTCGGTGACGACCTCATCGATGACCGCGACGTGCTGCTCTCGCGCATGATCGAGGAGCAGAATACCCGCAACGCGACGATCATCGCCCTCATGGAGGTCGACCCCGCCATGACCCACATGTACGGCATCGCGACCGTCGAGAACACGGGCACCCCCGACGTGGTCAAGATCACGGGGCTCGTCGAGAAGCCCTCGGCGGGCACCGCGCTCTCCAACTACGCCATCATCGGCCGCTACGTGCTGCAGCCGGACGTGTTCGACGTGCTCGAGCACACCGAGCCCGGCAAGGGCAACGAGATCCAGCTCACCGACGCGCTGCAGTCGATGGCGGTCAACAACATCGCGGGCGGCGTCTACGGCGTCGTCTTCCGCGGCCGCCGCTACGACACGGGCGACCGGCTCGATTACATCAAGGCCATCGTGCAGCTCGCCGTCGAACGGGAGGACCTCGGCCCCGACCTCAAGCCCTGGCTCAAGCAGTTCTCCTCCACGCTGGAATAGCCGTGCCGTCGACGATCCCCACGCTCAGCGAGGGCAAGGTGACCATCCGGCCGATCAGGCTGAGGGATGCGCGCGCGCTCGAGCGCGAACTGCTGGAGAACCGCGGGTGGCTGCGCAAGTGGGAGGCCACCAACCCGCACGGCCCCATGTCGTTCGACGTGCGCTCGAGCATCCGGAGCCTGCAGCAGAACGCCCGCGCCGGCCTGGGTCTGCCGTTCGTGATCGAGTACGACGGCCAGCTCGCGGGCCAGCTCAACGTCTCGTCGATCGCGTACGGCTCGCTGTCGTCGGCGACGATCGGCTACTGGGTGTCGGAGCGGTTCGCGGGCAAGGGCGCGACGCCCACCGCCGTCGCGCTCGCGACGGACCACTGCTTCTTCGGCGTGGGCCTGCACCGCATGGAGATCTGCATCCGCCCCGAGAACGAGCCCTCCCTGCGCGTGGTCGAGAAGCTCGGCTTTCGGTACGAGGGGCTGCGCCGCCGCTACATCCACATCAACGGCGACTGGCGCGACCATTTCTGTTTCGGCCTCACCGTCGACGAGCTGCCCCAGGGCGTGCTGCGGCGCTGGCTGGACGGCAAGGCGCCCCACGACCTGGCCGAGGTGCCGGCCGCCGACCGGGCGAAGGCCGCAACACCACTACTTCCGTAATTCGTTGCCGCGTGGTGCCGGGCCGCGGGCCCGCACTGCTCGTACCGTATAGCCATGGAACTCACGGGCGTCGGCGGCGGGCTCATGCTCGCGATCGCCGCAGCCCTCTGGCTCGTGTACCTCGTGCCCAACTGGTTCAAGCGACGCGAGTATCTCGCCACTGAGAGGAACGCCGTGCGGCTCCAGCAGACCATCCGAGTGCTCGCCGAGACCGCGGAGGTTCCGGACGCGGTTCGCGCGGAGGCCGCCGCCCGCCAACTCGCGCTGCAGCAGCGCGCCGAGTTCCGCCAGGGTCCCGTCGCCGTGGGGCGGCCCGTGCAGCGCGCCCTCCCGAGCGCCGAGCAGCTCGCCGCCGCGTCCCGCCGGATGCGCCGCACCCGTGCCGCGACGATCTTCGTGCTGCTCGCCTCCGTCGTCGCCGCGATCGCCCAGGTCGGCCTCATGGTCGCCGGCGGTGCGGTTGCGCAGTCGTGGCTCGTGCTCGCCGTGGCCGTCGCCGCAGCCATCGGCTCGTTCGCACTCCTCGGCCAGATCGCCGAGCGCTCCCGCACGCTCAGCACCCCCGCCTCGGTGGCCCGCCCCGTGTCGCGCCGCACCTCCCTCGGCCCGGTCGAGGCCAAGAAGGTACAGCGAGACACGAGCTGGACGCCCGTGCCCGTGCCCCAGCCCATGTACTTGTCGCGCTCGAGCGTGCAGGCGGCAGCCGCCGTGGAAGACCCCACCGTCGAGCTCACGCGCGCCGCGGCCGCCGCGGAGACGGCGCTGCGCAACATCCAGCAGGAGGCGACGCCCCTGCGGGCGGCCGCGTCCACGTCGCCGTTCGCGACCATGGGCATCATCGAGGATGCCCGCGCCGCGGCGCCCGACCTCGACGCCGTGCTCGCCCGCCGCCGGGCCTAGGCTCGTGACTCGCCCCTGGGACGTCGTCGTCGTGGGGGCCGGACCGGCCGGCTCCGCCGCGGCGCTCTCCGCCCTGCGGTCTCGGCCCGCTGCGCGCGTGCTGATCCTCGACCGCGCCGCCCTCGGCCGCGACAAGGTGTGCGGCGACGGCATCGCCCCGCACGCCGTGCGCGAACTCGAGGCCCTCGGCGTCGACGCCGTGCGCCCGCACGAGATCGTGTCCACCGTGCGCCTGTACGGCCCGAGCGGGGCGGATGCCGGGGCCGTGACCACCTCGCCCGGCTATGTCGTGCCGCGCCGCCAGTTCGACGCGCGCCTGCTGCAGGCGGCGATCGATGCCGGCGCCGAGTTCGAGGTGCGCAAGGTCACCTCGCTCGACGAGCTCGACGCGCGCGTGATCATCGGCGCCGACGGCAGCAACTCGACCGTGCGGCGGCTCGCGGGGCAGACCGCCAACCACGGGCGCTCGCTCGCGGTCGCGATCCGCGGCTACGCGCCCTCGCCCGTCTCGCCTTCGTCCCTGGGTGACCGCGAGCTCACCATCCGCTGGGACAGCCAGCGGCAGGGCGGCCTCTGCTACGCGTGGTCGTTCCCCGTCGCCGACGGCACCACCAACGTCGGCTACGGCCTCTCGTCGGCCGCGCGTGACCACAGCCGCGCCTACCTGCAGCGCCGACTCGGCGAGCTGCTGCCGGAGTTCGACCTCGACGGCGTGGAGCTCACCGGCCACACCCTCCCGCTCTCGGTGCGTCGGCCGCGGCCGTTCGTCGGGAGGGTGCTGCTCGTCGGCGATGCAGCCTCGCTCATCAACCCGTTCACGGGCGAGGGCATCTACAGCGCGATCGTCTCGGGCGTGCTCGCGGGTGCTGCCGCGCTGCGGGATGCCCCCGGGCCCACCTATGCGAGCGCGCTGGCCTCGCGCTTCGGCCGCCAGCACCGCCAGACCACGGCGCTGTACAAGATCATCGATTCGCCGCGCGTGCTGGACACGGTCATCCGCGCCGCCCGTTCCAGCCCGACCATGTTCGACCGACTGCTCGACGTGGGGCTGGGCGACGCCGCGTTCACCCCGGCCGACTTCGCGCGCTTCGGGCGCTACGCATTCTGATAACCTAGTGAGGCAGTACGGGCCCTTGGCGCAGTTGGTAGCGCGCCTCGTTCGCATCGAGGAGGTCAGGAGTTCAAATCTCCTAGGGTCCACCATCGAAGGCTTACTAGAATCGGCGTCCACGTCGATGCCGGTGAGTAGGTCTTCTACCGTAACCGCACAAGAGCCACCCTTCGGGGTGGCTCTTGTCGTTGGTGCCGGAACAGTTCTGCCAGCGCCTGGCCGAACGCGGCTATTCCAGATAAGTGCCTTGCCGAGACGCGGTAGAAGGTGCTGGGGTATCTGCCAGCTGGCAGTGACACCACTGCGGGCGCTCTTCGAGCTGGAGCAGGCCCGCTTCGGTCACGTGGTCCGTGCGAAGAAGCCGCATCGTGTGCGGCAGAATCGTCTTTCGCGTGGTGACCAATTCTTGCCATTTCGCCTGCCGACTATGAGGCCAGGGGAGTGGGAAGTCACGGTCAAAATATTGGGAGCTGTGGGCAACTGCGAGTGGCGCTCAAGCTAGGATTTCCTCACTTAAGTCTGCTACCCGAAGGAGACCGAATGACCAACACAACGCTGCCCACTCCGGCAGCCGAGGAAGTACGCCCTCGTCGCCCGATCGTCGCCGCCGTGATCGGGAACGCTATCGAGTGGTACGACTTCTCCGTTTACGCGTTCTTCGCGACATACATCGCAGCCAACTTCTTTGTTGAGGGCGATACGACCCAGGGCCTAATCGCAACGTTCATGGTCTTCGCGGTTGGATTCATCGCTCGACCTATTGGCAGTTTGGTTGGTGGGCTCATCGGTGATCGTGCCGGACGAAGGTCGGCACTCATGCTGTCTCTGGTGCTGATGGGAGCGGGCATGCTCGTCGTTGCTGCCACTCCGCCAGTGGTCGCAATCGGTCTGCTGGCGCCGATCTTGCTGCTCGTCGGGCGCCTCCTCCAGGGCTTTGCGATCGGCGCTGAGATCGGCGGTGCGGCCGCCTTCATCATCGAGCACGCTCCGGAGAAGAAGCGATCGAGCCAGGCTGCGTGGCTGCAGGCGTCCATGGGAATGGCGAACTTGCTCTCCGCCGTGATCGGTCTCATCATCACAACTGCGTTCCCAGCCGACACCGTCACGGAGTGGGCGTGGCGCATCCCGTTCATCTTCGGACTCGTGATCATTCCGATCGGTCTGTACATTCGCCGATCGCTCCCGGAGACGCCAGTCTTTCGAGCACAGGTCCAGAGGCTTTCGGTACGAGCGACCCTCAAGCACCTCTTCGTCGACAACTGGCAGAACCTGCTGGCCGGATTCGTCTTCGCAGTGCCGTGGCACCTGTCGATCTATTGCTTTGTCGTCTTCGGCCCGACCTATTACCGCATAGCGACGGGGCTTGCTTTCCCGGCAAACGAATCGTTTGCCGCATCGATCGCCGGCAACATCTGCCTCGTGATCGGATGTGTCGTCTCCGGCCGCGTTGCCGACCGAGTTGGGCGCAAGCGGGTCCTCGTGGTGTTTGCGCTCGTGCTGCTCGTCCTTCCGATCTCCGCGCTCCTCCTCCTGCACGCAGTGCCCACGTTCCCAGTCCTCCTCATCGTGCACAGCTTGCTTTGTCTGAACGTGTCGATGCTCGCCGGAGTTGCTCCGTCCACCTTGCCCATGCTGTTTCCGCCGGCCGTACGAGCGACCGGGATGTCGATCAGCTTCAATACGGCTGCGATCGTCGCGGCGGCCTTCACGCCCGCACTCCTTACTTGGGCGATCGGTGCCGTTTCGGTGTACTCGCCCGCGATACTGGCTGCTGTCGGCGCACTCATCTCCTTGGCGTCGATTACGTGGATATTTCGGCGTCTTCGTCGAGTCCCGACGACAGCAAACGACACGGATCTTTCCTCGCAGCTGACGGAGGTGTGACATCTCCCACAGGTCGAGCACCGCGATGGAAGTAGGTCGAGAGTCATTCGTCGTCGTCGTCGTCGGCTTCGCGGGTGTGGGTAAGAGCACGCTCTGCGGAGCGGCCGTTGAAGGGATAGCGGGACTGTCAAAGCTTGTTTCAGTGACGACGCGTCCACCCCGCGACGGTGAGGTGAACGGTGTGGACAAATTCTTCGTGGGTCTTAGTGAATATCAGCGCCAGGTCGATGCGGGGGAGCTACTTGTGCCGACCGAGACCTACGGGAACAGATACGCGCTTCGGGCGACGGACCTGTGGGGCGGAGGCCCGATGATCACTGAAATGCACTACGCGAACCTGCCCGTGTTTGGCACTCACCATTCGCGATTCGCGAGCATATGCGTGCTGCCTCAAGGTACTGCGGACGCTAGAAGCAAGCTGGGTTCAAGGGGCGAGTCCAGCCTAGAGGCGGACCTGAGATCCGCAGTAGTCTCCCGAGAGCATGAAGTGCTGCGTGCGCTGGCCGAGCGCGACTCCTTCGATCGGACCTTCACAAACGCGTTCGATCTCGAGAGTCAACAGTCATTTGTGGAATTAGTTGCCGAAATGCTTGATGACTAAATTGCGACCGATAGTCAGTCGGGCGCAGGGCTAGAGCGGAGATACGTAGACGCGTGCCCGTACGGGGGTTCCGGCAAGGGTTGGGTTCTGGTCGAGTCCCGCTGGCGCGGGCAGCTCGCTATAAATACGTGCACTTTCGGCCAGGGAAGCCCGTCGTTCGTCGATAGATCGCGCCAAATCGCGGCTCGCTTTGTAGTGCGGATACGCCCGGTCCTTAAAGTGAACGTTGAGTTCCGACCTGAATTGGAGCTCCCACAGTTGCCCGGTGGGGGCCTCCCAATAGCTCTTGAACCCCTTGTAGAAATTGCCGTCCAGGTATGAATGCTCAGCCACTACGATTCGGTGCCCTCGCTCATAAAGTCCAGCGGCTGCGGACTGTGCATTGAGAAGGAGGTCGTCATGCTTGCGGGCCACCAGTGTGTATCGCACGACGTCGGGAATCGAGGAGACGATCTCCAGCGGTTTCAGAATGGTGGCGGTGGGTGTTCGCGCCCAGAACCACATGTCGACCTTGCGGACGAGAGAGGTGGGTGATTTGATCCGGTGCTCAAGGCCAAGAAGGGTGCCTGGCGTCGACGCGTGGAGCAGATCGCTGGTGATCCTCGGCTCCTCGGCTAGGCCTCGGCCCAGAAGCGTTGCAACCGTTGACTGCACGACGTCGGGGGTCCGACTATCGGGATCGAGCACATCCCTCAGCCAGTGAACTGGCGGGAGTGCTTCGGCGGGCGAAACCTCGTGGGGGCGGGGCGCTGCCTGTCCAATATCCCCCGCGGAAGTCAGCCCCAGGCGTTCTGCGGCAAACCTGGAACCAGCAGGCTGCGCAGCAAAGCGTTCCACGAGCCATGCCAACGTGGCAGAGGGAAATGGAGTCAGCCGACGGATGAAGGTCTGCGCCTCTTCGGGGGTGAGCGCCTGATAGGTGTTGTACTGCTCGTTCACCAGATCGTCGCTAAGTGCTGGATTGTCATGGAACTCGCCAGTCTCAGGAACGAACTGTGCTGTGCGTCCGTCCGCTAGCCAAGCCATGACGCCGACCCGCTTGCTTTCCGGTCGGGTGATTGCATACAGCCGGGCCGAGTCCACGCCGCCATCCTTCCACATAGAGCTATTGGCAACGCTCTATAAAATGAAAAGCTGTTCTCCTGCGGCCGCAGGAATCAGATCGAAGGGAAACCTGAGGGACACGGCGCTAAACGTGACAGCTCTGAACTCCCGCGAGCGTCTCGGATATCTGCATTCATCGGCGGCGTCTTGATGGCAATCTCTGGCGGAGCCTGGCGATTTCATCCTTGTCCGTCTCGCGCAGCTTGGCATGATTGCCCGGTCTAATAGGCATGCCAGCTCGGCGCAGGTGATCCTTGTGCATAAGGGATCGGAGTCCAATTTTGCTGTCCAATAAGACAGTATTTATGATACTGTCCTATAGGACGATTTCCAATGAGGAACGTCGACAGGCAACGAGAAGGGATCGACTCATGGAAAAGAAGCTGGAAAACTCCGATCTGCCCGCTGCCGTGCACGGCTTCGTGGACGGGTGGCAGGGCCGCGATGCGGACAAGGTCGAAGGCCTGTTCGCGGTGGACGCGGTGGTGACTGACGAAGGTCACACCCACCGTGGCCGTGACGAGATCAACGGGTGGGTGCGCAACAGCATCAACCTGTTCTCCACCACGCTGACGTTCCTCGGCGCACGCGAGGTCGAGGGGATGGTGGGAGCGTCGTACCGGCTGGAGGGCGACTTCCCGGGCGGAGTCGTGGGGCTCGAGTACCAATTCCACCTCGACGAGAGTGGGCAGATCGCCAAGCTCGACTTCGCTGCGGCAGCGGCGTAACTCATCGGCACGAGCACAAGAGGCCACCTCCGAAGGGAGGTGGCCTCTTGTGCTGCGTTCGAGGTGCTTCAGTCGACGGGACGCAGCCCGCGCGCCAGCATGTGATCAGCAGCGTTGATCGCGTCGGTGACAAAACGCTTCGTGAGCTCGGTGTAGAGCGTCACGTCGTCCGCGGACCAGCCCTCGAGCACCTCAGTGATCATGCGATCACCAAGCTCGTAGACGCCGCGAGCCGCTTCCTCGCCCGCCTCCGTCAGGCTGATCAACGTCGCGCGACCGTCGGCAGGGTCCGTCGAGCGGGCCACCAGGTCAGCGTCTTCCAGGCGTCCGACGATTTTGCTCACGTGCGATGCCCCGGTTCCCAGGACTTCCGACAGGGCCGTGGGGCGCATCGGGCCCCACGCAGCGAGATGCCGCAGAGCGGCGTGCGACTGCTGATCGACAGCGCCGCCCGTCTTCGCCAGGATCTGACCCTGAACGGCCGGCGAATCCCATAACAAGATCAAGGCGCTGAGGTTCGCAAGCAACTCAGAGCGGTAGGGAAAGTCCGCGGCAATCCGCCGACTTCCCTCGAATGCCTCATTGGTGGCCATAGACGTCAGCATAAACCCTGTCGTCAAGGACACCTTATTTGTGGTCTGGACCTCGGTGGCGGAGGCCGCGGTCGTCGGGCGGCCCGACCCCGCGTGGGTGGAGCGGCCCGTGGCCTTCGTCGTGCTGCGGCCGGGGCATCCGCAGGACACCGGCGCACTCCTCGACGACGTGCTCGCACGGGTGCCGAAGTGGTGGCTGCCCGACGAGGTGCGCTACGTCGACGAACTGCCGCGCAACACCACCGGCAAGGTCGCGAAGGATGCCCTCCGCGCCCTCGCCGCGACGGCCTAGGCCGGCGAGCCCGCCGCGAGGAACAGGTCGGTGGCCCTGGCCAGCCGCTGCTGCACCGCGGGGTCGTGGGTGACGGCCGCGGTAAGGGTCTCCACGTCGCGCACGAAGTACCGGCCGGTCACCCCGGCGAGCGCGGGATCGACGGCCAGCCGGAGCGCGGCCGCGGCGCCCTGCTCCGGCGTGAGCATCGCCCGCCGGATCAGCGAGCGGAACGGCCGCAGCACGCGCGGAATGAGGTCGTCGATGATGCCGGTCGCGACAATACCGGGATGCACGGCGGTCACCGTGACGCCGGCCGGGGCCAGGGAGCGCGCGAACCCGTTGCCGGCGATGACGGTGAGCAGCTTGGCCCGGGCGTAGGCCTCGAACGGAACGAAGCCGCCGCGCGGGTTGAGGCGGGTGAGGTCGTCGATCTGGTCGGGGTCGAGTGTCACGGGGCGCGCGGGACCGATGAGGGAGAGCTGCCGGGTGTCGCGGAACGTGTCCGACGCCACGGTGACCACGCGTGCTCGTCCGCGCTCCAGGGCTCCCCGCAGGAGGCTGGTGAGCCCGTAG
>Ga0247738_10000177_pt1 | contig 27760 bp, 22 predicted proteins | sample UWRJL013104B2_FD_180936 | JGI IMG/M metagenome (GOLD analysis project Ga0247738, IMG submission 180936) | Plant litter microbial communities from Arlington Agricultural Research Station in Wisconsin, United States - UWRJ-L013-104B-2 | ecosystem: Environmental > Terrestrial > Plant litter >...
TTCTTCAATTGGTTCAGGCATAGGTGGTATAGGCACCATTGAAGAAGGCTCATTTACACTCGAGCACAAAGGGCCGCGTCGCATATCTCCTTTCTTTGTGCCCAGCGCGATTATTAATATGATCTCCGGCAATTTGTCGATCATGCATAATTTACGTGGGCCGAATATAGCGATTACTACTGCGTGCACAACAGGTACACATAGCATAGGTTTTGCAGCGCGTATGATTCAATACGGTGATGCAGATGTTATGGTTGCTGGCGGCGCAGAGATGGCGACTACTCCGCTCGGTTTAGGTGGCTTCGCTGCAGCGCGTGCCCTTTCGACCCGCAATGACAACCCGCAAGCGGCCAGCCGACCCTGGGATAAAGATCGCGATGGTTTTGTACTTGGCGATGGAGCTGGCGTGTTGGTATTAGAAGAATATGAGCATGCCAAAGCGCGCGGCGCGCGTATTTACGCTGAATTGATCGGCTTTGGTATGAGCGGTGATGCTTATCATATGACTTCACCGCCAGAAGATGGCTCTGGCGCGGCTTCATCTATGGTAAATGCTATCAAAGATGCGAAAATTCCAGTTGAAGATATTCACTATATCAATGCTCATGGAACATCGACTCCTGCAGGTGATAAGGCCGAGTGTCAGGCGGTGAAATCTGTTTGGGGCTCATCTGTCAATAATGTTGCGGTTAGCTCAACAAAGTCTATGATTGGGCACCTATTGGGTGCGGCGGGTGCAGTTGAAGCCATTTTTAGTGTACTGGCGATTCGCGATCAGGTTGCACCACCGACAATCAATCTGGATAATCCAGATGAAGGCTGCGATATAAATCTTGTGCCGCACACCGCGCAAGAAAGAAAAATTGAAGCTGTACTTTCTAATTCGTTTGGTTTTGGTGGCACTAACGGTTCATTGGTTTTTAGAAAAATTTAATAAACCGCAGGTTAGTCATAAATCGAAACGCCGGACTCTGTTCGGCGTTTTTGTATGAGAAATTTGAGACTGTTTAGATAACCTCGAACGATTTCTTTAAATATAAATGTGAATACATTATGCAGCACACGCTTCCAATCATTACAGTTAATGGAATAATTGATGCTCAGGTATCACCACTCGACCGTGGTTTTACTTATGGTGACGGTGTATTTGAAACCTGCAGAATGACAAAGGCTATAATTCCATTATGGAGTTTCCATAAGCAGCGCTTATTAAATAGCTGTGGTAAATTAGCTATTCCTGTTGATATAAATGTGATCGAAGCCCAGCTGGCTAATATAATCCTGAAAGTTAACGAGTCAGATAAAAATAACGCCATTGTAAAAATAATTCTGACGCGCGGACCGGTTGGAAGAGGTTATAGCGTTTCAACTCTTGTTACCCCGACTATAGTGATTGGTGTTTTCCCCGCAACGCAGCATCCTGAATTTTATTTTTCTGAAGGCGTTAACGTGAGGCTTTGTGATTTACGTTTGGGTTGCAATACTAGTCTGGCTGGGATCAAACATTTAAATCGCCTTGAGCAAGTGTTGGCCCGTGCAGAATGGAACGACAAAGAAATCGCAGAAGGAATATTGTTGGACGGAAATGGGAATCTAATTGAAGCGGTGTTTAGTAATGTTTTCCTTGTTAAGAATGATGAACTTGTTACACCGGATTTGTCAGAGGCAGGTGTAGCGGGCGTTATGCGGCGTTTTATTATCGAGAGGGTTGCACCCAAAGCAGGTATTAATATCACTGTCAGGAAATGCACACTGGATGATTTAGTAAGCTCTGACGAAGTTTTTTTATGTAATAGTAATTATGGTATCTGGCCGGTGAAAACATTTATCGCTGGGCAAGACTATAAATTTTCTGTGGGGCCTTTAACACTTCAGCTACAGAATTATTTGCAACAATTATTATCTTAAAACGAGTTATCACTATTCACTTAACCATATGTAAATACCATGACAGCATTTAGCGCATCGGTTAACGGTAGTAAATCGGAAGGGCGGTTCATTACCAGCTTTCTAGCCATTGTATTAGCGGCTGCGATTGGTTGCGGTTATTTGTGGATTAATTTTCAATCCTGGTTGTCATCGCCCCTCGCGATTCCACAAGAAGGGATTCGTTACGACCTCGAGTCCGGTCGGTCGCTAAGTCATTTATCGCAAGACTTGGCTGCAAAACAAATTCTAACTCATCCGCGTTGGCTGAATTGGTACGCACGTTTTTATAACAGGGAAAAAATTCATCCCGGTGAATATGCTTTAGCTTACGGTTTAACCCCTCTCACCTTGTTGGAAAAACTCAACAAGGGTGACGTGATTTTGCATCAGGTAACTTTATTGGAAGGCTGGAATTTTCGTCAGGTTATGGCCGCGCTGGACGAACAGCCTGAGTTAACACATTTGCTCACGAATAAAACAGATGCGCAACGACTGGAAATTTTGAATTTGCCGATATCCCACCCGGAAGGTTGGTTTTTTCCGGATACTTATCGCTTCACTAAAGGCACGAGTGATGTAGAAATCCTGACACAATCTTATAGCGCAATGCGAAAGCTATTAACTGAAATGTGGGCTGCCAAAGCACCCAATTTGCCCTATCAGTCAGATTACCAAGCATTAATCATGGCCTCTATTATTGAAAAGGAAACCGGGAGCCCGAACGAGCGCAATCAAATTGCAGGTGTTTTTATACGCCGTTTGCAATTGGGTATGAAATTACAAACTGACCCCACGGTAATTTATGGGATGGGTGAACGCTATATTGGCAAGATTGGTCGCAGCGATTTGAATCGTCCTACCAGTTACAATACTTACGCGATTCAGGGATTGCCTCCCACGCCAATCGCTATTCCGGGCAAAGCATCCCTTCATGCAGCCTTACATCCAGATGCGGGCAAAGCCTTGTATTTTGTTGCAAGAGGCGATGGAACGAGCGTATTTTCCGAAACACTTGCCGAACATCAGCGTGCGGTTGTGCGCTATCAATTGAAGCGCGGCGCCGACTACCGCTCTACACCTAAATAAACGCCTGAATAAAATCTACACCACGAGGCCACTGTACCTAAATAGTACAACCGCTACCAATGACAATGGTAGGGCGCTTACACTACAATAGCGCCCAACATTTGTTATTTCGCATTTATTTTGGACTTTATAGCAGTATGACTGAACATTCTGTTTCAATTGATTCGAACACCTCCTCGGAAAATAAAAAACCTTTGCATTTCCTGCAACAAATTATTCGCAAAGATTTAGAGCAGGGTGTTCATAGAAACATAGCTACTCGTTTTCCTCCCGAGCCTAATGGTTACCTTCATATAGGCCATGCAAAATCTATTTGTTTGAATTTTGGTTTGGCAAAAGAGTTTGGTGGAACCTGTAATTTACGTTTTGATGACACCAATCCGGAAAAGGAAGATGAAGAATATGTGACCTCAATTCAGGAGGATGTTGAATGGCTCGGTTTTAAATGGAACGGTGCGGTTCGCTATACCTCTGATTATTTCGATCAACTGCATGCCTGGGCAATTCATTTAATCGAGCAGGGTTTGGCATTTGTATGCGATTTAAATGCTGATCAAATGCGTGAGTACCGCGGCACCTTGATTGAGCCAGGAAAAAATAGCCCTTTTCGCGATCGTTCGATTGCAGAAAATCTAGCTTTATTTGAAAAAATGAGGACAGGTGAGTTTGACGAGGGCGCCTGCTCATTGCGTGCAAAAATCGATATGTCTTCGCCAAATATTAATTTGCGTGATCCCATAATCTATCGCATCAAAAAAGCTTCTCACCATCAAACAGGTGACAAATGGTGCATTTATCCTTCATACGATTTTGCCCATGGGCAAAGTGATGCCATTGAAGGAATTACCCATTCAATCTGTACGTTAGAATTTGAAGATCATAAGCCCTTGTATGAATGGTTTATTCAAAATTTACCTGTGCCTGCGGTTCCGCGCCAATATGAATTTGCACGCTTGAATATTAATTATTCCGTTACCAGTAAACGCAAATTAAAACAATTGGTTGATGAAAAGCATGTCGATGGCTGGAATGATCCTCGCATGCCGACTATTTCTGGCATGCGTCGTCGCGGTTATACACCGGCAGCTCTGCGCGATTTTTGTGACCGCATAGGTGTGACTCGTTCGGATGGCATTGTAGATGTAGGCGTACTTGAATTTTGCGTGCGCGATGACTTGGATAAAAATGCACCCCGGGCAATGTGTGTGTTGCGTCCATTAAAAGTAACCCTTACTAATTATCTTGCCGATAAAACCGAAACTTTAACTGTGCACAACCATCCCAATCGTGATGATCTGGGTGATCGCACGATTCCGTTTACCCAAACATTATTTATTGAACAGGAAGACTTCCGCGAAGAGGCGAATAAAAAATACAAGCGTTTGGTGTTAGGTAAGCGTGTTCGTTTACGCGGCGCCTATGTCATTGAAGCTGACGAAGCTGTCAAAGATGATGCAGGCAATATTGTTGAAATTCGTGCGCGTATTATCGAAGGCACTTTAGGTAAAGACCCCGAAGATGGCGTTAAACCCAAAGGTGTAATTCATTGGGTATCAGCAACTCAACATGTTGATTGTGAAATTCGAATATTCGAACGCCTATTTACCGATGAGGCGCCCGATGCTGGTGGTAAAAATTTCCTTGATTCTATCAATCCAAAAAATTTGGAAATATTATCCGGGTGCAAGGCAGAATTAAGTTTACGGAATGCGCAATTAACAGATCGTTTTCAGTTTGAGCGCCAAGGTTATTTCTGCTTAGACAGCAACTATTCAACCGCAGACAAAATTGTGTTTAATCGCACCATTGGATTAAAAGACAGTTTTGCCAAAATTGATGATCAAGAATAATTCGATTGATATTTAAATCTCCATCGTCATTCCTCCGCAAGGGTGCCTAGCTGAGGATGACGACTGCATGGATGCCGGAGGCAGGGTAACGCAGGAGCAGTTACCGACGACTTCCTACATTGTTACGGATTTGAAAATGCTCCAGATATACAACACCCTCACTCGCCAAAAAGAAATTTTTAAACCCATAATACCGGGGAAAATTTCAATGTATGTCTGTGGTATTACCGTGTATGACTATTGCCACATTGGCCATGCCCGCACATCCGTTTCATTCGATGTAATTGCGAGATTCTTGCGCAGCCAGGGTTGGGATTTAAATTTTGTTCACAACATCACTGATATTGATGACAAGATTATTCGCCGTGCTAATGAGTTAGGTGAAAAGTTTGATGAATTGACTCACCGATTTATCGATGCGATGCATGAAGATGAAAAAAGCCTTGGCATATTACCTCCCAGTGTAGAGCCGCGAGCAACGGAATTTATCGGTCCAATTATTGAGATTGTAAATACGCTTATTCAAAAAGGGCACGCTTACGCCGCGACAAATGGTGATGTCTATTATCGTGTGACCAGTTTTAAGGGCTACGGCAAATTATCCAACAAAAATATTGATGAGTTATTAGTTGGCGCACGTATAGAAGTTGACGAAATTAAAGAAGACGCGCGTGACTTCGTATTGTGGAAGGCAGCAAAGCCCGGTGAGCCTTCCTGGCCATCTCCGTGGGGCGCGGGGCGTCCTGGCTGGCATATCGAGTGTTCTGCCATGGCGAAAAAATGCTGTGGCGATCAATTGGATATTCACGGTGGAGGTGCAGATTTACAATTTCCCCATCACGAGAATGAGATTGCGCAGAGCGAAGCCGCAAATGGGCATACCTACGTAAACTATTGGATGCACGTAGCTCCTTTGCGAGTAGATGGTGTGAAGATGTCCAAATCCCTGGATAATTTTTTTACTATTCGCGATGTATTACAAAAATATCACCCGGAAATTGTGCGCTTTTTTTTAATGAGCAGTCATTACCGCAGCCCTATTAATTACGCAGAAGATAATCTAATAGAAGCGCGCAGCGGCCTTGAACGTTTTTATGGCACGTTGCGTCATTATTCAAATGTGGCTCCGCTTCCGCTCAATGAAATGCAAGATAGCCTGTACTACAAAGCCTTTGTTGAAGCTATGAACGATGACTTTAATACTCGTGTTGCCTTAGCGGGTATGTATGATTTGGTGCGTGATTTAAATAATGCAAAATTGGATGAAACGCTGGCAAAAAATCTCGCCGGGCAGCTCAAAGCTTTAGGCTTGATCTTAGGTATATTGCAAGAAAATCCGGAAACGTTTTTGCAGTCTGGCGGCAATCATCTTATTTCTGCGGAAGAGGTGGAAAAATTGATTGCTGAGCGCATACAAGCCAAAACGGATAAAAATTATGCGCGTGCAGATGAAATCCGTAAGTTTTTGTTAAGTGAAAAGGTTGTGCTGGAAGATTCAAAAACCGGCGGTACATTATGGCGGCGCGAATAGGTTTACCTATTTAAACCTGGCCTGGTGAGCAATTCATTGCTTGTGAGGCTATGGCGTCCTCGCTTAAAAAGCTCACCATTATATTAGTTCTTTCTGATAAGGAAAGAATGCTGGCCATCACTAACACTAATGACCATTCGCAAATACAAACAAATATTCCTCGCAGACAAAGCTCGCTGGCAAATAGTTATGCAGCAACGAGCAGCTACCAGTTTTTTAGAAATCGGTGTTTATGAGCGCTATACTAAACGGATTTAATTTGGTAGGGTGCGTTAAGCAATTGATTTTCATTATAATGTCGCAATTAAAACCTTTGCGTATCCTCCGTATACACGATTGAAAAAAACCATCGTGTGCTCAAAAATCATGACGCAACCGGTCAATAAAGCGCGACATTCCGAACACCAGCATCGAGTAATCTTTGCTTGGATATTCATCAAGGATTATTCATCAAGGATATTCAGCGCGATAAGTTCAAGATAATTCTCAGTGGGATATTTGCCATAGATGTTGGAGATCTTTGATGCGCGGTAATAGACGTCCAGAGATAAATATTTGACCCTGACAGCCCACAGAAAAAAATTTTTACCAAAGTCCAAGGTTATAGTAAGGTTCATTTCATTCTTTTCGTTTCGTCAGATCATTTTATGTTGCTGCTGATTTTAATTTTAATTCCGTTTGCGGGCAGTGTAATTGCCGCTTTTCTACCTGCCGATGCACGCAACCGCGAAGCATGGCTGGCGGCATTAATTGCGTCCGTGGGACTACTGATTACGGTTTATCTTTATTCATCAGTAGATAATGGTGAGGTAATAAGTTACCGGATTGATTGGCTACCTTCTGCAGGTTTATATTTTTCTTTGCGTATGGATGGTCTCGCCTGGCTTTTCACCGCGCTCATCCAGGGCATTACGATTCTGGTCGTGTTGTATGCTCGCTACTACATGTCGCCTCAAGATCCTGTGCCGCGCTTCTTCTCTTTTTTGTTGGCATTTATGGGCGCTATGGTTGGCATAGTGCTTTCGGGAAATCTTGTTCAATTGGTGATGTTCTGGGAGCTCACTAGCCTCACGTCGTTTTTGCTCATCAGTTATTGGCACCATCGCGCTGATGCCCGGCGCGGTGCGCGAATGGCGCTCACCGTCACCGCCACCGGAGGCTTGTGCCTTTTGGTGGGTGTCCTGTTAATTGGTCATATCGTTGGCAGCTATGAATTGGATGAGGTATTGGCGTCAGGGGATAAGTTGCGGGAGCATAAATGGTACCTGCCAACACTGATATTGGTAGCGCTCGGTGCATTAACCAAAAGTGCGCAATTCCCGTTCCATTTCTGGCTGCCTCATGCCATGGCCGCACCTACCCCGGTATCCGCTTACCTACATTCGGCCACTATGGTAAAGGCAGGTATCTTCTTGCTGATGCGGCTATGGCCCGTACTTTCCGGCACCGAGGAATGGACCTGGATTATCGCGGGAGCTGGCGTTTGCACCATGCTAGTAGGTTCATTTATGGCGATTTACCAGCACGATCTGAAAGGGTTGCTTGCGTATTCGACCATTGGCCATCTGGGTTTGATTACTGTGCTTCTAGGCATTGGTTCGCCTCTCGCCATGGTGGCAGCCATTTTTCACACCCTTAATCACGCTACCTTTAAAGCCTCGCTGTTTATGGCGGTAGGCATTATTGATCATGAGAGTGGAACGCGCGATATGCGCAAGCTGCGCGGCCTCATACATATGATGCCGTTTACCGCAACGCTCGCCATTATTGCGAGTGCGGCCATGGCGGGTGTGCCGTTGCTGAATGGATTTTTATCTAAAGAGATGTTTTTTTCCCAGACATTGCAATGGGGCACAGGTTACTGGATGTCGGTCGTTGCCGTAATTTACGGTATTTTCAGTGTCGCTTACTCGCTACGTTTTATTTATGTATTCTTTGGTAAGCCTGCGCAAGATTTACCCTCACAGCCCCACGAACCGCCACGCTGGATGCGTTTTCCCGTTGAGTTCCTCGTGTTGTGCTGTCTGATCGTGGGTATTATTCCCGGTTTGAGTATTGGCCCCGTGCTGCACATAGCGGTGCGCTCGGTATTGGGCGAGCAAGTGCCTTTTTACAGTCTGGCTATTTGGCATGGTTTTAATACACCATTGCTGATGAGCTGCATGGCACTGGGCCTGGGCGTTGTGTTTTATCTTTTGCTGCGGCGCTACGGCAACCTCATCCACCAAGACCGCGTACCCCTTTTACATCGTTTCAGCGGTAAGCAGGCCTACGAAAGCGTGTTACTTAACCTATCAAGCGCCGCCGCGAAACTTGAGAAATGGTTGAGCACTCGCTATATCCAACCACAGCTGTTATTAATTTTATTGGTCGTCATTGTTCTTGGGTTTCTGGCTTGGCCACGCTTTATTAACTTGAACTTTGCGCCATCCGCTCAAAATATCGACCCACTCTTTGCCATCCTTTGGGTAATTGGCTGTGCCTGCGCTGTTGGCGCTGCGTGGCAGGCTAAATATCATCGGCTCGTCGCATTAAGCTTGGTAGGCGGCACGGGTGTCATCACCAGTGTTACGTTTTTATGGCTGTCAGCGCCCGATCTCGCACTGACGCAACTCATGGTTGAAACGGTTACGACAATTTTACTGCTACTGGGGCTACGCTGGTTACCGCCGCGCCTTACGCCCAAATATTTTGACCTAACTATCCCCAAGACGGTATGGCTTCGTAGATCCCGCGACCTAATTCTGTCCATCATTGCCGGTTTGAGCATGGCTGCTCTGAGTTACGGCGTAATGATCAGCCCGTCGCAAAGTGCCATCGGCGACTTTTTTGTGAGTCGGGCCTTACCGGAAGGTGGCGGCACTAATGTCGTCAATGTGTTGCTGGTGGATTTTCGCGGCTTCGATACCTTGGGGGAAATTACGGTACTATCGATTGTTGCCTTGACAGTCTATGCGCTCTTGCGGCGCTTCCGCCCGGCACCGGAAAGTATCAAGCTCCCCGCGCAACAACTTAATCCTATTGACCCGGCTATTCACCAGACTCCCGCGCGTCAGGCGAGCGACGGCTACCTGATGATACCTGCGATTTATTTGCGCCTGCTTACGCCCGTTATTGTTCTTGTGGCAGCTTACCTATTTATGCGTGGCCATAATTTACCCGGTGGCGGCTTTGTGGCTGGCTTAACTTTTTCAATTGCTATTATTTTGCAATACATGCTGGCTGGAACCACTTGGGTTGAGGCCCGCTTGCAATTGCGACCGCAACGTTGGCTCTTTGTCGGACTTTTTATTGCCGCCTTGACCGGCACCGGGGCCTTTATGTGGGGTCACCCCTTCCTGACTAGCCATACTGCACATGTGACAGTGCCGCTATTAGGTGACTTACATTTTCCGAGCGCATTCTTATTCGACTTGGGAGTGTTTGTGGTAGTGGTAGGAAGTACCATGTTGATTCTTGTCGCACTTGCGCATCAGTCATTGCGCAGTCACAGAATCCCTGGCGCACATGTTGGCTCGCCCATTCAACCTATTAAGGATCTCTCCTGATGGAAGCAATACTTGCGATTTCTATCGGCATACTTTTTGGTTCAGGTACATGGCTTATCCTGCGCCCGCGTACGTTCCAGGTTATAACCGGATTGTTGCTCCTGTCGTATGCAGTGAACTTGTTTATCTTTTTGATGGGCAGGGCTGTGATAAATAAAGCACCCTTAACCGTAAATGGTGCAGTGGATCCAACTCTCTATGCTGACCCTTTGCCCCAAGCACTGGTATTAACGGCGATTGTGATCGGCTTTGCCAGCACTGCACTCTATCTAGTGGTGTTATTGGCTTCCCGTGGTTTGACCGGAACGGATCATGTTGATGGCAAGGAACCCACCAAATGATGGAGCAGTGGGCCAAGCAACTGATTATCGTGCCGATACTTTTACCGCTACTCACAGGGGCGTTACTAATATTATTTAGCGAGCGCCACCATAAGCTCAAATTAACGATTAGCTTGATAAGTACCTTGTTTAACCTGGGCGCAGCAATCTTCTTACTCAAGTTGACGGATAGCGAATATTGGGCCAACGGAGTCGGTGTTTACCTTGCTGCAAATTGGATTGCGCCTTTTGGCATCGCTTTGGTAGCTGATCGCCTAGCGGTCTTAATGTTATTGCTGACTGCCTCACTTGGACTGGTGGTTTTATGCTATTCATCTGCACGCTGGGGACGCATAGGTGTGCATTATTACTCGCTAATTCAATTCTTGTTTATGGGTTTGAACGGTGCATTTTTAACCGGCGATCTATTTAATCTATTCGTGTTTTTTGAAGTCACCCTGGCTGCATCCTACGGATTATTGCTGCATGGTTATAACCGCACCCGTATTCGTGCGGGCATGCAATACATTGTGATCAATTTGGTGTGTTCCTTCTTTTTCCTCATCGCCGTTGCATTGGTTTACGCGGCGGTCGGCACTTTAAATATGGCTGATATTGCCGCTAGTCTGCCCGCTATAAAGCCGCAAAGTCGGCAATTGTTAGAGGTCGGTGCCGCTATTCTGGTGGTGACTTTTCTCACTAAAAGCGCCATTTGGCCACTTTGTTTTTGGTTGCCCACCACTTATTCCGCTGCGTCGCCGCCAGTTGCAGCCATGTTGGTATTGGTCACCAAAGTTGGGATTTATGCGGTATTAAGGCTCTCGACTCTGGTATTTTCAGAGGCTGCTGGCAGCTCGGAAAGCTTTGGCCAAACAGTTTTACTATGGGGCGGGTTAGTTACCATTGCCTTCGGGCTTGTCGGCGTATTCGCAAGCCAGGAGCTGGGGAGATTGGTGGGTTACAGCGCGATAGTCTCATCCGGCACTTTGCTGGCCGCCATCAGTTTCGGCCAACCCTCGTTAACCAGTGCAGCTCTGTTTTATCTAATGAGTTCTACTCTGGTGATCGGTGCATTTATGCTGCTAAATGAGTTGATTGAAAGGATAAGAACTCCAGCCGCGGCGATGATCGCACTGACAATGGAAGCCTTCGCCGTTGAAGACGAACCCCAGGAATCTGCTGGTGTGGCGACCCCGGCAGCCATGGTATTTCTTGGTCTGGCCTTTGTCGGTTGTTCGTTAGTTATGACGGGGCTACCACCGCTTTCCGGGTTTATGGCTAAGTTCGGATTGTTTCACGCGCTACTCGATGAGCACAGTAACATCTCACTTGGTTATTCTGTTTGGGCGTTGATCGCGCTGGTGGTGATCTCGGGCCTGGCCGGTACCATCGCGCTTATGCGGTTCGGGGTTCGCACATTCTGGGCCGTCGATATATCAACCCCGCCGCTTTTGCGCGCGAGCGAAGTGGCATCGGTATTTCTATTATTAATGTTGTGTGTACTGATGACAGTCGGCGCAGGTCCATTGACGCATTACCTTGATCGCACTGCAGCTTCCTTGCACACTCCACAGTTATACATTGAACGGGTTCTGACACAGGACGCTGTATCCGGTCGAGGAGAAATACCATGACACGCTGGCTCAGCTCACCGCAGCTCTCTGTTGCGCTATTGATCATGTGGCTACTGCTCAACCAAAGTGTGGCGCTGGCAGATATTCTGGTCGGATTGATTCTGGCAATTGCCATCCCTTATTGGTTTCGGTCCGTACTGCCAGCGAATGTTCGCATTCGCAAGCCACTGGTAATAATTCGATTGATTACCGGGTCACTGATCGAAATTATTCGTTCAGGCATCAACGTCAGCATGCTCATCCTGTTTGCCAAACGCGATAAATTAAATTCGCAATTTATTACCATTCCCCTGGAGTTGCGTAGCCCCTATGGTCTTGCTGTGCTCTCATGCATCATCAATACAACACCTGGCACTGTCTGGGTAGAAATCTTGCCGGATTCCCACGATCTTGCGCTGCACGTTTTTGATTTGCACGATGAACAGTGGTGGATAAACACAATCAAAACACATTACGAACAACCCTTGATCGAAATTTTTGACCCGGTGAAACAATGACTTCTTTACTGATATTCGCCATCAGCTTTGCCCAGTTTTGCATTGTGCTTGCCATGTTGTTTTGCACAATCCGTTTGCTGCGTGGGCCCACCGCGCAAGATCGTGTTCTAGCTCTGGATACTCTATGGATGTGCGCGATGCTGTTGGCATTAGTTATGGGCATTCGGTTTGCGAGCGACGTTTATTTTGATCTGGCTTTATTGATCGCTTTGACGGGTTTTGTATCGTCCATTGCTTTGGCGAAATTTTTGATGCGCGGAGAAATCACCGAATGACTCAAAATATCGATACCTTATCGATTGAAACCTTGCCGCTCTGGTTGACGATTCCCATCGTGTTTTTTTTAATAGCTGGTGGCCTTATCATTTTAATTGGTACCTTGGGATTGTTACGCTTACCTGGCTTTTATCAGCGAATTCACGGCCCGGCGGTTACTATCACTTTTGGTGCTGGCAGCATTTTAATTGCCTCAATGCTGTTCTTTAGTGGGCTACAATCGCGACCCGTTATACATGAGTTGCTGATTACCGTATTTGTATTTTTAACCGCGCCTATTACCTCAATGCTTATTATGCGCGCTGCCGTTTACCGTGATCTGCGCGAGGGCCAAATAGATTACACCCAATCAAATGGCGAGCAATTACCGGAAGAGAAGTGATTTTTGCAGGAAAGTGAACGATGAAACTGTTGCCATAACAGAGTCAGGCGTGGCGCCTTAAAAAAAGAAAACACTAATTTCAAGCGGTCAGGGTGGAGAAAATAACTCATATTAAAACTTGCTATGGCTCCTGCAACCAATATTATTTCAAGGCAAGTTAGACTTTGTGCAAAATAATCTCGAGTACCAATTTACTGCCAAATAGCGCGAGCATTAAAAACAAAAATCCGGCAAGCGTCCAACGAATAGCAGTGTTTCCGCGCCAACCTAATTTGTATTTTCCCAACAATAAAAATCCGTAAATAAGCCAGGCTGCCATCGAGAGCACTGTTTTATGAACCAGATGCTGAGCAAAAATATTGTCGAGAAAAATAAAACCGCTGACGATTGATAAGGTCAAAAGAATTTCACCTGCCAGCACAAATTCAAATAACAATGCCTCCATGGTTTGCAGCGGCGGTAAATAACGCAAGGTCTGTAAACCGGATTTATTTTTTAGATGACGATTTTGATAATGCAAAAGCAGCGCTTGTAGGGTGGCAATGGTTAGCAAACTGTAGGCGAGAATAGAGGGTATGACATGACTCGCAAGTTCATTATCCATTGGGCGGATTGTGCTGTCGCTATGGCTAAATAAAGTTGTCGCAATTGAAATGGCAGAAAAAGGTAGCAAGTAAATAAATAAATTGTGGAGGGCTTTTTTGGTGCTACTGAGCAGCACGATGAAATTGATCACCCAAAAAATTTGGGAGGAAATTGCGAAGAAACTTAATTGAATACCTTCAGGCTTCACGCTCACGCCGTAAATTCCAACTCCGTGAATAAATAATGTAAGGGCAATCGCGCTTAGGAGATAGGAAAGGTTCAAGGGTTTTTGCTGCATAACCTGGCGCGCCAAATAAATGCCCAAAGCGGCATACAGGACTGCGGCGGCGATATTGGCAATAAGAAATGGCATACACAAACTCAGTGGAAAATAAAATAACAGTCACGTGAGGTTCAAAAGTTTTGAAATTCCGTGAACATCCTCAATGATAAATACTCTCAATAGCGAGTTTGTCATAAGGCGCAGTTAATTGCCATGGCCGCCATTCATTCCATAAGATTTGTTCCACAAACTGGCCTACAAGCGCAGATTTGAGGTTATAATCGCGGCCATTTTTCGGCGGTTGCTCCGCTTCAGGTCATCACCTTCAAGATTGAGACTAGCTATGTTTGAGAATCTAACGGATCGTCTATCCCACACATTCCGCAGTATCACCGGCAAGGCGCGTTTGAGCGAAGATAATATCAAAGACGCTTTGCGCGACGTACGTAAAGCCTTGTTAGAAGCCGATGTTGCGCTGCCAGTTGTTAAATCTTTTATTGATACGGTACGCAGCCGTGCTTTGGGTGCGCAAATCAGTAAAGCGCTTAATCCGGGCCAGCAATTTCTTAAAATTGTTGAGAACGAATTAATTGCAACTATGGGCCAGGCCAATGAGCGTTTAAATCTTGCTCAACAGCCGCCCGCAATTGTGTTGATGGCCGGTCTTCAGGGTGCTGGTAAGACGACATCGGTAGCCAAGCTGGCTAAGTTTTTAAAAGAGCGCGAAAAGAAAAAAGTATTGGTAGTTAGTGCGGATGTTTATCGCCCGGCGGCGATCAAGCAACTTGAAACCCTTGCGGGTGAAGTTGAGGTTGAATTCTTTCCATCCAATAGCGAACAAAAGCCTATCGATATAGCTCGTGCGGCTATAGATCATGCAAAACGTCAGTTCTTTGATGTGTTGATTGTGGATACCGCCGGTCGTCTTCATATCGACGAAGAATTGATGAACGAGATTAAGGATCTACATGCGGCAATTAATCCCGTAGAAACCTTGTTCGTTATTGACGCCATGATCGGTCAGGATGCTGTTAATACGGCTAAAGCATTTAATGATGCGCTGCCTTTAACAGGCGTGATCCTAACCAAAGCGGATGGTGATGCTCGCGGTGGTGCTGCACTCTCGGTTCGTCATATCACCGGTAAACCTATTAAGTTTTTAGGTATGGGTGAAAAAGTTGACGCGCTTGAACCTTTTCATCCCGAGCGTATTGCGTCGCGTATTCTTGGTATGGGCGATGTGATGTCACTTATTGAGCAAGCCGAACGCTCAATCGATAAAGAAAAAGCTGATAAATTAATTAAGAAAGTTACCAAAGGCCAAAAATTTGATTTGGAAGATTTGCGTGATCAATTACAGCAAATGCAAAATATGGGCGGCTTAACGTCTATGCTCGACAAATTGCCAGGCATGGGAAATGTTGCGCAACTAGCGCAATCGTCAAACATGACTAAACAATTTAAAACGATGGATGCAATTATCAGCTCCATGACTCCTGAAGAGCGTCGCAATCCCGACGATTTAAGTGGTTCACGCAAACGTCGTATTACGATGGGTTCAGGAACACAAATTCAGGATTTAAACCGTTTGTTAAAACAACATAAACAAATGGCAAAAATGATGGGCAAAATGAAAGGTGGCGGCATGGCAAAAATGATGCGCGGCATTGGCGGTGCAATGAATGGTTTGGGCAGTTTGCCTGGTGGAATGGGTGGCTTACCGCCGAAGCGTTAATTTTGCACTAAATTGTTAAGAACAGGGCGCATCTCAAAAGAGTGCGCCTTGTTCTTTATTAGCCAACATAACTTAAAAACTACTCGCCATTCAACGTAATAACGAGCGAGCGACTACCTCCATAATTGCGGTGCTCGCATAAATAAATTCCCTGCCAGATTCCCACATTTAATTTCCCTGCGCTAATTGGAATACACAAGCTGCACCCGAGTATGCTGGATTTTAAATGTGCCGTAATATCATCGCTGCCTTCATCCATGTGCTTGTAGTAAGGTTCATCTTCAGGAACAGCACGATTGAAGTAACTTTCAAAATCCTGACGTACAGTTGGGTCGGCGTTTTCGTTGATGCTCAGGGACGCCGATGTGTGTTTTATAAAAACATTTAACAGTCCCACTTTAATATTTTTCAATTCTGGTAATTGATTTAATATTTCGTTGGTTACCAAATGAAAACCGCGCGATTTTGCTTGCAGCTTAATTTCTTTTTGAATCCACATAAATCACCTGTGTTCCGGTTCTGAAGCGCATGCATCAGGAATATAGCCGGATACTTTTTCATCCGCGCAGGCTGTGCACGCATTTCCATAAGTTTTTTGTTCACTTGAGGGGCAGGGAGCCGTTACACAACGAATACCTGTGTCGCGAGTTGCGCAGACAGGTAGATATTCTCTAGTGCACATTTGCGGGCGGTCATCTGGACATTTGTTAAATTTGGGGTGTGGAGTGTTTTGCTCTACTTTTTTTGATGGGGCACAAGCTGAGATAAAAAACGCGGTGACGCAAAATACTGAAATTATTAACAGTCGATTCATCTTTATCCCCTGATTACATTTAATTTTTAGGATGTAGCGCGGATCCTTCAAAATTAATTCCATCCCAGCCATATTTGATAAAGTTACGAATATTTTGATGATCGCTAGCATCTGGATGTTGTAAAACATCTACACGGAAATAATCACCAAAACAGTTCAGGGTTTGTTCTGCTGAGAAATTTTGTAATTTTGCAAACGAAAAAATCTTGCAAGAACCGGAGTTTTGTCCCTCATTATTTTGAAGCTCGCCATTACGAAAAGCCGTTGGTGTAAAATCATAATTTTCCTCGACAGTGGCAATGGTTTCTGCGAAGGTGATTTGATCTGGTAAGTTTTCGAGTTTTGCCAAAAATGCCGCGAGCTGCATGAAATTCTCCGTAAAGTGGTGGGCGTCAATTTCAATTAAAGATGGTTGCCATTTTACGGTTTGTGGCGAAGCACAGCTACCAAAAATTTCGGGTGCTGTAACATCCGGTAGCTATTCGGTTTTGAGTAGACTATGTTATTAGGCAATGCATATTCGAGTGATCAATTGTGATGATCAAAAAACGCCCAATTTATATTCCTTTCGCCGGTCCAGCGTTACTTGAGGCGCCGCTGCTTAATAAAGGCAGTGCGTTTATCGAGCGCGAGCGACAACAATTTAATCTTGAGGGTCTGTTACCTTACCGCATTGAAACCATAGAAGAGCAAAAGACTCGCGCTTATCTTCAGCTCAATGCATTCCAGACGGATATCGACAAACATATTTATCTGCGCAATATTCAAGATACCAACGAGACGTTGTATTTTCGTTTGGTCGCCGATCATCTTGAAGAAATCATGCCGCTTATTTACACACCCACAGTAGGCCAGGCGTGCCAGCAATTTTCCAAAATCTATAGACGCAAACGCGGCCTGTTTATTTCCTATCCAGACCGCGACCGTATTGATGACATGTTGCAAAATGCGACCAAGCAAAACGTTAAAGTTATTGTACTGACCGATGGTGAACGCATTTTGGGTCTGGGCGATCAAGGGATCGGTGGCATGGGAATCCCAATTGGTAAGCTCGCACTTTACACTGCATGCGGCGGCATAAGTCCCGCTTATGTATTGCCCGTTACCCTTGATGTCGGCTGCAATAATCCAGCGGTTATTGGCGATCCTATGTATATGGGTTGGAAACATCCACGCATTACCGGTGAAGAATATTACGCGTTTGTGGATGAATTTATCCAGGCCATAAAAACTCGCTGGCCGAAAGCCTTGTTACAGTTTGAGGATTTTTCGGGCGATCACGCAACGCCGTTACTAAATCGTTATAGAAACGAGATTTGTTGTTTTAATGATGACATTCAAGGCACCGCGGCGGTTGCGATTGGAACCTTACTGGCAGCCTGTCAGGCTAAAGGTGAGCGGTTGCGCGATCAGCGTGTGGCTTTTGCAGGGGCAGGCTCGGCGGGATGTGGTATAGCGGAGCAGCTGGTCCGGCAGATGATGATTGAAGGATTGACCGAACAGGAAGCGCATGACCGAATATTTTTAGTGAGCAAAGATGGACTTTTGCAAGCCAGCTCCCAAGGCCTGTTTGACTTTCAAAAACACCTTTGTGTGCCTGATGCGGTCGTTAATCGCTGGACGCTCACTCACGAACGTAATGACGGCGTTGTGAATTTATTGGATGTAGTGATAAATGCGCAGCCCACCATACTTATAGGAGTATCCGGTCAGCCCAATTTATTTACCAAAACAATAGTGGAGGCCATGCTTAACTATTGCACTCGCCCCATTATATTTCCGTTGTCAAACCCTACCTCACAAGCTGAAGCACAACCAGTGGATTTATTGCGTTGGACATCCGGTAAAGCGCTTATTGCGACTGGTAGTCCTTTTCCGCCTATTGATATGGGAAGCCGTCATTTTAAAATCGCCCAATGCAATAACAGTTATATATTTCCGGGGCTTGGGTTGGGCGTTATCTCAGCGAAAGCCAAGCGTATAACGGACAATATGATGACTGTTGCCAGTCGTGCGCTTGCAAATGCATCGCCGACATTAACCAATCCCGATGGAGCACTGTTACCTCCTCTGAGTGAAATACGCTCGCTTAGTAAAATTATTGCACTTGAGGTTTTCAAGCAAGCGGTGCTGGACGACGTGGCCATGCCGATCCCTGAAGATGTAATGGTCGAAAAAATTGATGCCGAATTCTGGAATCCGGAATATCGCGAATACCGACGTACGTCTTTTTAAAATATTTTTAAATTCAACAAAGGAATTGTCCGAGAGAGCTTTCACCCGAGACCATCGCCGCACATCAAGCTGGGTAGGGTACCTTTGTATTGATTCGTTTCCACATTGTTGCTGTCTCTAACTTTGTCACCTAAAGATTAGAAATAGCTGTCGTAATTCAAGAATCCGATTCTTATTCATGACCATCCAATAGAATTTGTTACTAATGCTGTAATAAGCCTCTATAATTTAAAAGAATTCTGTTTCACTGATCGGTTTGGCTACTTATTTCGTATGAATATAGGGATAGCTTAATGTCTGAGCAATAGCCGTGATACTTACGGCAGGATTACAAATTTTTGCAAGATATTTGCAATCAATATGTAGATGAAACCCAGACGGGCTTAAATCAAACTGCTATACTGGCCACGGATAAATGATGAAATTTGCGCCAATATTGTTATGTTTCATTCGTGGCATTGGTCGCAACTGGCAACCTGAAAAGGGTGGCCTAAGAATTCAAAATTAATGTTAGGCGGCACCTTGGAAAGCAATTGAATATGGTCAACTTGCCCATATTATTTGTAACCAGGCAGATCCGAATGGCCGAAGCCAACATTAGTAAGGTGTGTTTATGAAAATAAGTTTTGTTCTGACGTCTTTAACACATGTACTTTCAACCGTAATCTTATCGAGATGTTTAAAAAGGATTGCATGATGGATTTTTCTTCTGCACAAAAATATCTATTGAGTAAAAATCAATCGGTTCAAACATTTCCCCAAGACCCGAGTGTTGGTGTTTACAAGGTCTGTCATAAAATGTTTGCGACCTTAACAGCTGGTGTTGCATTTGCCCGTATCAACCTAAAATGTGATCCGGAGTTGGCTCTGGAGTTGCGTGCTCAATATGACGCGGTTCAGCCAGGCTATCAAATGAACAAAAAGCACTGGAACACCGTTATTTTTGACGGCAGTATTCCAGATGATGAAATTTATGACATGATCGATCATTCTTACAATTTAATTGTGAGTAATTTGCTAGATTCTGAGCGTGAACGCCTGTTAAAAAATGGCTAAGCACGACGACTCTGTTGGCAACCAGGATTCATTAGAATTCGGCACCCGCCTCAAGTATATTCGTGAATACAATGGCTTATCTCAAAGGGAATTGGCGAAACGGGCAGGTGTGCCTCACAGCAGCATTTCAATGATTGAGCAGGGGTTAAATAGCCCTTCAGTCAATTCTCTCGCAAAAATCCTTACTGGCATTCCAATGAGTATCGCGCATTTTTTCAGCTGCGATATTACGCAAATGCACGATCAAATTTTTCGTGTCGCAGATTTGGAAGCGCGCCAGAAAAAAGTTTCTGATAGGGTAAGTGTCCAATCAATCCCTTTACAGAATCCCGCAAGTATCACTCGTTTTGAAAAAGTATTTTATGCGGCCGGATCAGATACTGGTGAATCACCTCTGTATTCCGTGCAAGCATTTAGCGGTTTTGTTGTGAGTGGTAGCATTGAATTAACGCTTAATTCAGAAGTCTCAGTGTTAGGAGTAGGTGATGCTTTCTCCCTTGGCGCTATGCAGGCTTATAGGTTGCGCAATTTCTCACCCCATGAAGAATGCCTGATCGCAACTTGCTTCAGTTGATAAGTGGCGCGATTTGTAGAGGCACTTTTGGCGCATTTTTTCGCAAATAATCATTATGTTTCACTGAATTTTAAATCTCCTTTTAGGCTCAGGCTTTCCACCCCAATGCGTTTGCCTGCTACACTAATTCCAGCTTCAGCATTTATATTAACCCTAAAGAGAAGATGCTTATGTTCCAGGGAAAAGCGTTAACCCTCAATAAACTGGCAGATGGTATTGCAGAATTAATTTTTGATTTGCAGGGCGAATCAGTTAATAAATTTAATTTGTTGGCAGTGTCCGAACTGGACCAAATATTGAGTTTGCTAGAGCACGCTAAAGATGTAAAAGGCCTGCTCGTTACCAGCGCCAAAGACGTGTTTATTGTAGGCGCGGATATTATGGAATTTGGAGCCGTATTTTCAGCTGGCCCCGAACAAATTACCGGACATTTGGCAAATAATAATCGCAATAATTGCCGCCTCGAAGATTTGCCATTCCCTACAGTGGTTGCCATTAATGGCATTGCCTTGGGTGGCGGTTTGGAATTTTGTTTAGCTTGTGATTATAGAGTCGCGAGTACAGCCGCAAGTAAAATCGGTTTGCCCGAAACAAAGTTAGGGATTATTCCTGGTTGGGGTGGAACTGTGCGTTTGCCGCGTATTGCCGGGTTGGACACGGCAGTAGAATGGATTTCAGCTGGCAAAGAAAATACTGCTGAACAAGCACTCGCTGCGCACGTGGTTGACGCAGTTGTTGAGCCTGCAAAATTACGAGAGGCCGCGCTGTTTACGTTAGGTCAGGCAATTGTAGGTAAATTTGATTACAAGGCGCGTCGCGAACAGAAAAAAGCACCGCTTAAACTAAATTTTATTGAATCCATGATGGCTTTCGAAACTTCAAAAGCGTTTGTGGGTGGACAAGCAGGTCGTAATTATCCCGCGCCAGTTTCAGCAATCAAAGCTATGCAAAAAGCTGCGGATAAAAGTAGAGATGAAGCTCTACAAATTGAAGCAGAACATTTTGCAAAAATGGCATCAACACCCGTTGCGCAATCTCTTGTTGGTATTTTTGTAAATGAGCAATTGCTTGGCAAAAAAGCCAAGAACTGGGAGAAAAAAGCTGACAAGAAAATTGAACGCGCAGCTGTGTTAGGTGCGGGAATTATGGGTGGCGGTATTGCATACCAATCTGCACTCAAAGGTACTGCGATAAAAATGAAAGATATCGCTCAGGCGGGCATAGATCTCGGTCTATCTGAAGCCAACAAATTATTAAGTAAGCGCGTTGAGCGTAAGAAGCTAACGGCGAGTGAAATGGGTGATGTACTTAATCGTATTGAACCAACGCTGGTTTACGACGGCTTCAATAATGTCGATATAGTCGTAGAAGCTGTGGTGGAAAATCCCAAGGTAAAGCGAAGCGTTTTGGCCGAGGTAGAAACCAAAATTAAGCCGGATACAGTTATAGCATCGAACACATCCACAATTTCTATCACCTATCTTGCAGAAGCTTTGACGCGACCTGAAAATTTTTGCGGTATGCATTTTTTTAATCCGGTACACATGATGCCGCTGGTTGAAGTTATTCGCGGCGAAAAGACTTCCGATAATGCCATCGCTCGCACGGTTGCTTACGCTAACGCTATGGGTAAGAAACCCATTGTTGTGAAGGATTGCCCCGGCTTTCTAGTGAACCGCGTTTTATTTCCTTATTTGGCAGGCTTTGCATTATTGGTGCGCGATGGAGTTGATTATCAACGTATCGACAAAATCATGGAAACCTGGGGTTGGCCAATGGGACCGGCATATTTGCTGGATGTTGTTGGTATCGATACGGCGGTACATGCTGAAAAAGTGATGGCAGAAGGTTTTCCAGATCGTATGAAGCGTGATTTCACATCTTGTACGGATGCGCTCTACGCAGCTGGTCGACTCGGCCAGAAAAACTCCAAAGGTTTTTACAATTACGAGTTGGATAAGAAGGGCAAGCCCGCCAAAATTCCGAGCCCGGAAGCGCTTGAGCTTTTGAAGTCACACGTGACAGGTGCGCTTGAAATTAGTGATGAAGATATTATTTCCCGCATGATGGTGCCCATGGCTACCGAACTCGCACGTTGTCTTGAAGAAGGTATCGTTGAAACCGCGGCTGAGGCAGATATGGCACTGGTTTACGGCACTGGCTTTCCACCGTTCAGAGGAGGCGTGTTCCGCTGGGTTGATTCCATCGGCGCCAAGACATTCTGCGATATTGCCGCAAAATTCAGTCATTTGAGCGCCCTTTACGAACCACCTGCGAGTTTGAAAGCAAAAGCTGCAAACAATGAAACTTTCTATAGCGCCCCAGCAGTTACGGCAAAGGAGCAAAAATAATGAGTCTACAACCACGTGATGCCGTTATTGTCGATTACGCACGCAGTGCTATGGGCCGTTCTAAAAATGGATGCTTCCGAAACGTGCGCGCAGACGATATTTCTGCCGCAATTATTAAAGGTTTGTTAGCGCGCAATCCCAAATTTGATCCATCTACTATCGACGACTTGCTCTGGGGTTGCGTGATGCAACGTGAAGAGCAAGCTTTTAACGTCGCCCGCAATATTTTGCTGTTGGCTGGTTTGCCGCACACCATTCCTGCGCAAACAATTAATCGTTTATGCGGCTCATCCATGGCAGCACTTCATACAGCCACCGCCAACATTCGCGCGAACATGGGTGATGTGTATTTGATTGGCGGGGTAGAGCATATGGGCCATTTGCCGATGTATGAATCTGTGAGCATCAATCCTTTGCTTGGTCTTTCGGTAGCAAAAGCCGCAGGAAATATGGGAATGACTGCTGAGTATCTTGCGCTCCTGCACGGTATCAATCGCCAGCAAATGGACGAGTTCGGCGCACGTTCACATCAACTCGCTGCTGCCGCACGCGCTGAGGGTCGTTTTTCACGCGAGATTCTCGCCGTTGAAGGTCACAATGCAGATGGTTTTTTAATTCAAGTGGAAGAAGATGAAACTATTCGTCCGGAAACAACGGTCGAAGCTCTTTCAAAATTGCCGCCGGTATTTGACCCAAAAAATGGTCAGGTCACTGCTGGTACATCATCGCAATTGAGTGATGGTGCATCAGTGATGCTGGTGATGTCTGCCGAGCGCGCCCAATCACTCGGTTTAACACCTATCGCAAAAGTAGTTTCCACTGGTTTGGCCGGAGTAGACCCATCGATCATGGGTTATGGTCCCGTTCCATCCACTGAAAAAGCGCTGAAAGTCGCAGGTCTCACCATTGACGATATAGAAATTATTGAACTCAATGAAGCCTTCGCCGCGCAAGCTTTACCTGTGCTCAAAGATTTAAAATTGCTCGACAAAATGAATGAAAAAGTAAATCTTAACGGCGGCGCGATTGCGCTCGGGCATCCCTTTGGTTGTTCAGGCACACGCATCACCGGTTCACTTTTAACCGTCATGCAACAGAAAGATGCAACACTTGGTGCATCCACTATGTGTATAGGTTTAGGGCAGGGAATTACAACAATTTTGGAACGGCTTAACTAACTAGCTTTAGTTAACTAGGCTAACCAATTTAGAAAGTTACGAAAATTTTTCATTTTAGATAACTACTTTTTAACCTCTCAAACCCGGTTCCCACCGGGTTTTTTTATTTTTACCAGGTGCACTATGTGAGCAAGCGTACTGTTGAATTTAAGCATAGGTGTAAAAAATAAACACAACCAAAATATCAACGCCGTAACAACCTGCGAGGATACCCCTATGTCACATGTGATGACGAACGATGACTGCATTAAAAATTGCTCAACATGTAGCGAAACTTGTTACGCAATGGCGATTAATCATTGTCTGCCACTGGGCGGAAAACACGTCGAACCCGAACATTTCAAGCTCATGCTCAACTGTGCAAAAATCTGCGAAACATCAGTCTTTTTACAATTGAGCGGCTCGCCTTTTAGCGCACAGCTGTGCTCTCTTTGTGCCGAGGTTTGCGAGGCATGTGCGAGAAGTTGTGAGAGCGTCGGCGATATGGACGAGTGCGTGACTGCCTGTCGTAAATGCGCCGAAAGCTGTCGTAAAATGGCGGCATAGCCCTGCATAACTGTTGGCTTAATGAAGTGTAAACATCCAGAATAATCTTCTGCTAGAATGCCGCGTCCTATAAAACCGGAGTGGTTATGTCATCCCCTACATTTGAAATTCTTGAGTTATCTTCAGGCGAAATTATACTCAAACGCAGTGGCGACGAAAATAATACCGAGCCATTAGTTACTCTGAAATTTTCCGAAGAATCCGTTGCCTTTCTAGGTGCTGCGCGTTTTGAAGTCGCTAAAGCAATGATCGAAGCAGGCATGGAGGCTGCGAATGAATTGGCTGAGCAAAGTAGCGAAGAAATCATTCAAGAAGGGAGCGAAATATTTCATCATTTGTTGCATTAAATAACTTCATTAAAGTCGTGGTGCATGGACTGCACCATCTGGAAAAAAACTTTTTTGATTAAAATTTAATGCTGCGGTGTTTTATCTAAAACACTCACATAAATCGCCTCGTAACGTTCTGCACTTTTTTCCCACGAAAAGTCCTGGCTCATGCCGTTTTGTTGCAATTTTTTCCATACGGCTGGCTGCTGATAACAGGACAGGGCGCGTTTGATGGTTGTGTGCAACTCTTCTGCGGTTGGTAGATGAAATACGAAACCGTTGCCGTCGCTGCCGATATCGTCAAAAGGTTTTTCGATGACTGTATCGCGTAAGCCTCCTACTGCGTTTACGATGGGTAATGTGCCGTAGCGCAGGCTGTACATTTGATTTAAACCGCAAGGTTCGAAGAGGGAAGGCATTAAAAATAAATCTGCCCCAGCTTCAATTTGATGTGCAAAACTTTCGTTGTAGCCGATGGTGACTGATATTTTATCGGGATGTTGTTCTGCAATATTCTTTAACGCCTGTTCGTAGCTTGCAAAACCGCTCCCTAAAATGACAAGCTGGCAATCTAACGCCAGCAGCTCGTTCATTTGGTCGAGAATTAAATCCACACCTTTTTGTTCAACCAATCTACCTATGAAGCCGAGCATGGGAATAGATTTATCCATGGGTAAACCTAGTTGCGCTTGTAATGCGGTCTTGTTATTAACTTTTTGATTGATGGTGCGGCGGTGGTAATTGTGAGTGATGAGTTTATCAGAGCCAGGGTTCCATTCTTCTGTGTCTATACCGTTTAGTACGCCGGTTAAATCTTTACTGCGTGCACGTAAAAGACCATCCAAACCGCAGCCAAATTCCATGGTTTGGATTTCTTGTGCGTAACTTCGGCTTACGGTTGTAATTGCATCTGCAAAAGCAAGCCCACCTTTTATAAAAGACATTTGTCCGTAAAACTCAATGCGCTCGTGGTGCCAAAGGTAATCCGGTAAATTTAATTCCGTGAAAATATTGTAAGAAAATAAACCACGGTAGGCTAAATTGTGAATAGTAAAAACTGTGGCTGGTCTTTTTTCTGACGGTGAAAGCAGGGCTGGGATTAAACCGGTTTGCCAATCGTTACAATGAACAATATCCGGTTGCCAATCCAAACCCGCCTTATTTAAGGCTATGGCTTCACCGACTTTTGCGAATATAAAAAAACGCCAATGGTTATCGCTCCAATCATTCCCATCGGGTCCGCAATAAGGGTTGCCTTCGCGGTCAGAAAACTGCGGGATGTCGACCAACAAAACTTTAACAAGTGAGCCGGGCAGGCGTGTTTGCCATAATGTTATTGTTTGCTCATTAACAGCAAGTTCACCAATTTTTTTTAAACCTGCAGTTTTTGCTTTTACTAACACGCTGGCGTAAGCGGGTAACAAAATTTTTACATCGTGCCCGCGTTTTAAAAGCGCACGTGGCAAACTGGATGCAACATCGGCAAGCCCACCTGTTTTAATTAATGGATGGGCTTCGCTTGTTGCAAATAATATTTTCTGCATGTTAAAAAAACCTTCAACAATTCTTACTACTGTTTAAATCTTCTCGCTGTTATTTACGTCTTCTAGTAGTCACACTTTAATAGAAGCGCTCCCAGTGGCGGCAGAGTTAATTGCATGGATTGTGCATGCCCCATCCAGCTGACAGACTCAGTTGGAATTTCTGCGGCGTTGCCCTTATTGCTACCACAATAGTAAGCGGAATCAGAGTTAAAAATTTCATGGTAGACACCTGCAACAGGTACACCAAGACGATAATTTTCACGCAATGCCGGTGTGAAATTTAAAATGACCAATGTGAAGCCCTGACTACTTTTGCGCAAATAACTTATGACAGATTGCGTTGAATCGTGGCAGTCCACCCACTCAAAACCGTCGTGTTGAAAGCTGCGTTCATATAGCGACGGCAGGGTGGTATAAAGTTTATTTAAATCCCTAACCAGCGTTTGCAAACCGACATGCCGGTTTTCCTGGTGCTCACCACCTTCCAGCAGATGCCAATCCAGTGAGCGGCCATGAGCCCATTCACTCCATTGGCCAAACTCGCTGCCCATAAATAATAATTTTGAGCCGGGGTAGGTGTAGAGGTAGGTGTAAAGCAAACGCAAGTTCGCGAATTTCTGCCAGTCATCGCCCGGCATTTTTCCAATCATGCTGCCTTTGCCATGTACTACTTCATCGTGAGAAAAAGGCAGTTGGAAATTTTCGGTAAAGGCATACACCATACCGAAGGTTAGTTGATTGTGATGGTACTGGCGGAAGATAGGATCTTTGCTCATATATTCGAGCGTGTCGTGCATCCAACCCATATTCCATTTCATGGAAAAGCCAAGCCCGCCAACCCAGGTAGGCCGAGTAACTTGTGGCCAGGCGGTGGATTCCTCTGCAACGACAATCGCACCGGGACATTGACCATGGCAAAGCACATTAAGTTGACCTAAAAAGGCCATTGCTTCGAGGTTTTCATTACCACCGTAAATATTAGGTATCCACTCCCCAGCGTTGCGCGAATAATCCAGATGCAACATTGAAGCAACAGCATCAACACGTAAGCCGTCAATGTGGAATTCCTTCAACCAAAAGAGCGCGTTAGCGAGCAAGAAGTTACGCACTTCATTACGGCTGTAGTTGTAAATCAACGTGCCCCAATCTCTGTGCTCACCTAAACGCGGGTCTTCATGCTCGTATAGGGCTGTGCCATCAAAACGGGCAAGAGCGTGAGCATCTTTCGGGAAGTGCGCGGGAACCCAGTCGAGGATAATGCCTATGCCATGTTTATGAAGATGGTCAACAAAATAGCGAAACTCATCCGGTGAACCAAAGCGGCTGGTAGGAGCGTAATAACCGGTTGTCTGGTAACCCCAGGAATCATCCAGCGGATGCTCAGTCACAGGGAGGACTTCAACGTGGGTAAAACCCATGTATTTCACGTAATCAACGAGTTGATGGGCCAAATCACGGTAATTAAGGAAGCTGTTGC
>Ga0247738_10000178_pt1 | contig 27502 bp, 22 predicted proteins | sample UWRJL013104B2_FD_180936 | JGI IMG/M metagenome (GOLD analysis project Ga0247738, IMG submission 180936) | Plant litter microbial communities from Arlington Agricultural Research Station in Wisconsin, United States - UWRJ-L013-104B-2 | ecosystem: Environmental > Terrestrial > Plant litter >...
CCAGGCATCGTGCACGCCGTCTCCGGCTTCCTGCTGGAACACGGGGGCAACATCGAGGAAGCCGCGCAGTACAACGACCACGCCACCGGCCTGTTCTTCATGCGCGTGCAGTTCGCCTGCGGCCAGCTCACCCAGGACGATCTGCGCCTGCACCTGAAGCTGTTCGCCGAACCCTTCGCGATGCAATGGAGCCTGCACCCGCTGGCCGAGCCGGTGCGCACCGTGATCTTCGTCAGCAAGGAAGGCCACTGCCTCAATGACCTGATGTTCCGCTGGAAGAGCGGCCTGCTCCCGCTGGACATCCGCGCCATCATCAGCAACCACCGCGACTTCTACCAGCTCGCCGCCAGCTACAACGTGCCCTTCCACCACATTCCGGTGACCGCAGCCAGCAAGCCGCAAGCCGAGGGGAAGCAGCTGGAGATCATCCGCAACGAAGGCGCCGAGCTGGTGGTGCTGGCGCGCTACATGCAGGTGCTCAGCAACGACCTGTGCCGCGAACTCTCGGGCAAGGCCATCAACATCCACCACAGCTTCCTGCCCAGCTTCAAGGGCGCCAAGCCCTACTACCAGGCGCACGACCGGGGCGTGAAACTGATCGGCGCCACCGCCCACTACGTGACGGCCGACCTCGACGAGGGCCCCATCATCGAGCAGGACGTGGCCCGGGTGGACCACACCGACGCGGTGGAAGACCTCACCGCGCGTGGACGCGACACCGAAAGCCAGGTGCTCGCGCGCGCCGTGAAATGGCACAGCGAACACCGCGTGCTGCTCAACGGCCACAAGACCGTGGTGTTCAAGTGAACAAGATGCCGCAGGGTCGCTGCAAGGCAGCTCAGCCCCCACGGGGGGCAGCGACCACGCGTCAGCGGTGGAGCGTGGGGGCGCCATGACCATTCGGATTCCCCCGATCCAGTGCCTGCTGACCTTCGAGGCGTTGGCGCGCCTGCGCAGCGTGACGCAGACGGGGGAGGAGCTCAACGTGACGCCTAGCGCGGTGAGCCACCGCGTGCGGCAGCTCGAACAGATCCTGGGCACCAAGCTGTTCGGCCGTGCCGATTTCTCGCTCACCACCGAAGGCAGCGAGTACCTGGCCCACGTGCGCGAGGGTCTGGGCATCCTGCAGCGCTTTCCGGGCGGCAGCACGACGCCGGGCAAGCGCAAGCTCAAACTCGCCGTCACACCGACCTTCGCGCGCTCGATCCTGATGCCGCGCCTGCGCCAGTTCACCGAGGCCTATCCCGAGATCGATCTCACGCTGCAGGTCTCGATCCCGCTGCTGGATGTGGTCGCCGAAGACGCCGACCTCACGGTGCGCTATGGCACCGGCCGGTACGCCGATGTCGAGCATATCTGCCTGCTCAAGGACGAGGTGACGCCGCTGGCATCTCCCGCCTACATCCGAGAAAACGGGCCGTTCGACTCGGTGGAAGACCTGCAGCGGGCCGCCCTGCTTCGCAGCCCGCTCGAGCCTTGGCGCACCTGGTTCGCGGCACACGAACTCGACTGGCCCGAACCCGTTGACGGCTCCTCGTTCAACGACATTGGCCTGATGTGCGATGCCGCCGCACAAGGCCTGGGCGTCGCCCTGGTGCGCCTCAAGCTGGGCGCGCCCTGGATCGAAAACGGCTCACTGGAACGCATCTCGGAACGCAACATCCCATCGCCCCACGCGCACTACCTGTGCTGGCAGGCCGGTACGATGGAACGATGGGAATGCGCGGCGTTCGCCGAATGGCTCAAGAAGAGCGTGAACTGAAGAGGCTCACGCTTCACCACGGCCCGCCAAGCGGGCGAATCGCGGTTACTCGATCGCCAGGCGCTGGGCCGCAGCGGCGGTCTTCTTCGGCAGCGTGAGCTGCAGCACACCGTTTTCGTACTTCGCTTTCGCGGCGCTGTTGTCCACGTCGACAGGCAGCTGGAAGCTGCGCGAAACGGCGCCGTAGTAGCGTTCACTGCGCAGCAGCTTGCCGCCTTCGGTCTGGCTGTCCTGCTGCTTGATTTCGGCGCGAAGCGTCACCAGCTTGCCGTCCACATTGACGTGGATGTCGTCCTTGGACACGCCGGGCACTTCGGCCTGGAGGGTGTAGGCCTCGGGCGTCTCTTTCACATCGACACGGATCTGCGCCGGCAGACCGTCGCCGTGCAGGGGTTTGACGTAGAAGGCGGGAGCGACGTCATTGAAGAAGTCGTCGAGGAAACCACGGCGGGCAATGAGGCTGTTCATGGCAAGAAACTCCTGATGGGTGATGAGGTTCCAGGGCGCGACAGGCGTCCTGCGGTGAACACAACTTGATGTCACCTCCCGCCGATTTCAAGAGCCCTTCGTCACCACCCGCCGAAGCGTTCACAAACGGCTGCAAGTTTCTTCAATCCAGACGCTGGGGTTTGGCCTAGACTGGAGCGGCCCTTGATCCGATCCCTACCGGCCCCACATGAACGCACCCGCCCACCCCGCCGAAAACACCTCCCTGCAGCGAGCGCAACGACAAGCCACCGTGGTGCGCGCGCTGCAAGCCGTGGTGCCGGCGCACGCGCTGCTCTGGCAGGCGGAAGACACGGTGCCCTACGAATGCGACGGCCTGACCGCCTACCGCGAACGCCCCCTGGTGGTCGTGCTGCCCGAGACCGAAGCCCAGGTCTCGGCCGTGCTCAAGGCCTGTCACAGCCTGGCCGTGCCGGTGGTGGCGCGCGGTGCAGGCACGGGTCTTTCGGGTGGCGCCATGCCTCACGCACTCGGGGTCACGCTGTCGCTGGCCAAGTTCAACCGCATCGTGCGCATCGACCCGCGCTCGCGCACGGCGGTGGTACAAGCCGGCGTGCGCAACCTGGCGATCTCCGAGGCAGCCGCCCCGCATGGCCTGTACTACGCGCCCGATCCCAGCAGCCAGATCGCCTGCACGATCGGTGGCAACGTGGCTGAGAACTCGGGCGGCGTGCACTGCCTGAAGTACGGCCTCACCCTGCACAACGTGTTGGCCGTTCGCGGCTTCACTGTCGAAGGCGAGCCCATCACATTCGGCGGTGACGCGCTCGACGCGCCCGGCCTGGATCTGCTGCCCCTTGTGATCGGCAGCGAAGGCATGCTGGCCGTCACCACCGAAGTCACGGTCAAGCTGGTGCCTAAACCGCTGCTGGCGCGCTGCATCATGGCCAGCTTCGACGACATCCGCAAAGCCGGTGATGCGGTGGCCTCGGTGATCGCGGCCGGCATCATCCCGGCCGGGCTCGAAATGATGGACAAGCCCATGACCGCAGCGGTGGAAGACTTTGTGCACGCGGGCTACGACCTGAGCGCCGAAGCCATCCTGCTGTGCGAGAGCGATGGCACGCCGGAAGAGGTGGAGGAAGAAATCGGCCGCATGAGCACGGTGCTTCGGCAGTGCGGCGCCACTGCCATCGCCGTCAGCCGCGACGAGGCCGAGCGCCTGCGGTTCTGGAGCGGTCGCAAGAACGCGTTCCCGGCCAGCGGGCGCATCAGCCCCGACTACATGTGCATGGACTCGACCATTCCGCGCAAGCGCCTGGCCGACATCCTGCTGGCCATCGCCGAGATGGAAGAGAAGTACAGCCTGCGCTGCGCCAATGTGTTCCACGCGGGCGACGGCAACCTGCACCCACTGATCCTGTTCGATGCCAACGACGCTGACCAGTTGCACCGCTGCGAACTCTTCGGCGCGGAGATCCTGGAAACCAGCGTTGCCATGGGTGGCACGGTGACTGGTGAGCATGGTGTGGGTGTGGAAAAGCTCAACAGCATGTGCGTCCAGTTCTCCGCCGAGGAAAACGCCCAGATGTTCGCTGTCAAGCGGGCCTTTGATACCAATGGACTACTCAATCCAGGCAAGGTCATCCCGACCCTGCAACGTTGTGCTGAATACGGTCGGATGCTCGTGCGCGCAGGGGCTTTGGCGCACCCCGAGCTACCGCGTTTCTAGCTGTCAAATATCACGCTGGAGAAAGAGGACCCTGGGGTACAGTTGTGCCGGATGAGCACCCTTTTCCCCTCGGAGGACAAACGCGTTGACAGCCACAGAACCGAACGCTCGGCTGTGGAGCGTGAGCGTGCGTTGCTTCTGGAGCTGGAGACCCTGCGCGCAGAGAACGAACACCTGCGCCGAAGTTACGCGCGGCAGCTCAGTGGCCAGCCCGACACCCCGGACCTGAAGCGCCAGGCCAACCTGCCACTGCCGCTGGAAACCGCACTGGATGCGACCGGCGGGGGCGCGTCTGCGCACACCGCGCAGATCGAGTACGAAGCCCTGTTCTCGGCGCTGGCCAGCGTGTTTCCCATTGGCGTCTTTCGCACCGACCACGCGGGGGTGCTGACGCACGTGGACGAACAATTGCAGGCGATCTTCGCCCTGAAGAAGCAGGACTTTCCCAACTTCGGCTGGCTCAGCCGCGTGCACCCCGACGATCTGGAGCGCGTGCAACAGCATTGGGTGCAGGCGGTCTCTCACGCGGAGTCGCTCAGCGTGGAGTTCCGCCTCGTCCGCCCGGACAATGAGGTGATCCATGTGCTGGTCCGCAATGCGCCCCTGCGCGACGCCAACGGCGCCGTTGTCAGCCAGTTGGGCTTCATGCAGGACATCACGCCCATGCGCACGCTGGAAGCCGACGCGCGCATCAAGGATGAGCTGAACCGCCAGATCATCTCCAGCAGCCCCGACTGCACCAAGGTGCTCGACCTGCAAGGCCGCGTGGTGCAGATGACGGCCCAGGGTTGCCGGCTGGTGGAAGTGGACGATTTCGAGCAGGTGCGCAACAGCGAGTGGACCAGTTGGTGGCCGGACGACGGCGCCTTGCTGTCACGCGAAGCCCTGGAGAGCGCGCGCCAGGGCAAGAGCGCGCGCTTCGTGGCCTTCGGCAACACCTTCAAGGGCACACCCAAGTGGTGGGACACCGTGGTCACGCCCATCTGCGATGCGCAGAACCGGCCCGTGATGCTGCTGGCCGTCTCGCGCGACATCACTGCACTGCACCAGCAACAAGAAGAGATCCAGCATTTCAACGTCGAGCTGGAAGCCCGCGTACGGCAACGCACCGACGAGCTGGCCGAGGCGAAGGAGCGCATCCATCAGGCCCTGCGCGACGCCCAGGCCCTCTACAACCAGGCTCCTTGCGGCTACCACTCGGTGGATGCCGAAGGCGTGTTCGTGCTGATCAACCGCACGGCACTGGACTGGCTGGGCTACGAACACCACGAAGTCGTCGGCAAGCTGCGCTTCCACGACATCGTGCCGCCGGAACACAAACACCTGGTCAGCGAGCGACTGGCGCGCATGACCCGTGGCGAAAAACTGGAAGCCGCCGAGTTTCCCATCCGCCGCCGCGATGGCAGCACCTTCCTTGCCTTGCTCAGCAGCACCGCCGTCGTCGATGAACAGGGCCGCTTCGTCCGCACCAACAACACGCTGGTGGACATCACCGAGCGCAAGGGCGCGGAAAACGCCCTCGCAGGGCAACGCAATTTCCTCCAGGCCATCACCAACAGCGTGCCGGTGCAACTCGCGTTCTTCGACCGCGACCTGATCTGCCGTTTCGCCAATGCCAGTTATGCCCGCTGGGTGCAGGGCGACACCGAGCAACTGGTGGGCATGCACCTGAGCCAGATCGCGCGGCCACAGGATTTCGAGGCCTCGCGCATTCACCTGGCCGCTGCGCTGTCCGGGGAGATCCAGCGCTTCGAGGGCGAGCGCGCCTTCCCCGATGGCCACAGCTTCTATGCCGGCATCGAGTACACACCGTACTGGCACGCGGGGCAGGTACAAGGAATCATCATCCAGATGATCGACCTCTCCCAGCGCAAGGCATCGGAAGATCTGGTCCGCCAGGCCAATGGCCAGCTCAACGGCGCACTCCGGCAATCACAGGACCTCTACAACAACGCCCCCTGCGGCTACCACTCGCTCGATATCAACGGCATCTATGTGTCCATCAATGACACCGAGCTCGACTGGCTGGGCTACAGCCGCGAAGAGGTGGTCGGCAAGATGGCCTTCCGCGACCTGATGACGCCGCGGCACACGGACCTGCTTGAGCACCGCATGCAGAAGATCCTGAAGGACGATGCACTGGAAGCGGTGGAGTACGAGATGCGCCGCCGCGATGGCAGCACCTTCCATGCCCTGCTCTCGTCGTCTGCCGTGCGCGATGCCAATGGCCAGTTCCTGCGCAGCAACACGACGGTGGTGGACATCACGCGGCGCAAGGCGGCCGAGATGGCGCTGCGCGACAACCAGCGTTTCCTGCAGACCATCACCGACCACGTTCCGGGCCTGATCGCCTACCTCGACGCCGGCCTGCATTTCCGTTTCGCCAATGCCGAGCATCTGCGCGTCTACGGCATGGACCCCCAGTACATCATCGGACGGCACATCGGCGAATGCGTGAAGCCAGACGTCTGGGCCGATATCGAGCCGCGAATGAAGATGGCGCTGGCCGGTCAGCCCCAACACTTCGAGACCTGGCGCCCCACCATCGACGGCCAGCAGATCTTCGTGAGTGCGAGCTATCTGCCGGACTTCAACGACGAAGGCTCGGTGCAGGGCCTGTTCGTGCAGATCATCGACATCACCGATCGCAAGCGCATCGAAGAACGCGTCGTCCACCTCAACGAGGAACTGGAGCAGCGCATCAGCGAGCGCTCGCTGGAATTGCTGGAGAGCGAGCAGCGCTTCCGCCTCATGGTGGACAACCTGCGCGACTACTGCATCTTCTTCATGGATGCCGAGGGCGTCATCACCGACTGGACCGACAGCGCCCAGCGCATGGACGGCTACTCACCAACGCAGATGCTGGGCCGCCACTACGGTGTGCTGTTCGACCCCGCCAACCCGGATCATGGCAAGGTCAGTGCCATGCAGATGCTTCGTCTGGCCGCCTCGCGTGGGCAGCATGAGCTGCACAACTGGCACACCCGCAAGGACGGCTCGCAGTACTGGTCGCATTCGGTGCTCATCGCTCTGCGCGACGACGGCGGCGAACTCAAGGGCTTCGCCAAGATCAACCGGGACATGACCGACGCCAAGCGGCTCGACGACCTGATGCGCAACATCAACGACGAGCTGGAAAACCGGGTGGTCGAGCGCACCGAGCAATTGCTCGCGGCCAACAAGGACCTGGAGTCGTTCTCGTACTCGGTCTCGCACGACCTGCGCTCGCCGTTGCGCCACATCTCCAGTTTCGTCAGCCTGCTCGAGGAGCACCTGGGCGGCCACTGCGACGAGGTGAGCGCCCGCTACCTGAGCACCATCGGGAATTCTGCCCGGCACATGAGCCAGCTCATCGACGGTCTGCTTGCGTTCTCTCGCCTGGGGCGTTCGGCCGTGAACCTCACGGCGGTGGACTTCACGCTGCTGGTGGATGCGGTGGTCGGCCAGATCGGGCACGACACCGAAGGCCGGGTGGTCGACTGGGTGATTGCATCCGATCTGCCGGTGGTCCAGGGCGACGCCCTGCTGCTGCGCGAAGTCTGGGCCAACCTGTTGGGCAATGCCTACAAATACACCCGTCCGCGTGAAAGAACGCGCATCGAGGTGGGTTGGAGCATGGACCCAGTTGTCGGCTATACCTTCTTTGTTCGTGACAATGGCGTGGGTTTTGACACAAAATACGCCCAGAAGCTGTTTGGCGTTTTTCAACGCCTTCATCGCGCCTCGGAGTTTGAAGGCACTGGCATCGGCCTGGCACTGACGCGGCGCATCATTGAGCGACACGGTGGCACCATCTGGGCTGAAAGCCAGCTCGGAGAGGGCAGTGTGTTCTATTTTTCGCTACCTTTTGAAGGCGTCCACGCGTTCGAGTCCCCTCCAGACTCCATGCCGGCCGCCCTGGAACCATGAGCAAAAACGCCGACGCCATCCTTCTCGTTGAAGACAATCCCGACGATGCCGAGCTGACCAAGCTGGCCTTGGCGCGCCATGGGCTGGATGGGCGCGTCACGCACGTCTCGGATGGCATGCAGGCGCTCGACTACCTGCATCGCCGCAACGGGTTCACCAACCGCTCGGGCAGCAACCCTATGCTGGTGTTGCTGGACCTGAAGATGCCCCTGCTGGACGGCATTGGTGTGCTCAGGGAAATCAAGGGCTCGGACAACCTTCACCACATCCCTGTGGTGGTGTTGACCTCCTCCACCGAACCAAGCGACCTGCTGCGCGCCTACGACGCGGGCACCAACGCCTACATCGCCAAGCCCACCGAGTTCTCGCAGTTTCTCAGCGCGATGAAGCACGTCTGCGAGTTCTGGATCAACATCAACCAGACCGCCCCGCAACTGCCCAGTGCCGGTGTGCGCACAACCGGGTTCGGCGACCTGATCTGACGCAGAGGCCCTCAGGCCTCACCAGGTGTCGATGAAGCGCCCCGGACGGTGCGCAGACACCTTCGCACCCGCCAGCCCCCTGACCAGCCAATCTCGCGTGTGAGCAGGATCGATCACGGCATCGATCTCCAGCGTGGTGGCCATCTGCACCGCAGATCCGTTGGCGTACTGCTGCGCCAGCAGGCGCTCGAACAGGGCGTCGCGCTTTGGCCCTTCCGGCTCGGCCTCCAATTCCTTGCGATAGCCCAGGCGCACAGCGCCTTCCAGCCCCATGGCGCCGAATTCGGCTGTGGGCCAGGCCACGGTGAAGGCCGGCGCATGAAAGCCGCCTGCCGTCATGCCCATGGCACCCAGACCATAGCCCTTGCGCAGCACAATGCTGAAAAACGGCACACGCAGATCCGCCGCCACGACGAACAGGCGGCTGACATGCCGCACCTGCGCACGCGCCTCGATGTCCGGCCCGACCATGAAGCCCGGGGTGTCGACCAGGCTCACGATGGGTAGGCCATGTGCGTTGCACAGCTGCATGAAACGCGCGGCCTTGTCGGCGGCGTCTGCGTCGATCGCACCGCCCAGGTGCAACGGGTTGTTGGCCAACAGGCCCACCGCGCGGCCTTCGATGCGCGCCAGCGCCGTGTGGATGCCCACACCAAACCCTGTGCGCAGTGGCAACAAGCTGCCGGTATCGACCAGGCCGGCCATCGCCATCAGGGTGTCGTAAACACGCAGGCGGTTCTCGGGCACCACGTCGCGCAGGGCCTGGGCATCGGGTGCGCAGCCCCCGTCGACCGTGCCCTGGAAGAACGACAGGTATTGCCGAGCGGCGGTCACTGCCTGTGCTTCGTCGTCCACCAGCACGTCGATCACACCGTTGGCATGCTGCACCGGACTCGGCCCGATCTGCTCGGGCCGAAACACGCCGAGCCCGCCGCCCTCCACCATGGCCGGGCCACCCATGCCGATGTTGCTGCCCCGCGTGGCGATCACCACGTCGCAGCAGCCCAACAACGCGGCGTTGCCGGCGAAGCAGCGGCCACTGACGATGCCCAGCACCGGCACCTGGCCGGACAGGCGTGCAAACGCAGCGAAGGTGCCCACATGCAGCCCGGCGACGATGGGCATGTCGGTGTCGCCCGGTCGGCCTCCGCCCCCTTCAGCGAACAGCACCACCGGCAGGCGCTGCGCCAGCGCAATGCCCAGCAGCCGATCGGTCTTCTGGTGGTTGCGCATGCCCTGCGTGCCAGCGAGCACCGTGGCATCGTAGGCCATCACCGCAGTGCGCGAGCGCTCGGCGCCATGCTGGGCGGCATTGACCGAACCGATACCCGTCACCATGCCATCGGCCGGGGTGTTGGCGATCAGGTCTTCCTCGCTGCGGCGGTTGCGTTGCGCGGCCACCGCCAGCGCACCGTATTCGATGAAACTGCCCTCGTCGCACAGGTCGGCCATGTTTTCACGCGCGGTGCGCAGGCCCAGGGCGTGGCGGCGGGCAACCGCATCGGGCCGTGCCGCATCGAAGGTGTGGGCCTCGCGATCGAGCAGGCGCTGCAGGTCGGGCCTGAGCGCGCCGGATACGGCAAGGGCCTCATTGGGCTCCTTTGGCGACGCCACTGGCGGGCTGGATGGTTGAGCGGGCTCGGTGCTCAGCAGGACATCGCCCAACTGCACCGCCTCACCAGGCGCAAACAGCAGTTCCAGCACACGAACGGGTGCCTCGGCGCGCAATTCGTGTTCCATCTTCATGGACTCGAGGATCACCAGCACATCGCCCTTTTGCACCTGATCGCCGGGAGCGACCAGCCATTGAACGATCTGGGCGGCCAAGGGGGAGCGCAAGGAATTCATGCGCCGATTCTGCGCGGCACCTGGGCGCGCAGAGGTCAATCGGGAGACAGGGGGAGTTGGGAAGAAAGCGGGCAGCAGCGGCGATGCGCCGCGCCCCGGAAGACGGCGCAGGGTCAGTAGATGTCGGAATCAGCCCACTGGGACGAAGGACCGTCCTCGGCCGTCACGGGCACATTCAGGTTGAGCACGAACACCACTTCTCCACCGAAGCGACCCACGCCCAGGCTTTTCATGAGCACTTGCTCCTGCTCCGGGCGTTCCATGCGAAGGAAGCAGATGGCCTGCTTGGTGCCTTCGTGCATGGCGGTAAGAATGTCGAGCCGCGTGATGCGCCCGAACTCACTGCACAGTTGGTGCAGTGCGGATTTCAGGCTGGAAACGTCGCTGTATTGCCTGAGTTCTGCGAGTGTGCTCACAATCAACCCCCTCAAAGTTCGAATCGGCGGTGGCGGTGGCGATGCGCTGGCGCAAAAGTGTTGTGAAAACGAAGGCTTGGCATCGGCGATGGGGCAATGTTAGAACATAAGCAACAAAATCTAACATTTATGTTACAAAAATTCCCCACATTTGGGGAGGTCGTGCGGAAGTTCACACGCCCGGATCGACCTTACGCCTGCCATGTGTGCAGCAGATGACAGCCGGTCTGTATGCTGCAGGCTCGACCACCGAAACCCTTGCCCATGCGCCCTGGATCCGACAACCGCCCCCCTTTGGTCGCCGACACCGCTTTGGAGCGCACCGGCGCCTGGACCGTGCCGCACCAGCGGAGTGAGCTGGATCGTCTGGCTCAGATGGCGGCACAACTCGCGGGCACGGGAGCGGCATTGATGTTGGACCTGTCCCACACGCCGCCGGAAGTCCTGGGCTCGCACGGGCTTGACGCGGACCAGACGACCGGGCTCCTGGAGACCTGCACCGCGCTGCTGCGGGAGCGCGCGGACATGGAGCGCTGGCTGCCCGCCAGCTCGGAGACCACGCGCCCCTTCCACTACGGTCACTGGTTGCCGGTGTTTGATGCGGTGGGGCAGACCGGCCTGCTGCTGCTTGACCACGCGGCCCGCGAACAGCCCTCCATCGGCGCACCCACACTGCAACTGCTGGCGCAACATGCCGCCGACGTGCTGGCATTGGCGCGCCGCTGCGAACAAAGTGAGCAGTACAACGCCAACGTGCTGCGCGAAAGCGAAAGCCGGCTCAACCTGACCGAGCACACCGCCGGCGCGGGCAGCTGGTCGCTGCAACTCTCCACCCGCGAGGTGGTGCACTCGGACGAGTTCGCCACCATCCTGGGGCTGGCCGACCACCACCAGGTGCGCAACCTCGAAGACATGGTGCAGCGCTACTCCCCCGAATGGCGCAACGGCATCCGCCAGCGCCTGGAGCGCTGCGCGCAGTACGGCGAAGGCTTCGACGAAGAGATCCAGGTGATGGTCGAAGGCGGTGCGCCCAAATGGGTGCGCACCGTGGGCACTGCCGTGCGGCGCGCCAACGGCCAGATCGTGCGCATCCAGGGCGCGATCCAGGACATCTCGGCCCAGAAACAGGCCCAGCAGGACACGCTGCGCCTGGCGATGCGCCTGACCACCACCCTGGCCAGTATCACGGAAGCCTTTGTCACGCTGGACCGGCAGTGCTGCTTCACCTACCTCAACCAGGAGAGCGAACGGCTGCTGCAGAAGACCACCGCCGATCTGCTGGGCCTGGAGGTCTGGCAAGGCTTCAGCGCCGGCCTCTCGCAGCGCCTGAAAGACCAGCTCACGAAATCGCTCAACACCAACCGCCGCGTGGAGCTGGAAGACTTCTTTCCCACGCTGGGCAAATGGCTGGAGGTGCGGGCCTACCCGTTCGCCGAAGGCCTCGCGGTCTACTTCCGCGACGTCACCGAACGGCGGCGCTCGCAGGAACAGCTCATGCTGCTGGAGACAAGCGTGTCCCGGCTCAACGACATCGTGGCGATCGCCGAGACCGGCGCGGGCAGCGACGACCAGGAGCCGCGCATCGTGTTCGTGAACGATGCCTTCGAGCAGCACACCGGCTACAGCCGCGCCGAGGTGCTGGGCCAGACGCCGCGCATGCTGCTCGAGCTCGACCCGGCCATCCCCAAGCTGCGCGAGCTTGCGCAAGGCCTGCAACAGACCCAGCAGGCCCGCACCGAGCTGATGGTGCGCCGCAAGAACGGCGCCATGTTCTGGGTGGAACTGGAAGTGGTGTCGGTGCAGGCCACCGCCGAAGAGGTGACGCACTGGGTGGCGGTCGGGCGCGACATCACGCAGCGCAAGACCGCCGAGGACATGATCCGCCACCTGGCGTTCTACGATGCGCTGACCGACCTGCCCAACCGGCAGTTGCTGCTGGACCGGCTGCAGCAGGCCCTGGCCGCGAGCGCGCGCTCCGGCCAGCATGGCGCCTTGATGTTCATCGACCTGGACAACTTCAAGATCCTCAACGACACGCTGGGCCACCACATGGGCGACCAGCTGCTGCAGAAGGTGGCCGCGCGCCTGACCAAGAGCGTGCGCAAGACCGACATGGTTGCGCGCCTGGGGGGCGACGAGTTCGTGGTGATGGTCGACGATCTCAGCACCGACCCGGACGCCGCCGCTTTCAAGGCCACTGCCCTGGCAGAGAAGGTGCTCAACACGCTGCGCGAGCCCTTCCAGCTCACCGGCCACCAGCATTTCGCCACGCCCAGCATTGGCGTGACCTCGTTCAATGGCCAGCAGAGCGACGTGGGCGAACTGCTCAAGCAGGCCGACCTGGCCATGTACCAGGCCAAGTCGCTGGGCCGCAACACGCTGTGCTTCTTCGACCCCAACATGCAGGCCACGGTGAGCGCCAACGCCACCGTGAGCTCCGACCTGCGCGTGGCACTGAGCGAACAGCAGTTCGTCGTGCACTACCAGCCGCAGGTGGACCGCGTGGGCGTGATCACCGGCGTGGAGGCGCTCGTGCGCTGGCAGCACCCACAGCGCGGCCTGATGTTCCCGGCTGACTTCATCCCGGTGGCCGAAGACACCGGCCTGATCCTGCCGCTGGGCCAGTGGGTGCTGGAGAAGGCCTGCGAGCAGCTCGCGGCCTGGGCCGACCGGGCGCAGACCGCCAACCTGAGCATCGCGGTCAACGTGAGCGTGCGCCAGTTCCGCCACCCCGACTTCGTGGACATGGTGATGGCCGCGATCACGCGCACCGGCATCCGCCCGCACAAGCTCAAGCTCGAACTCACCGAAAGCCTGCTGGCCGACCGCATGGAGATCACCATCGACAAGATGGGCATGCTCAAGGCCCTGGGCGTGACGCTCTCGCTCGACGACTTCGGTGTGGGCTACTCATCGCTCTCCGTGCTCAAGCGCCTGCCGCTGGACCAGCTCAAGATCGACAAAGGCTTCGTGGCCGACGTGCTCACCGACCCGAACGATGCCGCGATCTCGCGCGCCATCATCGCGCTGGCACAGAGCCTGAGCCTGCAGGTCGTGGCCGAGGGCGTGGAGACGCAGGAGCAGCGCGACTTCCTGGCCTACCAGGGCTGCGACCAGTTCCAGGGCCACCTGTTCGCCAAGCCCCTGCCCATCGAGGCGCTCGACGCCCTGCTGCAAAACCCGACGGCAGGCATGTTGGTGCTGTCCTGAGCGGCCACGGCCGCAGCCATCACCAGTTGTTGATGGTGGGGTTCTGGAAGCTGTAGTGGTTGGGCAGCGCCAGGTTGGAAAACGAGAACGACAGGCTCACATCCAGCGCGGTCACCTGGTGCCACCAGCCCAGCGGCAGGAACACCGTCTCGCCAGGTTCCACGATCACCTCCAGCACCGTCGCCTGCTCGAACAACGGATGGCGCGCGAGGTCCGGCCGGTCCAGATCGACCGGGCTGTAGACCTCGAAGTGGTTGTACAAAAGCGGCGTCTGCAGCGGCGAGATGAAGCGCCAGCGCTTGCGGCCCACGATCTGCGTGTGGCACAGCATCAGCGTGTCGTGGTGCAGCGGTGTGACCGTGCCCGCCGGACCAAACCAGAACGACGCGCGGCGTGCCAGCTGCGAGGGATCGCAGAAGGCCGGCAGGCTGCCGATGTCGGCCAGGATGGGGGCGAACTCGGGCCGCGCCAGCATCTCGTTGTTGGCGGTCAGGTAGTAGTCGTTGGTGGTGCCGCCGCTGAGCACCTGATCGACGAAGTCCGCGAGCCGAATGCTGCGCTTGTGGTCGAGCTTGTTGACCTCGTAGTTCGGGTCCGCGCTGCGCTCGGCCTGGATCTCCACCTCCAGGTGGCCGAAGCGCTCGCGCAGGTCCTGCGGCGACCAGCGCCGCATGGCGGGCCAGTCGCGCGCCACGTCGGTGAGCACCAGCGGACGGCTGCCCACCACGTACTTCTGGACGAACTCATCCAGTGGCACACCACCGCGTTTCTCCACCTCGCCATAACGCGGATTCAGCTCCAGCAGCTTCTGTTGGTTGGCCATCACCGATTCAAGCTTCGTCTGCAGCTGCTGGAATTTGCGTGCGGCGAGGAACGCCGGGTCGCTGTCCATCGCCCGGATCGCGGGCTCGCATTCCGCCGGGTCCAGGCCGGCTTCGGACATGGTGACCAGCATCGACTCAGGCGTGCAATGGCGCAGCCGGTTTTCGGCGATCCATTGCCGCCAGCCGGCATCGAGCGGACGAAAGGGCGCAGCCTCCAGAGGCTTGGGCGCGGCAGGAATGGTGGGCGGGTTCATGCGCCCGCCAGTATCTCACTCGGGCCCACGCCGTCTAGCCCGTGAACAGCGCCACGTTGCCACCGGCCGCCGTGGTGTTGATGGTCAGCGTCTGCTCGGCGCAGAAGCGCTGAAGGTAGTGTGGGCCGCCCGCTTTGGGGCCGGTGCCGCTGAGCCCTTCGCCCCCGAAGGGCTGTACGCCCACGACGGCGCCGATGATGTTGCGGTTCACGTAGACGTTGCCCACGCATGCCGCGCCAGCCAGCGCCAGCGCGCGGCTGTCGATGCGCGTCTGGATGCCGAGCGTGAGGCCGTAACCCAGCGCGTTGATCTGCTGAATGACGGCCATCGGGTCGCCGCCCCAGCGCACCACCTGCAGCACCGGGCCAAAAATCTCCTGCCTCACCTCGGCGATGCTGCCCACCTCGAACATCTGCGGTGCGACCAGCTGCGCCATGGCCGCCGAGGGACTCGCATCGAGCAGCGGGCGAGCCTGGGTCTTCAGGCGCTGCAGGTGGCGGTCGATGCCTTCAAAGGCCTCCGCGTCGATGACCGGGCCCAGGTCGGTCGCCAGATCGGCCGGGTCCCCGGCCACCAGCTCCTTCGCCGCGCCCTGGATCATGGCGATCACGCCATCGGCCACGGCCTCGTGCACGCACAGCAGGCGCAGCGCCGAACAACGCTGGCCCGCGCTGCGGAATGCGCTCTGCACCACGGCGTCGGCCACCTGCTCAGGCAGCGCCGTGCTGTCCACCAACATGGCGTTGATACCGCCGGTCTCAGCGATCAGGGGCACGATGGGCCCGTCCTTCGCAGCGAGCGCGCGCTGAATGAGCTTGGCCACCTGCGTCGACCCGGTGAACACCACGCCCGCCACGCCGGGCTGCGCCACCAGCGCGGCGCCCACGGTATCGCCCGGGCCGTGCAACAGTTGCAAAGCGTCGGCGGGCACGCCGGCTGCGTGCAGCAGCTTCACCGCTTCAAGCGCAATGGCAGGCGTCTGCTCGGCCGGTTTGGCCAGCACCGTGTTGCCCGTGACCAGCGCCGCCGCCACCTGCCCGGCGAAGATCGCCAGGGGGAAGTTCCAGGGGCTGATGCAGACCCAGGCGCCACGCCCTTCCAGGCGCAACGTGTTGCTCTCACCAGTGGGCCCCGGCAGTGTCTGCGGCGCCATCACGCGCTCGGCGTCGTTCGCGTAGTAGCGCAGGAAATCGATCGCCTCGCGCACCTCGGACACCGCGTCGTTCCAACCCTTGTGAGCTTCCTTCACCAGCAATGCGCACAAGCGCGGCATCTGCTGCTGCAGGGCATCGGCCGCGCGGCGCAGCGTGGCCGCGCGCTCGGCCAGCGGTGTGTGGTTCCAGCCGGCAAAGGCCCGCACCGCGGCATCGACAGCCGCCGGCGCGTCGGTGGCGCGTGCCTCGACCACCGGGGGCACCACCAGGGCCGCGTGCGCGGCCAACAGCGGCTCGCGGTGCGCAACCACCGCGAGGTCCAGCCCCTGGCTGTTGGGGCGCGCCGGTCCATACAGGTCGGGCGGCAAGGGCAGCATGGCCGCGATGGCGTCGGGTCGGGATTGCGCCAGCGGCGACAGCAGCAACTCGTCCATGCCCACCGATTCGTCGGCCAGCTGGTGCACAAACGACGAGTTCGCGCCGTTCTCCAGCAGCCGGCGCACCAGGTAAGCCAGCAGGTCGCGGTGCGCGCCAACGGGCGCATAGACGCGGCACGAGACAGCCGGGTTCTTCAGCACCTCGCGGTAGATACCCTCGCCCATGCCGTGCAGGCGTTGCAACTCGAAAGGCGTGCCCTGTTTCGTCGCCATCTGCAGGATGGCCGCGATGGTGCCCGCGTTGTGGGTGGCGAACTGCGGGTGAATCGCGTCGTGAGCAGCGAGCAAAGCCCGCGCGCAGGCCAGGTAGCTCACATCGGTGTGCGACTTCTGCGTGAACACCGGGTAGGCCGGCAGGCCCATCTCTTGCGCGCGCTTGATTTCGGCATCCCAGTACGCGCCCTTGACCAGGCGGCACATGAACTTCAGCCGGTGTTGCCGCGCCAGGCTCGCGACCTGCTCGATCAGCTCCACCGCCCGCGTCTGGTAGGCCTGCAGCGCCAGGCCGAACCCCTGCCACTGCGGGCAATGCTGTGCCACCCGCTTCGCCAGCGCCTCGAACACCTCCAGCGAGAGCTCGAGCCGATCCACCTCCTCCGCATCGATGGTGAGGTTGAGCTGGGCAGAGGCTGCCGCTTCGCACAGCGACCACACGCGTGGCACCAGCTCGCGCATCACGCGCTCATGCTGTGCATCCTCATAGCGGGGGTGCAGCGCGCTCAGCTTGATGGAGATGCCATCGTTCTGGCCCTGGTGCCGCGCCGGGTCGGCGTTGCGCGCGATGGCCGCGATGGCATTGCGGTAGCTCGCGAGGTAACGCAGGGCGTCTTCATCGGTGCGGGCGCCCTCGCCCAGCATGTCGAAACTGAAGCGCAGATTGGCCTGGCGCTTGCGCGCCGAGGCGGCCTCCTTCATGCCCTCTTCGATGGTCTGCCCCAGCACGAACTGGCGTCCCAGCAACTGCACAGCTCGCAGTGTGGCGGCCACCACGGTCTTGGCGCCCAGCTTGGCCATCAGGCCGGGCTCGCTGCCCGCGTGCGGCAGGAAGTGCTTGGACATCGCAATGGCCGTGGACGAGAGGCGCGCCAGCGTCGAGTCGGCCGCACCGTCGAATTCGGCCCGACCCAACTGGTCGGCCGTGAGTGCGATCGCGGTTTCGGCGTCGGGTACGCGCAGCAGGGCCTCGGCCAGCCGCATCAGCGCCAAGCCCTCGGCGCTGGAGATCGGGTACTCCTTGAGCAGGCTCTCCATGGCCCAGAACGGCGGCGGGTTCTCGCGCACCGCACGCACCCAGGGCGCGGCGTGGCTGGCGGCACCCGTCCAATCCAGAGCGCCTTGCAAGGCACTCAGGCGCTGGGCCAGGACGCCGGCTTCGGCGCGGTAGGGAAACGGCAGGCGGTCTTGGGCACGGGGCATGGCGACTCCAGGGAGCAAGCTGATTGGTGATTCACGCATCGTGCCGCCTAACTGGTAGTGTTTTTCACCAAATTTTTCGCCATCAACTGGATAATTCACCACCATGCCCGAATCCCAGGAACCCGACCGCATCGACCTGAAGATCCTGCAACTGCTGCAGACCGATGGCCGGCTCACCAACCTCAAGCTGGCCGAGGCGGTGGCCTTGTCGCCCACCGCTGTGCTCGCGCGCACCCAGCGCCTGCAGCGCGACGGCTACATCCTGGGCTACGAGGCGCGGCTGAACCCACTCAAGCTTGGGCGGGGGATGATGGTCTTCGTCGAGGTGCTGCTCGACCGCACCACCCCCAACGTGTTCAACGAGTTCAAGGCCGCCGTGCAGGTCCGCGACGAGATCATGGAATGCCACATGGTCGCGGGCGGCTTCGACTACCTGCTCAAGACCCGCATGGCCGACATGGCCGCCTACCGGGACTTCGCCGGCAGCGTGCTGTGGCAGCTACCCGGCGTGCGCGAGACGCGGACGTATGCGGTGATGGAAGAGGTGAAGAACAGCAGCCGGCTGCCCCTGTGATCCATTGACGTCGCCGTTGACACGCCAACCCAGCGCCGCAAAATGGTGGTCTCAGCCAATGGAGCCGCCATGCACCGAACCACCATCACGACCACCGCCCTGTTGCTGGGCTCCAGCTTCGTCGTCGCCATCGCCCAGGCCCAGAGCATCAAGCCCGGCCTGTGGGAGATGACCCAGAAGGTTGGCGGCAACGCCCAGATGGACCAGGCCATGGCGCAGATGCAGCAGCAGATGGCCAGCATGTCACCCGCGCAGCGCAAGCAGATGGAAGACATGCTGACCAGGCAGGGCATGGGCATGCCCACTCAAGGTGCAGGGGGCGGCATGACCATGAAGGTCTGCATCACGCCCGAGATGGCCGCGAAGCAGGACATGCCGATGCAAAGCGAGGGGGATTGCACCAGCACCGTCACCTCGCGCAGCGCCAGCGCGCTCAAGATGAATTTCGTCTGCAAGAAGCCGCCTTCCTCCGGCGAAGGCACCTACACCTTCAGCGGCGACAGCGCCTACACCATGAAGATGGTGATGAACACCACGCACCAAGGCAAACCGCAAACCGTGACCATGGACGGCCAGGGCAAGTGGCTGTCGGCCAACTGCGGAGCGGTCAAGCCGGCGAAGTGAGCTTGACGGGGCGGCCGCCGAACACGGCGCGCCCCACTCGCACCATGGTCGAGCCGGCGGCCACGGCCGCCTCGAGGTCGTCGCTCATGCCCATCGAGAGCGTGTCGAGTGCGAAGCCCGCGCCATTGAGCTCGTCGAACAGTTTCCTGGCCTGCAGGAACACCGCACGCTGCGCCTCAAAGGTGTCGGCCGGTTCGGGAATGCACATCAGGCCGCGCAGGCGCAGGTTGGGCAAAGCCGCCACCGCCTGAGCGAGATCGCGCAGTTCAGCGGGCGCTACACCCGCTTTCGTGAGTCCACCGTCCACGTTCACTTGCAGACACACCTGAAGCGGTGGCAACCCATCCGGGCGCTGCTCGCTCAGTCGTTCGGCAATCTTGATCCGGTCGATCGACTGCACCCAGTCGAAATGCGCGGCCACCAACCGGGTCTTGTTGCTTTGCAATGGTCCGATGCAGTGCCATTGTGTTGGCATCGGCGCAACAGCCGACTCGCGCAACGCGAGGATCTTCTCGACACCTTCCTGCACATAGTTTTCGCCAAAACACCGCTGGCCGGCGGCCTGCGCCTGACGAACGGCGTCGGGCCCGAAGGTCTTGGAAACCGCCAGCAAAACCACCGCATCTGCAGGGCGTCCGGCCTGTGAACAAGCACGCGAAATGCGCTCTTTCAGCCCTTGGAGATTGCGTTCAATGGTCGTCATAATCTGCCGTCATACCTCAACACCGCACGGGACCCCGGGATGGATATCACCCAACTGCTTGCCTTCAGCGTCAAGAACAAAGCATCCGATCTTCATCTCTCGGCCGGTCTGCCACCCATGATACGGGTGCATGGTGATGTGCGACGCATCAACGTCGAACCGCTGGACCACAAGCAGGTCCACAGCATGGTGTACGACATCATGAACGACAGCCAGCGCAAGCAGTACGAGGAGTTTCTCGAGTGCGACTTCTCGTTCGAGATCGAAGGCCTGGCCCGTTTCCGCGTCAACGCCTTCAACCACAACCGGGGTGCCGGCGCGGTGTTCCGCACCATCCCGAGCAAGATCCTCACACTGGAGCAGCTCAACGCGCCCAAGATCTTCGGCGACCTCGCCCTGCGCCCGCGCGGCCTGGTGCTGGTCACCGGCCCCACGGGTTCGGGCAAGTCCACCACGCTGGCGGGCATGGTCAACCACCTCAATGAAACCGAGTACGGCCACATCCTCACGGTGGAAGACCCGGTGGAATTCGTGCACGAGTCCAAGAAGTGCCTGGTCAACCAGCGCGAGGTGGGCCCGCACACGCTGAGTTTCTCGAATGCGCTTCGCTCGGCGCTGCGCGAGGATCCGGACGCGATTCTGGTGGGCGAAATGCGCGACCTCGAAACCATCCGCCTGGCCATGACCGCCGCAGAGACCGGCCACCTGGTGTTCGGCACGCTGCACACCTCCAGCGCGGCTAAGACCATCGACCGCATCATCGACGTGTTCCCGGCCGAAGAAAAAGACATGGTGCGCGCCATGCTGTCCGAATCGCTGGTGGCCGTGATTTCGCAGACGCTGTGCAAGACCAAGGACGGCTCGGGCCGCGTCGCCGCGCACGAGATCATGCTGGGCACCAGTGCCATCCGCAACCTGATCCGCGAAGCCAAGGTGGCGCAGATGTACTCGGCCATCCAGACCGGCAACAGCGTGGGCATGCAGACGCTGGACCAGAACCTCTCTGAGCTGGTCAAGCGCAACGTCATCAGCCCGGCGGAAGCGCGCGGCAAGGCGAAGATTCCCGAGAACTTCCCGGGCTGAGATGACGATCCCCACGCTCTACCGCTGCGCGGATCGCTGCCCCCAAATGGGGCTGGCCTTGCGGGGGGCGGCCCTGCGAGGCGGCCGTCGAAGCTGATCAAAGGACACACTCATGGAACGCGACCAGGCATCCAAATTCATCAACGACCTGCTGCGCCTCATGCTCAGCCGTTCGGGCAGCGACCTGTTCCTCACCGCCGATTTCCCGCCGGCGATCAAGGTCGATGGCTCGGTGGTCAAGGTGTCGCCGCAGCCGCTGAATGCCTCGCACACGCTGGCGCTGGCGCGCGCCATCATGAACGACAAGCAGGCCGCCGAGTTCGAGCGCACCAAGGAATGCAACTTCGCGATTTCGCCGCCAGCCATCGGTCGTTTTCGCGTGAGCGCGTTCATTCAGCAGGGCAAGGTCGGCATGGTGCTGCGCACGATTCCCGCCGTGCTGCCCACCATCGACAAGCTGGGCCTGCCCCAGGTGCTCAAGGACGTGGTGCTGTCCAAGCGCGGTCTGTGCATCCTGGTCGGCGCGACCGGTTCGGGCAAGTCCACTTCGCTCGCGGCCATGGTGGACTGGCGCAACGAGCACACGCACGGCCACATCATCACCATCGAGGACCCGGTGGAGTTCGTGCACCCGCACAAGAACTGCGTGGTGACCCAGCGTGAAGTGGGCCTGGACACCGACAGTTGGGAAGCCGCACTGAAGAACACGCTGCGTCAGGCACCCGACGTGATCCTGATGGGCGAAATCCGCGACCGCGAGACCATGGAGCACGCCATCCAGTTCTCTGAAACCGGTCACCTGTGCCTGGCCACACTGCACGCGAACAGTGCCAACCAGGCGCTGGACCGCATCATCAACTTCTTCCCCGAAGAGCGCCGCGCCCAGCTGCTGATGGACCTGTCGCTGAACCTGCGTGCGCTGATCTCGCAGCGTCTGGTGCCGCGCCAGGACAACAAGGGCCGCCACGCGGCGGTGGAGATCATGCTGAACTCACCGCTGATCTCTGACCTGATCTTCAAGGGCGATGTCGCCGAGATCAAGGAGATCATGAAGAAAAGCACGCAGATGGGCATGCAGACCTTCGACCAGGCGCTGTTCAACGCCTTCGAGGCCAACCTCATCACACTTGAAGACGCGTTGCGCAACGCCGACTCGCTCAACGACCTGCGCCTGCAGATCAAGCTCAACAGCCAGCGCGCCAAGTCGCTCGACCTGGCGGCGGGCACCGAGCACCTCACCATAGTTTGACCCACCCCCGCGCCGCGCTGGCGCGCGTCACCCCCTCAAGGGGACAATGTCTGCGGCCCGGCAAAGCCGGTTCCGCGACATTTCTTGTATTGGAAGCCTCTTCACATGACCAGCATCGCTGAACGCACCTACGAATCCACCCCTGCGCGCAAGGTCGCCTTCATTGGCCTGGGCGTCATGGGGTATCCCATGGCGGGGCACCTGGCGCGCGCCGGCCATTCGGTAACGGTCTACAACCGCTCCAGCGCCAAGGCTGCCGCCTGGGTGGCCGAATTCGGGGGCGCGCACAAGCCCACGCCGCGGGAAGCGGCCCAGGGCGCCGACATCGTGTTTGCCTGCGTGGGCAACGACGACGACCTGCGCTCCATCACCCTTGGAGCCGATGGTGCTTTCGCGGGCATGTCACCCGGCACGGTGTTCGTGGACCACACCACCGCATCGGCTGACGTGGCGCGCGAGCTGCATGGCGCGGGCAAGGTGTTGGGCATTGCCTTCGTGGACGCTCCCGTCTCCGGTGGACAGGCGGGCGCGCAAAACGGCGCCCTCACAGTGATGTGCGGCGGCGAAGCTGCCGCGTTCGATTCGGTCAGGCCCGCGGCCATGGCGTTCTCGCGCGCCTTCACCCGCATGGGCGAGAGCGGCGCCGGCCAGCTCACCAAAATGGTCAACCAGATCTGCATCGCAGGCCTGGTACAAGGCCTGTCGGAAGCGATCGCTTTCGGCCAGAAGGCCGGGCTGGACATGGGCCAGGTGCTGGATGTGATCGGCAAGGGCGCCGCCCAAAGCTGGCAAATGGACAACCGGGGCAAGACCATGGTGGCCGACAAGTTCGACTTCGGTTTTGCCGTGGACTGGATGCGCAAGGACCTGGGCCTGGTGCTCGATGAAGCCAAGCGCAACGGCGCGCGCCTGCCAGTGACTGCCCTGGTGGACCAGTTCTACGCCGATGTGCAGGCCATGGGTGGCCAGCGCTTTGACACGTCGAGCCTGATCAAACGCTTGAAGTAGTTCCCCCCGCGCCGCCTCCGGCGTCACCCGCTCAGGGGACAACACGTGCGGCCCGGCGAAGCCGGTTCCGCCGTGTTCTGGGCAAAATACCCGTGCTCGCCGCGTTACTTCGCGGGGTTGGTGGGTGCCGGTTGCTGCTTGGCGGCACCGATGCTGGCGAGTTCTTGCTCGGAGATGATCTCGAACACGCGCACCACGCGGGACACGCTCTGCGTGTTGCGCGCGATGTCGGTGGCGCGGTCGGCTTCGCGCTGCGTCACGCGCCCCATTAGGTACACCGTGCCGCGCTCGGTCACCACCTTGAAGGCGCTGGCCGAAAGGTCTTTGGCGTCCACCAGCGAGGCCTTCACCCGGCCGGTGATCAGCGTGTCGCTCGCGCGCTCCTTGAGCGACGGGCTGTTGGTCACGCCCAGTTCGTTGATGACCTCGCGCACGTTTTCCACGCCAGACACGATTTGCGTGATCTTGGTCTTGACCGCCTCGCTGGAGGCCTCCCCGGTGAGCAGCACGCGGCGGTTGTAGCTGGAAATGGCGTAGCGCGCGTGAGCATCACCCAGCTCATCCTTCAGGCGGTTGGACGCCCGCAGTTCAATGCCCTGGTCGTCGAGTTGTGCGCCCGAGGTGCGGCGATCGACCGCCACCAGCGCGGTCACGGCGGCGCCCCCCACCACCAGAGGCGCACAGGCGCTCAGCGTGGCGCCCAGGGCGACCACGGCGAGCGCGGCGGCGGCGATGCGGTGAAAGGAAGGGGTCTTCGTCTGGCTCATGAGGAACTCTCCATAGAGGTGTTGGACTCGTCGGGCAGGCCCAGCAATTGGGCATCCACGCCGTCGCAAATGCAGTGCAGCACGAGGTGATGCACTTCGAGGATCCGGGCCGGCAGCTCGTGCGGCACGCACAGGTGCACGTCGGTGTCGCGCAGCTGCATCGATAGCCGGCCACCTCGCGCGCCTGTGAGCGCCACCACGACCATCTCGCGCTCGTGAGCGGCTTCCACCGCCGCCAGCACGTTGGCCGAATTGCCGCTGGTGGACAGCGCCAGCAGCACATCGCCCGCCTGGCCGAGCGCTCGCACCTGGCGGGCGAACACCGCGCGGGCATCAAAATCGTTGGCGATGCCAGTGAGCACCGCCGCGTCAGAAGACAGCGAAAACGCCGCCAGCTCGGGCCGTTCGCGTTCGTAGCGCCCCATGAAACTCGCCGCGAAATGCTGCGCGGCTGCGGCCGAGGCGCCATTGCCGCAGGCGAGCACCTTGCCGCCGCCGGTGACGCTGGCCAACACCGCCGAGATGGCGGATTCGACCATGGGAGCCAGGGCCTGTGCGCACTGGTACTTCAGGTCGGCGCTGTCGATGAACTGTTGCTGGATGCGTTGCAGAAGCATGGCGCGATCATAGCGGTGAGGGGTGTATCAAAATGCTCAGAATGCCACGGAGGCATCGAAGGCGGCCCGCAGCCACTCGATGCGCACGGGCGAGGGCGCGTCGAACGCGCCCTCAATCAGCACCACATCGAAGCGGCATGCAGGCTCTGAGCCCAGCCGCAGCAAAAAGTGCCGCGCCGCGAACACGATGCGCCGTTGCTTCACCCCGGTGACGCTCGCGCCCGCACCGCCCTGGCGCTGACTGGCTCGCTGGCGCACCTCGATGAAGACCAGCGTGCCATCGGGCTCGCGCATAATCAAATCGACTTCGCCACCGCCCCGGCCAGGGGTCCGGAAGTTGCGCTGCACCAGCGCCAGCCCGTGGCGCCGCAGGTGCACCAGGGCCGCGTCCTCTGCGGCGTCGCCCCGGTCCTTGGAGGTCTGTTTTGGCGCACCACCACCCTCGGTGAGCGCTCCCTGTTTTCTGGATGTCCACATTGTCTGCAAGCACTCCATCCCTGTTGGCCGCCGCCCGTGATGCGGCGGGGCACCAGCATTATCCGCAGGGCGCGCTCTACATGGTCGCCACGCCGATCGGCAACCTGGCCGACATCGGGCTGCGCGCACTGCAGGTGCTTTCGCTCGTGGACACCGTGGCTTGCGAGGACACGCGCCACACCGCCGCGCTGCTGCAGGGCTACGGCCTGCACAAGCCCCTGTTGGCGCTGCATGAGCACAACGAGGCAGAGGCCGCGCAGACCGTGGTGCAGCGCCTGCAGGAAGGCCAGCGCATCGCCTATGTGAGCGACGCCGGCACGCCGGGGGTGAGCGATCCGGGCGCGCGCCTGGTGGCGGCCGTGGCCGCCGCCGGCCTCCGGTGCCTGCCGATCCCGGGCGCCAGCAGCATCACCGCGCTGCTCAGCGTGACCGGGCACAGTGGTTGGGACGGGCGCTTCGTGTTCGCCGGGTTCCTCTCGCCCAAGGCAGCCGAGCGCCAGCGCGAAGTGCTGCAGATCGGTGCCGATGCCCGCGCCTGCGTGCTGCTGGAAGCGCCGCACCGCATCGAGGCCCTGGCCAAGGATCTCGCCACGCTGGGCCAACGCACCCTCACCGTGGGACGCGAGCTGACCAAACAGTTCGAGGAAATCGCGCCCATGCCAGCCCAGGCCTTGCCCGGCTGGCTGCAGGCTGGCGCACACCGCACGCGCGGCGAGTTCGTGTTGATGGTGCACCCGCTGGTGGCCGAAGCGGCCGAGCCCGGGGCAGTGGATGCGGCGGCGCTGCGCACGCTGGACCTATTGCTGGCCGAGCTGCCACTGAAAACGGCGGTGCGCCTGTGCGCGGAGATCACCGGCCAGCCGCGCAATGCACTCTACGACGCTGCGCTGGCGCGGCGCCAGGCGAGCGACGCGGAAGACTGAAACCCGTTAGCGCAGAACACGGGCCATGGTGTCGGGGCCGGAGCGCGAACCGGGCTCACGCGTCGGAGCCGGAGCTTCGGGCACCTCCGTGGCCTCGACATCGACCACATCGCCCATGGGCCGGCGCACGCCACCCGCCCCACCCGGCCACACACCCTGCGTGTAGCGCTGGGAGGTCTGGCGAAAGCGGCTGAACACCACCGCCGGGGCCGGCTTGCGGCCCGTCACCAGCGACCAGAGCGAGACGCCGACCACCACCACCAGGGACGCCAGCAGCAGGCTGAGCACGAAGACCAGGGCGGCCAGGGCCAGCGCCAGCCGGATCACGCCGCGCAGCACGCGGCCGAAGAAATCGAAGAGTCCGTTCATGGATGAGAGAGCCTCCTGGCCCCAAGGGAGTTCCTGAACTGGCGCGAACACCAGGCGTGCCACCCGGCATGGGGCAAACAGCGGGCAGATGGGGGCATTCTGGCCGTTTGCAAGCCACCTCGCGGTATGCTTCCGCGTGTGAAACCGATCTACCAGTACTTCTTCCGCGGCCTGATCACCTTCCTGCCGGTGGCGCTCACGGTCTACGTGCTGTACCTGTTCATCGTCTGGGTGGAGACCATCGCCATGTGGGCGATCCGACCACTGGTCGGCGACTTTTACCTGCCCGGCCTGGGCATCGTCATCGGCGCGGCCATGATCTTCGGCCTGGGTTTCCTGATCTCCCAGCCCGTGACGGCCCGCATGCTCTCCTGGGTGGAGCTCCCCTTCACCAACCTGCCGGTCGTCAAGAGCATCTATTCGTCGCTCAAGAGTTTTGCCGACTACTTCGCGCCCAACAAGAAGGACGCGCAGCAGCAGGTGGTGATGCTGAAGATGCCGGACAACGAAATGACCATCGTCGGCCTCGTGACGCGCCAGAACATGGCCGGCCTGCCGCCAGGGCTGGCCGAGCTGGACCACGTGGCGGTCTACCTGCCCATGGGCTACATGATCGGCGGCTACACCGTGTTCGTGCCGCGCAGCTGGACCACGCCGATCGACATGTCGGTCGAAGAGGCGATGCGCGCCTCGCTCCTCGCCTGGATGGCCTCGGCCAGCCGCAACCCCAGCTGAAGGAACTTGCGCCCGGGTGGCGTTTCCAACCAGACTGCATTCGCCTGGAGAACGTCATGCCCACCCTTCCCCGCCGCCGCCTCCTCCTTGCCAGCGCTGCCGCGGTCGCCGCGCCAGCCTGGCTTTCGCCGGCGCTCGCTCAGTCCAGGGCCCTGCGGGCGACGCCAAGCCAGACCGAAGGCCCGTTCTACCCGGTCACGTTGCCGACCGACTCCGACGCCGACCTGTTGAAGAACGGCAAAGCGGTGTACAGCAAGGGCCAGCCGACCTGGCTCGATGGCACGGTGACCGATCTCGCTGGCGTGCCCGTGGCAGGCGCGGTGGTGGAAATCTGGCAATGCGACCACGAGGGCCATTACCACCACCCGGGTGACGGCGGCAAGGCCGATCCGGCGTTCCAGGGCTTCGGCAAGGTCACCGTGGGCCGCGACGGGCGTTACCGCTTCCGCACCTTGAAGCCCGTGCCCTACACCGGCCGCACG
>Ga0247738_10000179_pt1 | contig 27427 bp, 21 predicted proteins | sample UWRJL013104B2_FD_180936 | JGI IMG/M metagenome (GOLD analysis project Ga0247738, IMG submission 180936) | Plant litter microbial communities from Arlington Agricultural Research Station in Wisconsin, United States - UWRJ-L013-104B-2 | ecosystem: Environmental > Terrestrial > Plant litter >...
ATGGTAAAAAAAAATAAAGCTTAATTTTTAAAAAAAATCCGTTACGCTCTCACTAAATAATCAAAGATATTATTTGATATATTATTTCAGTTTTGCTTTCTTTTGTTTGGCTAATTGTTTCTTTGTTTCAATTGCTTTCTCCAATCGGTTTTTAAAACGGAAAAGTTTTGGTAAACCTTCCAAACGATCTTCAAGCGTGATTTCTTCAAAAACAACAATTGCTTTTTCTAAAACCCGAATTTCGTTGTCGATATCGTTTTGGTTTTTGTAGATCGTAGCCAATCTATCGTAAGGATGATTTCCTTTAAAGCTTTCCGCGACATTTTCTTCATATACTTCAATTGCTTTTTCAAAATTTCCTTTCTTCTCGAACTCAGCGCCTTTTAGGTTGCGTTCGTTTTGCAAATTTTCATTGATTTCCATAAGTAAGAGTTTGATTTGGGGTTAAACTTCTTCTGATTTTTTCCCAAAATCTTTTGGGAAAATTAAAAAACGGGAAAGAATCAATCCCGGAATTGTCGCCAACAGAACCCAGATAAAAAAGTGCTGATAGCCTAAATATTGTTGTATATAACCGCTTAACATTCCCGGTATCATCATTCCTAAAGCCATAAATCCGGTTGCAAGAGCATAATGTGCTGTTTTTGATTCTCCTTCGGCAACATGTATTAAAAACATCATAAAACCTGTAAATCCAAAACCGTAACCAAATTGTTCTAAAATAACAACGGCGTAAATATAATAAATAGAAGAAGGGTGGAAAAATGCCAGCAAAATAAATCCGATAATAGGAAGATGCATTGCTAAAAACATAGGAAACATCCATTTGGTAAGTCCTTGTTTGGAAATAGCAATTCCGCCCAGAATTCCGCCCAGAGTTAAAGCGCCAACACCAAAAGTTCCGTAAATTATTCCAACAGCTTCAGTGTCTAAAGCCATTCCGCCAAGATTTTTTGCATCTAATAAAAATGGACTTAGCATTTTAAGCAATTGCGATTCTCCTAAACGAAACAATAAAATAAACGCCAATACCAATCCGATTTGTTTTTTCTTAAAGAAACTTACAAAGATAGTGGCGAAGTTTTGGTGATGTACTTCTTTATTATTTTCAACCGCATTGAGTTCATTTCTTGGTGTAAAAATAAAATTATAAACGGTAATAACAGTCATTAATAAACCAACGGCAATCATCGTATACGACCACGCTTTTGTATTGTCTCCGTATTTATGTTCTAAATATCCGGCAAACAAAACGATTAATCCGTTTCCGGCTAAAAGTGAAAGTCGGTAAAAAGTACTTCTGATTCCCAGGAAAAAAGATTGCTGTTCTTTGGGTAAAACCAATAAATAAAAGCCGTCGCTGGCAATATCATTAGAGGCTGATGCAAAAGCGGCAACCCAAAATATCGCCAAAGTCATAATGAAAAATCCATTGGATGGTACCGTAAAACCAACTAATAAAAATGCAATCGAAATAAGCAATTGCATCGATAAGAACCATTTTCTTTTGGTTCCGTTTAGTTCAATAAACGGACTCCAAAGTGGTTTTATAACCCACGGAAGATATAATAAACTGGTATAAACCCCAATGTCTTCGTTAGAGATTCCGAGATTTTTGTACATGATAACCGAAACGGAAATGATAACGGCGTAAGGCAATCCAGACGCAAAATTTAAAAGCGGAATCCAAAACCACGGAGATTTATCTGTTTTCATTCGGTTGTGCAGGTGTATAGATTTTAAATGTCTTTTTTGTGTCGATAGTAGTTGGGGTACTTTCGTTCGCAAAATAATCAATAAAAGTTACAGCGCAAGCTTTATACTGATTCATTTTTTCTGCCGGGATAGAAAATGAGATCGTACCGTCGATTTCATGCACCATAATTTTGTCAATAATTTGCGTTGCATCATTGGTATTGATTCTCGAAATATGATCTGCACCGTAAACCACCATATAACGAACTTTCGTATTTAACGGCGATTTGATGTTGAAATAATATTTAAGACTGTCTTTTGAAAATTCATTTACCGTTGGAATATCAATTACAATTCGCTTTAAATTAGGAACTGCCGGCGGAAGCGCAGGATATTTATATTGATTTTCTTCTAAAAGACGAACGATATCGAAGTTTTTGGTCATGAACCATTTTGAACTGAAATAAGCGCTTCCGCCCACTTTTTTGAAACTTCTGGCGTAATCGATCTGCGTTGGAATTTCGCTTACATAATTCCAGCTTTTGTCGCCATCGCCTCTAATTTTGTATGAAGCGTGACCAATATAAAGAGCCGTATTATTCGAATTTTCAGACCACCATTTTACGAGTTTTGAGTAAGAAGCGCGCGGATTATTCATGCTCCAATACAATTGCGGCATAATATAATCGATCCATTTTTGGTCCATCCATAAAATTGGATCTGCGTATAAATCATCGTAATTGGAAGTCGATTGCGTCTCAGAACCTTTTGGATCCATCGATTTATTTCGCCAAACCCCAAACGGACTAATTCCGAATTGAACCCACGGTTTACTCGCTTTTATAGTCGTAGAAATCGTGTGTACAAAATTGCTCACATTCGCACGACGCCAGTCGGCAAGAGTTAAACCAGAACCGTATTTTCTGAAAGAAGCCGTATCGTTAAATACTTTTCCGGGAACGGCGTATGGGTAAAAATAATCATCAAAATGAATCGCGTCGATATCGTATTTATCAACCACTTCTTTTACAACTTTGGTTAAATGCGCCTGAACTTCAGGCAATGCCGGATCGTAATATAATTTTCCGCCATATTCGATCATCCATTCCGGATGTTTGAAAATGTCGTGCGTTGGACTTAAAAGACCTTTGTTTAAATCGAAAGTCGCACGATACGGATTCATCCACGCATGAAATTCAAAACCTCTCGAATGCGCCTGCTCAATCATCCACGCCAATGCATCGTAATACGGAGCCGGAGCCTGACCTTCTTTCCCTGTTAAAAAACGTGACCAGGGTGCCAGTTCTGAAGGATAAAAAGCATCACCAACACTACGAATCTGAACGATTACAGCGTTGTAATTTAGTTTTTTGTAAGCATCTAAAATCTCAATAAAATCAGCTTTTTCTTTTTCTACGTTGTCAACGGCAGTTTTTGGCCAGTCGATGTTGACAACCGTTGCAATCCAGACACCTCTAAATTCATTTTTGGGATGCGCCACTTTATCCTGCGAATTGGCATTCCATACAAGGGTTAATAAAAATAGGAGAGAGTATATTAGGTGCTGATTTTTATGCATTTCAATCTTTTTTAAACAGAAATCAAAAATAGTTTTTTTAGCTGACTATAATAAATAATTAAGAAATTATAATTTGTATGCTAATTATTTGATTTTCATGTGTTTGTTTTTGAATAAATTTACGATAAATATTAATTAGATATTGTGTGTTGTTTTTTTTGCCACGAAGGCATTAAGCCACAAAGTTTTTTTGCCACGAATTTCACGAATTAGCTCGATTTTTTTTATCACGAAGATCCTGAACTACAATTTTTTTACCACAAATTACACAAATTTTTGATTATGTTTTTTCTAAACAAAATCTGCTTAAATCTTTTTAAATCTGCGTGAAACAAAATCATTTTAATCTCATAATCTGTGGCAAAAAAACTTTGTGCCTTAGTGCCTTCGTGGCAAACCATTTAATCAGGAAAAGAAATTTTGCCCATCGTAACGGAAGGAATTCCTTTTTTTGTTCCAAAATTAAAATCGCCGCCCGCAACCGTTTCATTGGCTAAAAGCGCAAATAAAACCGCTTCTTTCGCATCGCTTAAAATACCTAAATCGTCGCTTTTATAAAATTCGCAAGGCAATAATTCCTTCAGCCATTTTACCAATAACGGATTGTTTGCACCGCCTCCCGACATATAAATCTTGAAATTTTCAAGTTCATACGAAGTGTTTTTTGCTGCAAACTGAATCGCTTCGGCAATTGTTTCTGCGCTCAGTCTTGTTAAAGTGGCAAGCAAATCTGGTGCCGAAATATTTTGAAGGTTTGTTTTTACCAATGCATTTTCGACAAAACCTTTATTGAATAATTCCTGACCAATTGTTTTTGGGAAACTTTTCGTGAAGAAAGCATTGCTTTTTAATTCCGTCAAAAGAGTTTGATTTACCGTTCCCGTCTGGGCGATTTCGGCATCTTTATCGTAACTTTTTTCGCGGAAATAGTGTTTGGTAAAAATATCGATTAACGTATTTGCGGTTCCGGTATCGGTTACAAAAACTTCCTCGGCGTTTTGAGAAGCAGGTAAATACGTAAAATTCGCAATTCCGCCCATGTTGAGCATTATGCGGTTTTCGCCTTTTTTGCTAAACAATAAATAATCGCCATAAACGGCCAAAGGCGCACCTTCGCCACCCGCAGCAACATGTTTTTGCCTGAAATCAGACAAAGTGATAATTCCGGTTTTTACTGCAATATGATCGCCGTCGCCAATTTGCAAAGTAGCATTGGGAAATTTTTCCTGCTGATGCAAAAACTTCGGAGCGTGTAAAACCGTTTGTCCGTGCGAGGCAATTAAGTCGACTTCGTGCGCGGGAATATTCCATTTTTCGAGAGAATCGTTGACCATTCCCGCATGCAAAATCCCGATCCATTCGTTTAATAAAGCCAAATGCTGAAAATCGATGGTTTTTTGTGCAAACACTTTACGTATTTCGGTTTTAATATCTTCAGAATAATCGATGGTTTCGAATTCCAGAATTTTTACAACTGTATTTTCGCCCGCACCAGAAACCGCACAAAGCGCGATATCAAGTCCGTCGAGCGAAGTTCCGGACATTAAACCTATTATTTTTCGGGTGTGTTTTTGAGCAATTTCATGCAGCGCACTTATATTTTTATTCATTAAAATGAAGTTTTAGAAAAGCAGTTTTATTTGATAACGCTAAAATCAGATTTATTTGCATATAAATATAGTGAAAAAGGAATTTTTTATTTCTAAAATTCACTAATTCGGAAAAAGTAACTCAATTCTAAAAAGGCTAAAAATGCAGAAAAAGTTTTATAATTAATTGGTTAAGTTTGTTCCGAATTCCTCAAAATTGTTTTGTTGAATTTGAATCATCAATCAAACATTTAATCTTAAAAAACTATGAAAACATTTTTTTATTCTGTAGCCCTATTTATGCTGTCTTTTTGCATAAAGGCGCAGGAAAATAGTCCTTTTACAACAGGATTTGAAGAAACCATCTCTTCAAAAATATTAGGACAGCAACGCAAAGTCTGGATCCATATTCCGAATAGTAACGGAGGAAATAAAATTAAAGACAGAGGTAATTATCCTGTCATTTATTTGTTAGACGGAAGCGAAAATTTCAATACCGTTGTGAGCATTACAGAACACATGGCAGAATCGAATCTTTGCCCGCCAATGATTGTGGTTGGAATCCTGCACCAAAACAGATTGGTTGATTTAACAACGGGTACAGACAAAGAATTGCCAGATGTAGTGGGCGGCGGCGAGAAATTTATGTCCTATGTCGAGAAAGAATTGATTCCGTATATCGATGCCAATTATCCGACAACATCGTATAAAACTTTTATTGGTCATTCGCTTGGAGGTTTGACGGTTATGAATACTTTTTTGCATAATCCGAAATTGTTTAATTCGTATGTTTCTCTTGATGCTTCGTTGTGGTGGAACAATCAGAAAGTGGTGAAAGAGGCCAAAACGATTTTGCCAACTCAAAATTATAAAGGAAAAACATTGTATATGGCAATGGCAAACCGTTTAGAAAGAGGCGCAGATACTTTAAGCGTTCAAAAAGATACAAGCGGAACTACGGGACTTATTCGCAGTAATTTAGCATTTATTAAAGAGTTGTCTAAAAACAAAAAGAACCAATTGCGTTACAAATACAAATTCTATGAAGATGACAATCATCCTTCGGTACGTTTGATTGGAGAATATGACGCGCTTCGCTTTATTTTTGAATTCTACAAACTTAAAATTTACGACAGCGAATTAAAAAATCCTGATTTTAAATTAGATTCTTTATTGGTAGCGCATTACAAAAATGTTTCTGAAAATATGGGTTATATCGTAAAACCTGGAGAAAGCCAGATTAACAATTTAGGTTACCAAATGATGGGCGCCAAACAATTAGCGAAAGCCGAAACCTTATTTAAACTCAACACCACAAACTATCCTGAAAGTGCCAATTGTTATGATTCTCTCGGCGATTTGTATCTTGAAAAAGGCGATAAAGCAAAAGCAATTGAAACTTTCAAAAAAGCGTTAACGCTACAAGCAATCCCCGAAACGAAAGAAAAATTAGAGAAGTTGTTGAAGGAGAAGAAGTAGATTTTTATTGAAAATATATTGGGAAAGCTCGACCGTTTTGGTTGGGCTTTTTTTTGTGGACAAAAGAATATTTTTAGAATAAGATTGCTTCTAGATTGTTTGTATTTTTAAAACTTAATGTAGTTATATCAATTAAGAATAATGAAAATTAAAACTTACATTAGCTAATTAAATGATTTTAAAACTCTTTTAGATGATGAAAATAAGAATCCTAATTTATTTGTTGTTAATTAATATCAATTTTTGTTTCTCCAAAGAAAATACTAATGTTTTAGATACCCACAAAATACTAAGTTCTAAAAAAAGTAATTTAGTTCTTAAAGATTCTTTGATAATAAATAAAAAAGAACCAATAGTTATAAAACTAGAAAGCTCACAAAATTCAGATAATTTTAAATATATCTTTCCCATTATAACATTGCTTTTAGGTATTAGTCTGAATAAATTTTTTGAGCATAGAAATAAAAGAAGAAATACTAAAAAAACTGGGAAAAGATGGTTAGCGGAATTAAGAATATTAAATGAACCACTTGAAAAACATATTATAGATATTGATAAATATTTGGAAGTTCAAAATAAGGGATTTTTTGCAATTCATAGTCCTACAGTATTTACAACTTTAGATTGCGAAGTTTTTAATTCGCTTGATAAAACTGAACTGGTTGAATATTTGGAATATTTTAAAAAAAATAAATATGAAGTTGCTATTAAACATTCAAACAAAATAAATGGTTTTATTTCGGTTTTAAAAAATCATAATGAAAACTATAAAAACCACTTTGATTTATTTAAGAATAACATTAATTCGTTTATAGATAGTTTATCAAAAAATTTAATGATTCTGCAAAGAGAGTTTGTGAATTATGGAATTGAATTAGAAAAAGAATTGCAAGAAGATCCTATTGGTAATCAGAGATATAAGCCAATAAGCGATTTGTTTGAATCGGAAATATTGCCTTATTTGCAAGATGGAAAATATGATATTTTTAAATTAGAAAACAGCTTTTTTATGCCATTAATTAGAATATTTAGTAATCTAAGGTTAGATCCAAAAACTCAGAAAATGATGGAATTTTCAAAAAATTGTGTTAATGATATAAAAGGAATTAAAATGGAGCAATATTATCTGACAGTGAATTATAATACATTGAAGGAAAGATATAATGCAAGTAAAGAGGAATTACCAAATATTATAAAATTGCTTGAATAACGTCCCGTTGTTTGAATCTTTAAATATCAAAAAATACTTATTATAATTAGCAAAAATGTGATTTTTTATTCAATAAAAAGTAATTAATATAATGTTGAAATTTATAGAGGTATTAAATGATTGACGTCTAATTACATAATATGTTCAAAGAAAATAAATATTACGGAGAAGTCTGGTTTGTCAATAACGAAGAAGTTAGATGTTTTTGTGTACTTACATTTATAGATGGAAAGGTTTCATTGGAAACAAATTTATCATCTAAATTATCTGTATATAAACACCAAATAATATTAGGTGCTTTTACAGGCTTAGGTTATATCACATTTATTGATTGTAAAATTAAGTTTAGTCAAAGTGGTATAACAGAGGCTCGAATATATCAACCTAAATATTGTTTTATTTCAGCTAAGCACTTTGTAGAGATAGAAAACCTTAAGTTTAAAAAATTCAAAATTGGAAATGAAGCTATTGTTGATTGGACATATAAAACTAATTGGTATGACTTTTCACAAGACAAATTAATTAAACAAGATGATATATCTGATAACTTTAGGATAGAAGAGTTAGGCCTGTCTATTGAAATAAAACAGTCACCAAGTTATACTTCGGGGCATAAGGAATTTGTTTTTAAAAATAATGGCTATTTAACATTTGAATCTGACCAAGAAATTTCTCTTTTAACTGCGTTTGATTATTATAACACGTTTCAAAAGCTTTTACAATTTATTTCAACGAAAACAAAACAGTTTACTTTTTTTTGGTTTCAATGTTTGAATTGTGGAGAATTAATAAATTTATATTATCAAGAAGACAGGTATGAAAAATCAGGGTCCAATTATATTCATTTGTTTTATGATGAATTATCTAATGATCTTCCCATTTTAATTCAACAAGCTTATACATCAGAAAATTTTAAATTTTGTTTAGAAAAACTAATGGAAAATTTATTAGGATCAAAGTTGAGTCATAGTAGGAGATTTATAAATGCAATCGCAACTTTCGAAGCATATAATAAATTATTTGTTCTTCATAAAAATAATAAATTAGCTGATTATCTTAAATGCAATAAAGAAAATATTCTTGTAATCAGTAGAATGAATGAAAGTGATTTTGATGGCTTTATATCGAAAGTTATACGCTCGAGGGATTATCACGTACATAGTAATATAAAGAATAAGAATATTTATAATGATTTTGAACTACTTTATATTGGTTTTCTTTTGGATTTTACCGTTGGTTTAGGTTTATTACAGCAAATAAATATTTCAAAAAAAATACAGGATAAAGTTATTATGCAAGGCGAATCTGTATTTGTAGATTTGCAATTTTCTAATAAGATTTTAAATCAAGATCCCCTATTTGAAGTCTTCTAGAAACCACAAATATTATTATAAGTTAGACTGTTCGAAGTCTTGAAGTCTTGAAATTTTGAATTCGTTCCAATATTTCGATCTGTTTTTATCTGTTTAATTATAGTTAATCTTATGAAGTTGGAAGAATACGTAGAGCACATATTATATGTTTTTATAGAATAATTAATTTTTATCAAGTTTATTAAAATAAACTTCTGTACAAAAAAACATATATTTGTAAAAAATAAATAAGCCGATAAACAATTGTCTATCGACTTATTTAACCTGCTGGAACAGGATTTAAAGTAATTTTTGGCTTGTTTAGTAAAAGCTAATGATGCAGTCACTAATTCAACTTTCAACCGTTATAAAATTTGACGGTCTAAATTACGATTAAAGTCATTGGCTAATGAGACCAAATTCTTTTAATTTAATTTATAAAGCACTCAACTTGGGTGCTTTTTATTTTAACAAAGATAAGGGCAAATGTATGTTTGTTTTTAATAAGTTATTACAATTAATTGTTTATAACTCATCTATTTTTGTTAATAACCTGAAAAAAGTTCGATATAAGTGGTGAGACACAATTTGTTTTTTTCAGTAATAATTAGCCTTTCATGTTTTTTTTAAACTTAAAAAGCTCTTGGTTATAATGTTTTTCCAATTTTGCAAGACAAAATTTGAATTTGTTAATATGTTATTATTGAGATGATATTTTTGTTTCCAGATTTGTTTTATAATTATAAAATACTTATATGTAGTTTTTAAAATTAATTCAAAAAAAATAGGATAAAATTCAAGTTATAACTGCTACACTGTCTAAATTCTTTTGACTTACCGTTTCAATAATAAACAAAGAAATCAAACAAAAAACCTCGATCTTCAAAAATCGAGGTTTTTCCATTTATTATAATCTAATAAAACCTTATTCCAAGCTCAAATAAGGATTTAAAACTTCGGCTAATTCATTTAGCCAAAAAAAGCCGTCTTCTAAATTGATCAATTCGTTTTGAAGAGTTGGGTCTTGACGTAGAATTCCTAAGCTAATTACATAATTTAGTTTCCTTATTGCTCTGGACATTTCTTCGGGCTCTATAGTGTCGTTAAAAAAATCGGTTAGCCTTTTTTCGGCTTCTTTTGAAAGGGTGTTGGTACTCATAATCTTTGTGTTTAGGAAAAGAACCCGCGCAGCTAAGGTGTCCTACGCCACAAAGTGCGTTGCAGTTGTTTCCAATACCGCCACCATACCGCACGGGCAAAAGCTTTTTTGATATCATTTTTCTTTGTGTTTAGGACTGTAAAGATATCAAAAAATATTTTTAAGTAAGAAAAAGATTATATTTTTAAAGAACAAATGTTGTTAGTGAATTAAACACTATATGTAAGGTAAATATAAAACGTTATTTTTACAAAAAGAGAATATTTAAGTGAGATATCTAATCGTACTGTACAATAATTATGATCGAAAAAATATTAACGGATTATATCAATTTTATAAGATATTTTGAAACCTTATTAAAAAATAAATACAAACAAGATATAAATCCATGTTCGTTTTCACGTACCTATTTTGAAAGAAAAGGCACTATTGAAGGAATTGAATATTGGTTTCACGGAAGCGGTTGTACGGCAGAAAAAGATGGAGTTATTTATGCTTATGATATTGCTGTAAATGAAATTGAGTTTTCGCAATGGAAATTTTCAGAGTTTATAAGAACGCATCCTGAATATCAAAAATTAAATTATAGTGATGAGTTTGTTGAATATGAATTGTATCAGCTTATCAATAAAGGAATATTGGGTTGGCATATAATTGAGGGAATTGACGGAACTTCTTTTGGCTGTGTCTTTAAGGAATATAGAATTCTTCGCGAACCGTCTTTTCTTATTGATTGATTTTCCAACAAATCTTCTTATGAAACCTAAAGCCCTAGCCCTGATAGTCCCGAAGTCTCGGGAGGAAATCCTTTTGTTTTTTTCTTTAAAAAATAAAAGATTGAAACGTATAGCAGGAAATAGCTTCTAATTAAAATAAAGATTTTATATAGGCAATTTTTAATTCAGAACTCCAAATAAAATAAGTCCTATTCTGATACACTTGCGTCTTTTGGTTAATTCTTTTGGCTTTTCACAGTTTTAAATTCGAGGTTTCATAAACGCCTCATTTTAATGAAACTGTTCACGCCATTATTCTTTTTTATAGCCTTGTTTTTCTGGAGTTTAGATAGTACAGCCCAATTATTTCCGGTTCAGTTAACACCTGTTTTTAATAGTCCATATAGTGTCAAACTATCAGATTACGCCACAAGTACAGACACCAAATTGCGGTTAATGATCAATCCAACAGACATTTCGATATCACAGCGACAAGTACAATTGAAACTTTACATTCAGGGAAACGGGATCAATATTCAAAGTAGTGATTACATGCAGGGACAACGTCCAATATTTATTAATGGAGGAGAATTGCAGACTTTAACCAATACGGATATTTTTACCTTATTCAGACTCGAAAACCTACAGGGAATTACAGCTCTCCAATACGCCAATGGATTACCGGAAGGCATGTATAGCTTTTGTTTTGAGATGTATGATTTTATAACCAATCAAAAAATATCGCAAAAAAGCTGCGCGAGTTTATATTTGATTTTAAATGATCCTCCGCTTTTAAATACGCCACAGAAAAACGAGCAGATCGCATCGAGCGACTTCCCTAATATCATGTTTATCTGGACACCGCGCCAGATGAACGCAACGAATATTTCGTATAAGTTCGAATTAAAACAATTAGTAGATCCAACATTAGACCCACAGTTTGCATTTCAAATGTCTCCCATTTTGTATGAGGAAACACTTTTTGGAACTGCTTTATTATACAATTTAAATAAGCCAATCCTTATTCCGGGAATGCGTTATGCATGGCGTGTAAGGGCAATATCCACAACGGGACTTTCAGAAAATGCAGTTTTTAAAAATGATGGATATAGTGAGATCTATTCTTTTAAATATACCCAAAAGTGCGATCCGCCAACATTTGCCCTCTCAGAAATTGTATCTCCATCAAGTGTAAAAATAAATTGGCAGGGATTGCCGGATCACACCAAATATCAGGTTCAATATCGGAAAAAGTCAATTTTAGAAACCAACAAGCGAGGCAAGGAAAAAGAGAAAGTCTTTGAGTGGTTTTCAAATTATAGCCAAAATAATCAGGCTTTGCTGAGTAATTTAGAACCTGAAACAACCTATGAATTTAGGGTAGGTTCAACTTGTACTTTAGAAGGTGATGGTGTGCAAAGTTTTAATTACTCTAATACGAACACTTTTAAAATTCCGAAAAAAGAAAATGGAATCGCCAGTTATAATTGTGGTATTGTTCCGAAAATCAATATTCAAAATCAAAAACCACTTACTAATTTAATTCAGAGCGAAACATTTACTGCAGGAGATTTTCCGGTAACTGTTTTAGAGTTGCAGGAGAAACATAGTCCTTATTCGGGAAAAGGTTATATAATAGTACCATATTTGGCGGATACTAAAATTGCTGTTGAGTTCAATAATATTCTAATCAATACAGACTATCAATTGATTAGCGGTGTGGTTGAAACCAGTTATAATCCGGATTGGAAAAATGTTACCGATATTGAAGACTTTACAGGCGAAGGCAAAGGAGGGCAAATTGAAGAAACAATTAAGTTTGAAATAAAAAACATCGTTATCAATGCCAATGGCGATATTGTAGTTAATGGTAAAAATGGGGAACAGGTAACAATTCCGGGAGGAAAAGATACTGTAATCACTGATAGCACAGGAAAAGTATATGGAGTAGACAGCAAAGGAAACGGAAGCAGTCAGGGTACAGAACCTGCGCCCGGAGGAAAACCAACTCCCGAGAATACTGATGGCGTTGATAAAAGTGGTCAGGCGACAGCTTTTACGGCACAAGGAGTTACAATTGCTTTTTCAGGAAATGGAAGTAAATATGCCTTTGATGTGATGCCAAATAACGCAGCAGCCACGATACAAAAGTTATATAAAAAAGTAGATGATGTTGTATTACCTTACAAAGCAGTTTTAAATGGAGATACTGATACAGTTGTAGCCACGGTAACCATTACCGATACGATTGTAAAACCGGACAAAATTGTTTTTAAAACCCAAAACGGAGCGAATGTGTCGTTTACCAGAAATGGAAAAACATTTATACTTACTGTAAAAGGAAACCAAACTTATGCAGAGGAGCAAATATTAGCAGTGATTCAGCAAGGTGAAAGATGGAAAGTGATTGGTGCTTTTATGCTGGTTCATATTTCGGCGAAGGAAGTAAATTTGGTTTTAGTCCCATTAAATAAAGAAACTCAAATTCCGCCAAATGCAGAAAATGAGATTAGTGCTGTTTATAAAAAAGCAGGTATAAAAATGAATATTACAAGATCTGAAAAAAATAATTATACAGATGCTGACGGGAAAATAGAAGTGGGAGACAGTGATTTTTTTGAAACTTATACAAATGAAGAACAAACGATCAATAATTTAATAAAAAGATCTGGTAACTATAAATCAGATTCTTATTATTTAATTTATTCTGATTTGCCTGCAAGTAATCCGGCTATTAAAGGATTTATGGCATTAAAAGGACAGTTTGGATATGTTTTTGCAAGTGGTGACAATAGAATTGCAAGCCATGAATTAGGACATGGTATTTTTGGTTTGGAGAATCCCTTTAAAAATAAAACAGAGGAAGGTAAAACGGACTTTTTAATGGATTATGGAAATGGTCTAAATCTTTGGCATAATGACTGGAAACAAATTAATGATCCTAAATTTAGATTGTATTTGTTTCAGGGGGATGCTGAGGGGGATTTTAATTCACTTCTGTATGATATCTCCCAAATTGAAAAAATCGATTTTGAATATGATGATTTAACTCCTGAATCTTATTTTACTTTAGGTAAAGTAGATGTATTTGGTGGTGGAGACAGAATCGTAATAAAAGACAAAACAGGCAGAGTTACTGATTTATTTACATCTCCTAATTATACTCCTGAAATGTGGAAAAAGATAAAGCAAAGATTTTGGGTTTACAGTCAAAGTAAAACAACCGAAAGTTACAAATGGACTAGTGGTTATGAAAATTATACTTTATGGCAAGGCGGAAAAAACAGCAATTTTTATGGAAATATAGGAACTCTAACCATGATTAATACAGGAAAATATCTGTCGTTAGATTTTGATAATTTCAAATTAAATATGATGGGAAGTATTTATATAGGGCCTAGCAATCCTATTAAGAATTCAGGTTTTGAAAGTATTGGTGAAAAATTTCTTGATGATTACAGTCGAGAGCCACAAGATTTGGCAGATGCAGCAGCTCGGGCACACGATAGAGGATATGATAAAGTTAATGCCAAAGGCGCGTATGGTGCATTTATAGCTTCTATAACTATTGAGGCTGACATTCAATTAGTACGAGGAGCTAGAAAAATAATGGATTTGTATATTAAAAAAGAAATCGATCCTTATACTAAAAATCCCATTTCAAAAGAAACTAACACAAGGGCAAAAAAAATAAACGTTTTATTTACTGGAATAATACGAAATAAAATTGCCAAAGGGATTTCTATATTAACAGTTCAACAACAAAAATTATTAGCTAAAATTGATAATTATATAAATCTTACAATTGACGATATTATTAATCCTGTTAATGGAGATGGTGAAAAATTTAAACTAAACTAAATGAAAAAAATATTAAAGTATTTATTAATAATTCTTGTTTCGCTTTGTATTCTATATAATTTAATAATATTCGGTTTAACTTATCTTTATTTTCATCGTCCAGGTCCAAGCGGTTCAGATGAAATAAAAGAATATGAATTTAAAACGACAACCTCTAACTTAAAAAAAGAGTTCAAAATGATATGTGATAAATCTTCACATCTTTCATATAAAGATTCGGTATATTATCAAAATGAAAATACAGGAAACGCAAACACAATTCAAATAACAAAAGAAGGAGAAAAATTAGTTTATTTTCTAACATTGAATGAAAAATTAGATGATAAAAATTTACATGCTACATTTTTCTTGTATTACATCAATGGAAAAAGCGAAGATGATTTCGGCTGGTTTTCTTTTGAAAAACATAAAAAAGTAAAATTATTTGAAAAAGAAATTATCGAACCATTATCTAAAAAGTTTGAAAGAATTGACGAATAATGATTTGATGAAAAAAGGGAAATGAGTAAACTAATAAAATATATAGTTACCTCAAAAGTTTAAAAGAGTTGAAAAATATATACATATATGCTGAGTAATTTCATTCAAATAAGTTTACTAATTTTTATCATTTATATTTCTTATAAATCAGATTTTTTGATAGTGTTTAATTATATTATAGGTTTTGAGTTGGTAGTGTTTTTTACCAATTTAAATTTTCAAGGACATACTAGATATAAAGAAGAAATTATAGTATTCCTCTTAAATCTTTTTTTGTATTCAGTTTTGTTTTGCTCTTCCGGATTCATTTATTTTGATGAAGAAAATGATAAAAAACATTATTTTTTTATACCGTTTCTTGTGTATCTAGTTATTATGATTTTTTTAGGTAGGCAAGATTTTTTTATGGTTGTGTTACCTATTTCAATAGCTTTCTTTCCATTATATATTTTAAAATATTATAGAAAATATTAAAAATAAATAAATTCAATTGATAATAAATTATAATTAATTCGCTAAAATCAAAAGTCTCAAATGAAAATTATTAAATGGTTAGCTATTTTAGGCTGTACGGCGCTTAGTATGGTTGTATTATATTGGGTCGGTTTTGCTATTCTTTTTTCTTATGTTGCAGGCGGACCTAAAAGGATTGAAGCATATGACTTTAAAACAACCAAAAAGAATTTACGACAAGAGTTAAAAATGATATGTAGCAATTCAAATTATCTATCCTATAAAGATACTATTGATGATAACGGATTTACAAAAACATTAGTTACAATACAAATCACAGAAGAAAGCAATAAAACAGTTTATGATGTACGTTTATGGAATATGGGAAGTGATGAAATTACAAGTTTTTATCTTTATTACATAAATAGCAGATCAAGTGATTATTTTGGATGGTTTTCTTTTGAAAAACATAAAAAAGTAAAATTATTTGAAAAAGAAATTATCGAACCATTATCTAAAAAGTTTGAAAGAGTAGAATAGTAAATGAATATTAAATAGATTGTAATCAATAATTAAAACATGGCGCTCCCGTCCAAAATCCCAATTTTAACCCAATCACAAAAAAACTTAGAACCTTAGAATCTTAGCAACTTAGAACCTAAAAAAAAACTATTTTTGTAATTCATTTTCAGGTAATAAATAAATGTCAATACTTAAGGATTTAGAACAATTATCAGCGTCGTTGGAAGGAACACTTTTATACGATGATCTTCATAAAACGCTTTATTCGACCGATGCTTCGGTGTACAGGATTAAACCAAAAGCGGTTGCCGTGCCTAAAACGATAGCAGATATTAGTAAACTGATAAGGTTTGCGGCGGAGCATAATATTTCGATTACGCCAAGAACAGCTGGAACTTCACTTGCCGGACAAACGGTTGGCGACGGAATAGTGGTCGATGTTTCGAAGAATTTTACCAAAATCCTGAATTTTGACCCGATTAAAAAAACGGTTACGGTGCAGCCCGGCGTGATTCGCGACGAACTGAATTTGTTTCTGAAACCACACGGTGTATTTTTCGGTCCGAATACTTCGACTTCAAACCGCTGTATGATTGGCGGAATGGTGGGCAATAATTCATCAGGAACTACATCGATTCGTTATGGCGTAACGCGTGATAAAATTGTCGAAATCAAAGGAATTTTGAGCGATGGTTCAGAAGTGGTTTTTAACGAACTGACTTCGGCAGAATTTATCGAGAAAACCAAAGGTGATTCTTTAGAAAATAAAATATACAAAAGCCTTTACGACGAACTTTCGATAAAAGCGACACAGGATGAAATTATAAAAGAGTTTCCGAAACCCGAAATTCACAGACGAAATACAGGTTATGCCGTTGATATTTTACTGAAATCGGATTTGTTTGGCGGAACGGAGCCAACGATAAATCTGGGAAAATTACTTTGCGGAAGCGAAGGAACATTGGTTTTTACAACCGAAATTACATTAAAAGTTGACGATTTACCGCCTGCCAATAATATCATGGTTGTGGCGCATTATCACAGCATTCAGGAATCGCTGGAATCTGTTGTCGTGGCGATGAAACATCATTTGTACACTTGCGAAATGATCGACGACACGATTTTGGATTGCACCAAAACGAATCGCGAACACATTAAAAACCGATTCTTTTTGCAAGGTGAACCCAAAGCGATTATGATGTTTGAAGTGGCTTCGCACGATGCGGAAGACGCCGAAAATCAGGCGAATGCTTTAGTTGCCGATTTAGAAAAAAATAATTTTGGCTATGCACTCGTAAAAATTTACGGAGCAGATATTGAAAAAGTAAACGAACTTAGAAAAGCCGGTCTTGGACTTTTAGGGAGTATTGTTGGTGACGACAAAGCAGCCGATTCTATTGAAGATACAGCGGTAGAATTTAGCGATTTGCCAGCTTATATTGCGGAATTTTCGGCAATGATGTTGCGTCACGGACAAGGCGCGATTTATTACGCACACGCCGGAGCGGGCGAACTGCATTTGCGTCCGGTTTTGAATTTGAAGAAAACATCAGATCTTAAGCTCTTTAGAACTATCGCAACCGATGTGGCGATTTTGGTAAAAAAATACAGAGGTTCGCTAAGCGGGGAACACGGCGACGGAATTGTGCGCGGAGAGTTTATTCCGTTTATGATTGGCGAGATAAATTATGAATTGCTGAAAAGAATCAAATTGGCATTTGACCCTAATTCGGTTTTGAATATCGGGAAGATTGTGAATGCTTTAAAAATGGACGAAAACCATCGTGTGGTTTCGGGCAGGGTAGAACCGGATATTAAAACGTTTCAGGATTTCTCAGACAGTTTAGGAATTTTGCGCGCCGCCGAAAAATGCAACGGATCAGGCGATTGCCGAAAATTACCATCGGCAGGAGGAGCAATGTGTCCGAGTTATCGTGCAACCAAAAATGAAAAAGAAACCACGCGTGCGAGAGCGAATGCATTGCGTGAATATTTGACGTATTCGGAAAAGAAAAATAAATTCGACCAGAAAGAATTATACGAAGTTTTTGAATTATGCGTAAGCTGTAAAGCCTGCGCCAGCGAATGTCCGAGTAATGTAGACGTTGCAACCCTAAAAGCCGAATTTTTATACCAATACCAAAAAGCAAACGGTTTCTCAACCCGAAATAAGATTTTTGCACACAACGCAAAACTCAATAAAATGGGAAGTTTGTTTCCGTCGATAACCAATTTTATTTCGAATCAATCTTTTGTAAAAAAAAGTATGGGAATTGCGCCGGAAAGACAAGTTCCACTTTTGGCAAAAAGAACGTTCAGAAAATGGCACGAAAATCATAAACCTACAGTTACGGATTTTCCAAACGGAAGATTGTATTTATTTGTAGATGAATTTACCAATTATTATGATGTAAATATCGGAATAGATGCTTTCGAATTATTAACTAAATTAGGTTATCAGGTTCTGGTTATCGACCATGAAGAAAGCGGAAGGGCGTATTTATCTAAAGGTTTTTTGGAAGAAGCAAAAAAAATAGCCAATCACAATGTCAACATTTTTAAGGATTTGGTTTTAGGCAATGCACCTTTGGTTGGTCTTGAACCTTCGGCTATTTTAACTTTCCGTGATGAATATCTTCGCTTGGCAGATGATAAGGAAGAAGCAGAGAAGTTATCCCGAAATGCTTTTACAATCGAAGAATTCTTTAAAAAAGAAATTATCGATGGAAAAATTACGTCTGATTTATTTTCGGAAGAAAAGAAAGAAATCAAGATTCACGGACATTGCCATCAAAAATCATTGAGTTCGGTTGAAGCAACTTTTGCGATGCTGAATTTGCCGAAAAATAATACAGTTACAATTTACAATTCAGGCTGTTGCGGAATGGCGGGATCTTTCGGTTACGAAAAAGAACATTATCAGGTAAGTATGCAAATGGGCGAAGACACGCTTTTCCCAAAAGTACGTGCCACCGCCGAAAACGTCAAAATCGCCGCCGCAGGAACTAGTTGCCGCCACCAAATTTATGACGGAACGAAACGTGAAGCGCAGCACCCGGTTAGTATTTTGAGGAATTGTTTGCGTTGAGAGATGGCACGCGGATGACACGGATTTACTTCGTGAAAACGCGGATAAATGCGGATTTTTTTTGTTTCACGCAGATTTAAGCAGATTAAAAATAAATTAATCTGCGCGCATCTGCTAAAATCATTTTAAATCTGCGTGAAAAAATAATTCGGGAAATTTGTGCAATTCGTGGCGAAAAAAAATAAACCTACGTAAATCTGTTTAATCCGTGTTATCCGCGGTCAAAATAATTCACCACAAAAAACACACAAAACAAAATCGTTTTATATATTTGAAATCAGGATAATTTTTGCATTATTTGCAAAATAAAAGCATAAAGTCCGAAAGAAATTAATTTTAAACTAGAAAATACAATATGGCATTATCAGGTTTATTCCGAAAAAAGACGGTACAAGATATTCTGAAACAAGTTGCAAAAAACGAAGCAGACGGTCATAATGCGCTTGGAAAGCATTTGACGACCAGAGATTTAACTGCATTTGGAATTGCAGCCATCGTTGGTGCAGGAATTTTTAGTACGATCGGAAAAGCCAGTGCAGATGGTGGACCAGCCGTAATTTTCTTGTTTTTATTTACAGCTCTTGCCTGTAGTTTCGCCGCTTTTGCTTACGCCGAATTTGCCTCAATGGTTCCCGTTTCCGGAAGTGCTTATACGTATTCTTATGTTGCTTTTGGAGAAATTATCGCCTGGATTATCGGTTGGGCGTTAATCATGGAATATGCCGTAGGGAATATAACGGTAGCCATATCGTGGAGTGATTATTTTACCGGACTGCTCCAAAGTGGCGGAATTCATCTCCCGCAATGGATCCAAATGGATTATCTAACTGCTTCAAACGGATTTAAAGATGCCACAGCTTTAATGCAGGGAGGAAAATCTTTCGAAAATTTAAGTGCTTCTTTGCAAGCTGCATATACAGCCTGGACAACAGCGCCAACAATTGGTTCTTTTCATTTTGTGGCTGATTTACCGGCTTTATTTATCATTATTTTAATTACAGCTTTGGTTTACAGAGGAATGAAAGAATCTCGTAATGCGAGTAATGTCATGGTTGTGGTAAAACTTTGCATCGTACTTTTAGTGATTGCAGTTGGTGTATTTTATGTAGATACAGCCAATTGGGATCCGTTTGCACCAAATGGTGTAAGTGGAGTTTTAAAAGGAGTTTCAGCCGTTTTCTTTGCTTATATTGGTTTCGATGCGATTTCGACAACAGCAGAAGAATGTAAAAATCCACAACGTGATTTACCACGCGGAATGATGTGGGCAATTATCATTTGTACAATATTATATATAGCCATTGCCTTAGTTTTAACCGGAATGGTACGTTATAACGAATTAAATGTTGGAGATCCTCTGGCGTTTGTATTCGACAAATTAGACCTAAAATGGATGTCGGGAATTATTGCCGTAAGTGCTGTAATTGCCATGGCGAGCGTTTTATTGGTTTTCCAAATGGGACAGCCACGTATCTGGATGAGTATGAGCCGTGACGGTTTGTTGCCAAAGAAATTTTCTACCGTTCACCCAAAATTCAAAACGCCTTCATTTGCAACCATTGTAACTGGTTTTGTGGTGGCGATTCCGGCTTTGTTTCTGAACCTGACAATGGTAACAGATTTATGCAGTATCGGAACTTTATTTGCCTTTGTTTTGGTTTGTGCGGGAGTTTTAGTTTTGCAAAATAAACCGGAAATCCCGAGAGGAAAATTCAAAACACCTTATGTAAATTCAAAATTTATTTTACCGATTTTAATGATCGCAGGTTTGTATTATGCATTTGCTTTCAACAATAAAGCGACAATGGCTTTCATTAATAATGAAGCGCAAACAAATGACGCAACAACAATAATTACTTCATTAGATAAAGAAGAATCTGCGAAAGTTTTCAATTATTTAGAAAGCATCGATGTTAAAAATAAAACTGCTGAAACCTCAGATTTAGAACATTTACTAAGTCAATACCAAGACGACAGCGCCAAATATCCCGAAGTTGTAAAAGGTTTGCCAATTAGCGATTCTCTAAAATACGAATCAGGTTTCAGTTTATTCAAACACAAAATTCCAATGTGGATTTTCCTTTTCGTTTTAGTTGGATTAGCCGTTTGGGCTTTCAGAAAAAACTTGTCTTTAATACCGCTTTTAGGATTAATCTGCTGCCTTTACATGATGGCCGAATTAAGTGTTTGGAACTGGATTTACTTCACAGTTTGGTTACTAATCGGGTTGTTTATTTATTTTACTTATAGTAGAAAAAACAGTAAACTAAACTTCGTAGAGAAGGTTCTGTAATTATGAATTATTAGTTATAAATTATAAATGAAAAGCTGTTCTGAGAATAATCTCGGAACGGCTTTTTCATTGCATTAATAATCGGTGTAGATTATTTATTTCGAAAAAAATCGCCACGAATTCACGAATTTTTAAAACAATTTAATTCGTGAATTTGTGGCGAAAATTTTAATATAGTTACACAATAATTAGTGAAAATTAGTGAAATTCGTGTTTCAAAATCCCTAATTCCGCCATACATTCCTTCATCATCTCATAAGTACGCTGAATATCATTATCCAACCCAATCGAAAAACGAATCAAGCCATCCGTCAATCCCATTTCGTGTTGCTCTTCCAGCGGAATTTCACTCGAAGTAGAAGTTCCCGGCGCGCTGAAAAGCGTTTTGTAAAACCCTAAACTTACCGCCAAATAACCCAAGTTTCTTGCCTGCATTAATTCCATTAATTCATTGGCTTTTTCTAAAGTTCCAACATCAATTGTCATCATTCCCCCAAAACCATATTCCGGATTAATCATAGTTTTGTACAATTCATGACTCGGGTGACTTTTCAATCCCGGATAAACCGTTTTTAAACCATCAGCTTCAAACTGATCTGCCAAAAAATGCGCGTTATGACTGTGTTGTTTAATACGAATATGCAGTGTTCGCAGATTTTTCATTACACTTGCAGATCGCAAACTATCCATCGTAGGCCCTAAAAGCATACTCGCTCCGGAGTTTACATTTTTCAGAGAATTGATAAATTCTTTAGAAGCACAAGTCACACCGCCAACCGTATCGCTACTACCGTTAATGTATTTTGTCAAACTATGAATTACGATATCGGCACCCAATTTTGCAGGCGAAACTGATAAAGGTGAAAACGTATTATCTACAACCAATTTCAAATTATGTTTTTTAGCAATTTTCGCCAAACCAGTGATATCAGCCACTTCCAATAACGGATTACTTACTGTTTCACAATACAAAACTTTCGTTTTAGGTGTAATTGCAGCTTCAACAACATCCAGTTTTGTAATGTCTACAAAGCTCGTTTCAATTCCAAAACGAGGCGTAAAATTCTTCAAAAAAGCATACGTTCCGCCATAAATCGTTCGACTTGAAACAATATGGTCGCCAGCGCCGCAAAGCTGCAATAGCGTAGGTGTAATGGCTCCCATTCCGGATGCCGAAACATTTGCCGTTTCCGTTCCTTCCATCGCCGCCAAAGCCTGATCGAGGTACAAATTACTTGGCGAAGAATGGCGTGAATACAAATAGCAGCCTTCCATATTTCCCTCAAAAGTATCGAACATGGTTTTTGCCGATAAAAACGTATAAGTTGATGAATCAGAAATCGACGGATTCACACCCCCAAATTCCCCAAAGTATTGCAAATCCTGAATTTTATCTGCTGGATTAAAGTCTTTCATATGTTTTAGTTTTTTTATTTATAGTTTGTTGTTTATAGTTTGTTATTGCAATTGATTTTTGATATTGCAATTGCCATTGGAATTTGGAATTTAATTTGAAGCTATTCCAGCTTTCCGTTTCAAGTCCTCATAAAAAAGGCAAAGTTTCTAATGTTCTAAAAAGAGCTTCCTCCGGTCGCTTTTTTAGCCCAAGAAACTTTTGCCTTTTTTACTCCGGGCTTTCCACTTCAATCTGGGCTAGGACACTCGTTATCAATAGAAATTCTATTCAAAATAACGTTTTAATAGAAAATTAATCAACCATGTATTTAATAATTAGATTTTAAAACTACATAAATGAATTATTAAAGATTATTAATCTAAATTTGTTAAAGTATTTTCCAAACAATAGATTTTCTTTCATCATCGATAAACCATAAACTAGTAAACATGACTCTAGACGCCACCGATAAAAAACTCTTAGTTTTACTCCAAACCGATAGTAAAAAAACGACTAAAGAATTATCATTAAAATTGAATCTTTCAGTAACAGCAGTTTACGAAAGAATTAAAAAATTAGAGCGCGAAGGCATCATAAAAAACTACGTCGCATTGGTAGATAAAACCAAAATAGATAAAGGATTTGTAGTGTTCTGTCATCTAAAACTCATTCAGCACACCAAAGAATTCCTAACCAAGTTTGAAAGCGAAGTCATCAAACTCAACGAAGTATTAGAATGCCATCACGTAAGCGGCGATTACGATTACATTCTAAAAGTATTGGTAAAAGATATGGAAGCCTACAGAGAATTTTTAGTCACAAAACTCACAAATTTACAACATATCGGAAGTACACAAAGCATGTTTATGATTAGCGAAGTAAAGAACTCAACGGTTATTTTTTAAGGAAGGTTTTTTGCCACGAAGGCACTAAGGCGCAAAGTTTTTTTATTATAGCGGTTAATTAATCTCGGAAAGTAGCGAAGTCGCCAAGTTTTTTTATTAATAACCATTAAGTTTGTCATTCCTGACCAATAGCATGATACAACCCTTACATTAAAACTTTGCGACTCTGCGACTTTGCGAGACTAAAAAAAAGAAAACCTTTGCGAACTTTGCAGTAAAATGCACAATCCAAAAAAAAAACTTTGCGGCAAAACACACAATCCATAAAAAAAACTTTGTGCCTTAGTGCCTTCGTGGCAGAAACCCTCCAACCCAAAATTTCACACAAAAAACATTGAGATTTAAACTTTAAACAAAACTTTATTCCTTAATTTTGTATCGCTAAAAATAAAATTAACAAACTATGAGTTCATTTGACGTAGTCATTATAGGTTCAGGACCGGGCGGATATGTATCAGCAATTCGTTGCGCACAATTAGGTTTCAAAACAGCAATTGTAGAAAAGTATAACTCTCTTGGCGGAACCTGCCTTAACGTAGGTTGTATTCCTTCAAAAGCATTATTATCTTCTTCTCATCATTATGCAGAAATTGCTCATTTTGCAGATCACGGAATCGAGGTTTCGGGAGATGTAAAAATCAATTTAGAGAAAATGATTGCCCGCAAACAAGCAGTTGTAGATCAAACCGTAGGTGGAATCAACTACCTAATGGACAAAAATAAAATTACTGTTTTCACTGGTTTAGGTTCTTTCGTAGACGCAACGCACATTGCAGTTGCAAAAGCGGACGGAACGTCTGAAACTATCGAAGCAAAATATACTGTAATCGCAACAGGTTCAAAACCATCTTCTTTGCCTTTCATCAAAATTGATAAAGAAAGAATTATCACTTCTACAGAAGCTTTGGAATTAAAAGAAGTTCCAAAACACTTAGTAATTATTGGTGGTGGAGTTATCGGAATCGAGCTTGGACAAGTTTACTTACGTCTTGGAGCTCAGGTTTCTGTAGTAGAATTCATGGACAGAATTATTCCGGGAATGGACAGTTCTTTGTCTAAGGAATTGACTAAAGTATTGAAAAAACAAGGAATGAAATTCTACGTTTCTCACAAAGTAAAATCAGTAGAAAGAAATGGCGAAGCTGTGGTTGTTCAGGCTGAAAATGCAAAAGGAGAAACAATTACTCTTGAAGGAGATTATTCACTAGTTTCTGTTGGCCGTCGTCCGTACACAGACGGATTAAACGCTGATAAAGCAGGAGTTAAAATTTCAGACAGAGGACAAGTTGAAGTAAACGATCATTTACAAACTAACGTTCCAAATATCTATGCAATTGGAGACGTTGTTCGTGGCGCGATGTTGGCACACAAAGCGGAAGAAGAAGGAACTATGGTTGCCGAAATCTTAGCGGGTCAAAAACCACATATCGATTATAATTTAATTCCTGGTGTAGTTTACACTTGGCCGGAAGTTGCTGCAGTTGGAAAAACAGAAGAGCAATTAAAAGCAGAAGGAATTGCATATAAATCTGGAAGCTTCCCTTTCAAAGCGTTAGGACGTGCAAGAGCAAGTGCTGACTTAGACGGATTTGTAAAAATCCTTGCTGACAAGAAAACAGATGAAGTTTTAGGAGTTCACATGATTGGAGCACGTACAGCAGATTTAATTGCTGAGGCAGTTACTGCAATGGAATTTAAAGCTTCTGCTGAAGATATTTCAAGAATGAGCCATGCGCATCCAACTTTCGCGGAAGCGGTAAAAGAAGCAGCATTGGCAGCAACAGAAAATAGAGCAATACACGTATAATTTCTTACGTAAATCATATTTTAAACCCGTCAGAATTAAAATTTCTGACGGGTTTTCATTTTATATCAAATTTTAATGCCTAAAAAAATATAAACCTGAAGAAAAATTTTGTAAATTAGATGTGTAATTCTGATGTTATCTTTATGATTATAAAAAGACAACATCATGAAAAATAGATATATAACTCCAGTTTTAGTAGGAGCAGGAATTGCACTTTTACTATATTCCTGCAAATCTAAAATTCCAGAAAAAGCTGTTGCTGTCACCAATTTTGATAAAGCAAAGTATTTGGGAAAGTGGTATGAAATTGCCAGATTAGATTATAAATGGGAGAAAGACTTAAACAACGTAACTGCCGAATATTCGCTCAACGAAGATGGCACTATAAAAGTTGATAATAAGGGCTATAATGTCAAAAAAGACAAATGGGAAGAAAGCATCGGGAAAGCCAAGTTCGTCAAAAAGGACAACGTTGGTATGCTTAAGGTCTCATTTTTTGGTCCTTTTTATTCCGGTTATAATGTAGTAGCGATAGATTCTGATTATAAATATGCACTTGTTGCAGGCGAAAGCCTAAAATATATGTGGATACTTTCGAGAGAAACTTCAATACCGGAAAACATCAAATTGGATTACCTTCGAAAAGCTCAGGAAATTGGTTACGATATTTCTGAACTGGTTTGGGTAAAACAGAGTCAACGCTAAATTATTTTTATCGCAAAGAACACAAAGATTTTAATCTAAGAATATCTTTGAAAATCAAAAAGTTCGCAAAGCTAAATCAATACAAAGCTTTGCGTCCCGAGGCTTCGGGATGCCTTTTTATAAAAGCTAAGAGTAAAAAAAAACTTAGCGATCTCTGCGGTAAAAATCGCCTTTGATTCATTTTTTTTCGATCCTCATAAGTTTTAGAATTGATCCATAAAACAGGATAGGAATTAAAAACAAAACCCGACATTGTAAGTGCCGGGTTTTTTTATGTTTGAGTAAAATTAAATTATGCTTTAAAAACACTTCTGTAATTATCCCAGTATCTGTAAATTAAAAATAAATTAGCAAGGAATAATAGTGCTGCAATTGGCAAACCTTCAGGAGCCAGAAAATAATTGATAAACAAAATGTTTACCGTTATTGGTAAGATCAAAATATTTGCTAATGTTACATAACGTCCGGTTACAAATGCAATTCCGCAAAGCAATTCAATTGATTTAGCCAAAGGCATTAGATAAGTTGAAGCCATTAAACCAACATTAAAGGCTTTAAAATTTCCTGTAGTTTCTGGTTCTGGCATTAGATGGAAAAAATAACTGATTGAAGCAAAAAGCAATAAAAGACCAATCAGGACGCGGATAATAATGGTTGCAATTTTCATAATACTAGGATTTAAGATAAGTTAAAAATATAATTTATTTTGCTGATAAACATTACAAATTAAAATCCTCTAATAAAATAAAAATCTGTTTTTGAGCCAGTTTTATTGAGAATTTTATAATCAATACAATCCTATTTTAGGATTAATTTAATCCTATATCAAATATAATGAATTTTTTCTTATTAAATCGTCGCTTTATTAACAGTTTTATTGTTTTCTGATATATTTTCTATAAAGAAAAAAACTTCCCAAACAGATTAAAATAAACGGCCAAAGATTTAAGAAGAAGACAAAAATCGCTTCCAGAATATACCAGCCATTTTTAAGGGCATCAATAATCTGGATGCCTAAATTAGGTTTGTAGGCATTACTGTCTTTTTCACTTGCAGAAATTTCCTGTTTGATGGTTTCATTTTGGTAAAGCTGTAAAGTAACCGTGCTAAAATTAACCTGATCCTGTAATGATAAATT
>Ga0247738_10000180_pt1 | contig 27376 bp, 20 predicted proteins | sample UWRJL013104B2_FD_180936 | JGI IMG/M metagenome (GOLD analysis project Ga0247738, IMG submission 180936) | Plant litter microbial communities from Arlington Agricultural Research Station in Wisconsin, United States - UWRJ-L013-104B-2 | ecosystem: Environmental > Terrestrial > Plant litter >...
AAGATCGTGCGCAAGATCCGGCCGGATGCCGACGATGCCGGCGAGATCGTCCATGTCGATGGCCGCGTGCTGGGCACGCACAAGGGCCTTATTCACTATACGGTCGGCCAGCGCCGGGGCCTCGAAGTCGGCGGCTTGCCCGATCCCATCTATGTCGTGCGGCTCGATGCGGCGGCCAAGCGCGTGATCGTGGGGCCGAAGGCGGCGCTGGCGGTGCAGGCGGCGCGGCTTTCCGAGATTAACTGGCTGGGCGGCGCGCTGCCGGGGAACGGCGGCATCGCGGTGAGTGCCAAGGTGCGCTCCATGGCGAAGCCCGTTCCGGCGCGGCTTGAAGGCGAGCGGCTGGTTTTCGAATCGCCCGAATATGGCGTCGCGCCCGGGCAGGCGGCTGTTCTCTACGCGGGCGATCGCGTGCTGGGCGGCGGCTGGATTGAGGAAACGGAGAGCGCAGAACTGGCGAGCGCGATTGCGTGACCTGAAGCTGCGCCGCTAGGCCGGGATCAGGCCGGCGGCGCTATAGCTCTTTATAATGCGGTCGAACGTTGCGATGTCGCCTTGGCTGCGCGCGATGAGTTGTGCGCCGCCGACTGCGGCGAAGATGGCGAGCGCGTGTTGCGAGTCGCCGAGCACATCGGTCAGCCATGCGACATTGAGGTCGGCGAAAGCCTGCACTTCGCGCTTCACGGCATCCGGCAAATCGTCATGCTCGGCGGCCATGAAGCCGCACATGCACATGCGATTTTCATTTGCGAGGGCGAGGCGGAACACATCGGTGTAGCGGCGCAGGCAGGTTGCGGCATCCGGCGATTCCGCGCGGATTGCCGCCAGCGTGACTGCAGCATCCTCGCAATAGCGCCGGGCGAGGGCCGCGCCGAGATCTGCCTTGGTCGCGAAATGATAATGGATGCTGGCGCTTTTGACGCCGACGGCCTTGGCAAGCTCGCGGAAGCTCAGGCCGCCATAGCCATGGGCCTGCGCCGTCGCGCGGGCCAGCGTCATAATCGTCTCGCGCGTATCCAGCATTGCGGCATCTTCCTTTCGATCTACCGGTAGATAGGCGTTGACAGCGTCTGCGCAAACTCTTCTATCTGAGCAATCTATCTACCGATAGATAAGGAGGGCTGTCATGAAGCTTTACGATCGCCAGGGCACGCCGAATGCAGCGCGCATCCGCATCGTTCTGGCCGAGAAGGGGTTGGAGCACGCCGTCGAGTTCGTCACGGTTGATCTGATCGCGGCGGAGCAGAAGCAGCCTGCGTTTCTGGCGATGAATCCGGTCGGCAAGACGCCGGTGCTGGTGCTCGATGATGGGCTGGCCATTTCCGAATCGACCGCGATTACCGAATTTCTCGACAATCTCGACGGCAAGCCCGTGCTGACCGGCAGCACGCCGCGCGAGAAAGCGCTGATCCACATGATGCAGCGCCGCGTGGAAATCCTGCTGCTCGATCCGGTCGACGACTATTTCCATTATGGCACGCCCGGTCTCGGCTCGGCGCTGCGGCCGTGGCGCAAGCCGGACTGGAGTCACGCAAAGGAATGGGGCGTGCGGCGCAGCGCGGAGGCTGTCGCGAACCTTCCCTATTTTGACGCGGTGCTGCGCGAGCGGCCGTTCATAGCAGGCGACTTCTTCTCTATGGCGGACATCACGCTGTTCGCCAGCCTTGCCTTTGCATCTGGAGCAGGTCTGCCAATCGCGTCGGACCTGACCGCGCTCGCCGCGTGGCAGGCGCGCGTCGCCGCGCTTCCGTCGGTGAAGAACCGTACCGGGCAGACTTTCTTGCCGGAGGATCCTGTCCGGCTGGGCGTCTGACAGACCTGTTTTCCCGTTAGGCTCGACCAAGCTTCGGCCCGCGGCCACAAATGTCGCCGGTGAAATATGAACCCGGTTCCTTAATGTATGTTCATAAACCGATGTATTTTCATCACATTGTCACGAAGATAGCGGCTGAGCGCGGTTTTCCGGCGTCGGGCCCGGTAGACAAATATGTGTTTGGAGCTATCGAGAGCCCAATAGCTCTACATTGATTAGAGTCTGAATAATTGTTTCTATAAATATAGGGACACTTACTATTGAGAATCGAGAGGAGTGCCTAAAGCCCATTCGCGATGCGATGACCTAGGCGGGCGCTTTAGCGTCCAACGCTCCCCTTCCAAACTTTCCTTCAAGCTGATCCCACTGCCTTCTTGGCGGCTCGACGGTTTGCGCCCGATTTTCGGCGCGACCTGCGAAACGGATCCTCGGCCAAATCCGGCTCTCCCCCCGGACAGGCAGCGCGACGGAACCCTCGGTCCAGCTGGACCCAAGACCAATAAAGCCTTCGGGCGACAGCGGCTTTCCAACCGTTTGCGCTCGCCTCGACCATGAATCTTTGGAGATGTTCCCAATGAATACCCCTCTCTCAACTGCCCCGGCCACTCGCCGGCGGATGCGGACAGCGCTGTTCACCAGCAGCGTCGGCATCCTCGCGCTGCTCGGCACGCCTGCTTTCGCGCAGGACGACCAGAGCGCGTCCGACCAGCCAGAAGCCGAAGCCCAGGCCATTGTCATCACCGGCTCGCGCATTGTGCGCCGCGATTTCCAGGCGAACAGCCCGATCCAGACTGTCGGCGCTGAACTGCTCCAGAACTCCAGCTCTTCGGCGCTTGAGTCCAATCTCAACAAGCTGCCGCAGTTTTCGTCCACGCTGAAGGTTCCGACCGCTGGCGGCGACATCCAGCCGACCGCGACCAACACCCCCGGCGCTGCGACCATCTCGCTGCGCGGCATTGGTGCCAATCGTAACCTCGTGCTGGTCGATGGCCGCCGCGTGACGCCGAGCAATGCCTCGATGGCCGTGGACATCAACACCATCCCGACGGCAGCGATCGAGCGCGTCGAGATCATCTCGGGCGGCGCTTCGTCGACCTATGGTGCGGACGCTGTTGCCGGCGTGACCAACTTCATCATGAAGAAGAACTTCCAGGGCTTCGCTCTGGACGCCCAGATCGGCACGACGCAGCATGCGGACAACACCACGTGGACCGTGTCGGGCCTCATGGGCACGAACTTTGCGGACGATAAGGGCAATATCAGCATTGCCTTCTCGACCAACACCCGCAAGGCAGCCTATCAGGCTGACCGTCGCTGGTACCGCGACCTGTGGGCCAATCCGAACGTCGGTGGCACGCAGTTCTTCCCCGGCCTCGCGGGCTATTATCTTGATTATACCAACCTGCCCAATGCAGGCGTGATCAACGGTATCTTCAATCAGGCAACCACGCCGCTCGGCAATGCGGGCTACACCATCTTCGCCAATCCGAACGGCACGGCGACGACGGGCTTTGACGCACTCAGCACGCAGGGCGCCTATCGCAATCAGGTCGTCGACGGCTATCAGTACAAGAAGCTTGCCAACGGCCAGCTCGCCACCAACAACACGGCGAACCTGCTGATCCTGCCGCTCGAGCGCTACAACGTCTATGCGCGTGGCACTTATGAGATCAACGACTGGGTCAGCGTCTTCGGCGATGCGAACTTCAGCAAGGTGGCAACCAGCACCGTTCAGGAGCCAGGCCCGATCACCAGCGGCTGGAGCGTCATGGTTCCCAATGACGGCCGCGCGCTTCCGACTGAACTGAAGACGATCCTTGATTCGCGGACCAATCCGACGGCGACCTGGGCGCTTCGCGCCATGCTGCCGTTCAATCGTGAATCCGCGACCGACGTCTTCACCTACAGCATCACGGCAGGCCTGCGCGGCAAGGTGCCGGGCAGCGACTGGACCTGGGAACTGTTCGCCCAGCAGGGTGAGTCCGAGACCAACGTCAAGCAGACCGGCTTTGTGTCGCTCAACCGTCTCCGCGCTGTCATGACCGCTCCCAATTGGGGCGCAGGCTTCTCGGCTTCGGGCAACCAGGGTCCGCCGGACAACGGCTTCGGCGCCGCCACGGCAACCTGCACCTCGGGCATCAATCCGTTTGCCTATGGTCAGACGATCAGCCAGGACTGCATCAGCGCTGTCAGCACCAACCTGAAGACGCGCGCCGTCATGCAGCAGTCGGTCTGGGAGTTCGATGCTCAGGGTACGCTGTTCGCAGTACCGGCCGGCAATGTCAGCGCCGCGATTGGCGCCAGCTACCGCCACAACGACTATCACTTCGACAACGACACCTACGTGACCCAGGGCACGATGTTTAACGACCAGGTTCTTGGTCTTTATCCGTCGGGCAACTCGAAGGGCCGTCTGGTCGCGAAGGAAGTCTACGGCGAATTGCTGGTTCCGATTCTCGCCGACCTGCCGTTCATCCGCAAGCTCGAGCTCGAGCTCGGCGGCCGTATGTCCGACTATAACACGACGGGCACGAGCTACACCTACAAGGCGCTGGCTTCGTGGGATGTCACTGACTGGCTGCGTCTGCGCGGCGGCTACAACCGCGCTGAGCGTGCACCGAATATCGGTGAGCTCTTCCTGGCTGCTCAGCAGACCTTTGCTGTCGCACAGGGCGGCGACGTCTGCTCGACGGCGAATGAGCTGAGCTACTCGGCCAACCCGGTCACGAACCCGACCAATGCAGCCAATGTGCAGGCACTCTGCCGCACGCTGATGCAGCGTTCGGGCAATGCCAATGCCGATCAGGTCTATTATAGCGGTACGCAGTCGCCTGGTAGCGCCTTCGTGTTCCCGACCCTGACCGGTAACGCAAACCTGAAGCCGGAAACGGCCGACACCTGGACCCTGGGCGCTGTCATTCGCTCGCCGTTCGATTCGCCATGGCTCAACCGCCTGCGTCTCGCCGTCGACTTTTACAGCATCAAGGTCACGGACGCGATCGGCGCACAGACGGTCGACATCGCTCAGCGTCAGTGCTTCGACACGGCCTTCAACCCCACGCTCAGCGCCGGCTCTGCTTATTGCGCTGGTATCGCCCGCAACACATCGGGCGCTCTGGGCAACGTGAAGACGACCTACTTCAACAATGGTCGCTTCAAGACCTCTGGCCTCGACTTCCAGCTTGACTGGGCGCAGGATATTGGTCCGGGTCGCTTCTCGGTCAACAGTGTCCTCAACTACCTCCTGTCGATGAAGTCGGCTGAGCTGTCGACGCTGGCGCTGGTTGAATATGCCGGCACGACGGGCCCGGCGGCACAGAACGGCCTCGATGGCGGTGCTTTCCGCTGGAAGCTGTTCACGACCTTCGGTTATGCTGTTGGTCCGGTAAATATCGGTCTGCAGTGGCGTCACCTGCCAAGCGTGAAGGCCGAGACAGCGGCAACGGCGCCTAAGACGGCGATCGTCGGTGCACCGGCTTACGACCTGTTCAACCTCAATGGCAGCGTTGCGATCACCAAGGACGCAATGTTCCGCGTCGGTATCGACAACCTGTTCAACAAGGCACCGCCGCTGTTCGGCGTGAACACCAACCCGCTTAACGGCGCGCTGGCTGGCGGTTCGTATAACCCGTCCTATTATGACGTGAACGGCCGCACCTTCTACGCGGGCATCAACGTCAAGTTCTAATAACGATACGCGCTTAAATTGATGGCTCTCTCCCCTCGCGGGAGAGGGCCATTTTTTTGTGCGCGGGAGGCCGCATTTTGGGCCTCGTTTGCGTGCTCGCCCTTGACTCAGGGACGGGCCAACGGCAAACGCGCCGCCGGACCGGGATGCTTTGACGTCCTGATGATCCAATCCGACCATCGAGTCCTGTCGAAGGGTGGTCGCGATCCGCTCTGGCAGGGCGGAGAATTGTATTCATGGCAAATGTTACGGTTATCGGCGCCCAGTGGGGCGATGAAGGCAAAGGCAAGATCGTCGACTGGCTCGCCAGCAAGGCGGACTGCGTTGTGCGTTTTCAGGGCGGCCATAATGCCGGACACACGCTCGTCGTCGACGGGCAGGTGTACAAGATCAGCCTCGTCCCCTCGGGCATTGTCACCGGCACGCTGTCGATCATCGGCAATGGCGTGGTGCTCGATCCCTGGGCGCTGAAGGCCGAGATCGAGAAGCTCGAAGGGCAGGGCGTCCATGTCGTCCCCGCTAATTTCGCGGTGGCGGACAATTGCCCGCTCATCCTGCCGTTCCACCGCGATCTCGATGCACTGCGCGAGACAGCGGCGGGCAAGGGCAAGATCGGCACCACGGGGCGCGGCATCGGCCCCGCCTATGAGGACAAGGTCGGCCGCCGCGCGATCCGCGTGTGCGATCTGGCGCATCTCGACGATCTCGACGCCCAGCTCGACCGGCTCTGTGCGCATCATGATGCGCTGCGTGCCGGTTTCGGCGAGCCGCCGATCGACCGCGAGGCGCTGGTGGCGCAACTGCGCGAGATTGCGCCGTTCGTTCTGCAATTTGCCGAGCCGGTGTGGCGGCGCCTGCGCGACGTGCGCAAGGCGGGCAAGCGCATCCTCTTCGAAGGCGCGCAGGGCGTGCTGCTCGATGTCGATCATGGCACTTATCCGTTCGTCACCTCATCCAACACGGTGAGCGGTACGGTCGCCTCGGGCACTGGCATGGGCCCCAATGCGGCGGGCTTCGTGCTCGGCATCGTCAAGGCTTATACGACGCGTGTCGGCTCCGGCCCATTCCCGAGCGAGCTTGATGACGAGACCGGCGAGCTGCTGGGTCAGCGCGGCCATGAGTTCGGCACCGTGACTGCGCGCAAGCGGCGCTGCGGCTGGTTCGACGCGGTTCTGGTGCGCCAGACCTGCGCTCTCAGTGGCGTCACCGGCATTGCGCTCACCAAGATCGACGTGCTGGACGGGTTCAAGACGATCAAGATCTGCGTGGGCTATAAGCTCAACGGCGAGATTATCGATTATCTGCCGTCACATGCCAGTGAGCAGGCTGCGGTCGAGCCGGTTTATGAGGAAATGGACGGCTGGGAAGGCACCACAGTCGGCGCGCGCAGCTGGGCACAGCTCCCGGCGCAGGCGATCAAATATATCCGCCGGATCGAAGAACTGATCGAATGCCCGGTGGCGAGCGTTTCGACATCGCCCGAGCGTGACGACACGATCCTGGTGCGCGACCCCTTCGAAGACTGAGGCCAACTCTCATCTATCGCTGATTCCCGTTCGTCCCTGGCCCTTCAAAGAGCTTGGGACGAACGGTGTTTAGCGAATATCAGCTGGCGCTCTTTCTTAGCGGAAGAAGAAGAGCCAGATCAGCAGCACGACGGGAAGCGGGATTCCAACGAGCCAGAGTAATGCGGCTTTGCCCATGATATGTCTCTCCTGGTGTGACGATGTTCAGAACGCACAGGCCGGGGCGTGCGTTCCACGCATCGCGACCGCCTCACTGCCCTGCTTCACTGCCCCCCTCACTGCATTGCCCTTTTCCGCGCTTCCCCTTATGTGCGCCCACCATGACCCGGCCGATCATCTTTGCCATTCCCAAGGGGCGCGTTCTCGATGAGGCGCTGCCGTTGCTCGTGCGCGCGGGCATCGAGCCGGAGGCGGAATTCTACAAGAAGGAGAGCCGGGCGCTCAAATTCTCCACGAATGTGCCGGGCCTCTCGATCATCCGCGTGCGCGCATTCGACGTCGCGACCTTCGTTGCCCATGGCGCGGCGCAGATCGGCATTGTCGGTTCGGATGTGATTGCCGAATTCGGTTATTCCGAGCTTTATGCGCCGGTCGATCTCGCCATCGGTCATTGCCGCCTGTCCGTCGCCGAGCCGAAGGATGCGCCGCCCGAGGAGCTTTCGCGCGCCAGCCATGTCCGCGTGGCGACGAAATATCCGCATCTCACCCGCGCTTATTATGAAGCGCAGGGCATTCAGGCCGAGTGCGTGAAGCTCAATGGTGCGATGGAGCTGGCGCCCTCGCTCGGGCTTTCGCGCCGCATCGTCGATCTCGTTTCGTCGGGCGCGACGCTCAAGGCCAATGGGCTGGTCGAGACCGCGACGATCATGGAGATCAGCGCGCGGCTCATCGTTAATCGCGCCGCGATGAAGATGCGCGCCGCCCAGCTTGTGCCGATGGTGGAGCGGTTCCGCGCTGCTGTGGCGAGCAAGGATTCTGATGCCGCTTAGACTCGACAGCAATGAGGCCGGTTTCGCCGCTGTGTTCGAGACTCTGGTGAATGCGCGGCGCGAGGCGGACGCAGATGTCTCCGCCAGCGTGCGCGAGATGATCGCGCGTGTGCGTAAGGATGGCGACATTGCGCTGGCCGAGCTGACCGCGCGCTTCGACGGATTCGATCTCGATGCGGAAGGCTGGGTGATTTCCGCTGAGCAATGCGCCGCAGCCTTCGAGACGCTCGACCCCACTTTGCGCAGCGCCATCGAGACCGCTGCCGAGCGCATCGCCGCTTATCATGTGAAGCAGCGGCCCAGCGACGATTCGTGGACCGACAGTGACGGTGTGCGCCTCGGCTATCGTTGGAACGCCGTGGAAGCGGCCGGCATCTATGTGCCTGGAGGCCTCGCTGCCTATCCCAGCTCGCTCTTGATGAACGCCATTCCCGCCAGGGTCGCGGGCGTCGATCGCATCGTCATGATGTCGCCCACGCCCGGCGGCGCGCTCAATCCTGCCGTGCTGGCCGCCGCGCATGTCGCGGGCGTCACCGAGATCTGGCGGGTCGGCGGCGCGCAGGCCATTGCCGCGCTGGCTTATGGCACGGATCGGATCAAGCCCGTGGACGTCATCACCGGACCCGGCAATGCCTGGGTCGCGGAGGCCAAGCGACAGGTCTATGGTGTCGTCGGCATCGACATGGTGGCCGGTCCGTCGGAAATCGTGGTGGTCGCGGACGGCAGCAATGATCCGGAATGGATCGCCGCCGACCTGCTCAGCCAGGCCGAACATGACGAGACCAGCCAATCGATCCTGTTCACCGACGACGCAGATTTTGCCGATGCCGTCGCGCTTGCCGTCGAGCAGCAGCTTGGCCAGCTCGCCACGGGCGCCCGCGCGACGAAGAGCTGGGACGATAATGGCGCGATCATCCTCGTGCCGAGCTTGGTCGACGCCATGACGCTGGTTGACCGGCTCGCGCCCGAGCATCTCGAGCTGGCAGTCGATGACCCACAGAGCTTGCTTGATCTCGTGCGCCACGCCGGATCGGTGTTCATGGGTCGGATGACCCCCGAAGCGATGGGCGACTATCTCGCCGGGCCAAATCACGTTCTCCCCACTGGCCGCCGCGCGCGCTTCTCGTCCGGGCTTTCCGTGCTCGACTTCATGAAGCGCACCAGCATCATCCAGTTCGACGCGCGGTCCATGGCGGCGCTTGGCCCCGCAGCCGTGGCGCTTGCACAGGCAGAAGGCCTGCCGGCGCATGCGGCGAGCGTAAGCCTTCGATTGAAATAACATCCGTTCGCCGGAGCGAAGTCGAGGGCAGCGCCGCGTGAAAGCGAGGCTGCTTCGCTCCGCCCGGCGCGAGGCTTCGACAAGCCCGGCCCGAACGGTTAAGGAAGCGAATGAAAATGAACGACCGCGCCAAATCCCGTTCCGCCGCCCGGCTTGCTGCCGTGCAGGCGCTCTATCAGATGGAGATGGAGGCAACGCCGTTGCCGCAGCTCCTCAATGAGTTCCACCAGCATCGGCTCGGCGCGACCATCGAGGACGTGACATATCATCCCGCCGAGGCGCCGTTCTTCGACAATGTCGTGACCGGCGTCGTCGCGCGCCGCACCGAGATTGACGGGCTTATCGCAGGCAAGCTCGCCAGCGGCTGGACACTTGAGCGCCTCGACAAGCCGATGCGGCAGATCCTGCGCGCAGGCGCTTATGAGCTGCTCGCCCGCGCCGATGTGCCCACGCCCACGGTCATCAGCGAATATGTCGACGTTGCCCACGCATTTTACGACAAGCGCGAGGCGGGCTTCGTCAACGGCCTGCTCGACGCCATCGCCAAGGCTGTACGGCGCTAGGATGAGTGGCGAGGCGGACTTCCTCCGCCGTCTGCGCGCGATGGTGAGCCATCCTGCCGCGCGCGGTCTCATGGACGATGCGGCACTGCTGACCACGAGCGGCGAAACGCTGGTGCTCACCACCGACACGCTGGTCGAGGGCGTGCACTATCGCGCCGACGATCCGCCGGAGACGGTCGGCTGGAAGCTGGCTGCGGTCAATCTGTCGGATCTGGCCGGCAAGGGCGCTGCGCCGCGAGCCTGCATGCTCAACTATGCACTGGCTGGCGACGCAGATTGGGACGCGGCCTTTCTGGAAGGTCTGGCGAGCGCACTCGATGCGCATGGCATGCCGCTGATCGGCGGCGATACGGTGGCGCTGCCTGAAGGCGCGCCGCGTGTGCTGAGCCTGACCGCCATCGGAGCTGTGTCCACCGAACGAGCAGTACCGGATCGCGCAGGCGCGCGGCCGGGCGACATACTCTACGTCTCGGGCCCGGTCGGGGATGCCGGAGCGGGGCTCGATCTATTGGCGCAGGGCGAACCGGAACCGGATTCGCTGATCGCTGCCTATCGGACGCCGCAGCCCCATCTGGCGCTCGGGCAGGCGCTGGCGCCGCTGGCTCATGCCATGATGGATGTGTCGGATGGCCTGCTCATCGATGTGCGCCGCATGGGCGAGGCAAGCGGTTGCGCGATTATCATCGATACGGTGCCGCTGTCCTCGGATTTTGCCGCGCTTCATGGCCTCTCGGTCGAGAGCCGCCTCGCTGCCGCGACGGCTGGGGATGATTATGTGCTGCTCGCCGCGCTGCCTGCCGATGTGACGCCGCCGGACGGTCTGGTGGCGGTCGGGCGATGCACTGAAGGCGAGGGCCTGTCAGTCGTTCTGGATGGCAAACCGGTGACTCTGCCGGACCGGCTCGGCTATGAGCATGGCGGAGACTCTGCGCCTTTTCGGGATCGTCCCTAATTTTGCACTAATCGGATTCATTCTGTCTCCCGCAACGCCGCGCCTCCCAAAGCCGGATCGGACCGTGCAGCAGGAGTCTATACCCATGTCCCTTTCAATCTCGGGAATTGGGGCCGTTCAACCGGTCTATATGCCAGTCGGCGCCCCCGTGCCTTATGCGCCCAATAGCGGCGCGACCGACAGCGCCGCGGCCACCACGGCCGGCGCAGAGACAGGCGCGGCTTCGGTCGTCTATGAGCCCGGTCCGTCCGACGCGGGCGAGCAATATACTTATCCCAACCCGGAGACGGCGAACCGCGCTGCGGCCTCTGCTCCGCCAGAGGCGTCCGCTTCCGAAACGTCCGTCACGGGCGATGCGGCCGTGGTCCGGGCGACTGGCGGCGCTGTCCTGCCACCGCCTCAGCTGCCAGAGACGCCGCATGCCGCCGAGGTCAATAAGCTGCTCAACGATGTCTGGGCGCCCGTCGGCCCGGTCGCGATCGATCCTGCGGCCGCCAATGCCGCCGCGACGCCCGCGCCGGTGCAGGTCGGGCAGGCAGAGGCTTCCGCGCAGGCCAGCTATGCTGCCGTCGCCGACGCCATGATTACGGGCGCGCCTCTCGCCGATCTCGAAAAGTTCGGCTGATCGGCCACGCCGGGTTGCGCGGTCCTGGTCATGAGCCGCGCTGACTGACGAGCAGCCCCGTCGCCGGATGCCCTGAATGGGCGTTTCCGGCGGCGTGCCTCCTATGCGCTTGACGCGGCTCATTACCGCTATAGGTTCCGCTTCAATTCAAAGGATGGGTCCGGACAGACGGACCTGCCTGAATTGGCAGGGGAGACGATAGGATGACGGCAGTTTGGATTGCCATTGGCTGCGGCCTGCTGGCAGTGATCTACGGGCTGGTGACGGCCAGGCAGGTGCTCAGTGCTTCGCCCGGCGACGCCAGGATGCAGGAAATCGCAGCCGCAATCCAGGAAGGCGCCAAAGCCTATCTGGGCCGTCAATATCGCACCATTGCCATTGTCGGCGCCATCGTCGCTGTTCTCATGTGGCTCTTCGTCGACAGCATGGGCGCGCCGCTCTCCACCATCTCCTTCCTCATCGGCGCGATTCTCTCGGGCGTGGCGGGCTATGTCGGCATGCACATCTCGGTGCGCGCCAATGTCCGCACGGCAGAAGCGGCGCGGACATCGTTACAGGGCGGCCTGACACTGGCCTTCCGCTCCGGCGCCATCACCGGCATGCTGGTCGCGGGCCTCGGCCTCCTCTCCATTGCGGGCATCTTCCTGTATCTCACCGACGTCTGGCATCTTTCGCCCGATGACCGGCAGATCGTCGCGGCGCTGACCGCGCTGGCCTTCGGTGCCTCGCTGATCTCGATCTTCGCGCGTCTTGGTGGCGGCATCTTCACCAAGGCGGCTGATGTCGGCGCCGATCTGGTCGGCAAGGTGGAAGCCGGTATTCCCGAAGACGATCCACGCAATCCGGCGGTGATCGCGGACAATGTTGGCGATAATGTCGGCGACTGCGCTGGCATGGCCGCCGATCTGTTCGAGACCTATGTGGTGACGCTCGGCCTCACCATGGTGTCGATCGCACTGCTCGTGAAGGCCAGCGCGGCTGAACTGACCGCGCTCATGGCCCTGCCGCTCGCAGTGGGCGGCGTGTGCATCATCACTTCGATCATCGGCACTTATTTCGTCCGTCTGGGCAAGTCTCAGAACATCATGGGCGCGCTCTATAAGGGCTTCTGGACCACGGCTGTCCTGTCCGCCTTTGGCATTTTCTACGTGACCTGGCGGACCTTCGGCGGCGATATGAACGCCGTCATCGGCGCCAATCTCGACGGCACCGGCGGCTATACCGGCATGGCGCTGTTCCAGTGCATGTTGATCGGCCTCGTCGTCACGGGGCTGCTCGTGTGGATCACCGAATATTATACCGGCACCAACTTCCGCCCGGTTCGCTCCATCGCCAAGGCATCGGTCACGGGTCATGGTACCAACGTGATCCAGGGCCTCGCCATCAGCCTTGAATCGACCGCGCTGCCCACGCTGGTGATCGTGGTCGCCGTGATCTCGACCTTCCAGATTGCGGGCATTATCGGCGTCGCCTTCGCGGCCACGGCGCTGCTGGCACTGGCCGGCATGGTCGTCGCGCTCGATGCTTATGGACCGGTGACGGATAATGCGGGCGGTATCGCGGAAATGGCCGGCTTGCCCGATGATGTGCGCCACCGCACCGACGCGCTGGACGCTGTGGGCAACACCACCAAGGCTGTGACCAAGGGCTATGCCATCGGCTCGGCAGCGCTCGCCGCGCTGGTGCTGTTCGGGGCGTACACGACGGACCTCAAGGAATATTTCCCCCATGTCGTCGTCGATTTCTCGCTGAGCAATCCATATGTCATCGTCGGGCTGCTGCTCGGCGCGCTGCTGCCCTATCTGTTCGGCGCATTCGGCATGACAGCCGTGGGCCGCGCGGCTGGCGCTGTGGTGGAGGATGTGCGCGAGCAGTTCCGCACCAATCCCGGCATCATGGCAGGCACGTCCAAGCCCGATTATGCCCGCACGGTCGATATCGTCACCAAGGCTGCGATCAAGGAGATGATCATCCCTTCGCTGCTGCCGGTGCTGGCGCCGATCGCGGTCTATTTCATCATCACGGCGGTGGCAGGACAGGCAGAGGGCTTCGCGACGCTCGGCGCGCTGTTGCTCGGCGTGATCGTATCCGGGCTGTTCGTCGCCATCTCCATGACCTCGGGCGGCGGCGCATGGGACAATGCCAAGAAATATATCGAGGACGGCAATCATGGCGGCAAGGGCTCGGAAGCTCACAAGGCCGCAGTAACCGGTGATACGGTCGGCGATCCGTACAAGGACACCGCTGGCCCCGCCGTCAATCCGATGATCAAGATCACCAACATCGTGGCGCTGCTTCTGCTCGCCGCGCTGGCGCACGGGGCGGCCTAAACAGACCCCGGCGCATATCCCGAAAAACGGGAGAGGGGGGAGCCCGCCTGGATGCAAATCCGGGCGGGCTTTTTCGTTGAGGGCCGGTCCGGCGCAGCGGTGGGCCGTCCAAAAATGGCTGGGCGAGACACGGCGGCATGGCCAGTGCGGAACAGGCGCTCTATAGCGTCGCGTCATGGCTGCATTGCTCGATCCTTTCCGCGACCGCCTTGCCGCGGTTGCTGCGCGCGCTCGCTTGCGCTCGCTTGCGCCGCGCGCCGGGCATGACTTTGCATCGAACGACTATCTGGGCTTTGCGAGCGATCCGGTCATTGCGCAGGCCGTCTGCGATGCTGTTGCGCGCGGCGTGCCGGTCGGGTCGGGCGGATCGCGCCTGCTGCGCGGCAATGCGCCCGAGCATGAGGCACTGGAGGCGCAGACGGCGGCTGTCTTCGGCAGCGAGGCGGCGTTGTTCATGGCCAATGGCTATGTCGCGAATGTCGGGCTGCTGTCCGCACTGCCCGGCGTGGACGATCTGATCGTCGCCGATGCACTGATCCATGCCAGCGCTCATGACGGGATGAAGCTCGGCAAGGCCCGGCATGTGCTGGCCGCGCATAATGATCCTGGTGCCTTTGCCGATGCGATTGGGGCGTGGCGGCGCGACGGTGGCCGGGGCCGTCCGTGGATCGTCGTGGAGACGCTTTATTCGATGGACGGCGACATGGCGCCGGTCGATGCGCTGGCGGACATTGCTGCGCAGCATGATGCGATGCTGATCCTGGATGAAGCCCATGCGACGGCGGTCCATGGCCATGGTGGAAGGGGCCTTGGTGCAGATCTCGAAGGGCGCGAAAATGTCATAGTGCTGCACACCTGCGGCAAAGGTCTCGGCGTCGAAGGCGCACTGGTCACGGGCGCGCGTCCGGTGATCGATATGCTGGTCAATCGCGCGCGCAGCTTCGTCTTCTCGACCGCGCCCTCGCCACTCGTGGCGGTTGCGGTGAGTGCGGCGCTGGAGCGGATGCTGGAGGCGGATGACAAGCGCGCGCGCCTTGCTGGACTGATCGACTTTGCTGCCCAGCATTTATGCGCGCCGCTTGGTCTGGAGGCGCCAAAGAGCCAGCTCCTTCCGATCGTTATCGGTGATGATGCACGCACGATGCGCGCCGCCGCCGCATTGCAGGAAGCGGGCTTCGACGTGCGCGGCATCCGCCCGCCAACCGTGCCGCGCGGTACATCGCGGCTGCGCATTTCGCTGACGCTCAATGTCGATGAAGCGACCATCGCCGCGCTGGGTGAGGCGCTCCAGCACGCGATGGCGGGAGAACCTGCATGAGCGGCATAATCATCGTTTCGGGCACCGACACCGGCATCGGCAAGACAGTCGCTGCGGCGGGCCTCGCTGCGGCACTGGGCGCCCATTACTGGAAACCGGTGCAGGCCGGTGTCGAGGACGGCACGGACAGCCTGACCGCGCGGTCGCTCGGCGTTCCGGCTGACCATGTGCTGCCCGAAGTCTATCGTCTGGCGCTGCCTGCCTCGCCGCATCTTGCTGCGCAGCATGAAGGCATTGCGATCGACCCGCATCGCTTCACGCTGCCGCCGCAACGACCGCTTGTCGTTGAAGGTGCGGGCGGCCTCATGGTGCCGCTGCGCCGCGATCCGCCTTGGCTCATGATCGACCTGTTTTCTGCGTGGAATGCGCCGGTGCTTCTCGTGGCGCGGACCGGACTAGGGACCATCAATCATAGCCTGCTGAGCATCGAGGCGATGCGCGCGCGGCAGATCGAGATTGCGGGCCTTCTGTTCGTCGGAGACGCGGATCGGGAGAATGAGTCGGTCATCCCGGCTTTGGGCGGCGTACGCAGCTTCGGGCGCTTGCCGCTGCTCGATCCACTCGACGCGCAGACGCTTGCCGAAGCCATGAATGACATTGATCTCGCGGCCGTCCGCACTGCAATTGGCCTCGCGGCATGAACTCCCCGGTCTGGCATCCCTTCACGCAACATGGTCTCAAGGAGGCCATTCCCGAAGTCGTTTCCGCGCAGGGCGAATGGCTGTTCTGCGCAGATGGAACCCGGCTGTTCGATGCGATTTCCAGCTGGTGGGTGATCACCCACGGTCATTGCGAGCCGCGCATTGCTGCGGCCATTGCTGCACAATCGGCAAAGCTCGATCAGGTCATTTTCGCGGGATACACGCATCCGCAGGCGGAGGCACTCGCTCGCGGTCTGGTCGACCTAGCCCCCGCCGGGCTTTCGCATGTCTTCTTCTCGGATAGCGGATCGACCGCTGTCGAAGTCGCGCTCAAGATGGCGCTGGGCCATTGGCACAATCGGGGCGCGCCGCGTCACCGCATCGTGGTGATGGAGCATAGCTATCATGGCGACACCATCGGCGCGATGTCGGTGGGTGCGCGCGGCGTGTTCAATCGCGCCTATGCGCCGCTGCTGTTCGATGTCGCGACTGTTCCTTTCCCGGTGGCCGGCACCGAACAGACCACGCTCGATGCACTGGAGGCGCTGTGCTGCGCGCCGGATAAGCCTGCCGCCTTCATTGTCGAGCCGCTGGTACTCGGGGCTGGGGGGATGCTCTTTTACGGTCCGCATGTGCTCGCCGAGATGGCGGGGATCTGCCGCCAACATGATGTGCTGTTCATTGCCGACGAGGTGATGACCGGCTGGGGGCGGACGGGCAGTTTGTTCGCCTGCGATCAGGCCGCCATCACGCCGGACATATTGTGTCTCGCTAAGGGGCTGACGGGCGGCGCCATCCCACTCGCCGCGACGCTCGCCAGCGAGGCCATTTTCGCCTCACATTATAGCGAGGACCGCGCCGACATGTTCTTCCATTCGTCGAGCTTCACGGCCAATCCTGTCGCCTGCGCCGCTGCAAACGCCAATCTGGCGATCTGGCGCGAGGACGATGTGCTGGGCCGCGTGTCGGCGCTAGGCGATGCGCTCGATGCCGGGCTGGCTGGTCTTGCCGGTCACCGCGCTCTCACCAACGCCCGCCGCATGGGCGCCATTGCCGCTGTCGATCTGGCGGTGCCGGATGCAGGCTATCTTTCCGATGTCGCGCCGTCCTTGCGCGCGCGCTTTCTCGCTGACGGGCTGTTGATCCGTCCGCTGGGCAACACCATCTATCTGATGCCGCCATATTGCACGGCTGCGAGCGAGATCGCTCGCACCTTCGCGTGCATCGGCAACGCCGCGGACGATCTGTCGCTCCGCGCGCACTAAACTCGCTTGCTTTTCATTTCCACCGAATGGGTCTATGGGGCGCCATTCGCGAAACATTGGAAGACCATGGCCAAAGAAGAACTGCTCGAAATGCGTGGACAGGTGGTGGAATTGCTTCCCAACGCCATGTTCCGCGTAAAGCTCGAAAACGATCACGAAATCCTGGGTCACACGGCCGGCAAGATGCGCAAGAACCGCATCCGCGTGCTGGTGGGCGACGAAGTGCTGGTCGAGCTGACGCCCTATGACCTGACCAAGGGGCGCATCACCTATCGCTACATGCCCGGACGCGGCGGTCCCGGCCCGCAGTGATGCGGTCCTGACCGGGCTGCGCCGCTTGCCGCTCATCCTCGCGTCCGCCTCGCCGCGCCGGCTCGATCTGCTGGCGCAGATTGGCCTGGTCCCGGACGCTATCGACCCCGCTGACATAGACGAGACGCCGCGCAAGGCCGAATTGCCGGCGCTCTATGCTGTGCGCATGGCTGACGAGAAGGCGAGGGCCACGGCCGCGCGCCATCCCGGCGCTTATGTGCTGGGCGGCGACACCGTGGTTGCCTGCGGTCGGCGCATCTTGCCCAAGGCGGAAAGCGAAGCCGATGCGCGGCTATGCCTCGACCTGATCTCGGGCCGGCGTCACCGCGTGCTGAGCGCTGTCACGCTGATCGACCCCAAGGGCGTCGCGCGACACAAGCTCTCGACCAGCATCGTCACCTTCAAGCGGCTCCACCCGGACGAGATTTCCGCTTATATTGCGGGCGGCGAATGGCAGGGCAAGGCGGGCGGTTACGCCATCCAGGGCAGCGCAGCAGGGTTGATCCGGGCCATGCAGGGCAGCCCATCTGGCATTATCGGCCTGCCACTTTATGAAACGCGCGCGCTCTTGATCGCGGCAGGATTTTTGAAATGACCGAAACACCCGTTGGCCCGCACTGGCTCTATGAAGAAGGCATTGGCGAGGCGCGCGCCGCGCTGGTTCAGGGCGGCCGCATCGTTGAGGCGCAGATCGAGCGTGCTGGGCCGCAGGTCCGCGCTGGCGGTGTCCATGGCGGGCGGCTGGTGCGCACGCTCATTGCCCGCAAGCGCGGCATCGTGCGGCTTGATGCTGGTGAGCATGTGCTGATCGAGCCGATCCCGCCCAAGGTTGCCGAGGGTGCGCCGGTGAAGGTCGAGATTTTCCGCGAGGCCATTGGTGAGCCGGGGCTGGAAGGCGAGCGCGAGAAGCACGCCAAGGGCCGCATCGCGCTGCCCGGCGTGGCTGTCGGCCCGGGGCCTACCTTGTATCAGCGCATCAGCGAGACCGGCCTGCCGGTCGTGCCATGCCCTGCGCATGAGGAAGACCGGCTGGAAGCGGCGGGCTGGAGCGAACTGCTCACCGAGGCGATGACCGGCGAAGTGGGCGCGGAAGACGCTGCGCTGCGCATCTTCCCGACGCCCGCCATGACGCTCATCGACGTGGACGGCGCCGCGCCGCCTGCGCAGCTTGGCCCCAAGGGTGCGAAGCTGGCGGCGCAGGCGATCCGCCGCATGGGTATTGCCGGTTCGATCGGCATCGATCTGCCGACCATGAACAACAAGGATGAGCGCGCGATTGCGGCAGCGCAGGTCGACAAATATCTGGTCCAGCCCTTCGAGCGCACAGCGGTCAATGGCTATGGTTTCATCCAGATCGTGCGGCGGCGCGAGCGCGCCTCGCTGATCGAGCTGGTCCGCTCCGATCCGGTGCGCACGGCGTCCATGGCGGCGCTGCGGACGGCTGAGCGTGCCGGCGCGGGCGCTATCACCCTGACGGTCGCCCCGGCCGTCGCGCGCGACATTCTTGCTCATCCGGACTGGCTCAAGCTGCTCGAGCGGCGCCGCGGCGGACCGGCGACCATCGCCGGGGACGAGACGCTGGCAGTAGGCTCGCATCATGTCCATTAAGCCCACGCTTGCCAAAGGCGGTTGCCCGATCTGCGGCAAGCCGGTCGAGCATGAATTTCGCCCCTTCTGCTCGCGCGGCTGCCGTGACCGCGATCTCATCAACTGGTTTGACGAGGGCTATAAAGTGCCGATCCAGCCGGATGACGACGAGGACGAGACCTCGGGCGACTGAGGCTGGCTGGACCCCGACCTGCGCCGGGGAACAGGGCTGACATCACCAGATGCGCACGCGATCTCCCGCTGCCAGCGCATATTTCCCGCCCGGCTTCACCGCGAACGCATCATACCAGGCATCGACATTGCGCAGCGGCCCGATGATGCGGAACTTGTCCGGCGTGTGGGGATCGGACGCCATTTGCTGCCGCATAGCCTCCGGCTTCTGCTTGGCGTGCCAGACCTGCGCATAAGCCAGGAAGAAGCGCTGGTCGCCGGTCAGGCCGTCGATCACCGGGGCGGGCTTACCCTTGAGCGAAGCATGATAAGCATCGAGCGCGACGAGCACGCCAGCTAGATCCGCGATATTCTCGCCGAGCGTCAACTTGCCGTTCACGAACATTCCCGGCACGGCTTCATATTTATCGTACTGGGCGGCGAACTTATCGGCCTCGATCTGGAAGCGCCGGGAGTCCTCGGCTGTCCACCAGTCCTTGAGCGTGCCGGTCGCGTCCACCTTGCGGCCCTGATCGTCGAAGCCGTGGCTGATCTCATGGCCGATCACGACACCTGCCGCGCCATAGTTGACTGCGGGGTCGGCATCGGGATCGAAGAAGGGCGGCTGGAGTATGCCCGCGGGGAACACGATCTTGTTTTCGTTGAAGCCGTTATAGGCGTTCACAGTCTGCGGGTTCATGCCCCATTTCTTGCGGTCCACGGGCTTGTGGAGATCCGCGAGCTTATAGTCCCAGTCGAAGATGCCGGAGCGCTTCACATTGCCGTAGAGATCGGCCGGATCGAGCTTCAGGGCTGAATAGTCGCGGAACTTCTCCGGATAGCCGACCATCACATCCATCTTGGCGAGCTTCTCCAGCGCCGCCATCTTCGTCGCGGGGTCCATCCATTCATTGGCTGCGATGCGGCTCGCCATGGCGACCTTCAGGTTGCCGATGAGGCCTTCCATCATGGTCTTGGACCGGGCCGGGAAGAAGTCCTTCACATAGGTCTGGCCGATCAACTCACCGAGCGAACCGTCGAGCAGCGAGTCGGCGCGTTTCCAGCGGGGCGGGAGCTGCTCGCGGCCGGTCAGGATCTTCGTGTAGATGAAGCGGCTGTCGACATAGGCCTTGCCGAGATAGGGCGAGGCCTGATCCACGACATGGAAGGCTTCCCAGGCCTTGAGCGTTTCGAGCGGCGTGTTGGCGAACAGGTCGGCGGTCTCCTTGATGGCGCTGTTCTCGTTGACGAGGATCGTGCCGCTCGGCGTCACCCGCGCGCCGGCCATGAACGCGTCCCAATCGACGCCGGGCGCGAAGCTCTTGAGCTGGGCGATGGTCATGGGGTTGTTGATCTTGTCGATCTCGCGGCGATCAGCGACGGGCCAGCTCACCTTGGCGATGGCTGTCTCGAAGGCCATGATGTCCGTGGCGGCCTGCTTTGCGTTCGCATAGCCCGCCAGAGCGAGCTGGCGCGCGATATAGGCGGCGTAGGCGTCGCGCTGGGGCTTGAAGTCGTCCTTCAGATAATAGTCGCGATCAGGGAGGCCGAGGCCCGACTGACCCATCCAGAGCACATTGGTGTTCGGATCCTGAAGGCCCGCGCCCACGTCCAGCGCCACGATGGCCGAGCCGAAGGCGCCGTTGGTCGCGCCCATGTAGCGGGAGAAGGCGCTCTTGTCGGATACCGCTGCAAGAGCTGCGAGATCGGCGCGCAGCTGCTTGTCGCCCACCTTCTCGACGGTCTTTTCGTCCATGAAGCTCCTGTACAGGCCGCCGATCTGCGTGGTCGGCGCCTGGCTCGCGATTACGAACTTCTTCTGCTCCAGCGTGAGGTTGTAGACCTCGTAGAACGCGTCGGTTGATGCCTGATCGGCAGGGATTGGCGTGCGGGCATACCAGCTGCCATTGGCGTAGCTGTCGAAATCGTCGCCCGGGGCGACGCTCTTGTCGGCGGCCGTGAGATCGACACCCCAACTGCCGTAGCGGGGCGTGACGGGCTTTGCGGTCGTGGCAGCGACAGGCTTGTCCTTGGGCGTGGCGGCGAGAGCGGGGGCAGCGGCCATGGGAGCGGCGAGAGCCACGGACATGGCCGTGGCAATCAGGAGAGAATTGCGCATAAGGGATGGTCCTCGAGCGATAGAGTTTGCCAGCGCATCGGCAGCCACGGGAAAGCGGCAAACGGCGCTCATGGCCAAAATCCTATTCGCGCCGCGCGAGGATGCAAAGCCTTTCTCGCAGGTGCAGTACGATATTAGGCATCATTGGGGTGGACAGGGGGCGCGCGGCGTGATTATAGCGCTCGCCTTCGCCCGGCGCCCGCCGGATGCGCGAAGCCCCGTGCCCGGGTAGCTCAGTTGGTAGAGCATGCGACTGAAAATCGCAGTGTCGGCGGTTCGACTCCGTCCCCGGGCACCACTTTTCCTTGATCTCTGGTGTCCCATTTGCACGGCGCGGACATAGGCTTCCGAACCGCGCAGTTCTGCCTTTCCGGCGGATCAATCTGCTGATCAGCGTGCCAGCCGCCGGATCGGCCAAAACGAAAAGCCCCCGGCTGTGCCGAGGGCTTTCGCTCATAGGACAGGATTCGACTTACCGACTGACCTGGACGCTGGTTCCACCGGCGCTGGGGCCAGCGAGGCGGGCGCCTTCGCCGGTGGAGACAAGCTTCACCCAGAGCGCGTCCTTGCCCTTATAGTAGGCGGTGGCGCTGGCCTTGCGCAGCGCATCCAGGCTGTCCTGCGGCGCGCCCGAGGCCGCAGTGGCGAATCCCGGCAGCTCGAAGATCACCCATGAGCCGCCATCCAGTTCGCTCAGGCGCAGGTCCATAGCCGGCCTTTCGGTGGTCAGCTTGACCTCGGAGCCGGCGCGCACGTTTGTTTCCCCGCCCGCCAATGCGAGTGTCTTGCCATTGCGGCTGAGGGCGACTGGGGCCGGTGGAGGCGGCGCCCCGGCGCCGCCGGGCCGGACGACGATGGGTCCGCCACCGCCTGCCCCAGGCGCACGGCTGCCGGGGGCGGCGACCGTCAGACGACCGAAATCGCCCTTGCATACTGCGGCATTCCAGGTCGGCTTGATCGCACAGCCCGGGTCGAGCGCGATGCCGTCATTTTCGTCATGGAGGAGGATGTAGGAGTTCGGGACACCGCCCACCGAGCCATCCACGTCGTGGAACACCGAGGTCTTGTAGGGGCCGTTGCCATAATCGTCATTGCTCCACTTATGCTCGATGGGTGGGAAATAGACCGGCTTGGCGTTGACGAATTTCGCGCGCTCGATGGTGTTGTTGGTGCTCATCCCGAAGCTTGTGAACAGCAGGTAGGAGATCGCTCCCGTCTTGCGGGTGGCATTGTCCTGGAAGTTCACGAACGTGACATTGTCCAGATGATGCAGATAATCGTAGAACTCGTAGCCGCGGATCGGGAAATCAGCCAGATCGGGCTCCGGCAAGCTGCGACCGTAAGCGATTTCCGCTGGCGTGCTGGGATTGCCGATATTGGCGCTTTCGCCCACGAACAGCGAGTCGACGACCCGTGACGTATAAGAGAAACGGGCGAAGTTGCCGGACGCATGCGTGTAGCCGATCGCGTTATCGGCCAGCTTCAAATTCTTGAACAGGTCCATCTCGCCGCGGACCCAGAGGCCGCCATTGCGGTTCTTGTAGGCGGTGAAATCCTCGAAGAGCGTCTCCACCTGGGGGCTGTTCGCGTCAGTGGGATTGGCAAGGGCGATATGCCCGCCGACGGCAAAATGGCCATCGGGCCGGGGGCCGCGGTCGGACATGAGGCCGTCAAAGTTCGAATGGGCGGTGTTGCCCTTGAACTCCCGAAATGCCGTTCGGCGCGGAAAAACGTTGGTGTTCTTGCCTTCGTGCGCGCCGGTCGGTTTCTCAGGCAACGCGAACCAGAAGCCGATCTGCTCGGAACCCGCAGCCACATTGTCACGGAAGACATTGTCGGGGTTCGTGATCCAGAACGTGGAGACGTTATTGTCCGAAGGGATCAGGATATCCTTGGCGTTCTGGCCCGACATGTCGAAGTTTTTGCCGCCCTCCTTTTTGAACGGGCCGAGGTTTGTGGGGACACATGGCTTCCCGTCGGGATGGCATTTGGTCAGCATGCCGAGATTGCGGATGAACTGGTTGCCCGTCTCGACGGCATCTTCCAGGAAGAAGCAGTGGCCCACGGTGTTGAAGGTCACGTTGTTTTCGACCCGCACGTTGTTCGTGCCATGGACGGTGACGCAGCGGCTGTAACTGTCGTGGATCGATGAGTTCTGGACATATTGGCCCTGGCCTTCGCCCAGGACGTGCCAGTGGATCGGATAGCGGGCCAGATGCATATTCTGCCCCATGCGCGACAGCTCGACGCCCGAGATGTACATTTTAGAGCCAGCCATCGCCATGACATGGCCGCCGAAATAGGATTTCTCCGCGTCGTCCGAGGCCTGGATCTTGATGTTGCGCGTCAGCAGGCCGACTTCGCCGCGCTCGTCGACGCCGAAGGTGATCTCGCCGAAATGCATATATTGAAGGGGCTTATCGAGCGTGAGCGCATTGCCGCTGATCGCGGTGATAGTGCGCTGCTCAGCCTGGTGGGGATCGAAATCGGTCGAGGCCAGTACGATCTGGTCGCCCTTGCGCCAGCCGGCGGCGTTTAGCACGTCGATCTGGGTGCTACCGGCCTTGGCTGTCTTCGTGAGCTTGGTCCATGCGTTCTTGCGGTCACCGTGCAAGCTCAAGGTGCCGGCCATCATCATGATGCCGCGGTCGCCCATGGTGTTCACGTCTTCGTTGGGGACGTTGTCAGTGAGCGTGATCACGGCGTTGCGCGTGTGCGGCTTGGCGGCGCTGCCGATGGCCAGCTCGCCGCCCGACAACAGGATCCACTCGCTTTTCAGCTCGATATCGAGATCGTTCGAGAAGCTGAGCTTGCCGTCAATGGTGAGGCTGCGCAGCGCCGGTGGCGCGACGTCGAGGAGGATGTTCTTGTCTCGACCGATCCTCACCGCGTCGCCTGCGCGCGGCACCTTTCCTTCCGGCCATGACGCAGGATCGGACCAGCGCGTCTGCTTGGCCGCCGCAAGCGGTGCCGATGCAGGCATGTCCATATGGGCGTGCGTTTCCTGAGCACCCGCTTCGGCCCCCATGCCGAGCAAGAGGGACGCTGGAAGAAGCAAGGTAAGAAGGTGCAGGCAAGATTGCACGCGCATGATGGTCATCCCCTCGATCGGAACTTTAATGCCCCGCTTTTGTATTTGGATGTTTGGCGCGGATAGGCTGATTTGCCAAGCCGCCATCAAGCGCGTGCTAAGAGAGCTCAGGGATAAAGGCGGCTTGGATCACAGAGTGGAACGCACCACCGAATATTCTGCATTCGGCGCGGTCATTCTTTCGGGCAACGAGATCACGTGCCGGAATGACTGCGAATGGGACGTCAGCGATCGCTGTCGGCGGCGATGATTTCAATATTGAGGGGTGCGCCGCCTGCAGCGACCATCAATAACAGGTCGACATTCGGATGCGCCCCCGGGCGACTGCGCGCGTCGGCCGTGTGTTCCGCGAACAGGGCCAAGCCATGTTCGGCCGCTTTCCCATCCAAAATGTCGAAGCGCTGCTTCAGATATTGATAGACGGCCAGCGACCCTTGCTTGCCCGGCTGATTTTCGATGCTGGCTATGACAACCCCGTTGGCGTCCAGAAGGTCGATGCGCTGCACATAGTCGATGGGTGGCAGCTGCTGAAGGTTGTCCTTAAAAGTCGCGCCCGGTTGAATCATCGTCAGCATTTCTCGAATTCCTGAGTTCATTGCGCGCCCGCGTAACATCCTCTCCAGATGTCCGCTATCGGGCAGCGCAAAATCCCTATGAAATGTCCGATCTGGGGGGCGGCCTTCGGCATGTGTGCCGGAGGCCGCCCCGTCTGATCCACCTAAAACCTGAACCGCGCGCCGAGCCGGTAGTAGCGGCCGATCGTGTCGAAATAGGTGGGGTTCGTATAGAATTGTGTCTCGGGTGCGGCGGGGGGCGCGCGGTTGAAGAGATTGTTCACCGCGCCGAAAATCTCGATCCCCTTTTCATCGTCGCTCCACGGGCGGACCGAGCCGAACAGGTTCACGTAGAAGCGCCCCGCGACGCGATTATTGTTGATGCTGTTCGCCACAGTGGTCGCATAGCCCGGGTCGCCCGGCGCAATGTAGATCGCATCATATTTGCCCGGTGTGATGTAGCGCCCCTGCACCGTCACGTTGAAGCGCGGTGTATCATAGGTGAGGTAGCCGTTCGCGATCCAGCTCGGCGCAGCGATTCCCGCGGACTGTCCAGTCTGCCCCGCGCGGTCCACCACGGTGCCGAAGCTGGTGGCCTGCAAGCGCGAGACATGACTGGCGAGCGCGCGGACCGTCAGCGTGCTGCCCGGTGCCCCGAGCGGGATGCGATAGCTTGCCTCGATGTCGAGGCCATCGGTCAGCAGGCGATCCAGATTGAGGCTGACATTGCGAATCTGGGTGATGAGCTTGTTGGCATCGAATGTCAGCAGGTTGCAGGCGATCGCGACATTGGCAAAGCAACGATCGATGATCTGTTGCGCCCCGCCCGGCGCGGTCGAGATATAATCCTTCACGCTGATGCGGTAATAATCCACCGACAAGCGCAGGCCGCTCAGGGCGCCGCGCGGCTGGAGGATGATGCCCGCCGTGGTCGTGTCCGCCGTCTCCGGCTTGATGTTCGGCGATCCACCCGACAGGATCGAGGGCGGTGTGGCCTGCGGCGTGGTAACGAAGCGATTGGTGATCGCCGTGAACGATCCGGCCGAGGCGAGGAAAAGCTCGGCGAAATTGGGCGCGCGAATATCGTGACTTTGCGTCACGCGCAGCCGCAGCCAGTCGACCGGCTCCCATGTCCCGCTCAGCTTCCAGGTCGCGCGCGTGAACTTGTTCTGCGTGCTGACCCGCTGATAGCTGCCAAAGCCTTTGATATCATAGCTGGTGACGCGGATCGCGCCATCAAGTGCCAGCGACTTGGTCCAAGAGGCGTCCCTGACGAGCGGCACGCCAAGTTCGGCATAGCCTTCCAGCACATTGCTCTTGCCGCTGTAATCGGAGCCGAAATTCTGGAAATAGGCATATTGGTTGGAGAGCGGGTCATGCGTGACGCCGATCCGGTCCTTCCGATATTCCGCGCCCACAGCCAGGGCGAGCGGCCCCGCGCCAAGATCGCCAAGCTCGCCGCGCAGATTTGCGGCAACGACATGCTGGCGCAGCGTAATATCCTCGATCAGCGTTCCGAAGATGAACTTCTTGCCGGCATCGGTGACGTTATTCGGGCCGAAGAGATTGATCGGCACGCAGCCGGCCGCGGCCTGACGAAGCGCCGCATTGCTGCTCAGCAATGCGCGGCAGGTCGGGTTGCCAGATCCGGGATCGGTGACGGCATCAAGCGCATAGTAGAAGCGCGCATTGGACGCCGCATAGGATGCCGGCGCGCCAAGCGACTGCGCAGGATCGCCGGTCAGGAGGTTGTTCTCAACAGTCTGCAGCCGGTCGGTGCGGCCATATTGATAATAGACGTCCCAGTCCCACGCGCCGCCAAGATCGCCCTTCAGGCCGCTGGTGAAGCGATAGCTGTCTGCGGTCGAGATGCTCAGGCCGCGCCCCACATCATCGAACACGCGCCCCAGCGCAAAGTCCGCCGCCGCCGGTCGGTCGGGGCGCAACGGGCCGGTGGGGGTCGTCATCGCAGCGCGGACTTCGGCGGGAATGAAGGGATTTTCGCGATAAATCGGCAATGAGGCGCTGAAATAGGCGGTCTGCAACAGCTCGCCCTTGATGTGACCATAGGAACCCTCAACAAAGGCGCCGATGGCGTCGGTCAGCTCATAATCGGCATGGGCGAAGGCGGCATAGCGCTCGACGGGCACAGTGATGTTCGCATCGGTATAGGTCGCATATAGATCGCCGCCGACCTGGCTGAGCGCGAAGCGCGGACTGCCGGCGCGATAGGGCAATATCGTGCCGCCGGGGCCGAAGGTGATGCCGTCTGCGCCGCGCAGGGCGCGGATATTGGCGGTCGCGGCGGTGGTGTTATTGTTGATCGAGACGACGCCGCCAGTGTTGAAGAACCAGCCGGCATTGTCGTCGCTGCGAACCAGATTGGGCAGGCCATTGCCGGTGCCGCCAAAGCCCGTGTTGGTGACATTGGCGCCCGGCTTGCACCAGCTGCGGGTGAAGCAATTGCCGATGCCCTTCTGGTCGTCATATTCGCCGCCGATGATGAAGTGACCGCGCGATCCGGCGAAATCGGTGCCGAAGGCGAGGCTGGCG
>Ga0247738_10000181_pt1 | contig 27338 bp, 26 predicted proteins | sample UWRJL013104B2_FD_180936 | JGI IMG/M metagenome (GOLD analysis project Ga0247738, IMG submission 180936) | Plant litter microbial communities from Arlington Agricultural Research Station in Wisconsin, United States - UWRJ-L013-104B-2 | ecosystem: Environmental > Terrestrial > Plant litter >...
TGGCACGGGGGTGTTGTCGACGGCGACCTCGCCGCTGTCGACGAGCAGGCCGTGCTCGAACCTCGGCTCGACGTCGAAGGTCACGCTCGCGCCCGCCGGCAGGTCGACCTGAGCACCGAGCAGGTTGGTGAAAACGGTGGCGGGGGATGCCGCGCCCGCCAGCCGCCCGATGAACACGCGCACCGTCGCGGCGCCGTGCACGAACGGCGGCGGCACGTACGACTCGAAGGCGGGAGCACCGTGTCGCGCGGAGTCGGGAAGTGCCACCCACAGCTGAGCGCCGTGCAGCACCGTGGTCGAGCTCGTCGAGACTTCGGAGTGGGCGATCCCCTTCCCTGCCGTCATGAGGTTGAGCTCGCCGGGTCGCACGGGCGCGTGGCTTCCCACACTGTCGCGGTGCTCGATCTCGCCCGCGAACAACCAGCTCACGGTCTGCAGGCCGGTGTGCGGGTGCGGCGGCACGACCATGCCGGGCCGCCCCTCGGTCATCGGGTCTGGGCCGTAGTGGTCGAGGAAGCACCACGCGCCGATGAGGGAGCGCGAGCGCTGCGGCAGGGTGCGGCGCACGCTCATGGCGCGCGGTCCGCCCAAGGGCACGTCCCGTGGCTCGAGCACGGTCACCGCGGGTCGAGCGGACTCACGATCGGGCCCGTTGACCTCCACGATCTCCGCCGGGTGCTTCTCCAGATTGCTCACGACAAAAGGCTAGTCCCGTGACGTGACCAGCAGGTCGCCCACCTCGCACTGAAGGGCGGCGCAGATCGCCGCGAGCGTCGAGTATCGGATCGCCCTCGCCCGGTCGTTCTTGAGCACCGACAGGTTCACGACGCTCACCCCCACGAGTTCGCTCAGCCTCGTGAGCGTCATCCCGCGCTGCGCGAGCAGTTCGTCGAGGCGGCAGTGGATACCGCTCGGCCCCTCGTCGTCGCCCGCGGCGGCCATCAGACGAGCCCGTCGGAGTCGCGCTGCAGTCGCTGCCCGAGCTGGAAGGCCGCCGCGACCACGGCGAGCGCGAGGCCCCACGCGAGCGGCGCGAGGTCGACCTCGACGAGGAAGATCGGCAGCTCATCCACGTTCAGGGCGAGCGCGGCGCGCTGGGCCGCCATGCCCATCAGCAGGGGAGTGCCCATGCCGGACAGGATGACGAGGATCGCGACGCCGCCGATACCCCACGTGGCGAACGTGCTGAACGGCTTGCCCAGGAGCACCCGGATGCACAGCCAGACGAGCACCGTGCAGATGCCGAAGACGACGAGCCACGACAGCACGGCGGCACCGATGAGGAAGGCCCGACCACCCGCCGAGAGATCGGCAAGGGTGAGCGTGACCGTGTCGAAGGTCGCGCCGGCGAATCCGGCGTCGAGCGGTTCGCTCGTGGGCACGCCCCTCAGTTCGACGGGCCCGGACGCGAGCTGCGCGATCCTGCCGACGAGCAGCACGATCTCGACGATGCCGATGGCCGCCGCGGCGCCGGCGATGACACCCAGGATTGCCTTCTCGGCGAGCCCGAGCGCGTGGGTGGTGCGGTTGTGCAGCGCCTGCGTCATCAGACGAGCCCTTCCGTTTCCTTCTGCAGGCGCGAGCCGACCTGGAACGCCGCCGTGAGCGCCCCCAGCGCCGCCAGGCCGAAGATGACGAGGGGGTCAATGCCGGAACCGCTGTTCTCGTAGTCCCCGCCGAGCGACGCGACGGCGCCGTTGGCCCCCATCGTGCTGAACAGCCACGTCAGGATGTAGCCGAGTCCGATCACCATGGTGGCGATCCCGACGAGCCCCAGGTTGGCCAGCACGAACGCGCGCCCCCGGATGAGGTTGCGGATGACGAGGCAGGCGCAGGTGATGGCGACGATGACGGTGAGCGCGTACACCACCTCCGCGAGGATGAGCGAAGCGTGCACGATCGGGATGAGCCCGCTCACCTCGATAACGGCCTGCTGGGTCACGACGTCCACCGCCGCGCCGCCCGGACCGAGGGGGAGCGTTGCCGGGGTGTCGACGAACGACGCGGTCACCGGAACATCTCGGTTGGGGATGATGCGGGCGAGACTGATGACCGCCTGCACGATCGTCCACAGTGTCACACCGGCGCCGATCACGACCGTGAGGCCGAGGGCGGCCCGGTCGGCGGCTCTGGGCAGGGTGTCCATGTCGAATCCTAACGTTTATCGATAACAACGATAAACGATACGGTAGCGGGATGCCCTTCCCGCCGCAACCCCGGTCAGCGGGTCACGGGCTCCGTGGCGTCGAGCAGTTCCAGCTCGTCCCGCCGCGGCGCCCCCTGCCAGTCACTCGACGACAGGCAGGCGAAGGCGGCCGTGGTTGTGCCGCGGTGCAGGCGCTCCGGCACGCTCAGTCCGTCGAAGCGCGCGCTCAGGTAGCCGGCGACGAAGGCGTCGCCCGCGCCCACGGTGTCGACCACGGCGACGGGGCGGGCCGCGGCCGAGTGCTCGACCCCGTCGGCCAGCGCGAGCGCCCCGCGATCTCCGAGTTTCAGCACGACCTCGACGGGACCGAGCCCCGATAGCCGTCGGCACAGCTCGCCGGGGGCGCCGGGTGCCACGAAGAGGGCCGCCTCGTCCTCGCCGGCGAACAGCACGTCGGCGCCGCGCACGAAGGGCGCGAGCGCCGTGGACGCCTCGCGCGCCGACCAGAGCCGTGACCGGTGGTTGACGTCGAACGAGACCGTGGCGCCGCGCTCCCGCGCGGTCGCGAGCAGCGCGAGCGCCGTCGCGGCAGGACCCGGCCCGAGGGCGGGGGTGATGCCGGTGAGGTGCAGGTGGTTGATGCCCTCGAGCGCTTGCGGGTCGAGGAGCTCGGGCCGCAGCGCGGAGGCGGCACTGCCCGCGCGCAGGTAGGTGACGCGCGTCGACTGCGGCGTGCGCTGCTCCTTGAGCAGAACGCCGGTCGGCCGCGCGGTGTCGACGTCGGCCCGCACGCGCACGCCCTCGCCGGTCAAGCTCGTGGCGATGAGGCGCCCGAAGCTGTCGTCGCCGAGCCGGCTGAACCACGTGACCTCGTGCCCGAGGCGGGCGAGGCCGATCGCGACGTTCGACTCCGCTCCGCAGAACCCCACCTCGGCGGCGGCGCTCTGGGTGAACGTGCTCAGGGAGGCCACGAGCCCCATCGACTCGCCGAGGGTGATGACCGTCATCGACGGGCGGCGTGCGCGAGCGTGGCGAGCAGGGAGGGCAGGTCGGTGTCGGGTGCCCAGAGCGCGCCGCCCAGTCCGACCGCTACGGCGCCCGCGGAGAGGAAGGCGGGGGCGTGCGCGACGCTGACACCGCCGACCGCGAGCAGCTTGATGTCGGGCAGCGGCTCGCGCAGGGCGCTGAAGTAGGCCACGCCGAGCGTGCCCACGGGGAAGACCTTCACCGCGGTCGCGCCGGCACGCCAGGCCGTCAGCACCTCGGTGGGGGTCATCGCCCCCGGGTAGTAGCCCGCCCCGGCCTCGAGGGCGAGCTCGGCGACGGCCGGGTCGAAGCCGGGGGAGACGAGGAACTGGGCGCCGTGCGCGAGGGCCGTTGACGCGTCATCCCAGTCGAGGACCGTGCCAGCGCCCACGAGCACGCCCGCCGGGAGCGCCTCGCGCACCCGGCGGATGGCGCCGGCGGCGCCGGGCGTCGTGAACGAGATCTCGAGCATCCGTACGCCTGTGCGGGCGAGGGACAGCGCGCTGGCTTCGGCGGCCTCCGCCGATGTCGCGCGGATGATCGCCATGAGCCCGCTCGTCACCAACTGCTCGGGCAACTCAAGTCTCTCCTGAATTAGCATATTAACATCGTATACTCGAACGGCCGACGGAGGTCGCTCGGCGCGAGGAGGCAAGCAACACATGCACGACGACGCGCGTGAGGTCCGGAGACGGGTGTCCCGTCTGCTGCGCGAGCGGCTGGCCGACGGGCACGTGCGTGAGCGCCTGCCCCTGGAGCTCGCGGCGTGGATCGCGCCCGGCGAGCCCGTGCCCGCCGCCGTGGCGCTCGCCGCGCCGTACGAGGCGATCGAGCCGCGCTCCGCCTGGGGCCGGCCGTGGGGCACGACGTGGCTGCGACTGCGCGGCGCCGTGCCAGAGGCCTGGCTGGGCCAGACGGTCGAGGTGCGCGTGGACCTCGGGTTCAACACCCATCGCGCGGGATTCCAGTCGGAGGGCCTCCTGCACGACGCCGCCGGTCGGCCGCTCAAGGCGATCAATCCGCGCAACTCCCACTTCACCCTCGCCGCGCCCACCGCGGAACCGTTCGAGTTCTACCTCGAGGCCGCCTCGAACCCCGACTTCGACATCGAGGAGTTCGAGTTCGTGCCGACCCCGCTCGGCGACCCCGAGACGGCCGGCAGCGTGCCCCTCTACCGCCTGGGGCCGTGCGAGCTCGTGCGCACCGATCCCCGCATCTGGGAGCTCGCGCAAGACGTGCGCGTGCTCGACGAGCTGCTCGATGTGCTGCCCGACGACGGCACGCGGGCCGCCCGCATCCTCGGCGCCCTCGAGCGGATGCTGCACGTGCTCGATGCGGACGACCTGCCCGCCACCGTCGACGCGGCGCGCGCCGCCCTCGCCGACGTGCTGGCGAGTCCCGCCGTCGCGTCGGCGCACCGCATCGTCGCGATCGGTCACGCGCACATCGACTCGGCCTGGTTGTGGCCGATCCGGGAGACCATCCGCAAGTGCGCGCGCACCTTCTCCAACGTGCTCGACCTCATGGACTCCGACCCCGAGTTCACCTTCGCCTGCTCCTCGGCGCAGCAGTACCTGTGGATGCAGGAGCTCTACCCGACGATCTTCGCGCGCATCCTGTCGCGTATCGCGGAGGGCCGCTGGATTCCCGTCGGCGGCATGTGGGTGGAGTCAGACACCAACATGCCGGGCGGGGAGTCGCTCGTGCGCCAACTGCTCGAGGGCGGGGAGTACTTCCGCGATGAGCTGGGGATCGAGTCGCCCGAGATCTGGCTGCCCGACTCGTTCGGCTACTCCGGTGCGTTCCCGCAGATCGCCGCGGCGGCGGGGAAGCGCTGGATGCTCACCCAGAAGATGTCGTGGAACGACACCAACGCCTTCCCGCACCACACCTTCCGGTGGGAGGGGATCGACGGGTCGTCGCTCTTCACCCACCTTCCGCCCGTGGACACCTACGGCGCAGAGCTGACGGCGGCGGAGCTCGCCCATGCCGAGCGCAACTTCCGCGACAAGCGGCACGCGACCGTGTCGCTCGTCCCCTACGGCTACAGCGACGGCGGTGGCGGGCCCACGCGCGAGATGCTCGCCTCCGCGCGCCGGTGGCGGTCGCTCGAGGGATCCCCGACGGTCGAGCTCGGCACCCCCCGCGACTTCTTCGAGAGCGCGGAGGCCGAGCTGCCCGACCCCGCGGTGTGGGTGGGGGAGATGTACCTGGAGGGGCATCGCGGCACCTACACCTCGCAGGCCGAGACCAAGCGCGGCAACCGGCGCACGGAGCACCTCCTGCGCGAAGCGGAGTGGTGGTCGACGACCGCCGCCGTGGACGTGGGGCTGGCGTACCCGGCGCACATCCTGCGCGACCTGTGGCGGGAGGTGCTGCTGCTGCAGTTCCACGACATCCTCCCGGGCAGTTCGATCGCCTGGGTGCACCACGATGCCGAGGTCGCGTACGCGCGCATCACCGCGCAGCTCGAGGGCATCATCGACACCGCTCTCGCCGCGCTCGCGGGGGAGGGCGACCGACAGCTCGTGGTCAACAGCTCGCCGTTGAGGCGCTCCGGAGTCGCGGGGGGCGGCATCGATGCGGCCGCGGAGTTCGCGGCGCCGACCGTCACGACCGTGCCGGGGGGCACAGAGCTCGACAATGGGCTCGTCTCGGTCGTGGTCGACGGTCGCGGCCTCATCGTCTCCCTGCGCGCGGCGGGCGGGCGCGATGTCGTCTCGCCCGATCGCCCGGTCGGCCTGCTGCAGCTGCATCGCGACTCCCCCAGCCAGTGGGACGCGTGGGACCTCGAGCAGCACTACCGCGCCCACACCGTCGACGTCGACGGGGTGCGGGAGCTGAGTGTCCGCGTCGAGGGGGATGCCGCCGAGGTGATCACGACGCGCTCGGAGGGTGCCTCCACCTACCGCCAGGTCGTCCGGCTGCGCGGCGGCTCCGCCGCGGTGGAGCTCGACGTGGACATCGACTGGCAGGAGCGGGAGCGGATGCTCAAACTCGCCATGCCGTTCGACGTGCGCGCCGACGACGCGGTCAGCGAGACCCAGTTCGGGCACGTTCGCCGCTCCACCCACGCCAACACCAGCTGGGACGACGCGCGGTTCGAGACCGTCGCCCACCGCTGGGTGCACGTCGGTGAGCCGGGCTTCGGCGTGGCCGTGGCCAACGACGCGACCTACGGGTACGACATCCGCAGGGAGGTCGCGGCCGGGGGCCGACCGACGACGACGGTGCGCGCCTCCCTCCTGCGCGGGCCCCGGTACCCTGACCCGGACGCCGACCTCGGCGATCACCGGTTCCGCTTCACGGTGCGGCCGGGCGCGGGCATCCCGGAGGCCATCGCGGACGGGTACGCCCTCAACCTCCCGGAGCGCCGACGCTCCGGATCGCGCGCCGTGCTGCCGCTCGTCTCGGCGGAGGGCGCCGTGATCGAGAGCCTCACCCCCGCCCGTGACGGATCGGGCGACCTCATCGTGCGCCTCTACGAGGCCCACGGCGCCTCGCGGGAGGCGCGGGTGCTCTGGCGGTTCGCGGCCTCGGGCGTGACCGCGGTCGACCTGCTCGAGCGCCACGAGCGTCCGACGGCTCTCACGGCGTTCGAGGGGGGAGCGCGGCTGTCGCTGCGGCCGTTCGAGCTCGTGACGCTGCGCGTGGCACGAGGAGTACAGTTAACTTGATGTAGTTATTAACTCTTCGAGGAGACCGATGGCGGCACGGCGCCCCCTGTACGAGCAGATCAAAGACGACTTGCGCGTGCTCATCCTGCAGGGCGCGTACACGCCGGGCCAGTCGTTCGTCACCCAGCAGCAGGTGTGCGAGCGCTACGGCGTGAGCATGCTCACCGCCGCGAGAGCCCTGAACGAGCTCGAGGTCGAGGGCCTCGTCGTGCGCCAGCGCGGCCGGGGCACCTTCGTGGCCGAGCGCAAGACGGCCACCACCGGGTCGAGCGGCGACGAGCGCAGCATCACGTGCATCGTCCCCGGCCTGACGAGCGGGCACGTGTCGAACTTCGTGCGCGGGGCCGAGTCGGTGTGCACCGACCGCGGCTATCGCCTCGTGCTCGCCGACTCGCACGGCGCGGTCGACCGGCAATCCCGGGCGCTGCTGCGCGCGGCGTCCGACGGCTCGAGCGGCGTGATCATCTACCCGGTCGACGGCCCCGCCGACCACGAGGCGGTCTCCGCGCTGCAGTCCAACGCCGTGCCGATGGTGTTCGCAGACCGGTACTGGGTGGACGTGGCGGCCGACGCCGTGCTCGTCGACGACTTCGCGCTCGGCTACGAGCTCACGAGCAAGCTCATCGCCCGCGGCCACCGCACGATCGCCACGCTGTGGCTCGAGATCGCCTGCACCTCGGTGCGCGACCGCCTCTCCGGCCACCTGAAAGCCCTCCGCGACCACGGTCTGCCCGTGATCGGCGACCTGACCGTGCTGCGCCCGTACTCCGCCGACGGCTTCGCGGCGGGCGCCTCCAGGCTCTCCCGGCTGCTCGAGGGCGCGCACCCTCCCACCGCCGTGCTCGCCGCCAATGGCTTCGTGCTCGCTGCCGCGATGAACGACCTCATCGACCTCGGCGCCGACGTGGCGCGGTCGATCGAGTTCGCCGGCATGGACGAGGCCGGCCCCTACGACATCCTGCCGCTCACGATCGCCTCGGCGGGGCTGCCCTCCTTCGAGATGGGATCGCGCGCCGCGTCGATGCTCATCGACCGAGCGACCGGCAAGCGCCAGCCCGACGACACGGAGCACGTCGTGCTGCCCGTCGAGGTGCACGAGCGCACCGAGCAGTTCAGCGCCTTCGGGCGGTGACCTCGGGTGGGCGGCCGCGACCGCCCACCCGATCGGTCAGTCGTCCAGTTCGACCACGAGCCTCGGCGCGTCGAGCACGTTCTCCGGCGTCGCCTCCGCCGCCCGGAACGCCCGATAGGTCGTGACGGTCGCCGAGGGGGCGTCCTGCACGAGCCGCACGGTGAGGTGGGTGGCCCCGGCGGCGAGGGCGGCCGTGACCCAGTCGGTCACGTCGAGCGCGCGCTCGACCCCCGCCGCGGTGCCGGCTCCGGGCATCGCGAACGGCGCGCTGTCGAGCGCGGCCGTGCCGTACTGCGCGAGCACGAGTGTTCCGGTGGGCGCGAGCCGCTCGGCCGTGACCGCGGGAGAGCCACCCGTCTCGAACTCGGTGAGCAGCAGCCGCGCGCGACCCACCGACGCCTCGCCCAGCTCGGCGAGGGGGAAGGTGAAGAGCGTGCGGTACTCGGTGTTCGTGCCGTTCGCCCGCGCGACGTTGCCCAGTTGCAGGCGGCCGTTTCCGTTCGCGAGCTCGATGATCGCGTCCGATCGAACGTTGCCGTCTCCCGCGGCGGCGGTCGGGATGACCACCGTCTGCACCTCGGAGGCCACGACCTTGAGCTGCGGGGCATCCTTGCCCGCATCCGGGGTGAACTCGGTGGGGCGGAAGGTGCGGTACTGGGTCTGGCCCGGCACCTGCTGATCCATGCGGATACGCACGGTGAGGTGGCTCTCGCCGGCCGCGAGGGCGTCGAGCGCCCAGGCCGTCACGTCGAGCCGGCGCACGACCCCTTCGGCGGGCGGGGAGCCCGCGATCGGGAACGGCATCGAGGCGAGCGCGGGTGCACCGAATGCCGCGGCCGTGATGGCCGACGTGGGTGCGATCCGCTCCGCGGTGAGGGCGGGCGGCGAGCCCGCCTCGAACTCCGTGAGCTCCAGGACGGTGCGTGCGACGTCGCCCTCGAGCTGCGCGAGCGGGAACGACAGCACCACGCGGTACTCCGTGTTGCCGCCCGTGCCGTCCGCGGAGCGCGACACGTTGCCCACCTGCATGCGGCCGTTCGTGTTGTTCACCTCGACGAGCCCGTCGGAGCGCACGGAGGCGTCGAGCGACCCCGTGGTGAAGTACGGCACCTCGACGGGAGTGACGAGGGCGCTGCCCACGTCGGCCGCCACACCCCCGCGCTCGAACGCGAACTGCACGGCGAGGTCGCCGATCGTGCCGTTGGTGGCGTCGATCACGGTCTCGAGCCGCTCGTCGGGAGCCAACTCGATGGCCCCGTCGAACGCCCCGAGGGTGACGCCGTCGTCCGGGGTCGCCGCGAGCTGGCCGGTCACCGTGGTGTGTCCCTGGTTGTGCAGCCACACCGAGATGCTCGTCGCGCTGCCGTCTGCCGAGGAGGCCAGCACGCGCGAGGTGAGGTCGGGCACGAGCGTGAGAGTCAGCGGCACGGTGCCCGTGACGGCCACGCCGTCGACCGTCATGGAGTAGTCGACGGTGAGGTGCTGCCGGTTGCCGAGGGTGTCCCCGGCGCCGGGGAAGTGGTCGGAGACGTTGTACAGGATTCCGTCCGCCACGCCCGCGGGCACCGTGATCGTGCTGCGGGGATGCTCGCCCGCCGCCGGGGCGTCGGCCGCGGGCCACGTCTCCGGGTAGCGAAGGGTCCACGCGACATCGGCGACGGCGCCCTGCGCGACGACGTCGAACCCGAGGTCCACGGCCTGGCCCTCTGTGACCGAGTAGTCGTCGGCGGAGACGGTGACCCGCGCCCGCGTGGCGGCCGCGACAACGGCATCCCACGACGACGCCGTCGCGGCGAAGCGCGCCTCGTCGCCGACGATGCGGCCGAGCGAGGTGACGAGCAGGTCCATCGTGCGCAGGCCCGCGCGGTGCTCGCCGTCCTGCGGCAGGTACCGCAGCAGCAGGGAGGAGAGGGAGCGCACGGCGAGGCGCGCCGCCGCGCCGTACCGCCGGTCGGCCGTCACCTCGTCGACGAGCGCGGTGAGCGTCGTCGTGAACTCCCGCGTGCGGGCCGTGACCGCGCCGGCGGGGTCATCAGACCCGAACACGGCCGCGACCTGGCTCACGTACGCGGCGCCCTCGGCCTTGGTGGGCACGATCGAGTGGCCCTCGAAGAGCTCGTTCCAGCTGCCGATCTTCGCCATTTTCACCTCGGTGCCGGCCACGAAGTTGGTCTGCGGGTTCTCGTCGAGGTACGACTTCACCTCACGCAGGTAGTCTCCGAACGCGGCGGGCGACTTGTCGATGGTCCACTTGTTGTACTGCGGGTTGACCACGTCGTCCCATCCGCTCGTCACGAGCGGCACGTAGTCCACCGCCGGGTTCTTGTAGCGTGCGTAGTAGTCCCACACGTAGTCGTGGTTGTCACGGATGAGGTTGTAATAGTTGTTGTCGGCGTCGGGAACCCGCTTCATGTCGTGCCAGCCGTACGCCGAGAACCAGTCGTACATGCCGTCGTAGTCGTGGGCGTTCACGTACTCGCCCGAGAATCCGGGCTGCTGCAGGCCGACGCCGATGAGCACATCCGCGAATCCGGCCAGCGCGGCCTTGTCCTTGAGCACCTGCAGGGCGGCCTGCGCAACCGCGCGCTCCTCGGGGTTGCCCGCGAGGTCGTGCGCGCTCCAGGCAGGCCGGTCGCCGGTGCTGAAGTCGACGGTGAACCGCTGCACGTCGTAGATCTCGATGAGCGGCTTCCCGTCGATCTTGAGGTACTCCGGATCTTGGAAGAGCTCGACCCACTGGGTGGTGAGGAGGTCCCACTCCGCGTCTCGGACCACCTCGTACTCCGCCTGGGTCATCGTGGGGGTGCGCAGCGCGGAGATGCTGAACGCGCTGCCGTTGATGTAGTTGATGAGGTAGCTCATCCGGTCCCGCTCGTCGGAGGTGCGGAACAGGTTCATGCCGTTGTGCAGCCCGCCGAGCTCCCCTCCGTCGTTGACCGCCGGCCGCTCCGCGTACCAGTCGAAGCTGAAGTAGTCGAGGCCGTTGGCGGCGGCGTCGGAGATCTGGGCATCCATGACGTCCTGCGTGTCGTCGTACCAGCCGTAGCGCGGTTCGCGCTCGGGATGGTCGGGCCGCCAGTCCTGCCCGTTCTTGTACTCGTAGTGGAAGTTGTCGCCGCTCTTCCACCCGCTGAAGTAGGTGGCGCCCACGAGGTAGTCGCCGCCCGGGGCGGGGTCGGACGCCGTGCTCTCGTACCGGAGCGGGGCCGCGGATGCCGGTGCCGCGGCGAGGGCGCCGGCTCCCAGCAGTCCCGCGGTGGCCAGCGCTATCGCGCTCAAGGTCCTCCGTCTGGGGGTGGCTCTCATGGTGTCGTCCTCTCATCATCGTTGATCAATTGACAAGTTAAGATGTTATATGGTTACACTGACGGCACAAGAGCCCCCGAGAGGGGCTTGTTCGAAGAGGAGCACGACGTGGTTCTGACCACCCCCACGCGAGCGGCGGAACTCGCCGCCGTGCCCGCGCGCGAGCCGGAGCGCCCCCGGCGCCGGCGGGTGCCGATCGGGGTGTACCTCGCCCTCGTGCCGCTCGCGGCCGTGCTGGGCCTGTTCGCCTACTACCCGGCGCTCACGGGCATCTTCTACTCGTTCTGGGATTGGAACCCCGGGTTCACCTCGACGTTCACGGGCTTCGAGAACTACGCCACGATGTTCGGCGACAAGCTCTGGTGGGACGCGTTCCGCAACCTCGGGGTGATCTTCGTCTTCACCATCGTCAGCTGGGTGCTGCCCCTGCTCTCGGCGGAGTTGCTCATCTCGCTGCGCAGCGAGCGCGCCCAGTTCGCCTACCGCACCATCCTCATCGCGCCCATGGCGTTCCCCGGCGTCGTCACCGCGCTCGTCTGGTCGTTCCTGTACCAGCCCAATGACGGCGTGATCAACCAGCTCCTGCGCCAGGCGGGTCTCGAGAACCTCGCGCAGAACTGGCTGGGCGACCCCCAGATCGCCCTCCTGGCGCTGCTCTTCATCGGCTTCCCCTTCATCGCCGGCCTGCCGTTCCTGCTGTTCTACTCGTCGCTGCGCAACATCCCGCCCGAGATCTTCGAGGCGGCGCGCGTCGACGGGGTGGGCAGGTTCCGCCGCTTCTTCGCGATCGACCTGCCGCTCATGGCGCGGCAGACTCAGCTGCTGCTGATCCTCGTCATCATCGACACCCTGCAGTACGGCTTCGTCGCCTACATCCTCACGCGCGGCGGGCCGGACAACGCCACCATGGTGCCGGTCATCCGGATGCTCAACCAAGCGTTCGAGGGCGGTGAGTGGGGCTACGCCGCGGCCCTGTCGACGACGCTCTTCGTGCTCACCGTCACCCTCAGCGTCATCGTGGCCCTGTTCCGCCGCCGTGACTCCACGACCAATGTGAAGGGGATGTGACCATGACCGCCTCGTCGCTCGTCGCTCGTCGCAACCGCGCCCGAAGCCGTATCAGCCAGGGAATGGTGCACGTCGGCCTCATCGTCATCGCCGGTGTCGGGCTGCTGCCCTACCTGTTCGCGCTCGTCACCTCCTTCAAGACCAACGAGCAGTTCGCCACCGACTTCTGGCTGCCGAGCTTCCCGCTGCACGGGGAGAACTTCCTGCGCGCGTGGGACCAGATCCGCCCGTACATGATCACCTCGGTGCTCGTCGCGCTCATCGCCATCGCCGGCATCCTCGTGCTCAGCCTGCTGTCGGGCTTCGTGCTCGCCCGCTACCGCTTCCCGGGCCGCGGATTCTTCTTCGCCGTCGTCGTGGCGCTGCTCATGGTGCCGGGCATCGCGGGCCTCATCCCGCTGTTCGTGATGATGCGCGACCTCGGCCTGCTCAACACCATCTGGGTGCTCGCCATCCCGCACATCGCGGGCGGTGCGGTGCTCGGCACGATCCTCATGAAGACCTTCATCGAGGGCATCCCGCAAGAGACTTTCGACGCCGCCCGCATGGATGGGGCGAGCGGACCGCGCATGTTCCGGTCGATCGTGCTGCCCCTCTCGCTGCCCGTGGTCGGCACCGTGTCGCTCATCACCGTGATCAACGTCTGGAACGACTTCTTCTGGCCGTTGCTGACCATCACCAAGAACGAGCTCAAGACCGTCAGCGTCGGCCTCATCTTCTTCCAGGGCCAGACGGGAACCGAGTACGGACCCATGTTCGCGGGCTACCTCATCGCGAGCCTGCCGCTGTTGCTGCTGTTCACCTTCCTCTCCAAGTACTTCCTCGCAGGCATTCAGGGCGGCCTGCCGGGATCGCACTAGGCCACACCCAGCCCCCGCACCCAGCACCAATCCACGAAAACGAAAGGACATCATGCAGTCACGCACAGGCATCCGCACCGCGACAACGTTCGTCGCGATCGCCGGCCTGACCCTGTTCACCGCAGGCTGCGCCACCGAAGGCGGTGGCGAGGAAGCGGTCGAGCAGGTGACGATCACCATCTCCGGCCCCAACCAGTTCAACAGCGACCCGACGAGCTTCGGCCCGGCGTGGGAGGACCTCGTCGCGGCGTTCGAGAAGGAGGAGCCGGGCATCACCGTCGAGTCGACAGTGCTCCCCCTCTCGGAGTTCAAGAACACGCTCTCCACGCAGCTGGCCGCGGGCACCGCGCCCGAGCTCATCTTCGCCCAGGCGAGCCACACCCCGGAGCAGGTCGTCACCCTCGACCCGTACCTCGCCGAGCCCAACCCCTACGTCGAGGGCAACGAGAAGTGGCAGGACGTCTTCAACGCGGACTACTACGGCCCCAACTCGTCGGTGTCGCGCAACGCGGCGGGCAACTACGAGTTCATCCCGTTCAACCTCTACATCTTCGGCCTGTACTACAACGCCGACGTGTTCGAGGATGCCGGGGCGGAGATCCCGGAGACCTACGGCGAGCTGCTGCGCGCCTGCGACGACCTGCGCGATGCGGGCTACACGCCGCTCGCCTTCGACAACAGCTGGCTCGCTCAGAACAGCGTGTTCAAGCCGATCATGGCGTCACTGCTGACCAAGTACTACGACGAGTGGAACCAGTTCGGCGGCGACGGCAAGCCCGGTGAGGCGACGCAGGTGTCGCAGAAGAGCTTCGCGAAGCTCATGCTCACCGGCGAGATCACGCCGCAGAGTGTGCCGGAGGTGGCCGAGGCCCTCGACCTCGCCCGCGAGGTCGTGCAGCGCTGCGCCACCGACAACTGGTCGGGCGTGGCCTCCACGGGCGCCACGTTCACGGGCGCGCAGGAGTTCCTCTCCGGCAAGGCCGGCCTCTCGTTCGGCGCCAACTTCTCCGCCAACGGCCTTGCCGAGGTCGACTGGGAGTACGGCACCCTGCCGTTCCCGACGATCACGAAGAAGGACAGCTCGCTCGCGACCGGCGAGGCCTCGCGCCTCGGCGCGAGCGTGGGCGGCACGAGCTACATGATCCCCTCCTACATCGAGGGCGCGAAGCTCGACGCGGCGATCAAGTTCCTGCAGTTCGTCTCGAGCGCGGAGCACGTGCAGCCGTGGCTGAACGAGTCCGGCGGCATCCCGGCGATCGTGGACGGCAAGCCGGCTCCCGGCCTCGAGGGCTTCCTCGAGGGCGAGTGGGCCGTTCCGCCGCCCGTACCGGACCCGCAGTTCATCCCCAAGGCCATCAACGGCCAGGCCGTCTACACCGGCTACTTCTCGGGCGGCAAGTCGATCGACGACCAGCTCAACGAGATGTCCGGCTACTGGATCGAGAAGTCGAAGGAGCTGGCCGCCGACGGCGCCTGGACCGACGACTGGGCGAAGCAGTAACCACCACCCGTTAGCGGTGCCCGGGCGGACCAGTTCCGCCCGGGCACCACCATGGAGGACACATGTCTCACACCGCCATCGTCACCCCCGGTGCTGCCGATCCGGGCAGGATCTGGCAGGGCATCCCGAGCATCGCGCGCTGGCGCGACCGGCTCTGGGTCACCTGGTACACGGGCGGCCCGCGCGAGCCCTCGCCCGACAACCACGTGCTGCTCGCGGTGAGCGACGACGACGGTGCCACCTGGCAGATCGAGAGCACCCTGAGCGCGCCGGGCAGCGTCCGCGCCTTCGACCCCAACCTGTGGGTCGACCCGCTCGGCCGGCTCTGGCACACGTGGAACGAGACGGATGAGGCCGTGGCCGAGCTGTTCGACGGCCGCGGTGGCGTCTGGGCTCGGGTCGCGGGGGAGTCGGGCGACTGGTCGGCACCGCGCCGACTCGCGTCCGGTGTGGCCATGAACACCCCCACCGTGGCGGCCGACGGCAGCTGGCTGCTCAGCTCGGCGCTGTGGTCCCAAGGGCCCGAGGCCGCGCCAGACCCCCGCGCCGCGAACGTGTTCGCCTCCACGGACGAGGGCGAGACGTGGTCGCTGCGCGGCGGTGTGCCGCTCGCGGCCGGCGAGCGCACCTTCGACGAGCACATGATCGTCGCGCTGCCGGACGGCACCCTCTGGATGGTGCTGCGCACCCTCCGCGGACTCGCTGAGTCGTTCTCCACCGATCACGGCGCGCACTGGACGGTGGCGCGGCCGAGCGGTTTCAACCCGCAGCCCTCCAGCCGGGTCTGGTTCTCCACCCTGCGCGACGGCACGATCGTGCTCGTCGGCAACGCCACACCGATGACCAGGGACGGCATCGCCGTGCGCACCTCGGTGGACGGCGGCCTCACGTGGTCGTTCCCCGTGATCATCGACGAACGGCACTGGGTGAGCTACCCGGACGCGGTCGAGGGCGACGACGGCACCCTGCACATCGTGTACGACCGCGACCGCAATGGGGCGGGGGAGATCATCCTCTCCACCGTGCGCATCGAGGGCGGGCGGGTGACCTCGGCCGGGCCGCCGGTCACCGTCGACCGGCTCGGCGCGTGACCCCGCGCCACGGTCACGCCCACGGCGAACAGCGGACTATTGGCGGCCCACGCTGGTTACTCTCTCTATATCGGCACCGAAACCTGCCCGGTGCCTAAGGAGTAGAGATGTTCGAAAGATTTACCGACAGAGCACGTCGTGTCGTCGTCCTGGCCCAGGAAGAGGCCAAGATGCTCAACCACAACTACATCGGCACCGAGCACATCCTGCTCGGCCTCATCCACGAGGGTGAGGGCGTCGCCGCCAAGGCGCTCGAGTCACTGAACATCTCCCTCGACGCTGTGCGCGAGCAGGTTCAGGACATCATCGGCCAGGGCCAGCAGCAGCCGACCGGCCACATTCCCTTCACGCCGCGCGCGAAGAAGGTGCTCGAGCTCTCCCTGCGCGAGGCGCTGCAGCTCGGCCACAACTACATCGGCACCGAGCACATCCTGCTCGGCCTCATCCGCGAGGGTGAGGGCGTCGCGGCCCAGGTGCTCGTGAAGCTGGGTGCCGACCTCAACCGTGTGCGCCAGCAGGTCATCCAGCTGCTGTCTGGCTACCAGGGCAAGGAGGCCGTCGCCGTGGGCGGCAACGACGCAGCACCCGACAAGGGCAGCCAGATCCTCGACCAGTTCGGCCGCAACCTGACGCAGGCAGCGCGTGACGGCAAGCTCGACCCGGTCATCGGCCGTGAGAAGGAGATGGAGCGGGTCATGCAGATCCTCTCCCGCCGCTCCAAGAACAACCCCGTGCTGATCGGTGAGCCCGGCGTCGGCAAGACCGCCGTCGTCGAGGGCCTCGCCATCGCCATCGTGCGCGGGGACGTTCCCGAGACCCTCAAGGACAAGCAGCTCTACACGCTCGACCTGGGCTCGCTCATCGCCGGCAGTCGCTACCGCGGTGACTTCGAGGAGCGCCTCAAGAAGGTCACCAAGGAGATCCGCACGCGCGGTGACATCATCACCTTCATCGACGAGATCCACACCCTCGTCGGCGCCGGTGCCGCCGAGGGCGCGATCGATGCCGCGAGCATCCTCAAGCCGCTCCTCGCGCGCGGTGAGCTGCAGACGATCGGCGCCACCACGCTCGACGAGTACCGCAAGCACTTCGAGAAGGACGCAGCGCTCGAGCGCCGCTTCCAGCCCGTGCAGGTGCACGAGCCCTCGCTGCCGCACACCATCAACATCCTCAAGGGACTGCGCGACAAGTACGAGTCGTTCCACAAGGTGTCGATCACCGACGGCGCGATCGTCGCGGCCGCCAACCTGGCCGACCGCTACGTGGCCGACCGGTTCCTGCCCGACAAGGCCATCGACCTGATCGACGAGGCCGGCGCACGCCTGCGCCTCTCGATCCTCTCCGCGCCGCCGGAGCTCCGCGAGTTCGACGAGAAGATCGCCGCCGTTCGTGGACAGAAGGAAGGCGCCATCGAGGACCAGGACTTCGAGAAGGCCGCATCGCTGCGCGACGAGGAGAAGAAGCTCCTCGGCGAGCGCCTGCGTCTCGAGAAGCAGTGGAAGGCTGGCGACGTCTCCACCACCGCACAGGTGGACGAGGGGCTCATCGCCGAGGTGCTGGCCGCGGCCACGGGCATCCCCGTGTTCAAGCTCACCGAGGAGGAGTCCAGCCGGCTCATCTTCATGGAGAAGGCCCTGCACATGCGCGTCATCGGACAGGAGGAGGCCATCTCGGTTCTCTCCAAGACGATCCGCCGCACGCGCGCCGGCCTCAAGGACCCGAAGCGCCCCTCCGGCTCGTTCATCTTCGCCGGCCCCACGGGTGTCGGTAAGACCGAGCTCGCCAAGGCGCTCGCCGAGTTCCTGTTCGACGACGAGGACGCCCTCATCTCCCTCGACATGAGCGAGTACGGCGAGAAGCACACGGTCTCGCGACTGTTCGGTGCTCCTCCCGGATTCGTGGGCTTCGAGGAGGGCGGCCAGCTCACCGAGAAGGTGCGCCGCAAGCCGTTCTCCGTGGTGCTGTTCGACGAGATCGAGAAGGCGCACCCCGACATCTTCAACTCGCTCCTCCAGATTCTGGAAGAGGGACGCCTGACGGATGGCCAGGGTCGCGTGGTCGACTTCAAGAACACCGTGATCATCATGACCACGAACCTCGGCACAAAGGACATCACGGGCACGCCCATCGGGTTCACCTCGAGCTCCGACACCGCCACCGGTTACGACCGGATGCGCGGCAAGGTCGTCGAGGAGCTCAAGAAGCACTTCAAGCCCGAGTTCCTCAACCGCGTGGACGAGACGATCGTGTTCCCGCAGCTCACCCAGCCGGAGCTGCTGCAGATCGTCGACCTGTTCATCAAGCGGCTCAGCGAGCGCCTGATGGACCGCGACCTCACGGTGGAGCTCACGCTCCCCGCCAAGGAGCAGCTCATCAAGGTGGGCTTCGACCCGTCGCTCGGTGCCCGGCCGCTGCGCCGCGCGGTGCAGCACGAGATCGAGGATGCCCTGAGCGAGAAGATCCTGCACGGCGAGCTCAACGCGGGTGACCACGTGCACGCCGACTTCATCGATGGCGCATTCGTGTTCACCACGAGCCGCCAGGCCGGGCTGCCCGAGAAGGAGCCGGAGGCCGTCGAGGCCTAAGCGGTACCCCCTCGCAGAGCGCGGGAGTTCGGGTCACACGCGGGAGGTAGATCCTCCGCGGATGACTCGAACTCCCGCGTTCGGCGGTTAAGCGGCCGCTCCCGTACATTATGAGGCGTGGCATCCTTCACCATTCGCAGCGCCCGCACGAGCGACATCCCCGGCATCCAGGCCCTCGTCGAGCCGCTGGCCCAGCGCCGCATCCTGCTCGGCAAAGACCGCGTAGTGCTCTACGAGGCCGTGCAGGAGTTCAGCGTCGCGCAGGCGGACGACGGCACGATCATCGGCTGCGGGGCACTGCACGTGATGTGGGAAGACCTGGGCGAGGTGCGCACGCTCGCCGTCACCGACGAATGGCTGGGCAAGGGCGTCGGGCACGCGCTGCTCGACCGCATCGAGGCGGATGCCGTTGAGCTCGGGCTCAGCCGCCTGTTCTGCCTGACCTTCGAGACCTCGTTCTTCGGCCGGCACGGCTTCTCCGCGATCGAGGAGAGCATCGTCGACCCCGAGGTGTTCGCGCAGCTCGCGCTCTCGCAAGACGAGGGCGTCGCCGAGTTCCTCGACCTGTCGCGCGTCAAGCAGAACACGCTCGGCAACACGCGGATGCTCAAGCGCCTGTAGATGGACCTCTCGCGCGTCTCGATCGGCCTCCCGGGCGCGACCCCGCACCCCGTCATCGAGGCGCTCGCGCCGCAGATCGAGGCGGCGGGATTCCGCGGGCTGTGGTTGAACGACACCCCCGATGGCGACTCGCTCGCGGCCCTGGCCGCCGCCGCGCACGTGACCTCGACGCTCGCGCTCGGTACGGGCGTGATCCCGCTCGACCGCCGGCCGGCGTCGGGCATCCTCGCCGCCCTCGGCGACATTCCCGTCGACCGACTGTCGGTCGGCATCGGCACGGGAGCGGCGAAGCACGGGCTCGCCCTCGTCGAGCAGTCGGTGGCCGAGCTGCGTGCGGGAACGAACGCCGCGATCGTCGTCGGCGCTCTCGGACCGCGGATGCGCGCGCTCGCCGCCCGCGTGGGCGACGGCGTGCTGCTCAACTGGCTCACACCGGAGGCCGCCGCCGCGCAGCGGTCCGCGCTCGTGGAGCCCGTCAGCACCATCTTGTACGCGCGCGCCGCGCTGGATCCGGATGCGCTGCCCGCGCTCGAGGCGGAGGCGGCGCGCTACGGAAGCTACCCCGCCTACGCCGCCAACTTCGAGCGGATCGGGGCGTCACCCCTGCAGACCACGATCACGCACCGGGCGGGCATCCGGCGCTATCTCGGTGCCGTCGACGAACTCGTGCTGCGCGTCGTCACGCGCGAGCAGACCCTCGGGGCCTACGAGGAGTTCCTGCGGGCCGTGCAGTAGCCGCAACGCCGCGTGCCGTCCCGTACCCCGGCAAGGGGGCGCTTACCCTGTGGTCATGTCGACGTTCCGCAACCCCGTCGGTCCCCAGCCGAGCCGCGTGTACTGGCGGCGACGGCTCGTGGTGGGCCTCGGCCTCGTCGCCGTGGTCATCATCATCATCCTCATCGTCGTGCGGCCGGGCGCGGGAGCCCCCGGCGCCGCGACCAACACGTCCCCCAAACCGACCAACTCGAGCGCACCCACGGATTCGAGCAACTCCGCGAATGGTGTCGAGTGCGACCTCGCCAAGGTGACCGTCGAGGCGGCCACGGACGCGACGAGCTACGACGCGGGCGTGAACCCCGTGCTCTCCTTCACGCTCAAGAGCCTCATGACGGAGCCGTGCACCATCGACGTCGCCACGAGCCTGCAGGAGTACCGCATTACCAGCGGCGACGAGCTCATCTGGACCTCGAAGGACTGCCAGACCGACTCGACCCCCGGCACCACCGTGCTCACGCCCGGCGTGCCGAAGTCGGGCCCGCCCATCACCTGGGACCGCACCCGCTCGGCGCCGGACACGTGCGATGCCGCCCGCGAGCCCGTGATCGCCGAGGGCGCGAGCTACCACCTGACCGTCGTGCTGGGCGAGCTCACCTCCACCAACACCCGGCAGTTCCTGCTGTACTGAGATACGGCCCGTCGGGCCTCAAGCACACCGGAGGTACCAGCGGAGTGATGGCGGCACGACCCGTAGACATCGTCGATGGCCCTCGCGTCGAGAACCGGGCAGCGATCTCGACGCTCGGCATCCGGGAGACCGTGCCCTTCCGCACGATGCTCGCGAACCGTGATCGGCTGCTGGCCGAGCTCGTCGTGTGGCTCGACGAGCGCCGAATCACCCCGACCGGTCCGTTCTTCCTGCGCCTGCACGTCGTCGACATGGCCGGGGACATGGACATCGAGGTGGGAGTCGAGGCCGAACCCATGGCGACGGACAACAGGGTCAGACCCGGCACGCTGCCCGCGGGCCGCTACGCCCTGCTCGACTACCGCTCCACATCACTGTCGGCGAACCGATTCCTCCACGAATGGATCTCCGCGCAGGGGATGACCACCGACGTGCACGCGACCCCCGCGGGAGACGCGTTCGCCGCCCGTTGCGAGGTCTACGTCACCGACCCGCGCACGGAGCCCCGCAAGACGAGATGGATCGTCCGGCTCGCGTTCCTGCTGCGCGACGCGGGCTGACCCCGAGGCCCGTCAGCCCGGGAAGATGCCGCCCTCTTCTGGGGCGTCCTCGTGTGCGGGTTCGAGGCCGCGCACGAGCGTCTCAGGTTTGCCGATGACGAGGGTGAGGAGCGCGATGGCGTGGTCGCTATTGCTCTCCTGCTGTACTAGTCGCACTGGGCCGCACCAATACCCGTTGTTTCGCATCGAGTCAAGACCACGGGTATCGGAATCCGAAACCGTAGGCTGCGGGCATGGAACAGTTCAACGAGTGTCAGGGTAGGGGTACCCGGCAGTTGATCGGATTCAGCGTGGCCGCCGCCAACGTAGGCGGCATCTCTGCCACGCGCCTGCGCTTCTAGGGTTGCGCAGTTCCGGCCGGTCGACGTGTGTTCGGGTCACACGTCGACCGGCCATTACCTTCTCCTCCCCGAGTGTCGAAGGCAATGCCGAAGGCGACCCGCTTCGCCGACGCAGCGCGTAGGGTCGGCCGAGGCGGGCAGTACCAGGCACCCCTGAGAATGGTGGCCGCCGAGGATTGGCCGCCGAGTACTCTGTGGGATCCGTGTGCTCGGTGGCCTGTCCTTCCCGCCACACCCAGACGTCGGCGTTCGCCGTGGTGGGGTGTTCGGTGATTAACTAGCAACCGTGACCGCCCTGCCCTCGCTCGCCCAGGCCCTCGAAGCCCAGGACGCGGTGGCGGTCGCGTTCGCCCTGCGCAACGGGACCGTCTCGGTGCCCCTGCTGCCCGTCGACGGCCCGCCGCAGGTGCGCGTATTCCGCCGGGGCGACGCCGACAAGTACATGCTCCTGCTGTTCTCGTCGCCAGAGACCTACGTGCTCATGGTTCCGGAGGAGCCGGAGCATCCCGTCGCCGACTACGACGCGGAGGCGCTGCGCGACTTCCTCGCGACCAACATCGGTGTGCTCGAGGCGGTCTGGTTCGATGTGGCCGGTCCGCACGCCATGCAGGCGACCCCGCAAGACGTGCTCGACGCGCTCACGCTCACGGGCTAGAACACGAACCGGGTCGCGTCGGTGGGGAACGTCGTCCACGCGAGCGCCTTCTCGGGCGTGAAGACCCGCAGGCCGCCGCCGTCTTCGCCCGCCCACGAGTCGGGGCCGGGTGAGTAGCCGTCGTCGTGGTACTTCACGAACGCCTCCGCGAGGCGGGCGCCCAGCCCGTCGGCCTCGGCCCGCGTCGCCTCGGTACGGCCGTCGAGGATGACCGCCCGCCAGCCGTCTTCGAGGTGCAGGGTGCACGCGGGGTTGAGCTCGGCGTTGCGGGCGTGCCGGGTGGTGGGGGAGCCGTCGTAATAGAAGCGCTGGTCGAGCCACACACCCCAGCGGGGGACGACGTGGGGGCGGGCATCCGGCCGCACGGTCGCGAGCCAGTAGTGCTTCGACTCGACGAGGCGCTGCTCGACGGATGCCCAGTCGAGCAGCCCCTCGTCGGTCTCGGGCAGTCCGTAGCCCTCGGGGAAGGTGGGTCGTTCGCGGCGCGGCGTGGTCATGCCGGGAGGCTACAACCCACCCCCGACGCGACTCAACCGGCGAAGAAAGCCGTGATGCGGTCGAACGCGCCCACCCACGCGTAGGTGCTGAAGAAGTCGCGCATCTCCTCCGTGGGGAAGCCCGACTGGAACACGGTCATGAGGGTGCCGCCCGCGGCCTCCTCGAACGTGATCTCGATGGTCGTCGTCATCGTGTCGCCGTCGGGCGTGCCGCCGGTGGACGAGGTGACGAGGCGGTGCGGCCGGTCGATCTCGAGGAAGGTCTGGTCCTCCCAGAACAGCCGGTCCGGGCTCGGCCCCCACTTGGCGTGCTGGATGCCGCCGACCCGCAGGTCGACGTCGATCTCGACGATGCCGGGCTCGTCGCTGAGCAGGCTGAACCACACCTTCTGCTTCTCGGCGTCGGTGTAGGCGTCGAAGACCTCGTCGGGCGTCGCCGGGATGAGCCTGGTCATCCGCAGGTCGTGGGTCTGTGTGTCGGTCATTCCGTGAGTCCTTTCTGGAGGGTGAAGTACGCCTCGAGGCCGTCGAGTCGACGCTCCCAGAGTCGCTGGTAGAAGGTGAGCCATGCCATGGCGTCATCCAATCGCTCGCCGCCGAGGCGGCACTGCCGCGACCGGCCGATCTTCTCGGTGACGACGAGGCCGGCATCCTCGAGCACCTGCACGTGCTTCTTGAGGCCGGTGAGGGTCATGCCGGCGGGACCGGCGAGCTCGCCGATGGTCGCCGGCCCTTCGCCGAGCCGGGTGAGGATGTCGCGACGGGTCGCGTCGGAGAGTGCCGCGAAAGCGCGGTCGAGAACTGCCGCTTGCTGAACCATGCTGTTCACTATGACACACTGAACCACATAGTTCAATGTATTTTGCGGAGTAGTGTCGGGGAGTGGTATCTGCGACGGGCGACGATGACGGATCTCTGACACCCGGGCAGCGCAAGCGCCTCACGCGCGTTCGCAGCGACAACGCCATGATCGCCACTCTCGCGGCGACCGGGCTCATCGCCGCCTTCATGCAGACCGTCGTCACCCCGATCATCCCGGAGCTGCCGGCCCTGCTGGACACGACGCGCGCCGATGCGTCCTGGGTGCTCACGGCGACGCTGCTCTCCGCCGCCATCTCCACCCCCATCAGCGGACGACTCGGCGACATGTACGGCAAGCGCCGCATCATGCTCACGCTGCTCATCATCATGGCCGTGGGCTGCGTCATCGCCGCCTTCTCCAACACGCTCGTCCCCATGATCGTCGCGCGCGTGCTGCAGGGCATCGGCCTCGGCGTGATCGCGCTCGGCATCAGCATCCTGCGCGATGTGATCCACCCCAAGAACCTCGGCGGCGCCGTCGCGCTCGTGAGCGCGACACTCGGCGTGGGCGGCGCGCTCGGCCTGCCGCTCGCCGCCACGATCGCGCAGTACCTCGACTGGCACTACCTGTTCTGGCTGTCGACGGCCCTGAGCGTCGTGGCGATCGTTGCCGTCGCGACGGTGATCCCCGTGAGCACCCTGCGGTCGGGCGGCTCCTTCGACCTCGTCGGCGCGCTCGGCCTCGCTGGGGGGCTCGTGGGCATCCTGCTCGCGGTCTCCAAGGGCACCGAATGGGGCTGGGGCAGCCCCCTCACCCTCGGCCTGCTCGGCGGGGGCGTGCTCGTGCTCGTGGCGTGGGGCTTCTACGAACTGCGCACCGCGAACCCGCTCGTGGACCTGCGGGTGGCCGCCCGCCGCACCGTGCTGCTCACCAACCTCGCGTCGATCTCGGTCGGGTTCGCGTTCTTCGTGTGCACGGCGTCGTTGCCGATCGTGCTCGAGGCGCCCGTGGAGAGCGGTGTCGGGCTCGGGCTGCCGCTCATCCTCGCGAGCCTGTGCCTCATGCCGCTCGGGCTCGTGATGTTCTTCCTCTCGCCCGCGGCGGCGCGGCTCTCGGCGACGCGCGGCCCGCGCACGAGCCTCATCCTCGGGATCATCATCATCACCGTGGGCTTCACGCTCGCGATCTTCTTCCTGGATGCCGTCTGGCACGTCATCCTCGTCTCCACCATCACGGGCCTCGGCGTCGGCTTCGCCTACGCGGCCATGCCCACGCTCATCATGCGCGCGGTGCCTCCCACCGAGACTGCCGCCGCGAACGGCCTCAACTCGGTGATGCGCACGCTCGGCTCGACCATCGCGGCCACGCTCGTGGGCCTCATCCTCGCCAGCCACGTGATCGTCACCGACGGCGTGGGCACGCCCTCGCGCGAGGCGTTCGGCTGGGTGTTCGTGCTCGGTGCCGGAGTGGCCCTCGTGGGGTTCCTCATCGCGCTGTTCATCCCGCGGCGGTTCGCCAACTACGACACGTCGAGCATTCCCGTGCAGAGCGCTCCCTGAAAGGTGCTTGCTGAAAGAATGGCCGAGATGTCTCCCGTGCTTGCGATCCTCAACCGCCCGTCGACGGATGCCCCGGCGCACGTTCCGGGAGCGCCCGCGTTCCGCTTCGCCGACCCGACTGAGCCCCAGTTGAGCGTGCTCGACCTCGGCGCCACCCGCGGCGACGGGATCTTCGAAACCCTCAGTGTCGGTTACGGCAGGCCGCAGGCCTTCACCCACCACCTGAACCGGTTTGCGGGCTCGGCGCGATCCCTCGACCTGCCCGCCCCCGACCTCGAAGCCTGGCGCGCGGCGATCCTCGCGGTCATCGCCGAGCTCGGCCCCGCCGACGAGGCCTTCGTGAAGATCGTCATGACCCGCGGTATCGAGGGCGACGACAAGCCCACCGGGTGGGCCTACGCCACGAACTCGCCCGACTACAGCCGCGCCCGCCGCGAGGGCGTGCGCGTGGTGCTGCTCGACCGCGGTTACCGGCACGACGTCGAGGAGACCTCGCCGTGGCTGCTCGCCGGCGCCAAGACCCTCAGCTACGCGGTCAACCGCGCGGTCGCGCGCGAGGCCGCGCGGCGCGAGGCCGACGACGTCGTCTTCGTCTCGAGCGACGGCGTGCTGCTCGAGGGCCCCACGTCGACCCTCATCTTCCGCCGCGGCGACACCCTCGTCTCGCCCGGCACCGGGCTCGGCATCCTCGACGGAACCACCCAGGCCAACGTGTTCGCGTTCGCCAGGCAGCGCGGGCTCGAGACGGTGTTCGAGCTTGCCGAACCGCACGCGCTGCGCGGCGCGGATGCCGCGTGGCTTGTGTCGAGCGTGCGGCTCGCGGCGCCCATCCGCGCGGTGGACGGCGCCGAGCTGCCCGTCGACCACGAGTTCACGGCCGCGCTCAACGAGCACCTGAAGCACCTCGAAGACTGATCCGACGCCTTCGGCGAGTCAACGGGTAGAACGGGCTTTCTCTCACTTACCCTGTGCGGTTAGTCTTGGCGGGTGGACGACGAGAAATTCGGTGTGCCCGCGGGCTGGTATCCAGACCCGCTCGGGCTGCCCCAGCTGCGCTGGTGGGACGCGCAAGCCTGGACCGAGCACACCTCGGAGGCGCGCGCGCCCATCGTCGTTCAGCCCGCCGCCCGCGTCGCCTACTCCGACGCCGAGCTGCCCTCCCGCCGCGAGCAGCGCGAGCGTGAGCGCCGCGAGAGCGGGGAGACGGCCGCCATCGACGTTGTCGAGCCCGTCGTGGAGACCACCCAGGACCGCGAGCTCATCGCGTCGGAGGTCGGCAGCGAGGCCGACACCGAGCAGGGCGAGCTGAGCGCGCAGCCCCTGCTGCACATGACCCTGCGCGAGCTCGAGCCGCCGCTGGAAGACACCCTCGACCAGGAGACCCCGGGGCCGCGCCGCGCCAGCTCGCACGCGAACGCCGCGCCGGTGGCGTCCGCCCTCAGCGCACTCGCCGAGGAGGCCGCGCCGGAGCGGGCGGTCAAGACGCTGCAGACCTACACGGGCGCCGCCTGGGTGATCGCCCTCATGCCGCTGTTCCAGCTGGCCGCGCTCGTGCTGCTCGTGCTCGGCGGCCTCGGCAACAACCTGCCGCTCATGCTCACGATCGTGTTCGCGCCGTACCTGCTCGTGTTCGGCTTCGCCGCCTACGACAAACTGCTGCTGCAGGTGTGGGGCCACGCGAGGCCTGCGGGAGCCTGGTGGGCGCTGCTCGCCGAGCCCGGCTACCTCATCGCGCGCGGCGTCGCGACGTACAAGGAGACGGGCAGGGGCTTCGCCACCCTGGCCGTGTTCGGCTCGTCGATCGTGGCGGTGCTGGCGGGCATCCTCATCGTCCCCGGGGTTGTCGTGGGGCTGTTCCCGGCGACATTCGCCGCGGAGGTGCAGCAGTCGGTGGTCGCGGATGCTGCCGCCATCGGCGCCGACCTCACGGTCGCGTGCCCGGCCCCGCCCGTGCTCATCGGCGACACCGTGAGCTGCATCGGCACGAAGCCCTCCGGTGAGACCGACACGATCGTGGTCAGCCTGCAGCGCCAGAACGGGTGGATTGCCTGGCAGGTCGACGACTGGGGCAACTGGGTGCTGACCGCGCCGTAGCGCTCAGAACTCCGGGATGTCCGCCCGGTCGGCGGTCGAGCCCGCGAACGCGAGCCGCAGGGCCTCGCGCAGGTGGATCGCCCCCGAATCGATGACGGTGGAGAACCCGAGCCGTTTGGCCTCCGACACGCGCTGCTTCGCGTTCGACGCCGAGCGGATCTCGCCCGCGAGGCTGATCTCGCCGATCACCGCCTGCGTCACCGGGAAGGCCTTGTCTTTGTAGGCGCTCGCGATCGCGAGGGCGATCGCGAGGTCGGCGCCCGGTTCGGTGATGCGGATGCCGCCGACCGTGGACACGTAGACGTCGTACCCGCTGAGCGGCATGCCGGCCCGTCGTTCGAGCACGGCGAGCAGCATCGCGACACGGGAGCTGTCCACACCGTTGACCACGCGCCGGGGCTGGGGCGCCTGC
>Ga0247738_10000182_pt1 | contig 27280 bp, 28 predicted proteins | sample UWRJL013104B2_FD_180936 | JGI IMG/M metagenome (GOLD analysis project Ga0247738, IMG submission 180936) | Plant litter microbial communities from Arlington Agricultural Research Station in Wisconsin, United States - UWRJ-L013-104B-2 | ecosystem: Environmental > Terrestrial > Plant litter >...
TGACGAGGCACAGCGCGAGCAGGCCGGAGGCCGCCTGCTCCGGGCTGGCCCCCACGGCGACGAACGCGGCGATGACGAGGGCGAACGAGGAGGCGAACCCCGAGATGGCGGCGACGAAACCCGCGGTGATCGGTTGAAGCATCACGCCAGCCTAGGGCGCGCGACGGCCGCCGCCCGGCACCGGCGCCGGGCGGGCCCGGCTTATTCTCCCGGACGCGCGGCGCGCGCCCGTCGCCTCCCGCGCGCGCCCGAGCTACGCTCGACACACTCCAATGAGGGAAACGAGGTGCGCGTGCGTTCGGTGAAACGCCTGCGCGAGCGCACCACCCTCTTCGGTGCGCTCCTCGGCGTCGTCGCCATCGTCTCGGGGCTGGGCGTCAGCCTGATCGGCTACCTCGCGTACGCCGAGACGCAGGGCACGCGCGTGGAGCTGGCGTCCCGCACAGGCTCCGACTCCGGGCTCGAGATATCCCTTCCGCGGGACGAGGACTGGCAAACCCAGGACGAGCGCATCCGCGAGCTGTTGGCCCTGCGATTCACGCAGGACGGCCGCAGCGTGCCGATCGGCATCGACCGCACCGTCGAGTCTTCCGAGAATGTGAAGATCGTGCTGCCGGATGACCTGCCGACCCCGAGCGGCGCCGGGTCGGCCGTGGTCCTCAGCGTGCCGCAGCTCGACGAGCGGGCGGGGATCGTCGACGGCACGTGGCCAGCGGCGGCGAACGAGGTGTCGGTGCAGGCGGACGCGGCCGAGGCGCTGGGGCTGGCTCCCGGCACCCGGTTCACCCTGGGCGCTGCGGAGATGACCGTCACCGGAACATGGCGCGCCCTCGACCCCTTCGACCCCCGGTGGCTCGGCGACGAGCGCGTGGTGGAGGGGTTCGAGGGCGTCAGCTATGGACCCATCGTGATCGCGGAGGATGCCTGGGCCGCCGTGGACCCGTCGCCGCGAGCACGCTGGACCATGACGCCCGTCGTGGCGCAGATGCGCGCCTCCGACCTGGCGGGGATCCGCGGCGCGTGGTCGGGCATGAGGAACTACCTGCGGGATGCCGGTGTCGACACGAGCAGCTTCGACGACAGGGGGCGGCTCGTGCGCACCGCCCTCATCGTGCAGCAGCGGGTCGACGCCCTGCGGGCGGTGGAGCCCGTCGCCCTGCTCATCGTCAGCGCGATCGCGATCGTGACCGTCATCGAGTTGGCGCGACTGCTCTGCGCGCTCCGGGCGGCCGAGCTACGGCTCATGTGGTCCCGCGGCGCCACGGCACGCGGGCTCGCCGGCTCGGCTGCGGCCGAGACCGGCATCGTCGCCGGGACGGGCGCGCTGCTCGGTGCCGCGGTCGCCGTTCCGCTGCTCATGCTGATCGGCGGGCCTGAGGCGGTCACGGGCACCGGTGCGGCGCTCTGGGTGCTTCCCCTGACCGCGACGATCGCCGCGGCGGCGATCACCGCAGGGGCAACGCTCGCCACGACTCGCGCCTACTCACGCCACGACCGGCCGGATGAGGCGGGCCGCGTGCGCCGCGCTGCGGGCCCCGGCGCCATCGTGCTCGTGACGGCCGCCGCCGCACTCTCCACGTGGCAGTTGCTGCTCTACGGCTCGCCGGTCACGCCCACGAGCGGCGCCGGCAGCCAGGTCGATCCGGTCGCTGTGGTGGCCCCGGCGCTCGCGCTCCTGAGCCTCGTGCTCCTCGTCCTGCTCGCGCTCCCGCTCGCCGCGCCCCTGACGGAGCGCGCGGCCCGCCGGAGCACCGGGGTCACGCGGGCCCTCGTGACGCGGACGCTCATCCGCAGGCTGGGGATCGCCACGACCCCGCTCGTGGTGATCGGCCTCGCCGTCGGCCAGGTCGTCATCGCCGCCGGGTACGCCCAGACCTGGGACGACTCCTACACCGTGACGAGCCAACTGGGGGCGGGCTCCGCCCTGCGGCTCGCCGCGAGCCCCGGCGACCTCACCGGCGCCCGGGTGCAGTCCGTCGTCGACGGCGAGAATGTGACGGCCATCGCCCCGGTGTTCCAGGACACGGTGGTGATCGGCCTCGACTCGGCGGCACTCCTGGGCGTGGCGCCGTCTGCCGTCCGCGACCTGGCGACGGGCGCATCCGGCCGCTTCGACAGCGCGCTCGCCGCCGAGTCGATCACCGGGGCGGAGCCACTCGCGCTCCCGGAGGACGCCTCCGGAGTGCGGGCAAGCGTGCGCACGCGCGGCCTCGCGGACGAGCCCGCGCTCGCCGTGCTCCTCAGCGACGAGTACGGCGCGCTTCGCACGGTGGCGATGGACGAGCAGTACACGGCGACCCTGCCCACCCTCGATCCCGGTGTGCCGGGAACGTGGCGCATCACGGGCTTCGACGTGACCCTGCCTGCCGGGGCGCTCGGGGACATCGACCAGCAGCACCCGCCCCTCGTCGAGATCACGGGTCTCGCCACCGCGAACGGGACCGCCCTGCACCTGGGCGAGAGTTGGTCAGCGGTATCGCTCGGCGCGGTGCCCTACCCGATGGAGGCCACGCCGACGGGGCCGGGCGCCGTGCTCGCGGACGGCATCCAGAAACTGCGGCTGCTGCCCGCGCTGCCCGCGCTGCCGTCGGTGGTCATCTCGCAGACTCTCGCCGACCGGAACAGCATCGCGGTCGACGACGTGCTCTTCCTGCCCGTCGACCCGCGGATGGAGAACCTGCAGCTCGCCGTCGCGGCCATCGTCCCCACGATCCCGGGCGCGCAGAGCGACGCCGCGGTGCTGATCGACCTCGCCCTCGTCCAGGCGGTGCAACAGCGCGCCTACGAGACCATCGCGACGCCGAGACTGGCCTGGGTCGAGGCGGTCGACGACGCCGCCGCGATCCCGATGCTCCGCGACGGGCTGCCCGCCGGCGTGCGAGTGCAGTCCCTCGTGGTCGACCCCAGTCGGGGCATCCTGCAGTCGGGGTCAATCGCGCTCTGGATCGGCGCGGCCGGCGCGGTACTGCTCGCCGTCGTCGCCGTGGCCGCGGTCATCGGCGCCCAACTGAGGGCGCGACGGCCGGAGGCTCTCGTGCTCCACGCGCTCGGACTGGACGCGCGCGCCATCGCCGCGCTGCGCCGCCGCGAGCTCGCGGCCGCGCTCGGTGCGGGCGTGGTCATCGGCATCCTCGCCGGGCTCGCGGTGACGCTGCTCACGGTGGCCGCTCTCGCGCGCGCCGCGGTGCCCGACCCGTACCCGTCCGTGCCCACGACCGTTGCGCTCTCGACCGGCCCCGTGCTGGGGGCGATCCTCGGTGTCGGCATCCTGCTCCTCGCCCTCGTCGCTGCCTACGGACGCGGCGTCGCCGCGCAGGTTCGCCGAGGCTCGAACTCGGAGGCGACACGATGAGTCGGGCATCCCGCGAGTCCACTACGGGCCTGCTGTGGAGGCACTTCACCGCGGGCCGGGCGACATCGGTGCTCCTCGCCGCCCTCGTGGGCATCGCCGTGCTCGTCATTGCGCTCATCCCCCGCAGCATCGCCGCGCTCTCGGAGGCCGAACTGGGTCACCACCTGGCTGTGCAGTCGGCACTGCGCGTCGACCTGACGGCGACGGGTCGCCTGGGCTGGCAGGACACGGAGGGCGACCCCCAGACCGGCGAGGAGGTTTTCGCCACGATGAACGCGGGCCTCGCGGGCCTTCCCGACGAACTCGGCCCGCCGCTGAGCGGCATCCTCGGTGAGCCCCAGTGGATCGCCAAGCTGCCCGACCACGACGCGTATCCCCGGGAGGTGCGCACGAACGCCCTCTCCGTGGTCACCCTCACCCTCGGGCTGGGGTGGGAGCGCCTCGTCCGTTTCACCGACGGTGCCGCGCCCGCCCGGTGGACCGGCAGCACCTCCGACGAGGGCGACCCGGAACGGCGACCGCCCATCGAGATCGCCATCTCGGCCAACGCCGCGGGGCGCATGGGCCTGCTCGTCGGGGATGTGATCGACTTCGAGACGGCGCCCCTTCTCGTGAGCGGAATCTACGAGCCCCTCGACCCCGATGCGGGGTATTGGGAGCACGCCTTCGAGCTGGCGCGCGCGCTCGAGATCCGCCCGCCGGGCGGCCAGTCGACGCTGCTCGCCTCGGTGTTCGTCAACCCGCTCACCGCGATCGGGCTTGAGGCCGAGCTCCCCACCGCGCAGATCCGGGTGTGGTACCCCACGGTCGTGCAGCGCGTGCACTACACGGAGGCCCAGGAGCTGCTCGTCGCCACGCAGAAACTCACGGCGCTCGGCAAGCCCCTGAGCAACGGCGAGCAACTCGTCTTCCAATCCAGCCTCTCCGACGAGATCGGCGAGGTCGTCGACCGGATAGGAGCGATGACCGCCCTCCTCGCGCTCACCGGCTCGGCACCGTTGGGAGTCGTGATCGCCGTGCTCGCGCTGGGGGTGCGCAGCGTGCTCCATCGGCGCCGGGGCGCGCTCGCACTCGCGGCGGCCCGAGGGGCAACCACGACCCAGCTCCGTATCACCATGCTCATCGAGGGCCTGCTCATCGCCGTGCCCGTGAGTGCGGCGGCGCTGCTCGTGGCATCGCTCCTGATCCCCGTGCGGGTCGGCCCGCAGGAGTTCGTCGTCCCCGTGCTCGTGGCCCTCGCGACCCCCGTGCTGTTCACGGCGACGACCTCCCCGCGGCTGCTGGGCACGGCGCGTGCCGACGTGAGCCCCCGCGCCCGCCGGCGCTCGCGCTGGGTCGTCGAGGCGATCGTCCTGGGAGTCGCGGCCCTCGCGCTGTACCTGCTTCTGCGGCGCGGGCTCGTCACGACGAGCTCGTCGCTGGGGCTCGACCCGCTGCTCGCCGCGACACCCCTCCTGCTGGCACTGGCCGTGTGCGCCATCGTGCTGCGCGCCTACCCCGGTCCCCTCCTCGCCCTGCAGAGATACTTCAGCCGCCGCCGAGGAGCGGTGGGCCTGCTCGGGGTCGCGAGCGCGGTGCGGGAACCCTCGGCGGGCTTCGCCGGCGCGCTCGCGATCGTCGTGGCCGTCTCGTCCGCGGTGTTCGCCCTGCTCATGGGCACCACCGTCGCCGCCGGGCTGGAGGCCTCGTCCCGCGCCGACGTGGGCTCCAACATCCGGGTCGAGGCCCTCGACCTGCCGGCCACCCTCGTCGCCGCCGTGGCCGACACCGACGGGGTGCGCGCGGCGGTCGCCTACGACGCGTCCCGAGAGGTGCAGATGTCGGTCGGCTACGGCGGGAGCACCGTGAGGGCCGTGTTCGCCGACCTCGAGGCGATGGCCCTCGTGCGCCCCGACCTGCTGGGTGCTGCGCCCGACGCCGCCGACGGAACCATCCCGTTCTACGCCTCGGAGGACATCGCCGCGCGCATGGGGCGGCCGACGACCTCGCTCGCCGGAACGGACGCCGTGCTCGCGGGCACCCTCCCGGAGCAGGCGCTGCCCGGCACGAAGCAGCAGTGGATCCTCCTGGACTCGACGTACGCCCCGCAGCTCATCGAGGAGGAGCTCGATCCGCGCATCCTTCTCGTCGCCGTCGAGCCGGGCGCAGACATCAGCGCCGTGTCGGCCGCCGTCACCGCGACGGTCGCCGACGGGCAGGGCGAGGTGCAGCGCGACCGGGTCACGAGCGTCGACTCCGCCGCGCTGCTCGCCGAGGCCCAGGCGCGGCCCTCCACCGCCGGGCTGGCTGCTGCCCTCACCCTCGCCGCCGGGCTCTCGCTGGCCCTCGGCGTGCTCGCCATCGTGCTCGGGACCGTGACCGCCACGGGCGCCCGCAACCGCCTGGTCGGGGTCATCCGGATGCTCGGCATGACGCCGGCGCAGGTGCGGGGCCTCGTGGGCTGGGAGATGGCACCCATCGCGATCGCCGCCGTGCTCGCGGGCACGGCACTCGGGGTGGGACTGGCCTATCTCGTCGCCGGCGCCCTCGATCTCCGACCGTTCGTGGGCGGCATCGGCACCGTTCCGGTCGCCGGCTCGGCGCTCCTCGTCGCCGCGCTCTCCACCGCCTTCACCGCCGTCATCGTTTCCGCCGGATTCGTCGCCGTCGCCGCGGCACGGCGCATCAGCCCTGCCACCACAGTCAAGATGGGAGCGGAATGACCACCACAACAGCCCCGCCGCAGATCGAGTGCACCGACCTCGTCAGGATCTTCTCGGCGGAGGGGGTCGAGGTGCAGGCGCTCCAGGGCCTCAACCTCCAGGTCGAGAAGGGCGAGCTCACGGCCATTGTCGGCGCCTCCGGATCGGGCAAGTCGACGCTGCTCACGATCCTCTCCGGCCTCGACGCGCCCACCGCGGGCGCCGCTCGGGTCGCCGGTCACGACCTGCTCACGATGGGCACCGCGGAGCGCACGCGATACCGCCGCCGCACCGCCGGCTTCATCTGGCAGCAGACCGAGCGCAACCTCGTGCCCTACTTCACCGTCGCGGAGAACCTCGCGATGACGCTCGCCCTGGCCAAGCGCCCCGTGCGGGAGCGGGCCGGTCGCGTGGACGAACTGCTCGACCTGCTCGGCATCGGCGACGTGCGCGACCGCCAGCCCCGGCAGATGTCGGGGGGCCAGCAGCAGCGCGCGGCCATCGCCGTCGCCCTCGCCAACGAGCCGGAGGTCCTGTTCGCGGATGAGCCCACGGGCGAGCTCGACGAGGCGAACTCCGCGCGCGTGCTCGATGCGATGCGCGATGTGAACGAGCGCCTCGGTGTCACGGTGCTCATCGTGACCCACGACCCGAGCGTGTCGTCGCACGTGCGCCGCACGGTGCAGATCCGCGACGGCCGCACGTCGACCGAGGTGCTGCGCTCGACGCACGTCGACGCGGAGGGCAACGAACAGCACCTCGCCCAGGAGTACGCGGTGCTCGACCGCGTGGGCCGGCTCCAGCTCCCGCAGGAGTACCTCACCACGCTCGGCCTGAAGAACCGCGTGCGCCTCGAGCTCGAGGCGCGCCATGTCGAAGTGCACCCGGACGACCAGCCGACAGGCTTCACCACGGAGGAGACCCCATGACCGGCGACATCATCATCCGGGGCGAGAACCTCGGCAGGGTCTTCGGCACGGGCGAGACCGCGGTGCACGCCCTGACGGACGCCAACATCGAGGTCGGCAAGGGCGAGCTCGTGGTGCTGCGCGGGCCGTCGGGCTCCGGCAAGACGACGCTGCTCAACTTGCTCGGCGGGCTCGACAAGCCCACCAGCGGAAGGGTGCTGCTCGGCGATCGCGACCTGACCGCCGCCTCGGAGGGAGAGCTGACGGAGGTGCGCCGCCACGAGCTCGGCTACGTGTTCCAGGCCTTCGCGCTTCTGCCCCTGCTGTCCGCGGCCGAGAACATCGAGATGCCCCTTCGCATCGTCGGCACCGAGGTGGCGCAGCGGGATGCCCGCGTCGCCGAACTGCTCGACCTCGTGGGCCTGGGCGCCCACGCCAACCAGCGACCCGCTGAGCTCTCAGGAGGGCAGCAGCAGCGCGTGGGGATCGCCCGGGCGCTCGCGAACCGCCCGAGCGTCATCATCGCCGACGAGCCGACGGGACAGCTGGACAGCGGAACCGCTCAGACGATGATGGGCCTCATCGCCCAGCTCGTGCACGAGCAGGGGGTCGCGGCGATCGTCTCCACCCACGACCCGAAGATGGCGGAGTTCGCCGACCGGATCATCGAGATCCACGATGGCCGACTCGGCTCGCGGCGCGGGCGCCATGCGGCCCCCGTTCCCGCACTCTGAAGGGACTAGGCGGACTTCTCGTGGCGCACGGCCTTGCGCGGCACGATCGTCGGCGCGGCGTTCTCGAGCACTGCGGCCTTGGTGACGACGACGCGGCCCACGGTCTCATCCGACGGAACGTCGAACATGATCGGGCCGAGCACTTCCTCCATGATCGCGCGCAGGCCGCGAGCGCCGGTCTGGCGCAGCACGGCGAGGTCGGCGATCGCCTCGAGGGCGTCCTGCTCGAAGTCGAGTTCGACGTTGTCGATCTCGAACATGCGCTGGTACTGGCGCACGAGCGCGTTCTTGGGGCGCGTGAGGATGTCCATGAGCGCGACCTGGTCGAGCTGCGTGACCGTCGTGACGACGGGGAGGCGGCCGATGAACTCGGGGATGAGCCCGAACTTGTGCAGGTCTTCCGGCAGCACCTCGCCGAACAGGTTCACGTCATCGCCCTTGCTGTGCAGGGGGGCTCCGAAGCCGATGCCCTTCTTGCCCGCGCGCTGGGAGATGATCTCCTCGAGGCCCGCGAAGGCCCCCGCGACGATGAACAGCACGTTCGTGGTGTCGACCTGGATGAACTCCTGGTGCGGGTGCTTGCGGCCGCCCTGCGGCGGCACCGAGGCGACCGTGCCCTCGAGGATCTTCAGCAGCGCCTGCTGCACGCCCTCGCCGGAGACGTCGCGCGTGATCGACGGGTTCTCGGCCTTGCGCGCGATCTTGTCGATCTCGTCGATGTAGATGATGCCGGTCTCGGCGCGCTTGACGTCGTAGTCCGCGGCCTGGATGAGCTTGAGGAGGATGTTCTCCACGTCTTCACCGACGTAGCCGGCCTCGGTGAGGGCCGTGGCATCCGCGACCGCGAACGGCACGTTGAGGCGCTTGGCGAGGGTCTGGGCGAGGTAGGTCTTGCCGCAGCCCGTCGGGCCGATCAGGAGGATGTTCGACTTGGCGATCTCGACGTCGTCGGCGATCGCGTCGGCGGCCGTGAGGGTGCTGCGCGCACGGATGCGCTTGTAGTGGTTGTAGACGGCGACGGAGAGGGCGCGCTTGGCCGCCTCCTGGCCGATGACGTACTCCTCGAGGAAGGAGTAGATCTCCTTGGGCTTGGGCAGATCGAACTCACTCGAGACCTCTTCGCCGGCTTCGGCGAGACGCTCTTCGATGATCTCGTTGCACAGCTCGACGCACTCGTCGCAGATGTAGACGCCCGGGCCGGCAATGAGCTGCTGTACCTGCTTCTGGCTCTTGCCGCAGAACGAACACTTGAGAAGGTCGGCGCTTTCCCCGATCCTGGCCATCTCGTCGTTCCTCTCCCCTGATGAAGACCCGAAAAGACGGGCATGTCCGAGCCTAACCCGATACGGCGACAGACTTGCCCACCCGCGGGCAAAACGTCACGGCGCGCCGCAGCACCGATTTCCACCGAATACAATTTCGACAGAAGGTAGAAAGGATCGGCATGGACTCGAGGTGGGCACGCGTGGCACGCGGTGGCGCTGCCGCCTCCTTCGCCACCGTCGTCGCCGCCCTCTCGCACGCGCTCTCGGGCGGTGAGGCACCCTCCCTGTTCGGCGTCGGCGTCTCCCTCGTGATCTCCGCCATGGTGTGCACGATGCTCACGGGCCGCACGCTCTCGCTGTGGCGCCTGGCGGTCTCGGTGGGGCTCAGCCAGGTGCTGTTCCACGCGCTGTTCAGTGGGCTCGGCACGCCGGTGCCCGTCGCGCACCACATGACGTCGATGGATGCCGTTGCGCCCCACCTGCACGCGGACCCCACCATGTGGTCGGCGCACGCCGTCGCCGGGCTCCTGACCATCGTCGCCTTCCGGTTCGGCGAGCAGGCGTTCTGGGGTGTGGCCGGCACGGCACGGCTGCTGTTCGCCCGCCTCCTGCCCATTGCCGTCGCAGCACTGCCCATCCGGCGCCCCGTCGTCGCCGTGCAGCGCCGCTTCGTGCCGCGCGACCTGAGCCTGCTCCTCTCCCCGATGAGACACCGTGGACCGCCCGTGGGGCTGACGGCCTGACGCCGCAGCACTCCCCCGCAGTATCCACACACTCTCATCTGAAGGAACATCTCATGAACCGTTTTGCCCTGTCCGCCGTCGCACTCGCCGCCGGCACCACCCTCGCGCTCGCGGCACCCCTCGCCGCGAGCGCGCACGTCACACTCGACAGCACGACCGCGGCCGCCGGGTCGTTCACGCTCATCACGTTCAAAGTGCCCAACGAGTCGGCCACCGAGACGACGAGCAAGGTCGAGCTGACCCTGCCCGCCGACACGCCCTTCGAGTACGTGAGCTACGTGCCCGTGCCCGGGTGGACCACCGAGATCAGCGACACCACGGTCACCTGGACGGCCGAGGCCGGCTCCGAGATCGCCGATGGCCAGCTGCAGCTCTTCCCGCTCTCGGTGGGCCCCGTCCCCGACACCGGCTCGATCGTGCTTCCGGTGGCGCAGACCTACACGGACGGCTCGGTCGTGAGCTGGAGCGAGACCGAGGAAGACGCCGAGCTGCCGGCCCCGGTGCTGTACGTCAACGACGCTCCCGCGGCCGACCACCACGCGGGCGGGGACGATGACGACGCCGCGCTCGAGGTCACGGACTCCGCCTCGACCTCGTCGCCCGACGTGCTCGCCCGGGTGCTCGGCATCGGCGGGCTCGTGCTCGGCGTCGTCGCGCTCGTGATCGTCGTCGCGGGCCGCCGCAAGGCCAGCGCCTAACCATGAAGCGCATCACTGCGGTGCTTATCGCGGCAGTGGTAGCTGTGCCTGTGCTGGGGCTCGCCGCCCCGGCACAGGCGCACAACTACCTGGTGGCCTCCACTCCGGCCGAGGGCGAGACCCTCACGGTACTGCCCGAGCTGTTCTCGGTCACCACCAACGGCGACCTGCTGTCGCTGGGCGGGTCGACGGCGGGCTTCGCGCTCGAGATTCGGGATGCCGACGGCCTCTACTACGGCGACGGCTGTGTGAGCGTCGACGGCCCCACCCTCTCCGAGGCCGCCGCGCTCGGCGAGGCCGGGGACTACACGATGCTCTGGCAGCTCATCTCCACTGACGGCCACACCGTCTCCGGCGAGGTGAACTTCAGTTGGGCGCCCGCCGACGGCGTGGTGCCCTCCGAGGGCACCGCGTCCCCCGCGGCGTGTGGCAACGAGGTGGCCGCGCCGGGGGCATCCGACCCCACACCTCCGCGCACCAACGCCGACCTCGGCGACGTGCTGTGGATCGGCGGCGCGATCCTCGCCCTGCTCGTGGCCGGGCTCGTGACGTTCCTCGTGGTGACCCGCACGAAGGCGTAAAAAGGGCGGGTGGGGTAGCGCCCCAGAGGGCGCTACCCCACCCGCCTCACGTGCTACTTCGCGGTCAGCGCCGGAAGGTTCTTGCGGCTGGTGAGCACCTGGTCGATGAGGCCGTACTCGACGGCCTCCTCCGCGCCCAGGATCTTGTCGCGGTCGATGTCCTTGTGCACTTCCTCCGCCGTGCGGTTGGAGTGCGCGGCGAGCGTCTCCTCGAGCCACTCGCGCATGCGCAGGATCTCGCGCGCCTGGATCTCGATGTCCGACGCCTGGCTCGAACCCTCCGACCCGCCGCTCGGCTGGTGGATGAGGATGCGCGCGTTCGGCAGGGCGAGGCGCTTGCCCTTGGTGCCGCCCGCGGTGATGACCGCGGCGGCAGAGGCCGCCTGGCCGAGCACGACCGTCTGGATGTGCGGACGGATGTACTGCATCGTGTCGTAGATCGCCGTCATCGCGGTGAACGAGCCACCGGGCGAGTTGATGTACATGACGATGTCGCGGTCCGGGTCCTGGCTCTCGAGAACGAGCAGCTGGGCCATTACGTCATCCGCCGAGGCGTCGTCGATCTGCACCCCGAGGAAGATGATGCGGTCTTCGAAGAGCTTCGCGTACGGGTCCTGGCGCTTGTAGCCGTAGGCCGTGCGCTCCTCGAACGTCGGGAGGATGTAGCGGGCGTCGGCACCCTTGGCGGTCGTGCCAAAAGCCTGGGCGTTGCCGCCGAAGGTGAAGTCGTTCATGGTCAGTCCTTCTTGCCGGTGGCGTCGGCGTTGGAGATGTCGTCGTTGGTACCGCCGCCGCCGACCACGTCGGAGGCGTAGGTGCGCAGGTGGTCGACGAAACCGTACTCGAGCGCCTCCTGGGCAGTGAACCAGTTGTCGCGGTCGTTGTCGATGAGAACCTGCTCGACCGACTTGCCGGTCTGCTCGGCGGTGAGCTCTGCCATGCGCTTCTTCATGTCGAGGATGACGCCGGCCTGGGTCTGGATGTCGGCCGATGTTCCGCCGAAACCGCCGGACGGCTGGTGCAGCAGCACGCGCGCGTTGGGCGTGATGTAGCGCTTGCCCTTGGTGCCCGACGAGAGCAGGAACTGGCCCATGGATGCCGCGAGGCCGATGCCCACGGTCACGATGTCGTTCGGGACGAACTTCATCGTGTCGTAGATCGCCATGCCCGCGGTGATCGAGCCACCGGGTGAGTTGATGTAGAGGAAGATGTCGCGCTTCGGGTCCTCGGCGGCGAGAAGAAGGATCTTCGCGCAGATCTCGTTGGCGTTCGAGTCACGCACCTCTGAGCCAAGCCAGATGATGCGGTCCTTGAGGAGTTGGTCGAAGATGCTCGAGACCAATGCCGGTTCGGCCATTGTGGGGCTCCATGTCTGTATGGGTACTGCAGTTATCGCTTGGTGACGAATCTATCGGAGCGCGCAGGCGCAAACCGGGCTGTTCGCCGTGGGCAGAGTGCGCGCGTCGCTAGGTTGGTGGTTATGGATGAGTGGCAGCAGCGCGTCTCGGCGGTATGGGCCGCCGCCGAGGGGATGGCCGACCTCGACGTCGTCGCGGCGATCGACGCCCTCGTGGCCGAGCGCGAGCCCGACGACGCCGCTGCCCTGTTCGAGGCCGCCTCGGCGCGCGACTACGCGGGGTGCGAGGCGGAGGCCGAGCCGCTCTACCGGCAGGCGATCGACGGCGGACTCGATGCGGCGACACTGCCACGGGCCGTCCTCCAGCTCGCGAGCACCCTGCGCAACCTCGGGCAGGTCGACGAGAGCATCGAACTGCTCGAGGAGCACCTCGCCGAGCATCCCGCCGACGAGTGGACGGGCCCGGGCGCGGCGTTCCTCGCACTCGCGCTCGTGAGCAGGGGCGACGAGCGGGACGCGGCCTCCGTGGCGCTCGCGGCCCTCGCCGACTACCTGCCGATGTACTCCGCGTCGGTTCGCGGCTACGCCATCGAGCTTGCCGCCGGTCGCTAGGTTGTACCCATGGCATCCGTGGGTCGACTCGTGTTCCGCGGGCTCGTGCCCGCACTGCTACTGCCGGCCATCGCGGCGGTGGCGGCGGTGGCCGCGGTCACGCGCGAGCTGGGCAGCATCCCGAGCGCGCAGGTGACCGCCCTCTCCATCGTCGCGTACCTCGTCGTGCTGCTCGCCTCGATGTCATTCAACGCCGTGCTCCTCCTCCGGAATCCCTCCAGCCTCACGACGGGCACCCTGCCGAATCGGGTGGCGTGGGCGCAACTGGCCCAGTGGGCCCTGATCCTCGCGTGGTCGATCGCGCTGGTCGCGGGGCGGCTGGGAGTCGAGGTCGTCGTGTTCGGTGGTGTGATCGCCGCGGCCTCCGTGGTCGTGTGCGTTCTCGCCGCGGCGCGGCGCCGGATGCCCGTGGCGCCCGTCGCCGAGTTCGACCTGCCGCGCGGGGTGCGGGTCATCCTGCTCGCATACCTCGCACTGGGGGCTGCGACCCTCGTCCTCGGCCTCGCGGCCGCCGTCACGAACTCGGGCGGGCTCCTCGCCGCCGCCGCCGTGGCGGTGCTCCTCCTGGGGCTGCCGTGGTCGCCGGGCCTCATGCTGCTCCTGTTCGCCCTGCAGTTCTCCCTGCTCGGCGACGGGGTGCTGCTCTACCTCTCCGCGGCCGCCGTCGTGGCCAACATCGTGATCGCCGCGGTTCTCCTGTGGTCGCCCCGCCGACGCGCGCGCTTCGTGACCTGGTTCTTCCGGCTGCGGGAAGCCGAGAAGCCCGTGGACGAGGGCGTGTCACGGGCCTGATGTCGGTGGCCGGGGCGACAATCTCCGCATGGCAGACATCGACATCCGCGAATTCCGCGCGTACGAGCCCTACTGCGTCGACTGCGGCGAGACGGGCCCCATCGAGACCAGCTCGTTCCTCGCCTTCGCGTGGGAGCAGGCCCACGACTGCGCCACCGCCGCGCGCAACGCCGAGATCGCCGTCGCCAGCTAGTCGACCCGCACGAACTCGCGCACGGGCGCGGCCACGACGGCGGCGCACGTGCTCAGCAGCGGCTCCGACATCGTCGCGGCGACCCCGATCTGCAGCCGCTCCCCGGCACGGTCGAACTCCACCGACCAGCCGCCGCTCGTCGCCGTCTGCCCGACGAGCGTGAAGGCGTCGATCCGCACGTCGCCCGTCGACTCCCGTGCGAACGCCTCGGCGGCCTGCACGACGTTGGTCAACGACGTCCTGCCCCTCAACCAGCGCGGCTCCACCTCGCCGCGCGCGTGCGCCTCGATGAGCACGGGGGCCTCCGCGGCCGTCATCCGCCCGTAGAGAAGGCCCTCGGGAAAGACCGCGAGTGTGGCGGCGAAGCGATCGCCGCCCAGGTGGGAGCATTCCCACGTCTCATCGGGGTGGTGCTTGGCGAGCGCCGTGACCACGGGTCGCCCCTTGACCGCGCAGCACTGGTCGTGGCGAGCGTGCGTGCAGACGCAGATGATCGGGCGGTCCGAGAGTTCGCCGGTGGATCCGTCGAGCGGCACCTCGAGGAGGTCCGCCGGGTCGTCCACCACTCCCCAGCGCGCCGACGAGCGCCCCGGCCGGGCGTCGACGACCGCCCAGCGCCAGTGCTTCTGCTCGCGGCGCGCGTCGGTGCGGCGCCCCGTCCGTCGGATCGCCAGCGGCCGCATGCGCGCGCGCTCGATGCGCCGCACGAGCGCGCGCCCGAGGTCTGGATCGAGCCTGGACTGGAAGAACGCGTGCTCCCCCCAGGCGCCGTCGATCTCGACGAGGAACCAGCGCTCGCCGTACCCCGCGGTGCCGGCGAGCGGGTCGTCGCGCTCGAGCGATCGGTCACTGCAGGGAATCCAGCCGGCGGTCGTCATGCCAAGACCAGGATGCCCTCGCGCAGCAAGCGGCGCGCCACGACGACGGACGAGTTCTCATCGAGCCCCGGAAGACCCGCCGCGGCGAAGCTGCCCCCGGCCGCGAGAGTCTCCACCGCCTCGGCCGCCTCGAGGGGCAGAGACACCGTCGACGACCTCCGCACGACCCGCACCTGGCTCTCGGTGCGCACGAGCGTCGCCCCCAGGCCCGCGCGCCATCGGACGACGTCACGCGCGCCGAGCCCCGCCATCCGCTCGACCGTGGCGATGGGCGAGACGGGCTCCGGGCGGGTGCCCGCCTCGAACTGGGCCCTGAGGGCGCGCCCGATGCCCGCCACGTCCGGCTCCGCCCGCAGGTCGTGCTCGAGGGCCGCCACCGTCTCGGCGATGATCTCGGCCAGGCCCGCGGGCCCGGCGTGCGTGACGCCCACCGGGAGCGACGCACGCAGCCGCACGTCGTCCTTGAGCGAGGCCACCACGCGTTCGACGATGTCCCACCGGGTCAGTGCCGCCACCCCGATCGTGAGGTGGATGCTCGTGCCCCCGAGGGCCGTCGCGGAGTGGATCCAGCCCCGCGGCAGGTAGAGGACGTCGCCCGGCGAGAACGTTGCGTCGATCGCAGGGGTGCCCTCGGCGCGCGCGGACACCTCGTCGCCCCGCTCGGCCCACGGCTGGTCGCGCAGCGGGTCCGGGTGCACGGGCTCGTGGATCACCCAGTGCTTCTCGCCGTGGATCTGGATCACGAACACGTCGTGCACGTCGTAGTGCGGATCGAAGCCCCGCGACGAGGCGGGCGTCACGTACGCATTGACCTGCGCCGGATGCCCGAGCTCCTCGATGAGGGTGCGTGTGAACGCGCGCAGCGGCGCCCACGTGCGGTGCAGCCCCTGCAGCACGAGTGTCGCGCCGCCCGCGAACTCCGCGAGAACCTTGTCGGGGTCGAGCTGGTCGCCGACCTCCGCACCGAACCCGGAGGGGCTCGTGTACCGGCCCGCCGGCAGCAGCTCGCCCTCAGTGGCCATTCGCACGAAGGGGGTGCGAACGGCGCGGTGGGCGACGAGCTCGTCGACGGCCGCGAGGGAGAACAGGTCGCTGAAGCCGGCCCCCAGGTCGCCGGAGCGCGACAGCAGGGGGCGCCGGCCCCAGTGGTCGCTGGCGAACTCGGCCTGCGTCACGGTGATGAGACGAGGGAGGGCGGCCCGGGCATCCGGGCCGCCCTCGGTGTCGATCGTCACGCGGAGCCGTCGGCCCCGCCGTCGTGGCCGCCCGGGTTGGCGCCGCCGTCAGCGGTGCCCTCGCCAGCGGAGCCGTCGGCGCCCCCGTCGTGGCCCTCCGGGTTCGCGCCGCCGTCGGCAGTGCCCTCGCCCTTGTCGGCCGAGCCGTCCGCGCCGCCGTCGTGGCCCGCGGGGTTCGCGCCGCCGTCGGCGGGACCCTCGGCCTTGTCGTTGCCGGTGGTGCTGATGTCGTCATCGTCAATAGCCACGGGGACCTCCGAGAAATAGGAAAGAGGACCACGAAACCGTGGTCCTCTTTCACACTAGACCCGCCGCCCGAGGGCCGACGATGCCTTGACTACATGGCTACTTGTGGTCGTGACCGTAGTGCTCGTGGCCGACCTTGCGACCGTGGGCGTCCTTGGCCCCGCCGCCGTGGCTGTGGCCGTCGTCGGAACCGGTGCCCTGGATGTCGGCGGCGGTGATCTCCTCGGAGTCATCGTTCTCGCCGCCCAGCGCGGTCGCGGTGAACGCGGAGACGTCGACGTCCTTGCCCTTCGAGTCGACGACCTTCGCCTTGTCGAGCACGACGGCGAGAGCCTTGACGCGGGCGACCTCGGCGATCATCCCGGGGATCTGGCCGTTCTTGTCGAGAACCTGGATGAACTCGCCGGGCTCCATGCCGTACTGGGACGCGCCCTGCACGAGGTAGGTGGTGAGCTCGTTCTGGGTGACCTTGACCTCTTCGGCCTCGACGATCGAGTCGAGCAGGATCTGGGTGCGGAACGTCTTCTCGCTCGACTCGGTGACCTCGGCGCGGTGCACGTCGTCCTCGAGGCGGTTCTCGTTCTCGAGGTGGCGGTGCACCTCGTCCTCGACCAGCTTCGGGGGCACGGGGATCTCAACGCTCTTGAGCAGCTCGTCGACGATCTGGTCGCGCGCCTGGGCGCCCTGGCCGAACGCCTTCGAGCGCTCCACCTGCTCCTTGATGTCGGCCTTGAGCTCCTTGATGGTGTCGAACTGGCTCGCCATCTGGGCGAAGTCGTCGTCGGCCTCGGGCAGCTCGCGCTCCTTGACGGCGAGCAGGGTGACGGTGATGAGCGCGGTCTCGCCCTCGTTGTCACCGCCGAGCAGCACCGACTCGAACGTCGTGCTCTCGCCGGCGCTCAGGGAGTCGAGCGCCTCGTCGATGCCCTCGATAAGCTCGCCGGAGCCGACCTCGTACGAGATGCTCGTGGCCGAGTCGACCTCCTTCTCGCCGATCTTGGCGACGAGGTCGAGCTGGGCGAAGTCGCCCTTCTTGGCGGGGCGGTCGACGGTGATGAGCGTGCCGAAACGGCTGCGGAGGGCATCCAGCTCGTCCTTCACGTCGTCGGCGGACACCTCGACGGCGTCGACGGTGAGCGTGAGGCCGTCGAGCTTGGGCAGCGCGAACTCGGGGCGCACGTCGACCTCGACGGTGAGCTCGAGGTCGCCGGAGAAATCCTTCACCTCGGGCCAGGTCTTGATGTCGGCCTCGGGGCGGCCGAGAACGCGGATGTTCTCCTCGGTGACCGCCTGGCGGTAGAACTTGTCCAGGCCGTCGTTGACCGCGTGGTTGAGCACCTCTTCACGGCCGACGCGCTGGTCGATGAGCTGCGGCGGAACCTTGCCCTTGCGGAAGCCGGGGATGTTGACCTGCGAGCCGATGTGCTCGTAGGCGTGCGCAATGCTCGGCTTGAGCTCGTCGGGGGTCACTGAGATGTTGAGCTTGACGCGCGTGGGGGTCAGCTTCTCAACGGTGGTCTTCACGTTGTGGTTCTCCTGTTGTCTATGGTCTAAAGCGAATCGTCGGGGCGACAGGATTCGAACCTGCGGCCTCTCGGTCCCAAACCGAGCGCTCTACCAAGCTGAGCTACGCCCCGCGCTACGGATGATGCGGCCGCAAAAAAGGCCTTGGTCAGTCTACCCACCCCGGAGCACTGTTCCGGTGACCAGAAAATCAGCCCTCAGCGAGCACGATCACCTTGTCGCCGGGAACGAGGGTGAACTTCTCGCCCTTCTTCGGGTTGACCTTGACGCCGTAGGTGGCCGTCGCGACGCGCGAGAGGGCGGCGATGCGGTAGCCGATCGCCGTCTCGCCGCGCTGGCGCGCCGCCTCGAGCACCGTGTAGAAGTCGACCTCCGCGCCCTCCTTGATGTACTGCTCGGCGGGCTTGAGGTAGACCTCGCTGCCGTCGCTGGAGAACAGCATCGAGAAGACATCGGTCAGTTCGCGGTTCTCCGAGATCTGCGACATGACGAGGCTGATGAGCTTCTCGCTCACGATGAAGTCGTCGGCCTTGGTCACTTCGGCGAGCTCGCGGTTGCGGTCGTCGAGCATCTCGCTCACGACGGTGAGGTCGAGACCCTGGCGTTCCTCGATGTCGCGAAGGTGCAGGAGGGTGATGAGCGTGCGGGCATCCGCCTGCTGCATGTCAAGGTGCTCGCGGTAGGCGAGCACCATGATGTGCTGGAACTCCCCGGCCTTCAGCGAGTCCAGAACGGCGCGACTCGTGGTGTCACCGGCCGTGACGGTCACGGCCATATTGGGGTACGACGGGATCTCCGGCACCTCGACGTCGGCCACCACGGTGACGGTGGAGCCCTTCGCCACATACTGGCTCAGCTCTCCGAGCATCACCTCCAGGCCCGAGTTGTATCCGAGCACGAGGGTGCGCTCGGGCTTGATCCTGGGCAGCTTCGCCGTGCTCACGGCATCGGCATCCGCGATGCCGGGCGTGGCGAGGCGGATGGTGCTGTCGTCCTCGGCGATGACGATGAGCTGGTCGCCGGCCTCGTAGAGCGCTTCGGGTGCGCAGTTGAGCTGCACGACACCCGCCTTGGTCATGCCGATGACGGTCGAGTCGGAGAACGCGAACTGGGTCTCGAGGTAGGTCTTGCCGTACAGCGCGGGCTGCTCGGTGAAGTAGATCTCGTCGCCCTCGAAGTCGAGCAGCTCGGAGTACACGACGCTCAGACCGCTCTGGCGGGCGCTCTGCACCGCGATGCGGCTGATCAGGTCGTTGCCCTGAACCCAGTGCGCCTCGTCACGGCCGACGAGCTTGGCCGCCTCGAGGTACTTGGCCTCCTCGATCTCGCCGACGATGTGGTAGCGGCCCTGTTTGCGGTTCGGGTTGTTGGTGATCGCGAGCGCGGTCTTGATGACGATCGCGTCCGGGTCTTCCACATCGTCGGAGGGCAGGATGATGATGCTGCGCGCGCCGTGCGGGTTGGCGATCTCCAGGTCGGTGAGGCTCATGGGGTCGCCGCTGCGCACGATGATCTTGGTCTTGCCGCGGTTCTCCACCCGGTCGCGCAGCTCGTCCTCCATCTCGACCTTGTCGCGGTCGGCGAGGATCACGATGGTGGAACGGCCCCGCGACTGGTTGGCGACGCAGATCTCGGTGACGATCGGCACGACCTTGTTGCTCCAGCCCAGGATGAGCGTGTGGTCGTTCTCGAGCACGCGCGAGCGGCCCTTGCGCAGGCTGGCGACCTTCTCGTCGAACGCGCCGGAGACGATACCGATGAGACTGGCGACGGTGAGGATGCCGAAGAGCGTGACGATGAGCATGAGCGCGCGGAACGGCCAGCCGACGTCACCGGCGACGGTGCCGGCATCCATGGCGCGCATGAGGTTGCCCCACAGCACCTCGGCGAAGTCGAGCGGCGCGTCGGCCCCGTCGGCCTGCGGGAAGATGCGGAAGATGACGACGATCGCCGCGATCACGAGGATGAACGCGAACGTCGCGAGCGACAGGAGCCCGATGAGCGATCCGGCGCCGCTGGCCATGACGTTGTCGAACCAATAGCGGATGCGCTCGCCGAGACCGGGCTTCTTCATGGAGATCCTTTGATGAAAGTTGCAGGATGTGCATCCCGCGGTGTCAGGCATAAGAGTGCCACAACATGGCCGCGCTGATATATCAGGCACGGAGTCCCCGTTCGGGGCGGAGGTTCGCGCATCGGCGGTGGGCGCGAGTCGGGTACAGTATTCCTCGGCTGTCCGGTCGTCTTCGACGGGGCTCCGGGGATGTAGCTCAATGGTAGAGCTTCAGTCTTCCAAACTGACTACGCGGGTTCGATTCCCGTCATCCCCTCCGCACAGCGGCCCTTCTGGGTCATCCATTCTCCCCAAACCGTCCTTCCGCGCCGCGCGAGCAGCAGTTTGGGGCAAAACGGATGGGCATCCCTAGGCCATGGGCCTCATGAGGGTGCGCTCCCAGCGGTAGACGCACCCCGAGTCGGTGCGCAGCTTATCGGCCGCGATGAAGTCGGGATCGACGCCGAAGTTCTCGCGGTACTTCTCGTACGCCGTGAGGCTCTCGAAGGTGAACAGCGCGAGGGCCTTGTCGCTCGCACCCTCCGAGGGCAGGAAGTAGCCGTGGTGGGTGCCGCCCTCGCGCTCGACGAGGTGCACCCAGCGCGCGGCGTACTCCTCGAACTGGGTGATCTTGCTGGGGTCGATCGTGTAGTCGATGACGAAAGTCGTGGCCATGCCGGTCAGCCTACTGAGCGGGCCATCCACAGGTCCGGCTTGTCGAGCGGGGCGAAGCCGAACTTGGCGTAGAGGCCGTGGGCGTCCGCGGTGGCCAGCATGATGCGGCCGAGCCCGAGCGGCTCGAGCTGCGCGACGACGCCCTCGATGAGCCGAACGCCCACACCCCGACCGCGCACGCCCTCCGACACGAACACGTCGCACAGCCACGCGAACGTCGCGCCGTCGGTGATCACCCTGGCGTAGGCGACCTGCTCCCCCGCAGCGTCGAACATGCCGAAGTTGCGGGAGCCGTCCATCGCCCGATCCTGCTTCTCGCGCGTGCGCCCCTGCGCCCAATACGACTCGGTGCTCAGCCAGGAGTGGATGCGCGCCCGGTCCATCTCGGCGGCGTCGGCGGAGAAGCGGAAACTCATGCCGCCGATAGTCTCACGGCATGGATCTTGTGGACGACTACCTTGCGGCCATCGAGGCTGCGGACCTGGCCGGCGTGCTCCGCCTCTTCACCGAGGACGGCGTGGTCGAATCTCCCCTGTACGGCACCCTGCCCGCGGTCGAGTTCTACCCCGCGCTGTTTCGCGACACCGCCTCGTCGCGGCTGACCCACCGCGCGACCATGACCGGTGCCGGCGCCTCGGGCGATGTCGTCTCGTTCTGGTTCGACTTCGACTGGACCCTCGCCGACGGCACGCCCGCCCCGTTCACGGTCGTCGACGTGGCGGAGCTCGATGAGGATGGCCGCATCGCACGCCTGCACATCATCTACGACACCGCTCCCCTGCGCGGAGACTTCGACCGCGTGACCGAAAGCTGAGGGCCGCCGAGCCCCGGCCTGCCGATGCGTTGCGCGGGAGTTCGCGCCACCCGCGGGAGGTGTTGCGCCCGCGCGTGGCTCTAGCTCCCGCGTGGAGGGTGCGGCGCCTCGACGGGCGTCGCCCGGCGGTGCTGCTCCTGCACCGACACGAACGCGTCGTGGGCGGTGCCGTGCATCCCCTCGTCGTAGGCGGCCATCGCCCCCGCGATCGCGGAGCCGGCGGTACCGCGACGGCGAGCGCGGCCCGCGAGCAGCACGAGGGCTCCCATGGCGGCCGCGAGGAGCGCGACGACCACGACGGCGATGAGCAGCTCGGTCATGAGGTCACAGTAGCCAGCGCGTCGTCGAAGTGGCGCAGCGCGGCATCCCCGAAGAGCACGAAGGTCGCGAGCACCGCGTCCGGGCCTCCGGCGCGGTGGATGGCGCCATCGACTCCCCCGCCGCCGAGCAGGCTGTGGTTGGCGGCGTTGACGATCGCATCGGCCGCGACGGCGGTGATGTCGCCCCGGATGACCTCGATTCGCACCATGCTTCGACGCTACCGTCGAAGCATGAAATTCACACTCGAAGTAGACCTCGACCGGGTGGCGGGCGATCCCGTCACGGAGTTGGAGCGCATCCTGCGGTACTGGGGCGGCAACATGCGCCACTACGACATCGCGGCGCCCGTGACCACCGAGGTGAGCGACTCCGCGTACGCCGTGGTCGGAAGCTGGACCCTCAGCGGGTAGCTCGCGCTAGTGCCCGTCATAACATGTGATGTATGCTGTTTGCGCGCACCGCTTCGCGCGTTTTCAGACCATCAAGGACGATATGAAAATCACCGGATACCGCTGCCTGCGCACATTCCACGACTGGGGCCGGCCGGTGGGCGACGTCAACGGGGTCATCGGCTCGGGAGTGACCGAGGTTCCCGTGGTCATCCTCGAGACTGACGAGGGATACACGGGCGTCGGCACGGGCTCCGTGCAAGACATCGACCGCCTCTTCCCCGCGCTCGAGGGCGAAGACCCGCGGGCCGTCAGCTCCCTCTACGACCGGATGCTCGCCCAGGTGTTCAAGGCCGGACACACGGGTGCGACCTTCGGCGGCATCGGCACCCTCGACGCCGCCCTGTGGGATCTCAAGGCGAAGATCGCCGACGAGCCCCTGTGGCGCCTGCTCGGCGCGCGGGACCGCTTCGTGCCCGGCTATGCGTCGGGCCTCGAGATCGCCCTCGACGACACCCAGCTCGCCGCGTTCTACTCCACCATGGCCGACCGCGGCTTCACGAGCGGCAAGCTCAAGGGCGGCCGCGACGTCGACACCGACATCCGCCGCCTCGGGATCATGGGCGACGCGCTCGCCCGCAACACCGCGCGGCCCGCCCTCATGCTCGACGCCAACGAGTCGTGGAACCTCAAGCAGGCGGTGCGCTACGTCACCGCGATCGAGGAGAAGCTCGACCTCACGTGGATCGAGGAGCCGCTGCGCCGCTGGGATGCCGCCGGCCACGCCCGACTGAGCGGATCCATCAAGGCCGCCGTCGCCACGGGCGAGAACCTCACGGGCCTGGAGCAATTCACCCCGCTCTTCGACGCCGGCGCCGTCGACGTCGTGCAGACCGGCAGCGTGTGGGGCATCACGCACTTCCTGCGGGTCGCCTACGCCGCACACTCCCGCAACCTGCCGGTCAGCCCCGTGGGGATGACCGCGAATCCCGCCGTGGCGGCGGCGGCGGCATCCGTGCCCAACCACCTCTCCGCGGAGGTGCAAGACCTGGGCTCGCCGTTCGGCATCACCATCGACCAGGAGTTCGCCGACGGCGGCGTCGTGCTCGGCGACGTGCCCGGCAACGGCCTCACGCTCGACGAGGCCGCGATCGTGGAGAACCAGCGCACCGCGAGCTGGCTCTCCGCCGAGGGCCCGCACGTGCGCTCGAACCGCGCCGGCCTGCGACTGGTCGACTGATGGAGATCCGCGCGGGGCTGCACCGCATCCAGGCACCGCTCGGCGAGCGGTTCATCGCCATGTACCTGCTCGACGGCCCGGAGGGCGGGCTGCTGTTCGACACCGGCCTCGCCGAGAGCGTGACCGGCACCCTACTGCCCTACCTCGACTCGATCGGGTACGACCTCGGCCGGCTGCGCTGGGCGATCAGCTCGCACTGCGACTTCGACCACACGGGCGGCAACGCCGCGCTGCTGGCGGCCGCCCCGCACGTCGAGCTCATGGCGGGCGAACTGGACGTGCCCCTCGCCGAAGACCTGGAGCTGCTCATCGACCAGCGCTACGGGGAGTTCCGCGAGACGGACGGCTTCGACGACCCGCCGGAGACCACGGCGTACATCCGAGCCTCCGCCGCGGTCGCGCCGATCGCGCGCGGGCTGAAGGGCGGCGAGGAGTTCGACCTGGGGGGCCGCACGATCCGCGTGCTGCACACCCCCGGTCACAGCGACGGTCACCTCGCCCTGTGGGACGAGTCGAACTCCGCCCTGCTCATCGCGGATGCCACCCTCGGCGAGACCGTGCCGACCGCCGAGGGTGAGCCGGCGTTCCCGCCGACCTACCGCGACACCGACCCCTACCTGGCCAGCATCGAGGCGTTCCGCGCGCTCGACCCCGAACTGCTGCTCACCGCGCACTACCCGGTGTACGAGGGGCCGGCCGTCACCGAGTTCCTCGACGTCTCGGCGGCCTACACGGAGCGACTGGATGCCGCCATCACGGTCGCGCTCACGGCAGCGCACGCCCCGCTCACGAGTCTCGAGCTCATCCGCGACATCGCCCGGCACGTGGGGCACTGGAGCGAGCACGCCGCCGAGTACCTGATCTTCCCGGTGACGGGCAACCTCGAGCGCCTCGTCGAGCGCGGCACCGTCGTCGTGGGCGACCGCGACGGCATCCGCACGTGGAGCCTGGCGTGACGCGGGTCTCTGACGGGCGCGTCCGGGTCGGCGCGGTGGGCGCCGGCTGGTGGGCCACCAGCAACCACTTCCCCCTGCTGGCGAACCGCGACGACGTCGAGCTCGTGGGCGTGTGCGGGCTCGGCCCCGACCTGCCCGCCGTGCGCGACAAGTTCGGGTTCGGCATGGCCACGGAGAGCGTCGACGAGCTGTTGGACTCCGGCATCGACGCGGTCGTCGTGAGCACGCCCCACGACCTGCACTTCGACATCGCGTCAGCGGCCCTCGACCGCGGGCTGCACGTGCTGTGCGAGAAGCCCATGACGCTGCGCTCCGACCAGGCGTGGGAGCTCGTGGACAAGGTCGAGCGCGCCGGCACGCACTTCATCGTGCCCTACGGCTGGAACTACAAGCCCTTCACCGTCGAGGCGAAGCGCCTCATGCCCGGGGTGGGAGACATCCAGTACGCGCTCGTGCACATGGCCTCCCCCACCCGCGGCCTGTTCGGCGGGGATCCGAAGCACATGCTCGAGCGCTGGGGTTCCGACACGAGGCCCGGCGAGAGCACCTGGTCAGACCCCAGCCACGGCGGCGGCTACGCGCACGGCCAGGTCACCCACTCGTCCGCGCTCTTCTTCTGGCTTACCGGCCTGCGCGCGGCCACCGTCGCCGGCCGGGTCTCCCACGCCGGCTCGCCCGTCGACCTGTTCGACGCGGCGGTGGTGCGCTTCGACGGGGGCGCGCTCGGCACGCTCTCCGGCGCCGCGACCCTCGCCGCCGGCGACAAGTACCAGGTCGACCTGCGCGTCTTCGGCTCAGAGGGCGTGCTCATGGTCGACGTCGAGCGCGAGCGGGTAACCCTCAGCCGCTACGACGGCACGCGCGAGGAGATCACGATCGCGCCCGGCGAGGGCGAGTACGAGTGCCTTGTGCCGCCCGCGCGCTTCATCGACCTCATCACGGGCGCGAGCTCGGAGAACAACAGCACGGTGGAGGTGGCGGCGCGCTCGGTCGAACTGATCGAGGCGCTGCTGAAGTCCTCCGCCGCAGACGGAAAAGAGATCGCAGTACATGAGTGAACAGACCGGCATCCTGAGCGGCTACCGGGTGGTCGACTGCTCGATCGCCATGGCGGGCCCGTTCGCGGCCCAGCGCCTCGGCGACCTCGGCGCCGACGTGATCAAGGTCGAGCCCACGGCGGGCGAGTGGCAGCGCTTCGCGGCGGCCGGCGGGGCGACGGGCAACCAGATCAACGTCTCGTTCCTCTCCCTCAACCGCAACAAGCGCTCGCTCGCGGTCGACCTCAAGTCGGAGGGCGGCGTCGAGGTGATGCGCGAGCTCGTGGCCTCCGCCGACGTCTTCCTGCAGAACTACCGGCCCGGCGTCGCCGCGCGCCTGGGCCTCGACTACGAGACTCTCAGCGCGATCAACCCCCAGCTCGTCTACGTGTCGATCTCCGGCTACGGCGAGACCGGCCCGTACAAGGACCGCCCCGGACAGGACCTGCTGCTGCAGGCGATGTCGGGCGCGATGCTCTCCGCCGGTCGGGAGGGCGAACCGCCGTCGCCGGCGGGCCAGTACCTCGCCGACGCGGTCACCGCCTCCACGGCCTTCGAGGGCGTGCTCGCCGCCCTGCTGCACCGCGAGCGCACGGGCGAGGGCCAGCTCGTCACCGTCAACATGCTCGACGCCCTCACGACGCTGCAGATGCAGGAGCTCTCGGTGTTCACCGTGGGCAAGGTGCCCCAGCAGCGCGGCACGCAGCCGAACGCGCACGTGTACATCCGCGCGCCGTACGGCATCTTCGAGACGAGCGACGGATACCTCGCGCTCGGGTTCGCCGACCTGGAGACGCTCGGCCGCATCATCGACGAGCCGAGCTTCGCGGGAATGATCCCCGAGGTCGAGGGCTGGACGCACCGCGACGAGCTGTACGCGAAGACCGCGGCGCGCCTGCTCACCCGCCCGAGCGCGCAGTGGCTCCCCGAGCTACTCGCCGCGGGCATCTGGGCCGGGCCCGTGTACGGCTACCAGGAGCTCGTCGACGACCCGCAGATCGTGCACAACGGCACGTTCGTGGAGTACGAGCACCCCACGGAGGGCCACATCAAGACCCCGGGCTTCCCGTACGTGTTCTCGAAGACTCCCGCGCGCATCGACCGCGGTGCGCCCCTCGTGGGCGAGCACAGCCGCGAGGTGCTCGCGGAGCTCGGCATCGACACCGCCCGCGTGGACGCCCTGTTCGGCTCCGGGGCCGTCGCCGGATCATGACGGACTTCGTCGGTCTGACCTGGGACCACCCGCGCGGGCGCGACGCCCTCGAGGCCGCGGCCGAGCACTTCTCGGCCGCGGGCGCCGACACGCTGCGCTGGGACGCGCACTCCCTCGAGGGGTTCGAGTCGAGCCCCATCGACGAGCTCGCCCAGAAGTACGACCTCATCGTGCTCGACCACCCGCACCTCGGCGACGCGCTCGCCACCGACAGCATCCGCCCCCTCGACGAGCTGTTCGGGGCCGACGAGCTCGCCGCGTGGGCGACCGCGGCGGTCGGGCCCAGCACGGCGTCGTACACGGTCGACGGCCGGCAGTGGGGTCTGCCGCTCGACGCCGCGACCCAGGTCTCCGCGCGCCGCGCCGACCTCGTGCCCGACGCACCGACCACGTGGGACGACGCGCTGGCCCTGAGCGCCACGGGTCTTGTCGCCCCGAGCATCGCCGGCCCGCACGCGTTCCTGAGCCTGTGCTCGATCGCCGTCTCGCTCGGCGGCACCTTCCTCGATCGCGCCACCTCGAGGCACGCGCTCGACATCCTCGCCCAGCTGGCCGCGGCCGCCCCGGCGGGCGTGCTCGACCTCAACCCGATCGGGATGCTCGAACACCTCGCCACGCGCGACGACCTCGGGTACGTCCCGCTCGTCTATGGCTACGTCACCTACTCCCCGACCGTCGCGTTCGGCCCGCCGCCCACCACGGGCGGTCGCCTCGGCTCGACGATCGGCGGCACGGGCATCGCCGTCACCCGGCGCACCGAGCCCACGGCCGAGCTGCTCGAGC
>Ga0247738_10000183_pt1 | contig 27267 bp, 35 predicted proteins | sample UWRJL013104B2_FD_180936 | JGI IMG/M metagenome (GOLD analysis project Ga0247738, IMG submission 180936) | Plant litter microbial communities from Arlington Agricultural Research Station in Wisconsin, United States - UWRJ-L013-104B-2 | ecosystem: Environmental > Terrestrial > Plant litter >...
AGGTGGGCGACGGGTACCTTGGCTACATGGTGGTGCGGCCTACCAAGATTCAGACGATCGGAAGATCGTTGCTCAGCCCAGGTTCTCTGCGCCAGGTCAAAGGCCGACTCATCGAGCACAAACACAAGTGCCATGTGATGGGGTACAGAGCCCATGTGAAGGGCTTCCCATTCATGCAGCAGCACAGTGACATAGCTGTGTGCGCTCATACCGCCTGTTGGGCAGTGCTCAGGCATTACAGCGAGCGTTACACCCTCTACCCCGAAGTCCTTGTCCACGATATCTCGCTAAAAGGCCGAGATTTCGAGTCAGGAGGTCTTCTTCCCTCGCTGGGCATCACGGCGCGCGATGCGGAGCGGATATTCGCTGCTTTCGGTACGTATCCATTGCTGGTGCATGGGTCAGAACCGGAGGATGAAAAAGGCGGCATTCGCTTTTTTGACGAGATGCTGGCGTACCTCGAGTCAGGTTTCCCACTGTTTGGTGTGCAGACGCGTCGAGGACATGCGGTGGCCATCGTGGGATACAGAACCTCTCCTCATGCGCAAGGCGCTCAGGCCGACTATCGGGGGCGCGCTTGGGACTTCGTCTCGCATTTGCTGGTCATCGACGACAACCATGCACCTTACAGGGCTGTGGGTCGGGTGGCAGCGGGCAATGAGTACCTGGTCGATGCGTTCGATGGCTTCATCGTCCCCCTACCAGAGAAGGTCTTCCTACCCGGGAATAGCGCACTCGACTTTGCTGAAGAAGTTCTGCGCGTGCCTCCCGAGAACTTCGCTCACCTGGAAGACCGCGAGGATTTGGTGACTCGATGCTTTGTGACCACGACTGCCTCATGGCACCGATTCATTCGAAGTCAAGCGGCCTCTCTGCCTACGGAGTTCGCAACGGCAGCTCTGGAGCTACCTATGCCGCAGTTCATCTGGGTGATTGAGTTTGCGACCCAGCAACAACGTGCCGCGGGCCAAATCGAGGCTCGACTGATCCTTGATGCCACTGCCGGCGCGTACGACGCCTTCCCCGCCTTTCTCCTGCAGGACGCCAAGGGTGCCCTTTGGCTGGACAGGGCAAACCGCGAGCCTATGCAGTACCAACCGTTTGTCGCGCCCGTGGGGGCGCTCAATGAAATGGCCAGTAACCTCGCTGCGTACTAGAATGCGACGCTTTCTTGTTTGCGGCATCTGCGTATTCCCGTGCCCGTGGCACGTTCACCTGGAGATTGATGCATGAAGGAAACGCCCAAGGCAATGGCTTCTCCGCTTCAACGCATTAGAAACCTGCAGCAGGTTGAACCGAGCAAAGTGGCTGAGATTGAGAGACGCATGCGACAGACGTATGTCGAGCGATCTGCAGAGCACATGCGAGACGCGCGCCTGCGTGCGGACAGCATCCGCGACAAAGCCTTGTACTAGGCTCGTTTGAGCGCAGCCACCTGTTTGGCTGCACCAGTCACGTTCAGACGGAACCGAAGCATCTCGGTGCTGAGTTGGTGGTGTGCCGCCGCCGAAGTCAGATTTTGACCGTTGACAATAATCGCTCTGGCTTGTTCGCCAGTGAGCATGAGGACGCCACCCAGCCAGGTGGCCTCTTTTTCATTCATCTCCTCGACAGACTTCCCTGAACCCGAGCCCAAGGGCGGGTGGCCCAAAAGCGCATGAGCGAACTCATGTGCCATGTTGGAGCGGTGTCTTGGCAGTGGATGCTCATCGTTGTAGACGACGGTGCGATGGGAGCCATCAAAGACGGTGAAAGCGGAGACCTTGCGGTAGATCTCATCTGTTCGAGGGCATTCTCGCTTGGTGCCGGAAATCTCCAGCAGCTGGGAAAGCGGGTGTACGGGGATCTCCAGGTGTGCTGCTGTAGCAGCCATGTCGAGTGGGGCGCTGATGTGCACTCCCATCTCATCACGTAAGCGAGCGACCATGCGCTCACACTCCACCTTGAATCCCCGTACGAACGTCATTCTTATTCTTCCTCTGAGCTCGACGACCCAGTTTTCGGTTTGGACTTCAACGCCATGTAGGTTGAAGTCACGATGGTTTCCAGTTGCTTCTTAGCCTCATCACTGAGTTCTGCATCCTGCCGAAACAAGAGGGCTACGTTCTCAATGGTGTTGTTTGACGGGGTGCGGTGGAGTTTTTTCGGTACGTAGTTCGCGGGGTTGATTCCTGCCCAGGCGGACAGGACGGCCATGCTGGCGGCATCCGGCCGCCTACCTTGACCCATGCGAGTCAGGGTTGTCTGGCTTACGCCAGTGTCTTTGCTGACATCTTTCCATGTCACTTGCCGGGTTCTGACGGACCTTTCGAGGGCTGAATAGAACCCCGTCGCGTCGAACTCCTGCTTGTTTGTCATCAGTGGACTCCTTTCGGTTACTCATGGTTACAAAGTGCTTTATCGCAATGGATTGCTCTTTAGCAATCTTCTCGGTATAGTGACCTTTGAATTGCTTTATAGCAACTGACAGCCGTCAAAGCAAGCAATTCACCCATGTAGCCGATGAAAGGAGCACATCATGGAACCGCAACGTAGTACCGAAGCCACCAACGCCCCGCAGGGCACTCAAGGGACGTCGATCGAGATCGCCGGATCCGACCTCGTCTTCAAACCAGTCACCCTGGAGGACGCGACGCCCACGGGGGCGCAGATTGCGGCGGCTGCAGGGTTCAAGCCGACCCAGCACGCAACCGTCCTGCAGTTTCTGGCCAATGGCGAACTGGAAGATGTTCGTCCCCTGGAAGCCGCCAAGCTTTCGACCGGTCGTCCCAACCGATTCATCGTCGTCGAAAGCGACCGCAGCCTGCGCTTGACCGTTGATGGCGTGCGCTTCGATTGGCCTTGCAGCGTCATTTCGGGCGCGCAGGTGCGAAAACTGGGATCAGTTGACCCGAGCAAGAGCATCTTCCTCGAACGCCAAGGCGTCGCAGACGCTCTCATTGAAGACGACAAACTGGTCAATCTTGAAGGGGCGGGGGTCGAGGCGTTCTACGGACGCATCCAGACCTGGGAGCTGAAGGTTCAAGACATCAAGGTCGAGTTCTCGACCCCGAAAGTCGTGGTCCGGGATGCTCTGATCAAGGCGGGCTTCGACGTGGAGCAGGAATGGCAGATCTTCTTGAAGGTCGTCGGGCAGCCCAAGGAGGCGGTCACCCTCACGACCGTCATCGACCTTCGCCAGGAAGGCATTGAGAAACTGCGCTTGACCCCGAAGGACATCAACAACGGCGAGGGTGTGTCGCGTGGGCGGCGAGACTTCCCGCTGCTGGAGGTTGATGAGGCCTTTCTCGACAAGACCTATGCCTCCTGGGAAGCTGTGAACGAAAACGGGCATCGTTGGGTGCTGATCCACACCTATCCCGTGCCGGCAGGCTACAACCAGTCGGTGGTCTCGCTCGCGCTGGAGATTCCGGGGAACTATCCGGGCGCGCAGATTGACATGTTCTTTGTCTACAGCGCGCTGGTGCTGAGCGACGGACGCGCGATTCCTGCGACGGAGGCCCATGCAGACATCCAGGGCCGCGCGTACCAGCGCTGGTCGCGGCATCGCACTGGCGCCACGCAGTGGAAACCTGCCAGCGACAACATCATCACGCACCTCGCCTTGGTGGACGAGTGCCTGGCGCGGGAGGTGGGGGAATGACGCCCGGAGCGTCTTTGACCATCACAGCTGAGCTGCACAAAAGTCTCCAGGCGCATCTCTTCCCGGGAGATGGCCTGGAAGCCGCCGCAGTGCTGTTGTGTGCCCGCGCTCCGGGGCCGCGTCTGCGGTTTCTCAGCGTGGAGGTGATGCTTGTGCCGCACGATGCCTGCAAGGAGCGAGCCCCGGACTTTCTGACCTGGCCCGGATCCGTTCTTGAGGATGCCATCGACGAGGCTGAACAGCGCGGGCTGAGCATCTTTCTGGTGCACTCCCATCCAGGCGGTCTGTTTGACTTTTCCGCACTGGATGACGCAAGCGACAAGGCCGTAGTTCCGTGTCTGCGTGCTGCTGTAGACCAGTTCCATGGAACCGCGGTGATGGTGCCTGGTGGAGCGATGCGTGCTCGCGCATACGACTCGTCCATGGTCGGCATCGAGATTGAGCAGGTCACAGTACCTGGAATTGATGTGCTCAGGTGGTGGTGCGAGAAAGGACCGACCTATCGGCCGATGGCATTTACTCAGGCCATGAGGGCGGAGCTGGGTCGCCTTACTGCGCTCGTCATCGGTGTGTCCGGGACGGGTTCAATCGTGGCAGAGCAATTGGCTCGCCTTGGCTTCGGACGAGTGGTGCTAGTGGACCATGACCATGTCGAAGATAAAAATCTGAACAGGATCTTGAATTCCACCTTGCAGGACGCGAGTGACCGCGTGGCAAAGGTAGACATGTTTGCCAGAGCTATCGCAGCCTACCGAGGAGAGGGCGTGGCACATCCACTCAACTGCAGCATTGTTGAACGTGACGCCATACACGCCGCTGCACAATGCGATGTCATCTTCAGTTGTGTCGACCGTCTGGATGCCCGGTACTTCGCCGACCAGATTGCCGCCAGCTTCCTGATTCCGCTTTTCGACGTGGGTGTCTCCATTCCGACTCGCCGAAGTGGGAGCTCGACGGTTATCACGGAACTGTGCACGCGCATCGACTACGTACGGCCTGGTGGCCCAGATCTAAGAGCGCGAGGTGTCTACTCACCAGAGTCACTGCGAGCGGAAGAGCTCAGAGACATCGACCCCAAGGCTTACGAGGACCAACTGCAGGCTGGATACATCAAAGGGACCAATGAGCAGGCGCCGGATGTCATTTCTTTGAACATGAGTGCGGCTGCGGACTGTCTGCTTGAGTTCTTGGCGAGGTACTACCGTCACCGGCATGACGGCAACTCGCCGTACGCACGCTCAATCCGACTTCTGGCGTCGTGTGAGCTGGACACAGAGAGCGAAGCGGCTTTCGTCGTTGAGGTGAACCCCGTTCTTGCACGAGGAGATCAGGAGCCTTTGCTGGGTATGCCTCGATTTCGCGGTCGACGTGGAGGCACGCAATGAAGCGACCTCAATGGCTACGGAGAGTCTGGTCCAAGCTTGAGTCGCCTCGAGAACTCATCATCATCGAAGGGGACTCTCTGCCATCGACGTTGCCTTCTAGGAATCTGGTCCTTGCGCGTGAAGATCGCGAGGACTGGACGGTTGGCTTCTATTGCCCATGCGGCTGTGGACGCCGAATCGAGTTGCTGCTGGTCAAAGAGGCAAGGCCACGGTGGAAGCTCACGCAGGACAAGAAGGGGCGCCCGACGTTGTCACCCTCAGTATGGTTGCGAGGAGGATGCAGGTCTCACTTCTTTGTCCGGGCCGGGAGGATCGTCTGGTGCGAGTGAGGGCGCTGCGACTCACTCCCGCCGTCAGAGATGAATCATGACAACTGATGCTGCAAGCAGGATGCCCATAAACATGTTGAAGACGCGAGAATTCTTCTCGTCTCCCAACCACTGTTTCAACGCCACGCCGAAAACCAGCCAGACCGCACATGCCATGGTCGCGGCAATCGCGAATGTGCTGGCGATGGAAAGCGCCCGGATAAAGACCGTGCCTTGCACAGCACTCCCGTAGCTTGCTGCAGCGCTGGCGCTGACTATCCAGGACTTAGGGTTTATCCATTGGAAGGCCATCGACTTCCAGAAGCCAATCGTCTCTTCTCCCAGCTGGCTTCGCATTGGCGGAGCAGTCGCTACCTTCCATGCGAGCCATAGGAGAAATGCTGACCCAATCCACTTCAGTGCTACAAGGAGACTTGGGATGGTGGTGATGACGCTGCCCAGTCCAGTGACCGCAGTACCCATCATCATTGCCATGCCGGCAACCACTCCGAAGAGACACTTCAGACCGCCGACGATGCCGGATCGAGCTCCGGCTGTCATTACAAGTACGTTGCTAGGCCCGGGGGTGACTGCAGCCGTAACAGCGAAGATGAAGAACGCGAGCAGCTCTTGATGTGCCATTGTCGATGCGTCTGTCCGAAGATTGCGTGTGCTGCAGGTTTAGCTCGAGCTGTCCGAAGGCAAAGTCTTATAGAAGAAGGTTGTGGAGCAAAGCTCTCCGCTCGGCATAAGTGCGTAGCCGGGTACAACCCCTACTCTTTGCCAGCCGAGGCGCTCATACAGCCGTTCCGCATCGCCACCTGTGACAGTATCGAGAACTAAAACAGAACGCATCTCGTCCCGGGCAGAGGATTCAAGGTGGTGGAGAAGCAGTTCAGCGACGCCCAAACGTCGTGCACGTCGATGTACCAGCATCTTTGCCACGTCAGCACGGTGCGGCTGGTTTTCAGGCAAGTTGAGTATGAGTTGCACTGTTCCGACTACGGTCCCGTGAGCGTCCTGGGCAACGAATAGTGCTCGCGTCCCCGACTTCACATCAAATGCAACCTTCTCCCAGAAGCCCAGTGCCGTCTTCCTGTCGATAGGTAGCATGAAGCTCACCGAGGCGCCGCCTTCAACGCAGTCGACAAGCACGTCGGATAGCGCGCCTATGAGGTGGTCGACCTCTTGTGGCGTAACACGCTTGACCGTGCAGTTGTGGGGCATGTGCTTCTCCCGTCTGGTTTGAGCGCAGAGTATGAAACCAGCCAAGTTCTTGTGGTTAAGCGGCAATTCGGGCTCACTTCTGGATGAGCGAGTCGAACTGAGACAGGAAGTCGTCCCTAACCTGAAGTCCGTGCGCCTGCTCAGTGGTCTTGCTGCCCACATCAAGCCTTGAAAATATGACCGTCCTTCCCTCGCGCTGGGCCCAACCTACAAACCAACCGATTGGCTGGTCTTTCTGAGCCTTGCCTTTTCGGTCGTGCACCCAGGTTGATCCCGTCTTTCCGTGGACCGTCCATCCGCCTGAGGCTTGAAACTGGGGGACGATGGCGATAGTCGATTTTTGAGCATGTGTCGACGCAGGAAGCTTGTTCGCCAATAGACGCTCAATGAAGCGGACTTGCTCCAACGGTGATATCTCCAAAGAGCCACCAATCCACGAGCTTGAAAAGCCCTCGGTGTTTCCCGGTCCGCGTGACACGTCGACGTTTCCATACTCAAACTGGTGGACATAGCGCTCCAATCGAGAGCGTCCGAGCGTTCGCGTGAGCTCCCGTGAGTACCAGACCAATGAGTGGGACTGCCAGGTCAGCGGAGTTCCGTTTCGCACGCCGCGGAAGTCGGCCGCGATCGAGCCAGGCCACTCCCACATGGGTTTTTCGCGGTCAACCAGGATCCCTGAGTCGTATCCCATGACTGCCAAAGGCAGTTTGAAGGTGGAAGCGGGGCTCACTCGAACATCACAGGTGCCTTCGACACGAATCTCCGGCTTCTTCTTGGCCTCGTACAGAGCGGTGCAGGCAAGCTTTCGAGCGGCAGTCGGCTGTTCTGCCTGGCTGTGGACGGGAAGACTCACAACGAGCCAAGCCCCTGCAAGAAAAAATGGGAGGCGTACCATCCCGGCGCCGGTCGTGCCGGTTCCCTTTAGCGCAACGGAAGGGCGCGCGCTCGCCTGTGTTCGTGGCCAAAGACCAGTGCCGTGCATTTGCATCTCCATTGATCGCGTCCTTTCCCGGGTTCGGGCATTGAGACTGTCGCGAGTGGAATTCTTTGGATTCCGGCACTGGTACTGATGAATCTTGATCCTTCGCCCTGTGCTCGTTTTCAGTGGCGGGTGGCCAGACTCTGCTCGTGCGGCCTAGACTGAGCATTCCGTGGCCGTCGGCCTTGCTCGGCGTTGCTGCTTTTCTGGGTGAATAGCGCTCACAGCCTCATCGGATGAGCGCCAGCCATCTTCATCGTTGCTTCGGACTCGAAGATTCGATGGATTCGCGCCATGGGCCTTTCGCCAAGCTCTGCGCATGTGCTGCGTCGACGAGAAGCCTGATGCTTCCGCTACTTTCTGCAGTGACATGATTGGGTGAGACTTGAGTATTTCGACAGCTTTCGCAAGCCGCCGCTGCTGCAGGTAGTCCAGTACGCCACACCCAACCACTTCACGAAATAGTCGCTGTAGGTGTCGTTCGCTGACATACACAGCCCGGGCCAGGCTCGATGAGGTCCAAGGATGAGTAGGATTCCTAGCTAGAAGATCGTCGACGCGATGGAGTGCGGGGTGTTTTAGAGGAATCTCCGGAGCGGGCCTGCTCCTGATGATGCTTCCTTCTGGAAGCTGCATCAGTCGGCTGGCAATGCGATAGGTCAGCCTGCCTTCGCCAATCAGGTCGAGAACGTTCAGGGCAGCATTTGCAGAGGCCAGCATTCCGCTGCAGGATAGGAAGTACCCGTCCTGCAGGCAGGCTTCCCTGGTAGTCCAGAAAGTGCTCGGATGGGAAACCCTGAGTCTCTCTACATGTGCCTCGGTCGCCACGGACTTCTTTCCATGTATCAGCCCATGCTCAGCCAAGATGCGAGCGGCGCCACCTACTGCACAGAGGTAGACGCCTGGGCGCCAAACGCTCCGGAGAGCTGCGGCAACTGACTCTTCAAGGAGCGTCGCGTTGGGGCCGATTCCTGTATCTGGAGCGCAAACGATGACTGCGCTCGGTTGGCAACCGTTGGTTAGCTGCGCGAGATCTGTTTCAAAGCACTCTTCGCTCAGAGACAAAACCAGGAGTTCAATGCGGCTCCCTAGCCGCTTTGCCTCAGTCAGCGCTTCGAGGCACGCCTCTCGGTCCAACGCTCGATGGCCTGGCAGAGTAACCACCGCGACGCGGCTGCCAATAGAAACGTATTCCATATCGTCCTTCGCTCGTATCAGGACTCGGCATGAGCACACCCTTTTGGGGTCTGTCAGCCGAAATGCGAAGTCTCGATGCTGCCGTGCGCCATGACTTGAATTGCTGGGCATACGCCAGTTGCTAGTTTCAAGTCGAAGGCCTTTCCTGAAATGCGGCCTCACTCCCCGAGGTACGACTCCCGTACACGTTGATCGTCCGCAAGTGCTTCCGAGTCCCCGTACAAGGTAATAACGCCACTGCTCATTACGTAGCCCCGGTCCGCCATTTCGAGGGCGAGTGCCGCGTTCTGCTCAACGAGCAGCACCGTTACACCACTTTCCGATACCTTCTCGATGACGCTGAAGATGACCTCAACCATCACTGGCGATAGACCCATGGATGGTTCATCAAGCAGCAGCACTTTGGGGTGGCACATCAACGCCCTGGCCACGGCAAGCATTTGTTGCTCTCCGCCTGACATGGTTCCAGCCAGTTGGTCCTCGCGCTCTTTGAGGCGAGGAAAGGATGCGAACATGCGCTCGATATCGGCTTGGATCTGGGCTGGACTCGAACCAGCGGCATAGCTGCCCAGCTGGAGGTTCTCCTTTACCGTCATGCGGGTAAGGACGCCACGGCCTTCTGGCACCAGGGCGATGCCTTGCTTGACCCGCGCGTGCGGCTTGAGATTTCCGATCTCCTGGCCGAAGAGGCGAACGCTTCCCTTCGTAGCCGGGGTGATGCCCATGATGGCGCCTAAGGTGCTGGTCTTCCCCGCGCCGTTAGAGCCTATGAGAGCAACTAGCTCCCCGGTTTTCACTTCCAAGGAGATGCGCCTGACCGCTTTCACGCCGTCGTACGAGACGGACAGGTCGTTGACTTCAAGGGCTAGCGTCATACAGTTTCCGTTCAGGCGTGTGCCTTGCCTAAGTAAGCGTGAATGAGTTCGGGATTCGAGCGGACGTGCTCTGGCGTCCCCTGGACAATTTGCTTGCCCCTGTCGAGCGCCGTGATTTCGTCGCACAGTCCCATGACTAGCTTGACGTCGTGCTCAATCAAAAGAATCGAAATGCCATCGTCCCGAATGCGACCAAGAAGTTCTCGCAAGGTCGACTTCTCAGTCAGGTTCATCCCTGCGGCGGGTTCGTCCAGAGCCAGCAGCTTCGGCTCTGTCGCCAACGCCCGTGCAATCTCTAGTCGACGCTGGTCTCCATAGGAAAGCGTCCTGGAGCGCCTGTCCGCCAGTTTTTCGACACCCACGTAGGCAAGCAGCTCCATTGCGCGGTCTCGAATATCCGCTTCCGCCTGAACCGACGCACGCGTCCTCAGAAGGGTCTGCATCATTGATCCGGTGGAGCGGATATGTCGACCCACCATCACGTTCTCCAGGGCGGTCATCTCACCGAAAAGTCGGATGTTCTGGAAGGTCCTGGCGATGCCCGCAGCGGTGACCTCATGAACCGACTCGGGTGAGTAAGGCTTTCCGTCCAGATGGAAGAGCCCGCTGTCCGGGGGATAGAGCCCAGTAATGACGTTGAAGAAGGTCGTCTTTCCCGCACCGTTGGGGCCGATGAGCCCGTAGATTTGGCCTCGTTGGATCGTCAGGCCGACATCCGAGAGCGCTTGCAGGCCCCCGAAGCGTTTGTTGACGCTAGTGACTTTGAGCAAGGGAGTGGCGACGGGTGGGAGAGCTGTGCTGACGGTCATGGCTTCGCGGTGACGAGTTCAGGAGTCACCACCTCGTCGGACAGGGGAACGGGAGCGCTTGATTTCTTGGCTTCGGCCCCTGAGCCCGGGATCAGACCGCTTGGCCGCCACAGCATGATTCCTACCATGGCCGTACCGTAGAGGAACTGCCGAGCGACCTCTGCATCAATCACAGCATTGCCCTGGCCCAGGAAGGCCTCTTGAATGGGGATGACTACCAAGCGAAGTGCTTCTGGTATGGCGGCGAGAAGCGCCGCTCCAATCACCACGCCCCGAATGTTTCCGAGGCCTCCGAGCACCACCATTGCGAGCACCACAATGGACTCGAACAACGTGAAGGACTCAGGGCTAACGAAGCCTTGAAACGACGCAAACAGGCTCCCAGAGACCCCACCGAAGGCTGCCCCCATGGCGAATGCGAGCAGCTTCATGTTCCGCGTGTTGATGCCCATCGCCTTTGCTGCGATTTCGTCCTCACGGATGGCCTTCCACGCACGACCGGTCCTCGAATTCACGAGTCGGTAGCACATCACCACCGCAACGGCGGCAATGGCCAGAAGTACGTAGTAGTAGGCAAGAACGCTAGGAACCGCAAGCCCGAAGAGGTCAATGACACCTCTCTCGCCCGCCAGTGATACGCCAAAGAGGGACAGCGGCTCGATCTGTGAGATTCCTTGTGGCCCATTCGTGATGTTGACCGGGGCGTTGAGGTTGTTGAGGAAGATCCGTACGATTTCACCGAACCCCAACGTGACGATTGCCAGGTAGTCACCTCGAAGCTTCAGGGTCGGAGCTCCTAGCAGGAGACCGCAGAAGCCTGCAATAAGGCCGGCCAGTGGAAGAGTGACCCAGATGGACACGTGAAAGCCGTCGGGAAGCGCGGCTCTGATCCAGGCGAACTGCTCCAGGAGATGGGGTGAAGCGAGGAGAGCATAGAGGTAGGCCCCGACAGCGTAGAACGCGATGAACCCCAGATCTAACAGTCCGGTGAAGCCGACGACGATGTTCAGGCCCAACGCCAAGAGGATGTACAGCAGTGCGAAGTCCAGAATTCGGACCCAAGCGCCACCTGCAGTGCCCAGGATGGGAGGCAGAACGAGGAGCGCAAGCACGATGAGGACGTGCGATAGCTTTACGGATTTCAATCTAGAACTCCGGTGAATGAAGAGTGGAAGAGAACGAGCGGAAGCGGAGCGTCAGGCGCGGTCGGCCACACGCTCGCCCATGAGACCCGTTGGTCTAAGGGTCAGCACGGCGATGAGCACCACGAATGCAAAGATGTCCTGGTAGTGACTGCCAAGGAAATCATTGGTTAGTGGTCCGATGTAGCCAGCGCCTAGACTCTCCACAAGACCGAGGATGAGTCCGCCAAACATGGCTCCGTAGACGTTCCCGATGCCACCCAATACGGCAGCGGTAAATGCCTTGAGACCAGGGATAAATCCCATGTAGAAGTGCACCAGCGAGTAGTTGGCCGCGAGCATCACTCCGGTCAATCCAGCCAATGCAGCGCCAATGCCGAATGCCATGAGGACAACCTTGTTGGTGTCGATGCCAAGGAGCGATGCAACCTTGGGGTTCTCCGAGGTGGCGCGCATCATGCGTCCCATTTGTGTTTTCTCAATGAGAAGGGCAAGGCAAACCATGCAAACGAGAGACAGCACCAGGATGATGATCTGCGTCACGCTGATAACCAGGCCATGGAACTCGATGGGCTGCTGAGGCACCAGGGAGGGGAACTCGTGGTAGTTCCGACCAAAGATGACCATCACGATGGTCTGCAACGTAAGAGAAATTCCGATAGCGGTAATGAGAGGCGCCAGGCGCGGGGCGTTTCGAAGGGGGCGGTATGCAACGCGCTCGATGATGAGGCTGAGCGGCACGCAGACAGCCACGGCGGCGAGGACTGAAAGTGCCAGAACAACGGCGCCTGGGAGTTCAGGAAACGCCGTCATGATTGCCTTGGAAGCAAGCAATGCCGTCATCGCTCCGACCATCACGATGTCGCCGTGCGCAAAGTTGATCAGCTGCAAGATGCCGTAGACCATCGTGTAGCCCAGCGCCACAAGGGAGTAAATGCTCCCGACGATTAGGCCGTTGAGAATCTGCTGAAGGAACTCAGTCATTTTGGCGAACGCTGTGTAAGTGGCGGCAAAGCTCGACCTAGCCCATGCGATGGACTCTGGTTGGAGCGCGGGAATAGGCCGAAGCTCGTTCGGTGCGAATGGGCTTGGGAGTTCAGAAATTCTGGGGCTTAAGCCGCGGCACCCTGCGTCATTTCCCGACACCTGCAAGGCAATTTCCGACAGGTCAATCGGCTTTAGAGAAGGACGCCGGATCTAAAGTGTTCTTCTGTTGTCGTGCACTTCTAAAGTGCCGAAATGTTGTCGGGTTTTGATGCTTGCATGTCGCCCGAAACTCCTCTTGTATCTGGTTCCCTCTCGATACTGGTTGTCCGGCATATCCCCGTGCCGAAACCTTTGGAGAAACCTGATGTCTCGAGTAAAAGCTTCGCTCCTGGTAGGAGCAATTCTGGGTGCGGTAGCCACTTCAGTGGCTGCGCAGCAAGACCTGGTCGTCCGGATCGGCATGGCCGCACCCATGACTGGCCCCCAGGCTCACTACGGCAAAGACAGTGAGCGCGGTGCCCTACTGGCGATAGATGATCTAAACGCCAAAGGTCACACCATCGGTGGGAAGAAAGTTCGCTGGCTCCTGGTGCCGGAAGACGATGCCGCTGACCCTCGCCAGGCCACTGCAGTCGCGCAGAAGTATGTAGACATGAAAATCAACGGAGTCGTTGGGCACCTGAACTCCGGCGCGACCCTGCCAGCGACAAAGATCTACGACGCCGCCGGCGTTCCAATGGTCACACCGTCCGCCACCAATCCGAAGATCACCCAACAAGGTTTCAAGCACGTCTTTCGAACCATTGGGAACGATGGGAGCATCGGCTCGGGCATTGCCAAGTACGTGCACAACGAACTCAAGTTCAAGAAGGTGGCCATCATCGACGACCGCACCGCTTACGGTCAGGGCGTGGCGGATGAGTTCGAAAAGGCATTCAAGGCAGCGGGTGGCACGGTGGTCGCTCGTCAGTACACCAACGACAAGGCCACGGAGTTCTCTTCCATCCTGACCTCAATCAAGGCTCGAAGCCCTGACCTCGTGTTTTACGGCGGCATGGACTCTCAAGGCGCGCCCCTGTACCGGCAGCTTCAGAAGCTTGGCATCAAGGCTCCTTTGGCGGGCGGCGATGGCCTTTGCACCAACGAGATGATCAAGGTGTCCACCGTCGGTCCGGACCGCAACATCTTCTGTGGAGAGGCCGGCATCCAGTTGTCGCAGCTCAAGGGCGGGGCAGACTTTCAGAAGCGATTCAAAGAGCGATTCAAGGATGACATCCTCTTGTACGCGCCATACGTGTATGACGCTGTAGCCGTGTTGGCCGATGCAATGGTGCGGGCTCAGTCGGCAGAGCCGGACAAGTACCTGGCGTCACTCGCCGAAGCTGACTTCCAGGGCATCACGGCTCGGATCCGCTTCGACAAGAAAGGTGATCTGCAGAACGCTGCCATCACCTTGCAGACCTTCGAAAAAGGTGCCCGCTCTCCAGTCGGCGTTGTGCAGTAAGTAGGTCAGATACAAGGCGCCAGGCGAACGGTGGCCTGGCGCCAATGTTGCGTCGCCCAGATAACCCTATGAAGCCATTTACTGACGAATACGCTATGTTGGAGGAAGAGCAGACGAGACTTGCTCAGGAGGAGACGGTCATGATAGATATGAAGGCAAGCGAGCTTCGCCCCTTTGTGCCCGCCAAGGATTTTGAAGTATCAAAGGACTTCTACTTGTCCTTGGGCTGCAAGCTGGAGTGGGGTGATGACGAGCTTGCACTGCTGTCTTTGGCCGGGCATCGCTTTTACCTTCAACGGTATTACGTGAAGGAATGGGCTGAGAACTGCATGCTTCACATCGCCGTTGAAGACGCTGCAGCGTGCCACAAGCAGATTCAGTTGCTCATCCGATCCGGAAGACATCCGGGGGCAAGGGTGGCCGCGCCGAAGGCCGAAGCATATGGCGCGATCGTGACTTATGTATGGGACCCATCTGGGGTGCTATTGCATCTCGCTCAGTGGTCGGCGCAACGTCAAGCGTAAGCACCTGGCGCGTCGGTCTCAGTCGACGGACAGGTTACTACCGCGTTCCTCTCTTGCCGGCGTGCTGGTCAAAAAGTGTCGACTCAGCAGGAGGCCCAGACCGGCAACCAACGCCACCACCGCGCCGATACGGGGAGCAGATGGGAATTCCAACGCCTCACCGGAGAGCGCAGCTGTGATGCCAATGACGGCGAATCCAAGGCCGAAGGCAAAAGAGGGGACCAGAACAATGTCCAGTAGGTACCAAACGTCGCGGCTTACTTCAAATTTCTCCATAGCTCGTGGCTCCTTTCATTCAATATAGGCACCTGTCTTTATGCACCTAACGTGGGAAAGTTTTAGGCTAAAGGAATACCTCAGGGAGTATTGGCTTTTGGCGCAAGGTGGTGCGGCGGTCACTTTCCTGACTTGGTTGTGCACGCATGCCACCCCCTTCCCCTTCTTGGTCAATCGTGCAAGTCCCATTCTTGATGCGCTCGCAGATGGCGTCTCGAACCCGAAAGCCTTCATCATGTTTGTGGTGCTGGTTCTTCTGCTATGTAGCCTCGCGCTGTCGGGACAACCTGTTGTCGATTTCGTTGCCAGGCAGGTCATCCGACCAGCCCTAGATCTGGTGCAGGCCGCGACGTTTGTCGGGACAGGAGTTTGGTCTACATGCGCACTGTTGCTCCAACCGGAGCGTCTGAGCCACCTGAAGAGTGCCTGTCTGCTTTTCTCGATCTCTTTGGTTCTGCATGCTGCAGTCACCGTGATGGACTTCTACTCGCGACCGACAATGGGGGTTGAAGGAATTGCAGTGAGGAGTCGAATCGCAGTCAACGTAGTGGCAATAGTTGCACTCTTCGTGCTCTTGCATGCTCTCGGCTGACCGCGCTAACCGAACCTGTCACCGCAGCTGCGTGCATTTTCTGAACCGGCCCCGTTGCCCCGAAATCGAAGTTCGATAGAGCATGACTTCAACTTTGACTCTTGCGTCCACAACTTCGCTTCTGTTGGCGATGATTGTCCTGGCAGCTATACCAAGTTCAAGCGTCCTGCTAGTAACCTCGAGGGCAAGCACCTTTGGTGCAAGACATGGGGTGTACGCTGCGTTGGGAGTGGTGGCCGGCGATATCTTTTTTGTGCTCTTGGCGGTGTACGGACTTGCGGCGGTGGTGGAGCGCTGGTCGTGGGCATTCGACCTGTTCCAACTTCTGTCGGGCCTCTACCTACTCTTGCTGGGTACTCAGATCTGGCGTTCTCGGCGGTCTCCACCGCCGTCCAATCTGGACAGCTCAAGCACGAAGCTCTCGAGTTTTGCAGCCGGTTTGATGCTCACACTCGCAGACCAGAAGGCCGTTTTCTTCTACCTGGCCTTTTTCCCTGCGTTTTTTGACATTCGGAGACTCACGCACGTCGATGTAGGTGTGATCGCCCTAGTCACGTTGATTGGCGTAGGTGGGGTGAAGGTCGCATATGCCCTGAGTGCTGCAAGACTCGGGTCTGCCACTGCGGGCCGCGGCAAGGAAATTGTGGCGGGCACCGCAGGTGTGATGATGCTTTTGGTCGGGACCTACCTCGTTGCCTCAGGCTTGCACGCCTTGGCGTCATACGTTTGAGGTAGAGCTCCCGATAAAGCGGAGGATGTGCTTGCTCACCTCTATCGGTGCTTCCTTCTGGGGAAAGTGACCAACACCTGGTAGAACGACACGCTCGTACGTGCTCGCAAAGAAGGCTTCCTTACCCTTGGAAGTGTCAGGATGATTGGCGCCGTCCGACTCACCGTGAATGACCAAAGTGGATGTAAGAATCTTTGGGGCTGGAGAAAGCGCAGCCTCTTGTGCCGCATAGTCCTCGCATGCCTTGGCATGACCCCAACGATGTCGGTAGGAATGGAGAACGATTTCCGCCCAGTCCGGGTTATCGAAAGCCAGGGCAGTTTGCTTGAAGTCGTCTTCCGAGTACCAGCCCGATGGTGACCACGTGTCCCACATATACCTGCTGAAGGCATTGCGGTCATTCTCCACTGCGTCAGCGCCCCTCTGAGTCGCCATGTACCAGTGGTACCAATAGTTCTTCGTCTGCGCGTAGCTGATGGTTTGCTTGGGGTCGTTCGTCCCGTATCCAACCGAGATCATCACGAGATGCGATGCGCACTCTGGCTGAAGGCCAACTGCTATGGCGGTGGCCCGTGCTCCCCAGTCATGACCCACCAACACTGGCTTGTCTACGTGCAGGGCGGCCATGAAATCGAGCAAATCCTGCCCGAGGGCGCTGAGTTGCCCGCAACGCGGGGTTTCTGCAGACAGAAATCGTGTTCCACCAAATCCGCGCAGAGTGGGAGCGAGAACACGATAGCCTGCGTCCGCCAAATCAGAGGCCACCTGCAGCCAGGTTCTTGGTGCATCCGGCCATCCGTGGACCAGGATGACGGTTTTCTCTGCGCTGGCATTCCAGCAGAGGTACTCAACATCGAGCAAGGGCGTGCAGATACTTCGTGTTTCGGGGTGCTTCATACAGCCTTTTGAAGTCCAAAGGTTGAGAGCCTACTGTCTTGAGCCTCGCTATTGCTGAAGATTGTCGGTTGGGCTCTTCGTCGTATTCATCCGAGCCATAGACCGGAGAAAGCCGCAGTCTCCCAATGACCGATTGCAGAAGATGCCAGGTGCACTAAAGCTTCAGTGCATGTGTAGCAGCACCGCTGCTCGCGCTCCGATGAGTCGATTCCGAGATGCCCAAGCGAAGACATGAGATGTCGTATGTCGTGGTGGTAAAGGCCGAGCTTTTAACACCGATATACATCATGCGATTTCGCTTGTACGAGACGGAAAGAATTTACGGAACTATGAAAATGCCAATGTTTCGCGCCCTTGCGTTTGGTTTACTTCCACTGGCAGTGGTGGCAGGCTGTGACCATCCTCCTGCGGACAAATTTCGCTTTGTTTCGCCTGGGGCGCCGGGGATCTCCATCGTCCTAAATGCAGAAGAGTGGCGCCTGTTCGTCGACGGTAAGGATGTAACCGAAGCCTCAGGGTTGAAGGTGACGTCCATTGCGGACCCTTTGCCTGCCTATCGGATCACGCTGGCGGCAGGGGTCGTTCCCCATCTTCCTACATCGTTCAACATCCAGTACAGCAACGGTAGCGTCTGCGTTGAGTGCCCCGAAGCCTTGCGTACATGGAAGCGCCGCAGTATCGAGTGATGCAATCACCATGAGGAGCTGGCCGTGAGCTCGTTTGCGGGGATGACCACTGTTTGCCTCCAATGAACTGCTCGGCCAGTCCAGGTGTCTGCTCCAAGTCTGGCCTTGAAACTGCCATCTTCGGCGAAGTTTCCAGTGGCGACGATGAAGCAATTTTCTTGACGGCCCGCGTCTGGGTCAAACGTCGAAAGATTCTCACCTAGAGCAGACGCAAGCTTGGTGCACGTGAAGATTCGTTCGGGTGAACCGTGGTAACGAAGTTCAAGCAGATACCTTCCATGGGGAAGACCGATTGTTGTTGCTGCATCGCTTGCGGCCATGCCGACACCAATACCAACGAAGAAAAGGGAAAGAATTTTTAGCATCATTTTGAATGGAGGTAGGAGAGCTCCACCTCTAGTGACGCGCTTTTATCCCATTCGACGATTCCTGCCATAGAGCGACAGGTTCCTCGTGTGTTCGATGATGCATAAATTGCTTGGCTACAGGCTGGATGCGCCCACATCCAGTCACTGCCGCCACTGCATCCAAGCCTTTTCTCAAGTGGACCGGAGGAAAGCAGCGTCTCCTCACCCAACTGCTCCCATTGCTGCCGTCGAGGAATAGGCTCATCGAACCATTTGTGGGAGCCGGTTCTGTCTTCTTGGCCGCCGAATATGACTCTTACATCATCAACGATGGTAACCCCGACCTAGTGGCTATGTGGACTGCTTTGCAGGCCAGACCACGGGAGTACATCAGTCGCGCGGCGGAACCATTCTGCGAAGCGAACCGGTCCAAGCACGCCTATGCTTCCATTCGCCTTCAGTTCAACGAGCAGACCGACTCGTTCGAGCGCGCGGTGTTACTGCCGTACCTCAATCGCTTTGGGTTCAATGGCTTGTGGCGAGTCAACTCGAAGGGGCGGTTCAATGTGCCCTATGGTCAGCCTAAGGTGGTCCCAATCTTTCCATGGGACTCCATGGAAGCTGCCGCTCGGAAGTTGGAGCGCTGCCTCGTCCTCAATGGCGGTTTTCGTGGAGCAATTGAACTGGCCGGGGAGGGCGATGTCGTCTACTGTGACCCACCTTATGTAGACGACGCGGCACCATCGTTCACTCAGTACACAGCTACTGGGTTTGGGATGGACGAACAGCGCGAAGTGGTGCGGGCGTGTGAGTCCGCCGTTCAGCGCGGTGCGACGGTTCTCATCTCCAATCACGACACTCCCACTACTCGAGCGCTATACGCGGGTTGGCGCATCCACGAGGTGAGCGTCCGTCGAAGCGTGTCAGCAGCTGTCAGCGCACGCGGCACCGCGCGTGAGCTGGTGGCTTGTCTTTGACGGAGCTCAGCCGGATATCGAAAGATCTATCTAGGAGTAGGCCGCTGACTTTTTTCATTTTCAGCTGCCTGCACGTCATGGAGACGGAAGTGGATGGAGGGGACGACTTTCATGTCTGCAAGCTTGCTTCAGGCAGTAAAGAGCGGTGCTTGGTAAGGCGTGCCTACGGGCGGAAACTCCTGCCCGCCCACAGCATCTCTAAGGGCGCCTACCTCCAGCAACCATTGAGCGTGCTCAGGGGCGCCTGGACTCGATGCTTCAAACTCCCCATCGACATCTTCTGCAACATCTTCGACGTCATAGTCACCCTGGTTGACATCTACCATGTACCACAGCGCCCGTGTGGCTTCCTTTTCTAGGCTCTGGTAGTTTTCGAAGAGCAGTGGAGCTAGCGCAAATAGACGCGCATGCGCGAGAGTCTTGATTTCAGCGGCGACGACGGCGCCTTTTGAGTCGCGGACTTCATACACCGTGCAACCATCTCGCAGCAGCTCGCGAACGTGCCAATGTGAAAAGAACGGGGGCAACTCCCCCAAAGCAGGGCTGAGTTCGAGGTTGGCGGCTTCTGGCACTGAGGGTTCCTTGTGGTGCTTGGGTATGCTGGGCGCGGCTCTGACCGTGACCTAAGCCATATAGCGCGGCTTTTTATCCCGGACCCCCTCACCTAGATCCCGATGCGCTCAACCTCATCCAGTGCGCGCTATGGCTCTGCCCTAAGGCACGGCAGGCCCAGTTGTCTCCTGCGTAAGAGAATTCACCGTTCAAAAATCGAAAACCGAACACGAACGGTGAATCCCAGGTCTGCCTTGAGCGGGCGAACCCCAACCCTAGCCGAATGCGGTCTGCAGTAGGGTCCTGACCTTCTCTGCGGCCCCGGGCGCTCCCAGTCCAAGGCACTCATCGGTGATGAGGACATGAGCGCGCTCCTGAGGCCATCCCTCGTCCACGTCGTCCAATGCCACCCACTTCAAAGGTCGGCGCCGCAACGTGTCTTCTAGTACTTGCTCGCCCCGCGGCTTGGCGATGAACTCAGCCTCATCCATCTTGCTGTGAAACGTCGCACCAATTACGCGACTACGCAGCCTCGAGGGAAGACGCTTGGAGGTCGCGTGGACTCCGTATCTGCGGACCCAAGCGGTACTAAGAACGATCTGGACGTCGGGGTAGGGCTCGAGCAATTGCTCAAGGAGAGCCACGTGTTCAAAGAGCCTGAACCCAGGCGGGCCGTCGTAGGGGCCTTTTTCCGGATGCCACAGGACGTTGTGGTGGTGCAGCACGCCATCAAAGTCCAGATACAGCAGCAGCCGACCGTAACCGCGAGGAAAAGCGGCGGCAGAGCCCGACGGCTGCGGAAGTTGGCTTGTGCTCGTCATTGCGTTGGCGAAGAGAAGTTGGAGGGACTAGCGTTTCGTCACCCTGGCCAGTATACTGTATGAACGTACAGTATTATCCGGACAGCTGATTGCCCTCCCATTCACTCTCGAAAGCTCCTCGTGCGCATCCTCTTCCTAGACTTCGATGGGGTCCTCCATTCCAGCCGCGCCGAGCTCGACGGCAAGTACTTCCGCTGGCTGCCAGCGCTGGAAAAGCTGTTGACCAACTTCCCGGACGTCAAGATCGTCGTCCACAGTACCTGGCGTTACGACCACACTGATGACGAGCTGAGGCAACTCTTGGGTGGACTGGGCGAACGCTTTGTCGGTAGTGCGCCGCGGGGACCGCGTGAGCAAGTGATTCAAATGGTGCTGCAGGCCAACAAGGGACAGTTCACGGACTATCTGGTGCTCGATGACGCGCCGCACGAGTTCCCTGAGGGGACGCTCAACACACTTTTCATCAACGGCATCCAGGGACTTGGCTCTGTGTCGCAGCAACTGGACCTCTTAACGTGGCTGCTTAAGACAGCGCCGCCCAAGGAGGCCTGAGATGAATGCTCGTCTTCCACTGACTCTTGACAACGTTCCCGAGGAGAAATCGACTTCGCACTACGTGTGGGAAAGTCGATTTGGGACTATTCGCATTGATGTAGTCGACGGTGTGGCGTATGTCAACGGGGAGCGCGTAGAGCCGGTGCAGCAACCTGATCTGGTGGACCCCGTTGCTCCAAACGCTGGCTTATAGCGCGCAGTTGCGAAAGGATTGCTCGTACTAGCTTGCACGGCGAGCAAACCGCACAACCGTCACGCCTTTGCGAGCCTGGCGAGTCGACGGCATGACCAACACGCAGTCATCGTACGGAGTCATCAGGGGCTCACCTTCGTTGTCGCCTATAACTGTCCCGGCATGGGGAACAGTTTCAAGACCGGTGAACGTCTGTGTAAAGAAGAAGTTTGGGCTTTTCGCCACTACTGCGTCAGTCACTTGCCGCGCCCATTGGCTAGGGGCGTCGGGCTTTTTCCAGATTGGCAGCAGTCGACTCGCTCATGACTCCGAGATGGTGCCTGCCTGCCAGAGAAAGCGGACGCATTGATCGCGAGCAACATCCACACTGGCGACGTCACTGTGATGTCCGCGCTCAACCAATAGCGAACGGGAGTCAGGCTCTTCCGAATCCGACATGCCGAATTGGGCATGGTTGCGCATTCGTACTCCGTTACTGTGACCGGCATCAACCACCACGTGCTCAGGCGAACGAAGCTTTCGCGCCCGTTCGAGATTGCGCGACTGTTTTCCCACCAAGTCAGTGGCAGAGAAGGCTCGTGCATGGAATGTAGGTCCAGCAACCAGACCGATCTTCGGACGAAGGGCTCGAGCAACGCTGCCCGCTTACGCTCTTTTGAGTTAGCCAGTGCTAAAACGGATGCCACACCCACGTCCACGGCCAAATCGACGTTGGTCCCAATCATCTGTGCAGCGGCGAAAGCCTAAGTCATCCACCCATAGCACCACTCTTTCTCGGCTGGGAAGAGCACTGCTTGCTGCACGGATCGGCACCGGGGGCTGAATGTAAAGACAGGTTGAGTCGCGTGTGTTTCCGAACAGACCGCGAGGCACTGGGCGCCCAGACTTGGTGTGCCAACCCTTACAAAGGAGCATTTTCATGAACTACGAAGAACGCGATTCTCTGGGCATCTACGTGCGAGGCAATGTCCTCGAAGGCAGAGTTCCTGAGCACGATCGCGGCCCTGGGCCGCACCTGATGGGCGCCGACACTCTGCTAGGCAACGACGTCTTCAATGCCCAGGACGAAGACCTCGGCGACATCAAGGAGATCATGCTGGACATGAGAACCGGCCGCGTGGCTTATGCCGTGTTGTCATTTGGCGGCTTCCTCGGTATGGGGGAGAAGCTTTTCGCGGTGCCCTGGGCTGCCTTAAAACTGGATACCGTCAACAAGCGGTTTGTGCTCGACGCTAGCAAAGAGCGACTTAAGGATGCACCCGGTTTCGACAAAAGTGACTGGCCTGACATGGCGGACGCGACCTGGGAAAAGGGTATCCACGACTACTATGGGACCGCGCCCTACCCCCAGTCAGCTCCTCGCTGATTTGCGAGGTGCGCATCCCACCTCCCAAGAGGGGGGGTGATCCTTGCGTGAGCGACCCTTCGCAAACGAGTCCGACCAGAAGGCTGGAGAGGTAGCATTCTTGGAGGTGGCGGCGAATATGCCGGGCGCGCTGCTTCAGTACGCAGTGGGCTCTGAAGGTCAGTCCCAGTTGCGATGGATGAGTCGCGGATGCCTGGAGCTATGGGAAATCTCGGCCGAAGCTATCGGGCAGGATCCTGGTGCGCTTTGGGCAATGATGGAGCCTCTTGACGTCGAGCTCATGCAGGCAGCGTTGCTTGAGTCGGCAAAGACCATGGCAGACTGGACCCAAGAATGGCGCATCACTACGCCGTCAGGGAAACTCAAATGGCTTCGAGGTGTTGGTCGACCTTTTCGTGAACCGGATGGCTGGATTGTCTGGAACACCATGGTTGTCGATGTGTCCGACAGCAGGCGTTCACAACAGGCTATGCGGGACAGTGAAGCACGGTTCCGGCAGTTGCTTGAATACGTGCCTACGGTATCGGTTCAAGGCTATGCGTTGGACCTGACGACCAAATACTGGAATCGCGCTTCCGAGCGGCTTTACGGGTTTACTGCAGAGGAGGCAATCGGCAAGAACCTGCTCGACCTAATCATCCCTCCGCCCATGCGGTCTGCAGTGGTGGACGCGGTCAGCGTCATGGTCGAGTCCGGCGTTCCCATTCCTGCAGCCGATCTCACGCTTCTCCGCAAGGACGGTAGCACCGTCGACGTGTACTCGAGCCACGCGTATCTCGACATTCCGGGTCGTGAGCCTGAGTTCTATTGCATCGACTTTGACCTGACAGAGCGGCGTGAGTCCGAGAAGCTGCGAGACCTTCTCCAGTCGCAGCTGCGAGAGTCGCAAAAGATGGAGGCTTTGGGCACGTTGGCGGGCGGCGTGGCACATGACTTCAACAACATTGTTGCGGCAATCATCGGCAACGTAGCACTAGCGCTCGACGATGTCCCAGCCGATAGCGCTGTACGAACCTGTCTGATTGAAATTCAAAAGGCCAGCCGAAGAGCTCGCGATCTGGTCCAGCAGATCCTCGCTTTTAGCCGACGTCAGACGCTTGCTCGCGAGGTCATCGACCTTAAGCCTGTTATCGAGGAATCAGTCCGCTTGCTACGCGCTACGCTACCGGCAGGCTTGGAGCTGCGCAGTCACGTAGCTGCCAATGTGCCAGCTGTGCTGGCCGACGCCTCTCAGATTGGACAGGTGCTGCTCAATCTCTGCACAAACGCATGGCACGCGCTGCAAGGAAAGGGAAACGGTGCCGGGCACGGCATGGTCGAAGTGCGACTCGATGCCTACCAAGGGAGGATGCCTTCTTCCCCCATTGAGTCTTGGGTGAAGTTGACGGTAAGTGACAACGGCCATGGCATGGATGATGCGACCCGAGAGCGTCTTTTCGAACCGTTTTTCACCACCAAGCCTCCGGGAAAAGGCACAGGTCTTGGCTTGTCGGTGGTGCACGGGATATTGCAAGACCATGAAGCGCTGATCGAAGTCGACAGCACACCAGGCATCGGCACGAGGTTCTCGCTGTATTTCCCCGGGGTCAAGGGTGATGCGGTCTCGGAGGTCGCCAATGAAACTGTCGGTGCCGCCTCAGCCGCTGAGCCCGTGAAGGCGTCCAACCATCGCGTACACATCCTGTACGTTGACGATGACGAGATGATTGCCTTTCTCATGCAGCGTCTGCTCAAGCGTGAAGGCTACGAGGTTACTTCTTTTTCAGATGCTAATTCAGCGTTGGCGGCGATTCGCGACCCTGCGAGGTCCTTCGATCTCGCCATAACAGACTACAACATGCCAGGTATGTCTGGGCTGGAATTTGCGCGCGAGGCAAAGGCTGCACGACCTGCCTTGCCAGTGGCCATTGCTTCGGGATACATCACCGATGAACTCCGAACGCAGGCACCGTCGGCCGGGGTGAGCGAGCTAATCTACAAGCCAAATTCCGTGCAAGAGTTGGTGACAGCGGTGGACCGACTTGCGCAAGCGGTAACTGTTGGGCCGCCGGCAGAACGGCATTTGTAAGCAGCTTCGGAGACTGTGCCGTAGATGGCGAGAACTCTACGACTTCAGATTCCGGATAGCGGCCGCGAGCGACCTCCACTTCTTCTAATAGTCGTCTACGGGGCTGCTCTCTGAATTGGTGCGTCCCGCAGAGAGACACGTTTGGCTACCCAGAAGGCCATTCCCTTAAAAAGGAGCAGGTGAGCGCATCACTTCGACTGGACCCTGGCCCGCGTAGACAACCGCGCCACTCATAACCTCTTGCACTGCCCATGCGTCGCCGACTCGGACGATCCGGTAGTCGCACGGTTCGCCGGCGAGCACTTCCTCGACGATTGATGGGATGCGTCCTGGATCAGGCCGCCGCAGCAGCGTGGGATGGTCTGGATTCATTGGAGAGCATCGCGCTAGGCCGCCAAGCGATGCTCATAGTAAGGCCGCAATGGGTCCTCGAGGATTGCCATCTGCTCGTCAAGTTGCGCGGGGTTGGGCTGGAGCCATCGGTCGATGTTTTCTGGCTTGATTGAAACAATGCACCTGTCGTGTCCAGCCGCGGCCACCTCAGGAGGTGGGTCGTCAGTGATGGCGGCGAAGGACAGTAAGTCCTTTTGGCCTGGTGCCGTCCACCTGGACCACAGGCACGCGACAAGCATTGGGTTCGCAGGCTCTGGATGGAACTCCAGCACGACATTTCCACTTGGGGTGTCCACGTTCTCGTAAAACACATCCACCATGATCAAGCCGTGCGTGAAGCCGAATTGCCCGCGCCAGAAATCCTGGAGGCTTGTCTTGCGTGCGTTGTAGAGACCAGGGAATTTCTCGTCATAGAAGGCCGGTTTACCAGCAGGGCGGCATTGGTAGCGCATGAGCCGTGTCATCTTGCGCCCGTTCTCCATCACCATCACGGGCGCGTAGTGACCCGGGAAGATTCGAGAGTCGCGTGGCTGCTGCTCGAGGCGATTCAAATCCTTCAGGCGGTTGTGCCCGCGGGCAATCTTGTCGGTGGCGATTCGCTTGCTTTCAGATGCCGCCTTTGTGACCTTCACGGCCAACTTGCGCTCTGCTTCAGCCAGGCGTGTTTTCTGCTTGAACAGATCCTGCTCAATCGAGGCAGCTTGAGCAGCCTTGTGCTGTTCGATTAGGTGCTTAATCCGTTGCTCATCCTCAGTGGCAGGGTGGTCGAACGATGCTTCAACGCCCTTGGGGATGATGATCTTGGGGTCAGTAAGACGCGACCAAAAAAGCTCCGCGAACGTGGCGATGTCAATCTCCGAGCCATACGCTCGCTTGTACCTTCGATAGTCCGCCCAGATCTGAGCCGAGTAGCACATGAGCATGCCTCCCTTGGAGGTTGTGGTGCGGACTAAGGATACTCCGCACACCTCTGACACACGTCTATTTTTCCAGTGTGGACGAGTACCTTCGCTCGGGCTTTAGCCAACCCTTTCCGACCGGTGTCTCGTCACGCGGGGCCACATCAACCTCCCATTCCTGGACCACCCATGCGCCGTCCTCTTGCGCAAGGCCGGAAAACACCAAGACTGAATTTTCAGCATCGCACTTTTTAAGGCGTGGGTCGTACAGCTCGTGCTGACAGGGATAGCTGCTGGCAGGCTGGAAGTCCAATACCTTGAACCACGTTTCACCTCCCATGAACTTCTTCGTGGAGAGAGTGCCGCGCATGAGCTTGAGGTCGCTTTGAGGTAGAAGCCGTCCACCCCCGCGGAGCTTGATGATGGTTACGCGCACGGGTACTGGTCGACTATGATTGCAAAAGATGCTGTATGAATATACAGCTTTTTGGCCGCTGGTTTGCAGGCTGCCGACACACGGAGGTGTTGGTCTCGCCGATCTATGAGGACGCGTCTTCAGAATTTGAGGCAGGCGGTCAGGGGGGCCTAGGGAGCACGTAGGAGGGGATGGTCAGGATACGGCGGATGGCTGGAATGCAGCGGGAACGGACATCCATTCATTGGCGCTGAAGGGCCGGTCATATTCCGATCCCGACACCCAGGAGGCCTATCACGGCGGCCAAATCGAGTAAGACGCCACCCTCGCTTCACGACTCGTTTCCGGTTCCAGCTGACCTGGCGCCGTCGACAGCCTTGCGATGCAAAGCAGCACGGGGCGACAAGTAGACGCAGTTCCCGACTGAATGGTGGTAGCCGCTGCTACGTCCCGTTCCGCTAGACTGACCCTACGAGTATTCACGTGGAGGGGGTGCAGGTGGAGCTTATCGACGCGGCCAAGGAGGCCTTTCAGAAGGTTCGCGATTTCGCCCGTGACCACGCTGGACAAATCGTGTCCGAGACGGACGCACGCTTCCAACTCATCGACAGGATGTTGATAGAGGTTCTTGGGTGGCGTCGCGACGGGGTTCGCATGGAGCCGAAGACAGACTCCGGGTACATTGACTACCTCCTGAGTTCCGGCGGTAGAAATTTGTTTGTTGTCGAAGCTAAACGCACGGGCGAAAAGCTGGTCTCGACGAAGCTGACCGAGCACAGGTTCTATAAGCTCGGCGGCGCAGCACTTCGTGACGCCCAAGATGGCATCGCCCAGGCAGCGCGATACTGCTCGAGCAAGTCGGTCCCCTACGCGGCTTTGACTAACGGCGTCTCATGGATCGGCTTTCGCGCTGTGCGAGT